>Ga0209013_10000434_pt1 | contig 36771 bp, 27 predicted proteins | sample Cruoilmetagenom2_FD_187291 | JGI IMG/M metagenome (GOLD analysis project Ga0209013, IMG submission 187291) | Oil polluted marine microbial communities from Coal Oil Point, Santa Barbara, California, USA - Sample 2 (SPAdes) (version 2) | ecosystem: Environmental > Aquatic > Marine > Oil seeps ...
CGGGACGAGACGTGTTCGGTGTGGGGTGTCTCTGTGGTTGGTGTGGGGAGCAGGAACTCTGCAGTGGAAAAGACGTGCTCGGTGTGGGGTGTCTCTGTGGTTGGTGTGGGGAGCAGGAACTCTGCAGTGTGGGAGGGGGAAGATGTGGGGAAAGAGACTGGTGTGACGGGAGAGGTTTCTCTGGGGATGCCCAACTGTGTATGTGTGGAATCTTGCAGGATTTGTTCTGGTTTTGTGACGGTTTCGTGAGTGTTTTCTTCGGGTTTTTCTGCTTCGAGGGCACTGTGCAGAGTGCTGTCGTTGCTCGCCAAGACTGTGCTGCTGTCCGGGGCTGGTTCTGGGTGGGTGTCTTCTGGGTGGGTGTCTTCTTTCAGGTTACCGAGGATGACGCGTTCGAGGGTTTCGAGAGGGGAGAATAGGTCCTGGGTCGTTTCGAATGCTTGTTGCAGGATGCGTTCTGCTTCGCTGTCAAGCAGGGAAATTTCGTTTCCTGCCTCCTGCCCACATTCTGGGGTGGTGGTAGCAGTGGTAGCAGTGTAGATGAGGGCTTCCTCAGTTGAAGCACGATCTTCTTCTCCTCGGAAAGTGAGATCCTGGTCGAACACTGTTTCAAGAAGGCACCGTAGAACGTCTGTCCATTGGGTCAGCTGGGGCGGGTTTGGGAAAGACCGTGGGGTTGCGTCGAGTTCTTTGAGCGCGAGGCGAACAGCGTGGAGTGTTGGTCCGAGCTTGCGGAGGAGAAAGAAGTTAGGCGTGAGACAGATGGGCTCAGATGCGAAGAGGCCTGGTCGTATCTCTGTTTCTTGTTCTTGGATGCTGGACAGCAGCTGTTGTTCCCCGTTTTGCAGGATTTTCCCGGATTGCTCGTAAAGAAACAGAAGTCTCTGGTGGAGCGTGGCTGTGTCCAGATGCGACAGTGTTGTTTTGCCCATCCCTTTCCCCGTTGAACTTGATTGTTGAGCTGAAGTGTTGTTCCGTCTTCGGGATACCTGTTTCGATCATTTGTCGCGAGAAAGGAGTAGACAGTCTTACTGAACAGGTAGAACAGCACAGTCTAAAAAGTAGTGACGCGAGTCGATACTTCTATTGTATTGAGAAAAGTATTGAAATACTTGAGAACTCCCGATTGCCTGGGAAATTTCTCCTTGTCATACCAATATTTTCCATATATATTGAGATTTCTTTTTTCAGGTGTCGTTGCCGGCGGGAACAGGTCTGCAGGAACATCTCCTGTTTCCGCCGGTGACGCGGAGGCCTAAGCTTTAGCACTTGTTTTATACTCGGTTTCGCAGGAAAAAGTGTCATATGAGAGAACTAGATTTCCCTCAACTTTTTTTCAGTCATAAAAATTTGCCTGTTTTTTTCTTGTGCTACGTCTTGTGCTCGACTGTGCAACAGCAGAATTTTTTGTTTTGCTTTCTCTTTTGATCCCTGCCGTTCTTTCCATGCTTTGTGTGTTTTTCCTGTTCAGGGGCGAGATTGTTGGGTAGTCGTCTTATGGGAAAACGTTTGAGTTTGCCCCTTTCCTCGTTGGTGGCCCAAGATCGAGGGCACGTTGAGGAGACGGTCAGGGCGAAACAAAGTGGTTTTTTGTTTTTCGTAACCTATTGGCGTTTTTTCCTTTATTTCTGCTTGCGACGTGGCATGAGGACCCTTCGTGGTCTTCTCACGAGTACCGAGTAACTTGTCTATATTTTCTGGGATATGCGCGCTGCGAGGGTTGGAGGAGAGAAATCGAAGCACATTTCCGGGAGGAACCTTATGGCAGTGTCCCCATCAATGGATGAGCCTTTGGCGTGTCGCGTGAGCTGTCCGACTGAGAGCATGACGCCTGTGTGGCGTCCCCGTGTCGGTGCTTGCCTTTCGCTGTGTCGTGTTGTGCTGCTCACGCTCGCGTGTGCGCTTGTTGTCTCTGCCTGTGAGAGTTCTGGGGACAGCGCAGAAGGGGAGGAGAAGATCAATAGTTATAGTGATTTGTCTCTGGCCACGCACGAATACGATGTCGAGCAGTCTCTCCTGGTCTCCATGTCTTTTCCCCCCGGTATTCTTCCTGAAGACGATTCTCGTGTTTTTTCCCGTCCTCCTATTGAACTCAGTGCTGTTGCCGAAATCGGTTATGCGGCGGACGCCGACAACTTTCGCCAAACGCTCAAATACAAGGAAATCTCTTTTATGGGAGAAACCCTTCCTACGACCGATAAAAAACCTGAAGTCACCATTTTTTCTTCCCAGGGCGAAATCCTCTCCCTTCAGGGTGTGACAGACTCGGTTGCCCTGAGCGAAAACCCGCTTCGTGCCGGATTTCTCTGTCCAGTTCTTCCTGCCGGCGGGGTAGAAGCTGGTGACCGTTGGGAAGTTCCGCGTGAAGTCAGTGCTTCCGGGCCGGCAGTCAATGTGATGCACCATGTGGAAAAAGTGGAACGCGATGGAGAAAAGGTTCTGCTCTTCACCGCTCGTTATAAAGCCGCTTGGGAAGCGCCGATTGACATGGATGCGCTCGCGGCATCTCTCGACACGGAGTTTTTTTCTCCGGTCACCTTCCGTTCTGCCGTTACAGTGCGTGTGGAGGAGACCTGCGAAATCAACACTGCAGACAAAAGTGTGCGTTTTATGGGGGCAGAGATGCACATGGAGGAAGACTGGAAAGCACAGAAAAATAACGAAGATTTACCTCTTGACCTCCTCCCTTATGACGGGGCACATCAAGAACGAGAACAACATCTCAAGATAGAGCGGAGATGAAACCGGCGTCTTCTCCTCCCCTCTGCTGTCTTCTTGCGCTGATTCCGCATAGGATTTTCGGTGGCCGAGTCGGTAAAACTGGGCGGACAGGGTGAGCGATAACGGCACAGAACGAGGGGATAGCCCGTACAGCGCGCGCGTGGAAAACATTTGCAGTTCTGCGAGTGCGGAACTTGTTTTTTTCGATTCCCCCGTCGATGCAGAAAAATGGGGAAGCCGTGCCACGTCTCTCTGGTGGGAAACAGACCCAGAAGATGTGGACAGGCGTGCAGAGATACTGCGCCTCTTCCAACAGACCGTCGATTATTGCGACGCACATCGATCTTCTCTTGGGCTTTCCATTCTTGCGGCTTTTTCTGCCGCAGGAGCGCCTTCTTTGCGGCAGCAGGCGGCATCTGCGCTCGATCGTCTGCGAGAAGAGGGAATCACCGGGCCCTCGTGGGTGCGTTTTGTAGGACGTGCCCAGTTTGAGGACGCGTGGCGTATCCATGATGATCGGTACGATCAGCCTGGGCAGGAATGCCTGTTTATTGGCTATTCGTACGATGGTATCGCATCGCATAGTCTGCGTGTTGTGCTCGACAAAAATCAGGGCGGAGTGCTGCGCGACGCCGATATTGGTCCATCTCTCACGGAAATGGCGACTCGCTGGCGCGATGGCCGCCCGGACATGCCTGCAAGTATTGAGCGTCTTTCTCCTGATACGGCGATGAGTCTTGTTGCAGAAGCATGGCAGCGTACCTGGCGTGTGTCCCAGGTTTCTTTCTTGCCTTCCTTTCTGGAAACGGCCAGTATTCTTGACGCGCGTGTGGAGAGTTGGCGGTTTGGTCCAGGACGACATCGCGGCCACTTACGGCTTTTGCTGCCCCTTTCCTCAGAAAAGCTCGCGTCTTCTTCTGCCCCGTTTGCCTCTGATGACGGGGCCGACGGACACCGCTCATGTCATCCTTCCACCGTTGAAGCCCCTGTTCCCGATGGCACTGTGCTGCGTCTTGTGCCTTCTCATTTTCGGGAAGTTGCGGATGAGGTTGCTCCGGATGAAAAAGAAGACCTGAAGGTGCAGGCAATTCTGCTTGCCATGAAAGAAGAAGATCCGGTGCTTGCCGACCGTGCGAAATGGGCCTACAACGCCCTCACCTGGGGTGAAGGCGTACAAGCCATTTCGCAACATGGGTTGCAAACATGGCTTTGGAGTGAATTGCCCGGGATGTGGGCGAGAGATGCGCATGATCATTATTCCCTGGCGACTGCGCTTGGTGAGCTTTTTGCTCGTCTTGGGAGAGACCGGAAAGCGGCCCTCTGCGCGTCTTCTCTGACCGAAAAAATTTTGGCTGCCTATGCGAATAACCCGAAAAAAGGGGCAGCACAATGCCGGCGGGCAATGCGCTCTTCTGGCGTTGAACCCCCCGATCTTGAGGACTTTGTGTGGGGGCGATCAATGGGCCCTGTTGAATCGGAAGCTTTTTTCTCGACTGCGACCGCGCTGGAACAAGCCATCGTGTCCGGGACGCTGCGACCTGGTGCACCTGCTTGGCGGGCGCGTCAAGGCCGTCTTGTTTTTTGTCACTTGCGTGCGGGGCGTCCTGCCCTCAATGGCGGGAACTGGCTGCATGAAATGTTGCGCGAACGCCGTGCAGTGTGGGGGCACAGTCGCGGGTATACGCGTCCGCGACTCATTGAACGCGTCGAAAACTGTATCCCTTTTGATGCAGTGCCGCTTCCGGACAATGCTGCGGACTCGTTGTGTCTGCTCAGATGGTTTGCTGCCCGCTCTGCTGATGGGCTTGATATTGCGGCAGATGGTGCGCTTGTTCCCTCGCTCCTGTCCTCTCTCTCCCGGGAAGCTGCCGCAAGCTACGCGACTTCTTTAGGGCTTCCTGCAACAGAAAAGGCCTTTCTTTCGCCGCTTCTGGCAATTGCCGAGCTGAGTCTCGGTCTTCGTCTTGTCCGCCGGCGGCACGGGCAGCTTGTGGCAGTAAAAGGTGCCTTGCCGCTTCTTGCGGATACCGCACAGCTTTGGCGTGCCGTGACACGTTTTTTTGCGCGGGGTACCGACCTGAACGCTGCTGTGCGAGAACTCGTTTTCGCGTTACTTCTCCTGGGCAATACGCAGTCTCTCTCCCAAAATATGGTCACGGTGCTACGTGAAGAAGGATGGGGCAGTGAAGAGCACACAGAGGGGTTTGATTTGCCGGCAGTAGGCCGCTCTGTGACTGGGCTTCTGCACATGATGACGAGTCTTGGCATGATCCAGCCTGCTCCGCGTGGCCTCGATGACACATGTTTGACAGAAATGGGGTGGGCAACCGTTCTCGAAACACTTCGCTGTCGATCGAGTGCGCCTCTTCCGTCTTTTCTTCCTTGAAAAGGTGCGCTGGGACAGGGAAAGACGCGCATCAGGGGCCTTGGATTGTGCTGTGTTGTTTTGGACATTGCAGCCTGTGCCCCGCACAACTTTTCGCGTGCATGCTGCGCGTGCATGCTGGGTGAACTATCTCGGTCTGGGGTCGGGCTTGTGTGTGTCAGGTCTCAAGCAGAACCAACAGCAGGGGGGAGAAAAGATGCGGGAGCGCTCGCTCTCTCGGTTTCTTGCCAGGATACGCAACGTTTCCAGGACGAAAAGATCACGTCATGCGCCATGTTGATCTTGTCTTCTTCGAGTGTGAGCAGTCGGGCGTTGAAAAGACGAGCGACGATGAGCGCGGTTGCTTCTGCCGGTCCACAGGCGGCCTGTAAGTCTGCCAGCCTGACCTGTGGTTTTTCCCACAACGACAAATGATCTCGCTCTCGAGACAAATATCCTTGGTTGGGGTTTTGCATGTGTGCAGCGTTTTTTCTGGCCTGTGCAAAATAGAGAAAGATCTGTCGCATGATCTCTTGGTCTTCCGGGCCAGACGCCTGATAGACATGTTCTGCCGCGATGCCAATGCGATGTGCCCACCCGCCGGTCGCCTCATAGTCCTCCAGGGACAGGATCGTGCCGCCGCGGTGTTTCCAGGCTTCCTGTAGCGCTTCTGTAAGAAAAGGCAGTACTGCCGTCTGGTGAGAGGTGTCGGTGAGCACGTGCGTCACGAGTCCTGGCTCGAAGGCCAGTCCCGTGTGCAGGGCCGGTTTCTCGACCAGTACACGAAGGTCGTTGTTGGAGAAGGGACGCACCGTGAGATAACCGGGGTCGAACACCCGCTTGATTAGAGGGTGTTCTCCAAAAGCAGAAAGATTGTTGGAACGGATAATTCCCAAGATAGTGAGTACCGGCGTCGGATTATTCATCGTGTGCGTCAGTAGACGAAAGAAATGGGTTCGGGTTGCTTTGTCGTTGGAGCGTGTGAAAATCTGCTCGAATTGATCTATCACGAGGAGAAGACGGTGATCCGGGGACCTGCTGAACGCTTCGGTCGCGATTTTTGCCAGGGCACGCGGGTCGGAGCGGATGTTTTCCTGCACAGTAGCCGGCTCTGATGCAGGGGCAAGGGCGGCGATGCTGCGAGAAAGATTCTGTAGGGGATCGTTGCCAGGAATACAGGTGAGTGTGCGCCAGAAGATTTTTTCCCCGGCTGCGGTATGGCTATCGAGCGCGGGCAGGACACACGCCTGAAAAAAAGAAGATTTACCGGTACCTGGTTCGCCGGTGAGGATCAAGAAACGGGCAGTGGGGAGACGGGCTAAAAGTCGACGTTTTAAGGCTGTGCGCCCAAAAAAAAGTTCGGCATCCTCTTCGGTGAACGTTTCCCTTCCCTTGTACGGGCAGATGGTGGCGCGCCGCGATATCTGGTCGGTATTCCAGCGGAACTCGGGAAAACGCCGTGTCACCGTGTTGAGTCGAATCAGCAAACTGGGACGGACTCTTGGAGATGCTGCGGCAATGGCTGTCGTCACCGCCCCGGTGACTTCAAAGAGCAACGCGATCTCTTGACGCAAATTTGGCGCGTGTTCATTGTTGAGACGCTGTGCAACACGATGTGTGGCATCCGCATGAAAGTCGTACAAAAGAGGTTCTTTTTTTTGCGAATCCCTGAGAATGTCATGGAGAATAGGAAGGTGAGATGAGAAACTTGTCTGAAAAAGCGCCCGTGTCGGAGGGGAAATCCCATGGGATTTCCCCTCCGACTGATCGCTCCTGGCAAAAGGAGCGAGGGTTGCCGCAGTAAGAAGCGCGATGACTGCGGTTTCGTTTGGTCGACGGAGGTCTTCGCTTTTCGTGCGTATGACCCAGCGGATCTCGTCTTGAATTTCTGCGATGAACTGGGGAGGCAAGGACAACACGATTGCAAATCCCGAAAACCTTCTTTTTCTCCACTTTTACCACAACGATATAGTAGTCACTCTCCCGCCGTCGTTTTTGTCCAGACAAAAACGCTGTTTTCGTGTACTCTCTTGTCTTTTTTGAAGCTTGTCCGCGAAGAGCACCCTTGGCTTTTGCGCTCCTGTCTCGATCCTGACGGGGAGACGAACGTGGGTCTTCGCGTGTGCGGCCCTCCTCTCCTTTCCCGTTTTCGCTCTGGATTGCGCGCGTGCGACTTTTGCGACACGTCAGAGACGGTTCAGCCATCTGCCGGCAAGACGCAGACGCCTTTCAAGCTGTCCCAGCGTGGCTTCTGCGATGCGCCGTATGCCTGCCTCTTTGTTCAGCTCTGCATTCACCTGAGCATGCGAGCGTCCTGTACGCCGAGCTATTTCACGTGCCACCGACGTATTTTCGTTGCGGAAACGTTTTTTTCGCTCTTGCCTTGTTTCCGTACGAGCGGTGCGCTCTGTTTCTCCTGTCTCTTCTGCAACAGAAGAAAAGGCATGAGAAAGATCTGCGTGGAGCGGGGGAGTGCCAAGCAGAGAAATCTCAAGAGAAAGATCTTCTTCGGCTTTTTCTTCTTGCCAACTGTCGGCTTTTTCTTGTTCCCTGTCGTGTCCGACAGTGCTTGCCACTATTTCGGGTTCTCCCAATGTCACAGCTGAAATTGCCGCAAAAAGCGAAAGCTGTTCCTCTTTTTCGGGTCTCACGGTCTCTTCTGCTTGCTGTGCTTCTTCGTCTGCCGGTGCGCGGGCAAGACTATGGCGGCGCTGTTCTCGAATTTGTTCCGCCCAAGATCGCAGCCGGCGGTCGTCAGGAAGAAAAAGAAAAGCCTTCTGGCGAGATTCTCGGCCTGTCCAACGTACGAAACGTCCGACTGCTTGGCGGAAGAACAATTCGGTTGTGGTATTTGTGGCGAAGACACCGAGACGGAGACGAGGAATGTCGACTCCTTCAGAGACCATACGTACAGCCACCATCCAGGGTGCCATCCCCTCGGTAAATGCTGCAATGTGTTCCGAGGCCTTCGGATCATCAGACGTGGCCACAACCGGAGTCACGTGCAAACGCTGTTGCATGAGACTCGCGATTCCTCTGGCATGCGCCTGATCCATTGCAATCACGAGTCCTGCGGCGTCGGTATGGGACTGGCGTAATTCCAACAAATGTGCGTGGGCGCGGTCGAGCACCGCCGGAAGCCATTCGCCGTCCAGGGAAAGTGCAGTGCGCAGACGCTGACCTGCCCGGGCATGGTCGAGCTTGTCATCGAAAGTGTGGGAGCGAAACTCGCCGTTCGCGTCCATCCATTCCATATGGCCTTTCACCCGTGGAAAATACACAGGACGGACAACTTTGCCCTCCTGTAAGGCATCCCCATAGCCGTATTCAAAATCGGGGCGGGCTTCTTCTCCGTCATAGTGGATGAAAGGAATGGCATTTGTGTCGGAACGGAAAGGAGTACCCGAGAGAGAAAGCCGACGTGGGGCGTCCTTGAAGGCCTCTCGTACCGCCTCCCCCCAGGCCCGCTCGTCGCCTGCATGATGGATTTCGTCGAAAATAATAAAAGCCCGTTGTGCCGCGCGTCGCAGCGCGTGTGGGTTGGCAGCCACCTGTTGGTAAGTGACCGTGATGCCATGCATATCAGAGGGGAGACGTCCGTTTCCCGACGTCCAATCCGGGATGAGATGCAAAGAGAAGTGGGCTGCTGCCTGTGTCCACTGCATTTTCAAGTGACGGGTTGGGGTCACCACAATGAGCCGTTGTCCTGGATGCGCGGACAATTCTTGCAGGGCCACTGTCAAGGCAAAAGTGGTTTTTCCTGCGCCTGGTGTGGCAACCGTGAGAAAATCCCGGCTGTTCTTTAAGGCAAAAGCATCAAGCGCGCGTTTTTGCCAGGGTCTGAGACGAATAGATCTAGTCATTTCGTTTGGGAGGGAGAGGGAAAGGTTGCTGCTGCATTTTTGAGAGGCAGGACAAGATGTCAAATAGAGAGAGGAGTTCTCCCGCTTGTGTGGAAAAGCCCTGATGTGTGAGGCCCAAAGGGAGATTACCTTACGGTGAAAAGGATGTCCCGGAATCGCACGTCCTCGGTCGACCTGCTTGCGTGGATGATGTAATTTCCTGGCCCGAGCTTCCCGAGCGGCACAACCGCTTGTTGTGTGATGTCTGTTTCTGTGCCACAGAAACGAAGCTTTCTCTTAAATTTGACCGTGATATTGGAGCCTTCGACATGTGCCCAGAAAGTGTCAGATTTGCAACTTCCTTTCACGTACACAAAACTGAATAGTATATTTCCGTCTGGTTCCAGGGTGATTATTTCTGTTGTGACGTCGCCGTGACGGTTACTGTTGCCTGTCCAATTGTGCAAAATAATCGGTTGTGACGCCGTTATGGTTGTCGTCGTTGTCGTCGTTGTCACCGTGGTTGTCGGCGGTACCGCAACAATCACGGTGACAACATCTCCTGCTTCCGCCTCTGTGCCGGCGGAAGGGATTGTCTTGACGACGATGTCTGACGGCACATCTGTCGTGGTTGTTTCTTCTGTCGTGATGCCAAGACCCATGTCGATAAGCATTGTTCCCGCTTGTTCTACCGACATCTTCGTGAGGTCAGGGATGACTCGTTTTCCTTTTCCTGTGGAGATCACGATGAGGACAGTCGAATTGGCGGAAACTTGGGTATCAGGCAGGGGAGACTGATCAATCACCCTGCCTTCTGGAGAGGTTTCGCTCACACGCCTGTCCGCTTCCCATTTCAAACCGGCTTCTTCGATAAGAGGAAGTGCTTTTTTATAGTCAAGATTCATGAGGTTTGGCACAGTGACCTGTTCTAGGACAGTTTCCTCTGGTTCGGCGTTTTCGCTTGCGGGCACTCCGAGAAGCCCGTTCTCCTCCGTATTCTCTTCCATGGAAGAGAGAGCATCGTTCTCGTTCTTGTTTCCGAGCAAAACCGAGGCGAAAAAAGCAAGGAGACCGAGCGTAAAGAGAGAAGCGCACAGAAGAATGGTGGCCTTCTTCAGTGGTTTTTGTTTTTTCTTTTCGGCGCCTTGTTCCCTGTGAAGGGAATTGCTGGTGTCCCACTGACTTTCTGCGGCCATTTGTGCAATGAGCGTTACCTTCTTGTCCGAGGGCGCTGGGTTCCCTGAGGTTCCATACCCCTCATGTAGCGAAGTGCCCTCAGGGTCGATCGTGGTTTCTGCGATTGGCGAAGGATGCGAACGAGAGGAGGTGACCCGAGGGTCGATCGTGGTTTCTGCGATTGGCACACTATCTGAACGAGACTGCACAAAAGATGGCGGGAGTGGGGTGGCAACAGGGTTGGTCGAGTTCTGTGAGGCAGCAGGGCTGACAAGACGACCACTGACGCGCATCGGGGTGATAGTGCTTTGTAGTGTTTTTTGTGCTTGCTGGAGGGATTTCCCCATATCTTCAGATTGTTCGTAGCGGTTTTTTGTTTCCTTTTCCATGGACTTTTCCATGACCGCGCAGATTTCTGGTGGGATGTTGTAAAGCCGTAAGTCCGGGACAGGTGTGTTCGCGATCCTGTTCACAAGAGGAATGATTGATTCGTCAGTTGGGGACTCGAAAGGTGAGACGCCTCGCAAGAGGGAGAAAAAAGTGGAACCCAGCGAATAGATATCGGAAGCTTGGGACGGAGGGTGTCCGGCCAGGACTTCTGGGGAAGCATGAATGACCGTGGCAGTGATATGACCAGTGCTCGTACGTTGTTGTCCGTCAAATGTGGCGAGGCCGAAATCTGCCAGGACCGGCTCATCATAAGAGGAAAGCAGGATATTGCCCGGCTTCACATCTCGATGGATAATGCCACGATCATGGGCTGTCTGGAGTGCCCCTGCGATCCTGATCGTAATATCGGATGCTTGTTCCCAAGAAAATGGTCCATTCTGTTGGAGACGATCAGAAATCGATCCCGCAGGCAGGTACTCCATGACCAAATAGGGTCTTCCATCTGAGAGATACCCAGTGTCAAACACCGTGACGATATGAGGATGGTCGCCAAGCGCCCCGAGTGCACGACACTCTCGGTCAAACCGTGGCATGGCGCGCGGCGACAGATCCGTCAATACTTTTACGGCCACAGTTCGATTGAACGCCGGTTGCTCTGCACAGAACACCTGTCCCGAACCGCCGGCCCCGATAGGTTGCATATTGATCAGACCCGGGATGTGAAGGCCGGCATTCTCGTGGGAGTGCATTGGGACTCGTTCTTCCTGTAATAGGTGCTTTGTAGTGGGTACCTAGACCGTCACCTAATGGGTATGTACGACGGGCGTATATGTACTTCGCTATCGGGCCCGGTTATGGAATGGAAATGGCAGAGACCCGTACCCGGGACTGTGATGCTGCACGGAAGAAGCGGAAGTGCTTAGTTTTCGTGGAACTTCGCACACTTTTTAGGTGCTCATAACATTTCAAGAACGGAAAGAGATCTTCCTGGTCTTCGCAACACGGCGAAGTCGGGAGATAATACCCGAGAATAGGAGGGTCGCGCGGTCCTCGGTGACTCATTCGCGCGTGGCGGACCACCGAGGACCTGGTTTTTTCAGATTTTGCAGTCGATTGCGTGCTGTTTTTGGCAAAGTGAAATGCCCACCACTCTCTATGCCGTTTTGGCGTGATTTCCTCCTGTGCACCAGGACCGCTCTTCAGAGGATCTTGTGGGAAGAGTCTGCGGTGCTAAGGGGCAGAGGGAGCCGACGGTGAGATAATGGGCGGCAGGGAAGGCGGCAGGGTAGGTGGAGGCGGCTGGTTCTCCGTGCCGGTGCCTTGTTGTCCACCCTCATCTTGTTGTCCACCACTTGTGTCGATCTTTGGCACAGTGAAACTGATTTCTCTGCCCTGGGACACTATGAGATAGGAACCGGGAGCAAGCCGTCCAAGATTGATGCGGGTTCTCTCCCTCATGAGACTCGCGTCCGGTGCACACTCGCTACCATTCGCGGGCGGTTCCGCGACCGGGGTAGAAAGAATCGTGAATGTATTTCCGACCTGTTCAGCCCTGAAGTTGTAGTTCGTAGCACATTCTCTTACGTACCAGAGCCGGACTCTTACCTGGCGACTCTGGAGCAGGGTGACATTGCCTCGCACGATATTCCCGGATTCCGGCTCTGTGGAAGAATTCCAGTTTTTGAGCAGGATGGGGAACTCTGGTGCGGGCGTTGGAGGAGCCTGCGCCACCACGATCATGATTCTTGTTTTTTCTGCGACCTGCGTGCCGGATGCAGGGATTGTCCTGATCACATTTCCAGGTGGGACCGTTGCAGATTCTTCCCTCCTGACATCGAAAGTCAGGCCTGCTCTTTGGATGCGCCCAGACGCGTTTTCCAGAGAAAATCCGACCACATTTGGAACGGGACGCAGTCCTGATCCTTCCGACACCACTAAGGTCACGGTGCTTCCTGGAGAAAGTTTCCTTCCTGGAAGAGGGGCAGTCTCGATCACGTGGTCTTTCGTGACAGTTTCGGAAATCTTTCTTTGTATCTTCGCGTTAAGTCCCTCTTGCACGATAATGTTCTCTGCGTCGGTGATATGCAGGCCATTGACATTCGGGACCGTCCGGGGGGCTTTCCCGGCTGAGACGACAATAGTGATGGTACTTCCGACTTTTATCTGCAGATTTTCTTTCGGGTTTGTCCGGATAACCAAACCTTTTTCGATACTTTCTGAGGTTTGGCTCTCACTCGCCGAAGAAAAGCCGGCTTCTTCCAACTTCTGTTGTGCCGCTGCCAAATTGAGATTGCGCACATCCGGCACTGCCTTCTTGCCAGTTCCCGCCGAAATCACAATCTCAATAATGCTTCCCGATTCAACTTTGCTTTCTGCCGGCGGCAAAGTCCGCATCACCTTTCCCTGAGGAATACTATTCGATGTTTGCATACGGAACTTGCTGTTGAGGCCGACGTCCGTGAGTGCCTTTGTCGCGTAAGACTTCGGCAGTCCCACGATATTGGGAACTATTTTCATTCCTGGGCCTGTGGAAACGGTGAGCACGATGATCGATCCGACCGAAATGTCGGTTTGCGCGGCAGGAACCTGACTGATGACCGTGTCTTCGGGGATGTGTTCTTCCGCTTGGCTTGTAACAGAGGCTCCTAAACCCAGCTTGTCAAGTTCTTCGACCGCTTTTTCGCGCAGCATTCCCTCGAGGTTCGGGATTGGAACCATTGTCGCGGTGGCTTGTTCAGCTTGAGGGAGCGCATTGATTTTTTCTTTTCCTTCGTCGTTTTCGCCCATTTGGAGGAGGAACCCGACCGCGAGGAGCAGCAAAACGACTGCGCCCAGGCTGAGTAATAAAGTTTTTGCAAGACGGCGTGAAGGCTTCTGCATGACATGAAAAGATGATGTCAGCGCGGGGTATTCCTCTGATTCTTCGTATAGTCCTGCGTGAGGAAGAGGGATGCTCTTGTTTTTTTCCCTGGCCGGGAGGGGGGGAAGCGGAGTTGGCGGTGTGTTTGATGCAGCGACCGGCTTGGAGTTTATTGCCCCATTATTCTCAGGCAGTACCGCCGCATCCATTCCTGTGTTGTCAGCTTGAAGGTTTCCCGCGTTGACCGAGACAATTTCCCCGCTTATCCGCATGGGGGGAGAGTTCCGATTGTGTCTGGCGAGAACGCTTTGCAGTTCTCCTCCGAACTCTTCCGCGGTGTGTGGGCGATCCTCGAGACGTTTGGCCATTGACCATTCGATAAGGGTGCAAAGGTCGTCGGGCACTCCTTGAAGGCGTAGATCCGGGACTGCTTCAGTAGCGATACGATTGATTACCGGCAGAATGGACTCGTCGGTCGCAGACTCAAAAGGGGAGATCCCTGTTATCAGGGTGAAAAGAGTGGAACCAAGCGAGTACACGTCGGATTGTCGCGAGGGAGGCTGTCCAGCCAGGATCTCTGGAGCGCTATGGATGACGGTGGCGGTGACATGGCCTGTGCTTGTACGCTGTTGGGTGTCGATGGTGGCCAGACCAAAGTCCGCCAGAATCGGGTCTCCGTAAGAAGAAAAAAGAATGTTCGCAGGTTTGATATCGCGGTGCAGAATGCCTGTGTTATGCGCTGTTTGCAACGCCCCACAGATCCGTATTGTCATGTCTGTTGATGTTGCCCAGTCGATCGGGCCTTTGCTCCGTAAATAATCTGCGATGGAGCCTGCTTCGAGGTACTCCATCAACAAATAGGGGCGATCATCTTGGGTATAACCTGTATCAAAGATCGTGACAATGTGCGGATGCGCGCCAAGCGCGCCAAGCGCGCGGCGTTCTTTTTTAAATCTGGCCGCTGCCCGCTCAGATAGGTCAGCCAGAACCTTCACCGCGACGACCCGATTGAATTCAGGTTGTTCCGCACGGAAGATCCGGCCGTTGCCCCCTCTTGCGATTTCTTGAATATTCGTTAAGCCGGAGATTCCCAGGCCATTTGGGCTGTTAGGCCCCATTTACTGTCCCTTCCGTCCTTTCTTGAATCTTCTCGCCACGGGGGCGCGCTTTGCAAGATGAATACGCCTTTTGTTCCTTTGTCGGCTTTTTTCTACTTGTCTGTCGAGGACAAACTGAAAGGTAGGTTTTCATCACAGGTCAAGCATTTTCCAGGAACTCCCTCCAGAGGGTTTCTGCTTTCTTCCCAGCTTGTCCATATGACACCCCAGTGTTCTTTCGTCGAGAAGAACACGAAAAAGACTTCTCTTGCAGGGAGCCGGCGACGGCCCTGTCGCTATGTCAGGTTTGTATGGCGAGGCGGCGCCCAGGAGTGTCGGCGTGCGGGCGCTTGCTTCCATGCCGTACAAAATGCCATGTAAAGCGAATGTTCCTGTGTGTAGAGTGTGGCATGTTTCTTGCTTGTGGTTCAATGCTGAACAGTTAAATTCTGGCAATATAGGTACTTTGTTGGGAAGAAGAGGTGCGTCTGGCCAGCAGCTTTTTGTATGGGGAACAGAAATTTTTTCTTTGCAATCTCCTCGTAACGTCCTCTTTCGGAGGTGTGGGCAGACCGAGCAGGTATCTACCTGTAAGGAGGCTTCTACGTCTGAATATGTGGAAACTCTTGGCCCCACACGATGACGAGAAGAAGCGTTCCCGGCTTTCCGAAAGACACTTCTCCCGATATTCTTTAGCGTAGACGGTAACGAAGTTTTTTGCTTGTGCGCGATTTCCGCCAGGGAGCGGAAGAAAAACACGTGGATTTCGTGTAAAATCCCATCTGAACTGCCAGAAAGAAGACATGGAAAAGGGGAGAATCCTCTTTTGATTTCTTTGCTTTTTTGTGTTCTTGCGGGCAGCGGAATCAAGAGACGGATGGGGTGTGTGAGAGAAGATTTCTGCAGGCTGGAGAGAAGGCGAAGAAAAAAAGTCGGGCAGGGAGCTTGCGGGAATGAGAGATTTGATGACAGTGCCAGAGGCGTATGGTTACGAATCTGGGTGGAGGGAAGAGTCCCGAAGGGCCCGGAGGTATTCTGAGAATGGCTGGAATCTGCGGGATTGGGATCCGCATGTGTGAGATTTTTCTCATACACTGGAAAGATGTTCACCGGAGCCAAAATGCGTATGCCTGATCCTCAAGATGCTTTGCCTGGTCGGTCGACACCCATGCCGGTGTCAGAAGTACATCATGTAAATGGACATGCGCTTTCTCCGCCTTTTCCCATAGGATTTCAGACCCTCCAGTTCGGGATGGGGTGCTTTTGGGGTGCAGAGCGGAAGTTTTGGGAGCTTTCCGGAGTTTGGACGACTGCTGTTGGATATGGGGGCGGGGTCACCCCGAACCCGACGTATGAGGAAGTTTGTTCTGGGCGGACTGCCCATACAGAGCTTGTGCTCGTGGTGTTTGATCCTGGTGTCACAAGCTGCGAGGATCTGCTCCGGGTATTTTGGGAAAGTCATAACCCGACACAGGGCATGCGTCAGGGAAACGATGTCGGTACTCAGTACCGTTCTGCTGCCTATTGGTCGTCAGACACGCAACGCAATGTGATTGAAGCGTCCCGTGATGCCTATCAGGAGGCGTTGTCTGCTGCCGGGTACGGAGCGATTACGACAGAGCTGGCTCCTGCCGGTGATTTTTACTACGCAGAATCCTACCATCAGCAGTATCTCTCAAAAATTCCTGGGGGATATTGTGGACTTGGGGGAACCGGGGTCTCGTGCTCTGTGGGAGTGATTGCCGTCGAGGACTCTGCAGAGTAAATTTTTTCCTGTCTTTTGTCTGTTTAATGCACTTTTTAGGCTTTTTTGGAAGCTTGTGTTTTTGCCCTATTTTGTTGTTTTTTCGTCCTGTGTGTGTTTCTTTGCAGAGTATTTTTCTGTGAAAGCGGCTTCTTTTTTTCTCGTGTTCTTTTTTCCGACAAGCAGGTCTTTTTCTTGATATTTTCCTTTGTGGTGAGGGGAAAACGCGCGAGGTTACCGAGAAGAGATCGCCATGGGGGCAAGAAGTATTAGGCCGATACTCTCTGTTGACACTCTTTGTACATTGAGCTAAAACCCAAGGAAATAAATTATATTTTTTCACTTCTCTCTAGGAAGTGACTTACTTTTTTTGAGAAAAATTTCTTCATGTTTCATAATATCTCTGCAAATGAATGGGAAAAAAATTCGAAAAAACAACAAAATAGTCGTCTGCGTGATGTCTCACAATATCTCCCTTCTCTTTTCTCCTGGGAGGGAAGATACCGGGTACTCCATTTGACCTGGGGGGCCTTTTTTCTGTCTTTTCTTCTCTGGTTTAATTTCGTGCCTTTTCTGCGTGATATCAGGGATGATTTTTCTTTAGAACGCGACCAACTTATTTCGCTTTTTCTCTGTAATTTTGCGTTGACGATTCTTGCGCGGGTGTATGTTGGCATGGTGATCGACTGGTTTGGACCGCGTCGTGTGTATGGGGGCGGTCTTATTTTAGGCGGCATTGTTTCACTGTTTTTTGCTTCTGCCACCTCTTTTACTGTTCTTGTATTTACTCGTCTCATCTTAAGTCTGATTGGTGCGAGTCTCGTGGTTGGTGTGCGAATGATTTCTGAATGGTTTCCCGTCAAAGAACTTGGTACGGCTGAAGGCGTGTATGGTGGATGGGGAAACGTCGGTGCGTGTGCTGCGATGATATTTCCTCTTTGTCTGGGTCTACTTGGTGACGACGGCGCATGGCGATGGTCGATAGGCGCGACTGGTCTTGCTGCTTTTGCCTACGGTCTTTTCTATTTGAGAGCCGTGTCGGATACACCTGATGAGATGAGTTACGCGCGTTCTCGCCGGCAGGGGGCGCTTGAAGTCACGTCTCGCTCCGCTGTGTTTGGCTTGACGTTTCTTTTTGTTCCTTTATTTTTTGGATCGGGACTTTTCTTTTGGGAACTGGAGCGGTCCGGTCTTATCTCCGCATGGTTTCTTCTTGTGATTATTTTCCTGCTTACTGTGCTTTTTGCTTTTCAGATCTTCCAAATTTTTGCCGTAAACCAGCCTGCTCTAGAGAACCAGTATCCTCTCGATGATCAGTATTCTTTGCGGTCTGTCGCAATTTTGTGTGCTGCATATTTTTGTGCTTCAGGTGCCGAACTTGCGATTCTCGTTATCCTTCCGTCTTTTCTTTCGAAAGGATGGGAAGTCTCTTTTCCCACGGCTATTTGGATTGCAAGTATTTTTACTTTTACGAACTGTTTTGCACGTCCTCTTGGGGGTTTTCTCTCCGACGTAAGAGGAATGCGGCGTACGACATTGCGGCGGTTTCTTCTCGGACTTCTTTTTGGTTTTCTGAGTTTGTTTTTCTTGGATGGAAGCTGGCCGCTTGGAGTGGTGGCAAGCGTTCTTTTCTTTTCATCCTGTTTTGTGCATGCGGTCGAAGGATCGGTCTTTGCGCTTGCCCCGCTTCTCAAAAAACGTGTGGGGGGGCAGGTTGCAGGCCTTGTGGGCGCCTATGGTGTTGTGGGAACGTCAGTATTTTTAATGGTTTATGCGCTTTTTTCTGACCGAGTTTTTTTCCTTTCGATGATTGTTGCGGGAGTTATTTCCTGGATCATTTCTTTTTGGCTTCCTGAACCAGAGAACAGTTTTGCGGAAAATTTGTTGCGAGATACCTCGCATCTTTCGCACTCTGACCCGCCCACTGTGGGCTTTCTCCGCGTGTGAAAAAAGTTGACCTGTACGAGGCAAACAAATGGGGGGTTGCCATGTGAAAAACCTGGGTGACTTTGGTGAGTTTTCTGCTCACCAGATTCTTTTGTCCTTGGTGCTGCTACTTTCATGGAGAAGAAAGGAAACGAGATATGTGGTCTTTTGGCCGTCTCTTTTACTCCAGGGTAAGAAGCCGTTCTGAAGCTACCAGCGTTTCTGGATGATCGGGTCCCAAGGTTTTCTCGAAGATCTCATATGCCCGTTTCACATGTTTTTTCGCCCGGGCCGCGTCGCCCCGGTTCTCTTCGACTGTCGCGAGATTCAGCAAACAAATCGCGACTTCCCAGTGAGCTTTCCCGTACACTTTCTGATTCAGCGTGAGTGCCCGCTCAAAATGATTACGCGCCATACGCATATGTCCTGATGCGTATTCGACGCTGCCAAGGTCATTCAAGAGCCTGGCGATTTCTTTGGGCGTACTATCGTGCGAGCGTTCTTTGATACGGAGTGCTCTCTCCAAGAGACCTTGTGCTGTCTCAAGATTGCCCATCTTGTATTCGACAAGGCCGAGAAAGGCGAGAAGTCCTCCCAGGGAAGAATGGTCAGCGCCAAATGCCGCACGGTTGATCGCGACCGCTTGTTGGGCATGTTGTTGTGCGGTGGGAAGGTTTCCTTTTGTGTATTCGATCCGGGCGAGTCGTGCGAGGGTTGCTGCCATATCGGGGTGGACCGGGCCGCGTAGCTCTTTATGTAATGCGGCTGTTGTCATGAATCGACGTTCCGCCTCGTGCAAGTTGCCCCGCTGAAAAAAATAGTCGCCTGTTCTGGTCAAAGGTTCCACGATTCCTGCACCCTGGTCCTCATCTATCCTCATATGCGAAAGTGCGACATCAAGGTGGCCAAGCGCGATGCCTGTCCCCACGAACTCATGTTTTTTGGCCCTGTCGGCAAAGGCCTCGTTTGCAAGTTCGACGGTGGCTTCTGCCCAGCTTGCCTGCTCTTCCGTAGTCATACGTGCAATAAACGTCTCCTGTAGCACACGTGGCATTCGCACGTTTTCCTCCTCAGTTGTGAGGAGAGAAAGACTGCTCATAAGGTTGAGTACCTGTTGAAACTGTTCTTTTTTCCGGAGCGCCTTCCGCAGATGGGAAGGCAGACCTTCTGGTTTCGCTGAAAGCAAGGAAAAAGGGATGTCATGCGCGCCAAGGAAGGCCAAAAGATGAAGAAGTTCTTCTGCGGCACGGCGGAGCGAACGTGACCCGCTCTCTTCTGTCAATAATTCGTAAGAAAGTGCAGCAGCTATATCTACTGTCCCTGCGGATTTCTCTCTTGTGCGCTCTTGAAACAAGTGAAAGTAATCAATGAAATGCATATCCTTTGCTGCCAAAATGCCGGCCGCGCAGAGTTCAAGAGCAGCCGGGTGACGCTCTAGCGCGTCTGCAAGTGCCCGTGCTTTTTTTCCTTCATATTGTCCTGTGCGACGACAGAGAAACCAGGCGGCGTCTTCCTGGGAGAACACACCAATCGAGATGTGCGCGAGGGTGTCCGACCAATTCTGCCAGCGCGAGGTAATAATGACATGACTGAGACTCGGATCTGGCAGATAGGGACGAAGCAGCTCTTCTTCGGCAGCGTCATCGAAAATGAGCAGACTCCGACCTTTTTTTGCGAGCGCGTCCCAGGTGCTGTCAAGAGTCTGTTGCACATTCCACGAAGCCCGCGCGTGTTCGGTTTTCTTGATGAACGCGGTGTAATAATCGGGAAGACAAGCAGCTGAACGTGCAGGCAGCCAGCAAATTATGTCGTAATCGTTGCCATATCGGTATGCATACTCGGTTGCGAGCGTGCTGAGTCCAATCCCTGTTCTTTGCTCGGGAAGAAGCACAACGCAAGATAAAGTAGTGAGCGCTTCTCGTAAGCCAGTTAAAACAGCCTCTCTTCCCACAAAATGAAGGTTCCTTTTCCGCGGAAAAAGCCATTCTGGCCCTGACGAGGCCAGGGCTTTTTGTTCTGTGTGGAGAGAATCGTTTTTCTCCACAACTTCGCCTGTTGCACCAGGAGGTAAAGAAAGCCCCGCGTTTTTTTTCTTGCGGTTTTCGCTCCTCGAAAAAACAAGAGAAAGTCTGGACCCTTTGGGTGGAATGACTTTGCGGCCTTCTCCTGGTTTTTCTGGGTTCTCTGGGTTTTCGGTTTCTTGCTTGCCGGTATTGTATGTGGTGAAAAGAAGGTCCTGGCGAGCTTCTTTTTCTTCTGGTGACGGCGGATGTGGATCTTGTGGAAGTCCTTGATCTTTTGCCGGCGCTTCGTCTGTTGCTTCCGGCTGCTTGCTTGCTGCCGCAGGAAAGGTGTCTTTGGTGGCGACTGTGTCAGGCTTTCCTCCCGAAATACCTTTATGAAGAAAAGACGGAAAAAGGGGCCTGCTTTTTTGCTCTGCCTGCGAAGGCGTATTCTCTTCGCTCGGAGAAGAACTTGCCGAAGCAGCGGGTTTTGTTGCCGTCTTTTCTTTCGTTGTTTTGTTGCTGCTTCCCGTGTGTTGCTCTTTGTCGCTTATTCTTTTTCCCCTCCCTGTTTCTTGCATCTTCTCTCTTTGCAGTTGGCTGTGTTCTTCGGAGCTTTGCTCTTGCCTGTGTTCGGAATGCCGCCGTTCCCCGCGAAAAGTGAGATCTTGATGGAAGATGGTTTCTGTGAGACAGCGAAAGGCGTCCACACGTCGCAGCAGGTTGGTATCAGTCGGGTCGAGATATCCATTGCGCCCAATATGAAACGCAAGATCTTCGCGTGCAGTACGCAAAGGTTGGTCAAGATAGCGGAGAAGGGTGCTATCCGCATGCAGCCTCACAGGATAATGCTCAAAAAGATCTGCTGCTGCCTCTGTTCCCACCGGTAATGCCGTCATCGCGCGCGCGCCTGTGGATCCCTGCTTTTCCTGCGCGTTTTCGGGATGCTCTTCGGGAGGAAGACCCAAGGCTTTTCCGACTTGTTCGTAGAAAAAGCGGAGGCCTTTGGTAAGCAGAGCCGCGTCGAGCTCGGCCAGTGTTGTCTCAGCCATGTCTGCAATCCTGGATCCGGGGAGTCGGATCAGCCCTCTTCAGCTCTCCTGGAAATTGTTTTGCAGACTGTGGCGGCAGGTAGAGCAGTGCTGCACTCTCATGCTAACGGGAATTGTTGTGATCTGTCTGGGCCGCGGCATCTGGGGCTTTCGGGAAAAGAAGAAAACAAAGAAAAAGGCAGGCCAGAGGCGGCAACGTATCTGGTTTTGGCCGACTTTTTTTCGTTTCAGAGGGAAAGAAGAGAGGAGATGCCTACGTCAGTAAACATGGGACACCTGCTCCTCCTGCCTGTTTGCAATACTGAAGAAGATCGCACTATTTTCCCTGCTCCAAACTATTTTTCTATTTTTTGCTTACAGATTATCCTGACTGTTTCGTCTGTTCGTTCATCCCGGACGCTTTCTTCTTGTGTCTTTTCTCCTAGGCTGATCTGGAGGGGCTCGTTGGTTTGTTTGGTGTGAGCTATGGCCTTTGGCAGCTGCTGCCTTTTCACCGTCACCGGGGGAGAACATGACACTTTCGACGCACGCGGCGGCACGACCGGACCATCCTGCTGTACTGATGGTTGGCTCAGGAGCACAGGTATCGTTTGGAGAACTTGAACAGCGCTCTTGTCGTCTTGCGCGTTTCTGGCAAGAAGCAGGTCTTCAACGTGGGGACCATGTGGCAGTTTTAATGGACAATAACCCCCGCTACTATGATGTTGTCTGGGCAGCGTTACGTTCCGGCCTTTACCTCACAACAGTAAACCGCTATCTTACCACCGAAGAAGCCAGCTATATTGTCGACAATTGCGGTGCTCGTTCTCTTGTCGTTTCAGCTGCACTCGCCGAAATTGCCGTTGGCATGCCTGCGCTTTTACCGTCCTGTGAAACATTTCTTCTCACAGACAGTACTGACGGAAACATGATTCCCGGCTTCGAGTCATACGAAACTGCAGTCGCCGCTTGTGCTCCTGACCCTCTGGACGAGGAAGTATGGGGCACTTTTATGCTCTACAGTTCAGGGACAACAGGCCGCCCCAAAGGTATCTACCATCCCGCTACTTTTCGGCCTTTTTCCCAGTCTCTTCCCATGCACAAACGTCTTGCTGCCATCTATGGTTTGACTGAGGACACGATCTATCTTTCTCCGGCCCCGCTCTACCATTCGGCTCCTATTGGATACTCAACTGGAGTACAAGCATGTGGCGGCACTGTGGCTGTGATGGAGAAGTTTGATCCTGTTGAGGTATTGCGAGCAATCGACACCTATTGGGTCACCCATAGTCAGTGGGTACCCACCATGTTTGTGCGTATGCTCAAACTTCCCGAGACAGACCGTTCTGCTTTTCATCTCTCCACACACAAAGTGGCGATTCATGCCGCTGCGCCTTGTCCAATCGATGTGAAACGTCGCATGATCGAATGGTGGGGTCCCATCCTTGTTGAATATTGGGGTGCAACAGAAGGTATTGGAAGCACCTACATTAACTCAGAAGACTGGTTGCAACATCCGGGTTCGGTGGGAAAAGCATCCGCGGGTATTTTGCATATTTGTGACGAGGAAGGGGAAGACCTTCCTCCGGGTGAAGTGGGTACTCTTTATGTAGAACTGCCGCGCCGTCCTTTCAGCTATTACGGGGACGAGGAAAAAACGCGGGGCAGTACCCATCTTGTAAAAGAGAACTATTTTACTGTCGGCGATATGGGATATCTCGATGAAGAGGGCTACCTGTATCTCACGGATCGTAAGTCTTTCATGATTATTTCTGGTGGTGTCAACATCTATCCCCAGGAGATCGAGAACGTTCTTATTTCGCATCCGTCTGTCGAGGATGTGGCTGTTTTTGGTGTACCAAATGAAGACTTTGGCGAAGAAGTGAAGGCTGTTGTGCAGCTTGTTGCGGAAACCGATCCCAGTGATACACTCGCACACGAACTTTTGTCGTTTACCCGCGATAATCTCGCCCATTACAAGTGTCCACGGTCTGTTGATTTCATTGAAGAAATACCCCGTCTTCCTACCGGGAAACTCTACAAACGCCTGCTCCGAGACAAATACTGGGGTAAACACCAGACGCGTATCGTGTAACAGCCGAGAGGATTTTCCTGCCGGACTTGGTTACTCCTGATGAGCTGTTTTTTATCGGGAGAAAAAGCCGGCGATCTCACATTGGCTATGTGACTCTGAAATATCCGAACAGGTACTGTGGCTGTATTGTGGCTGTGATGCGAGAGACGGGCAGGCACAAGATTCCAGGCAGTGCGGGTGTGGCCGATGTTGGCTGATGTTCATGAAAAAGGTCGATGAAAAACGATCTTGATGAGGCCGGCGATGCGGACAGGATCGTGTGACGATCAGTTGATTATCTGGTGTTTGGGTGGGAGGTGCCCCATGGTGGTGCAGGGGCCACCCTCCCTGTTGTGCTGCGCCATATCGCTGTGTGATACTCCACCCATCTGCGTGGAAGGACGTGTGAACTAAACTTGTAGGTCTTTTTTGGTGTCCTGCACGGCTTGGTCGATCACCTCAAGAAAAAGACCTGGATCGGGCCGTACCCGATAGTTGTCAGTTTGGTCGGCGAGAAGGATCTTGTTGTGGGCATCGGTGATGACTACGGTGGGAAAGTACGCGTCGCTTGTTTCTAGGTGTGCTTTTTTCTGCAAACCAAAAGGAACGGCTTTTGGGTGCATGAGGCCGAGTTCTTTTGCGGCATGTAGTCCAGGGTCTGTGAAGTAGGAAAAAGGAACGTCGTAGCGTGCGGCCAGTTTTTGTGTGTTCTCGTGAGACTGGTTACTCACGAGAGCGACACGTGTCCCGCTTTGTTCGAGTTCTTGATAACGTGCGGCAATTTCTTTGATTTGGGCCATGCAGAGTGGACACCAGTTGCCTCGGTAAAAAAGAAAAAAGCTAGGGCGGCCACGGAAACTATCGCTGTGTACTGTTTTTCCGTCGAGATCTTTGAGGCTGAACTCTGGAAGAAAACGGCCAGGAGTCAGCTGTATGGCTTCTTCTCGCGGAAGTCGTGAATACCAAAAAACATAAAGGGGAAGCAGGACGACGCCTATTCCTATGGCACAGATAAGAGCCAGGATATTCGTCGTATTGTCCCAGAAAAGTGCGCCGGCTCCGGCAAGAAGTGCTCCGGCTAGACCCGGAAGTATTGCTTGTGGGAGATAGCGGGGTAAACGGGCAGGGCGACCGATGCCGATCCAGAGGAAAACCCCGATAAAAACTGTGGAAGCGGTAAATGCTCCTTCCCATTGCCAGCGGGCGTTACTGTCCCCAAAGGCATTTATCGCGGAAAGCACAAAGGCCGTACCTCCGAGTGCGATGGCTGGTGTAATGAAGTAGGGGCGGAGGTCCATCTCAGCTCCTTATTGTTTTGTAATGTGGAATGGTGTTGAACATGTTGCGGGTAAGCCAGATTCATCCTCAATCGTCGAAGGAATGGGATAAAACTTGAGAGCAGGGAGTGGATAAAGATTGCAAAGCAAGTGCCACGGTGTGATTGATTTCTTCGGTTGTTGCAGGGCGAAGCCGTGCCATAACCCGGAGTCCTTGCATGAGAGTGAGAATGAATCTGGCTTGGGTTACAGGGTCTGATTCGGATGGAGTTTCGCCGCGTGTGTGAGCGTCGGTGAGAAGGGTTTCCAGGAAGACACGCAGGGTAGATAGTCCTGTTTCGATGCGTTCGGCTATATCTTTGTCCGTATTACCAAATTCGACTGCAGTATTGGTGAGGAGGCATCCGGGTGGATCCTCAGGGTGTACTGCACCCAATTCCTCGCTGGGAACTCCCGCTGCAAAACGGAGAAAAAATTCGATACATTTCAAAGGCGGCAAAGTAGAAAGTGCGGTACTTTTTATAGTTTGTTGGGTTTGGGAATCTGTGAAGCTTTGTCTTTGGATATAGCGTTCCAGAGCAGCCAGGAAAAACTCTCTTTTCCCTCCGAATTCCCGGTAAATGCTTCCCTTGTGCATGCCAGTACAGGTTACGAGGTCTTCCATTGAGGTGCGTTCGTATCCCTCCTGCCAAAAATGGCGCATTGCCTGTTCGAGAGCATTATTTCTATTGACTGTAGGTGGTCTTCCTGGTTTTTTCATCCCTGCTCTTTCTGTCATTTTTGCAGGAGTTCTTTTGGTTTTTTGTCATCTCTGAGTGTTGGACACTTCAAAGTGTGTAGATGTTGCGTTGGTTGGCTGTTCTCTCTGAAATTTTCCCCGCAATGGGGTTTGAAAAGAAAGATAAGTATTTGATACCGAATAGTCAAAAATGTATGAGACCAAACAGTATCAATCTCTGTTTTTTCTCATAGGACAGCAAAAAGACTTTTGTCAGGCTTGTCCCGGGTGATAATGAATCTGAGTAATATGTCAGACATTTTCCAGAGGAAGATACGGTGAGTACCGCGTAGTTTGTGTAGTGATGAGGATGGAGTTCTGAGTAGGGGAATATTTTGGGTTATGCGCGAAAGGGAGGGAATTGCTCGGGTCGGAATGCGAATGGCTACATTTTTTGATGCGAGTTGTTGGAAGTTTTTCCACAACTACTACTGCGCCTATACTCGAGCAATTCCCTCCCACAAACAGCCTAATCAACCCAAAAACTACAAAAAATCAAGCAATCAAGAGACGCTACCAGTTTAAAGTACGACGGAAAAGAGTCGTGAGAAGGGCAAGTCGCCGACTCGGGTGGGTTTGTGAATAGCGTGTTTGGCGCACTCGTGTCACCGTGCCTTCGATACCACCATCTATCGCGAGCACCCCAATGCGATAAGAAAAAACGGTAAGGGCATCGTCGGTGAGATGGGCGGGAACAGCGACCCAGAAGCCATCGAGAAAAGGAAGTGGGTCATTAATTTTGTCTTCGACGAGTTCCGTGGGAGAGCATTTGATTTCAACACCCCAAAGGGAGAGATCGTCAGGACTCTCTGGGTCAGGTTGTGTAGCAATCACGAGATCAAGGGGGTAAGGAGTGTGTGCAGCACCTGTATGGATGATGACATTCTCCAAAGTGTGCGTACGCCCAAGTGGTTGGGGGAGCCAATCTCGTGCATAGCGGCGAAGTGCTTGGGTCATTTCGCTACGGACAACGGCAGTCAACGCCTCGTTATCGGGAACAATATCTTCCCAGTCTGTTGTCCCACGCCCGCGCGCCGTCCTTCCTCCAGAGAGCGGACGATAGGTGCGCCATGTTTCACGCAGGTCATCACGAGAAAGTAATCCTGCGACAGTGCGTTCAAGCAGCCCATTAGAGACTTCTGCCGGGGCGTGCCGACAGATTTTCTCGACAAGCTCAATGCTTTCCGCAGGAGCTGTTGCTTTTTTGAGAAAGTCAAGGTCGTCGGTGTCGTGCACGCAAAGCCAGTAGCGACCTGCCTGTAGGGCACGCCAGTAGTTGGATTCATGAAGATGGGTTTCCCCGGAAAGTTGACGGACCCAAGCGGTGAAGCTTGTGGTGGTGAGTTTCCAAAGTGCTTCTCGTTCAACCTCAATCATGGCGCGAGAAATGGCAGTCCACGCGGAACGTTGTTCTTTTGAAAGTTTGACGAGGCGCAAGCGTAGTTCAATGAGGCGAGTCAGGCGTTCTTGTTGTTCTTGTGGAGATAACTCCATTTCGATTCCTTGACTTTTCCAGGGGTACAAGCGGAGTGCACAGGGGGGTAGGTTCTTGTTTTGCTGAAGTCTGCCAGAAGTACAAAAATCTAGCAACGCTAGATTAGTAAGTAGCCAACGGTCGAGAAGGAACGCAAAGCAAAGAAGAACAGAACGTCCTAAGAAAAATGTTTTAAGGAACAGGGGGCAATAGACAAAAGCAGCAGACATCTCGCTCACAACACAACACATAGGACACAAAAAAACACCGTGCTTCGTCACATATCTACAAAGAAGAAAAAGTAAAAAACCCGGAACAGGCATCCGATCCGAAGAGAAAAAAGACAGAAAAGCGCAACAGACTCATGCTGCCGTACACTGGACTGTCTTGATTTGGGGCAGTACTCAGGGTCGCGCAACGCATGCAGCGTTGTGCCCGCCAGAGGAATAAGCGACCAGACAAGATGACAGAACGAGGCCTGTATGGAGTCGCAGTCCTCACAACAAAACAACAAAAGGGGAGAGTTGCTGTGGAAAATGAACTGCTGCGCTGCGAAGTTGTAGATAATGTCGCGACGGTAACAATGGACAACCCCCCAGTCAACGCGCAAAACCCGCCTTTTTTTACAGAAATGGCACAAACTTTTGACGCGATGAGTGACCGGGATGATGTGCGGGTTGTGGTACTCACCGGGGCGGGAAAGTGTTTCTCTGCCGGAGTTGATCTGAAGTTTCGCGGAGGGGTTCCTACCGGGCCAGGATCCGGCTGGCAAACAAGCCGACTTGCCCGGGAAAGTTTCCATTGCGTCATGGAATGTAAAAAACCGGTGATTGGCGCGTTGAATGGGCCCGCTCTTGGGGCCGGGCTGGCGATCGCAGCCTCTTGTGACATTTTGGTTGCAGCAGAGACCGCCACACTTGGTTTGCCCGAAATTAATGTGGGACTGCTCGGGGGTGGGCGACACGCGATGCGTCTCTTCGGGCATTCCCTCACGCGACGAATGATGTTGGCTGCTCTGCTGCACGATGTGGGTAAAAGCCTTCATCCACGTCTTGTCGAAGCCTGTGTTCCCGTTGAGCAGCTTCTCGAAACTGCTCAGGGTATCGCGAAAGAAATCGCGTCAAAAAGCCCGGTGGCAATGGTCCTGGCAAAACAAGCTCTGAACACGATTGAGGAAATGAGCGTACGAGACGGATATCGTTTTGAGCAGAATATGACTGCCGAACTGGGCCGGTATGAAGATTCCCGCGAGGCCATGCTCGCTTTCCTGCAAAAACGTGACCCTGTGTTCAAGGGTCAATAGAGTCGAGCCTCTGCAAAAAATTTTCGTGTGGTGGCGTTTTGGGGAAATCAATATTTCCCCAAAACGCGTGCGATCAATGCAAAGAAACGGGGAGGTTCGAAAAAGTAATGCCGAAAGCATTCATGAGGAGGACATCGCATGGGATTGCGGGACGCGTGGCAGGCTGAAACGGACAACTGATTACGTTTTTCTCGTCTTGATGACCATGCCCATTTTTTCTGGGGATGTAACCTACCGCGTTTTCTTGAGATCGTGTCTGCCCCGGGACGAGCGACCTTGGATCTGGGCTGTGGCGAAAGCCGTCTGTCTCGTCGGTTGCAGGCACTTGGGCATCAGATAGTTGGTCTTGACGTGTCATACCCGCTTGCGGCTGCGACAACCGATATGACTGAGAAAGCAGAGGAGGCAGTGTCCTGGTGCGGAAACTGAGATGGAACAAGGAGACGGGTCTTGTGTGGCGGTGCAGAGTGATGCTGCTGTGTTGCCGTTCGCGGATGCCTCTTTTGATCTTGTAACGGCATTTATGTGTCTTCAGGATATGGATCAGCTCAGTGCAGTGTGCGGGGAAATAACGCGTGTGCTCGAACCGGGTGGCCGTTTCTGCGCGGCGGTCACGCATCCCATGCAGACTGCGGGAGCTTTTACGCAAGAAAGCTTTTTGCCTGAGAAGATGCCGCGTTTTGTGATTCCCGAAGGGTATTTTCCGGAACGCCATATGGTTTTCGATGAAGCACGTGATGGTGTCCCAATGGCTTGTCCTATGTATCACCATTCGATCGAGACCTATATGCGTACATTTGTTGACGCGGGGTTTGTCCTTGATCTGTTGCGAGAGCCTGTGCCGGACGAAGAATGTTGTCAGGCTTTTTCCAGATTGCGGAAATGGCAGCGTGTCCCCTGTTCCCTCTATCTGGGGGACTATTGTGAGGATGCCCCCGGATAGAGGGGGACTCTATGTTTCTTTGGCCTTGTTGTGGAGAAGCAGGTGGAAGAGGGGGAATCCCGGGAGAAGAAGTGGGCTGTTCAAGAAGGAAGGTAGATCTCGCGCATTGTGGTGACAATATCGTGTACGGCTTGTTCGAGAGAACGGTGTGTGAGTCCGGACTCGGCGAGTAGGCGACTGTTGTCCACACGATGGACGAGCATGCCGTTCCAGCCGTTTTCCTGAAATTCGATGGACGCGTCAGGAATAAGGTTGCGGACAAGGGTGGCAAGGTCACCGAGAGAGGTGTCGTGTCCGCCGGTGTGATAGACGCGGTGTTGCAGTGTGGGAGCAGTGGCGGCCCAGGAAAAGATTTCGGCGATGTCTTCAACGTGGGCAAGCAGGTAACGGGCGGAGGCGCGTGAGCGCGAGTGCACTGCTTCGCCAATGGCGGGTTTGGTGATGCACTCGAGATGTTGAAAAATCCCACGGGGTTTTGCTTCGCCGATGACGAAGGAGGGCCGGATCGCGACTGCTTCAAGCTCGTAGAGTTGGTTGTAGACAGCGGCCATGGCTTCGTTGAACTGTTTGCAGCTCGTATAGACGCCGCCTCGCACAGGTGGTTCTTCTTCGTTGAGGGCACGGTTTGCGTAGGGCTCTTGGGAGGCACCATGGTAGGCGATTGAGCTGGCATAGACAACGCGGCGCACACCCTGGAGGCGGGCTGCTTCGAGGATATTGTCCATGCCTAAGATGTTGACACGGGTGGCAAGATGGGGGGTTGCCTCACCTTCGCCAAGCAGGTAGGCCAGGTTCACAATGGCGGTGGGGGTTTCTTGGGCGAGCACTGCCGCAAGGTCGTCGAAACGGGTGATATCTCCGGCGATCACTTTGGCAGGAAGGTTCTGGTTGTCGAAAGAGGACCGGCGAGGCCGCACGTCCATGCAAACGACGGTTTCTCCTTTTTTGATGAGCGCTTTAACGAGTCGCTGTCCGATGAAACCGGTGCCGCCAACAATGAGAACGGTCATCTTGCTTCTCCCCCAGAAGACGATGATGAGAAAGTGTACTGCCTGTCGGGACTGAAGGAGGATCCTCTTTTGTGTAGTGGACGACAATCCTTTTGGCAGGGACCTGTGAGATGTCATTGGCCTCGAACACAAAGTGAGGCCGGTTCGTCGTGAAGTCCAGCTCCGCCCTGGTGTCCGGCTCCTGGTAGGTTGGCGATTTCTTGGGTGATTTCTCGATTGGGGAGGAATTGGGGAGAAGGGGGGAAAGTTCTTCTGTTTTGTTGAGATACCGGGTGTTTTTATTTCTTTGGTAGGGCAAAAGTTGCCGAGGAGAAGAGGGTGAGGGCAGTTACGACACAATGCATAATGACGGAGAAAAGGCTCTGGGTTTTCCCTTTTCTCCCCTGTTCCCAATATCTTCGGACTTTGTCAAAGGAAAGGCCGCAACGGTGGAACCGATCCTGAAGGGAATGAATTTTGTGTTGTCTGAGTGTGCTGATCTCCGCGGCACAATGAGAACAGCACACTCAGCAGATGAAGCCGCAGTTTCCAAAGTGGGAAACCGGGCTTTCTCTTGGTTTTCGCCCTAGGGTGCCCTGTTTATTCTGGGCTGGAGCTCACAACGGGAACGCTGGTAGTAGGAAGCGCGAAAGGCTGGAGCTCTTCGCTTGAACGGAGACGCAGGACCTCGGCGGCAAATTCGCGGGCTTGCGCGCTGAGGGCTGTTGCGTGGGCGACGACCTGATCGTCTAATCGGGATTGCAGTTCAAAAATTTGACGTTCAGCTCGTGTGGAACGGGCTTCTTCTGCTTCGGCGCGTGCTTCGGCGCGTGCGACGCCGGCTTCGGTCTCACTAAAACGGCTTCGTAAATCATCGAAGCCGGCACGTAGTTCAACAAGTGCACGTTCTGCGCGCAAGGTGCGTTCTGTTTCTGCGGTAAAGCGGGCTTCGACCTCTGCACATGCCGCTTGTGCAGCAGCGCGGGTGGAGATTGCCTCTTCGGTTGTCGCCCGTTCTTTTTCTACCCGGGCGTGGGCGATTGTTTCTGCTTCTACTGCTACCTCACGTTCTTTTTGTGCACGGATGGTTTCTGCTTCCGCCCGTTCGCGTAAAGATCGTTCTACAACAACTTTTTCTTTTGCTTCTGCAATGGCTGTTTTTGCTGTTTTTTCTGCATGTGCGACGCGGGTTATTGCGTCAGCTTTCGCGGTGGCGATCAGGGTTTCAGCTTCGTTGCGTGTGGTTTCGGCTTCAACACTAAGTTCGTCAAAGCGTCGCTCTGCTTCTTCGGTGCGACGTTCAGCTTGCTGGGCGGCACGTGCTTCGCGAGCACGCGCGCGGTCGAGTTCGTCGGCCCAACTTTCGGCAGCTCTTGCTTTTGCGGCGGATTCCTCGAGGCGCTCGGATGCATTGTCGTCATCGCGGAAGGCCTCGAGCTCTTGCGTGAACCCTGTCCAGAGGGTTTCCGCACGCCCGAGGGCATCATCAAGATGGCGACCGAGTTCATAGGCAGCGGCACTGACACCACCAGTGATCCCAAGACTTTCGAGTGCACGTTGACGCTCGACAGCCTGTTGGGCTTGGCGAGCGTGGTACGCGGCAATCCGGTTATGGTCAGGGTCGTCGCAGTAGGCGGGCTGACGGCCACGACCGCCATTGCGGAGGGTGACAGGTCGGAGGCATCCGGGCATCCTGCAGATGCGCCGGTCGATTGCCTCATCAAACACTCTGTTTTCCCCACCGGCATCGATTGCCAGACTGTCCACTTTTTTGGACGACTTTTCGGATGATTTCTCAGAAATAGTTTCGACATTCACACCTGCATTTTAGCGCGCTGAAATTATTTAGTTATACGTTTAACAAAAAACGTATAACTAAATAACGATAAAAAGAGATGGCCATCGCCTTTTCCCGTGCGTGGGAGAACGAGAGATATCTGGGCAATATCTCTCGTCTCGAATCGCACGCCCACTCCTGACCTGCACTCCCGTAACCCGCAAAAGAGGGCGACTCCTGTTGATTATCTCTCGTACCAACCCTTTCCGCCCTCTTTCCCCACCCTACCTCCACACGCCCTTCACCCTTTTTCACCCCCCTTCATTCACACGCCACTTCGCACGCGACGTTATTCGGCCGTTTGCGTTTCTCGCCCCTCCAAAACCAAAACCACCACCAAACTCCATCCCACCCCACACCCCCCGCTCAAACAGCAAAAACACCCCCCCTCCCAAACACCCCCTCGAAACCCCTCAAAAAGCGCAAACCAGAGGGCATTTTGTGCACCGCACCCAACGCCGGACAACCTTGACCCTTCCCCGATCTCTTTCCCCCCGCACGCACGACCTGGTGGTGTGTCGCGGATTTGGTGACATTCTCGAAAGCGGTTTTTCCGCGACGGACTTCGGCAGTGATGTCGTGGGCGTTGATGGCCCATACAAAAGGTTGAGGATCATAATTCCAGAACTGGATCCATGTGTTGATCGTGGTCATGAGTTCTTTGGTGGATCCGAAACTGGCATCGGTGAGGACTTTGCGGATCAGGATGGAAAACCATGTTTCGATCAGCTTCAGCCAGAATCACGAGGTTGGCGTGAAATGCAGATGCCACCGTTTCCATTTGGCGTGGGCGAGCCAGATTTTGACGGGGTCGGATTTGTGGACGGAGAAATTACCCAAGACAATCTGGATCTCCAGGTCAGTCTCGACATCTCGACATTGCGATCAATTGATTTGAAGAACGCGAGGATATCCCGGCCTGTGTGTCGGACACGGGTGGCATGAAACACTTCACCGGTCACGAGATTCATGACAGCGAACAGACCAACGGTCTCATTGTGTTTGTCGTCGTGGGCCATCCTGCCGGCATGTCCTGGTTCCATAAGGGTGATGGAACAAGCTTTGATGTAACCTGTCGCCTGCGCAAGTGCAAATGGCAAATCACCCAAGGCATCTGCAATCTGCTACATCACACTCTCGTCACTCTTCCCGACAACACCAGAACCGATTCTTCTCGGGAAAACACATTGAGGTCCAAAGAATCGCCGGATTCTTCCGAACCATCGTTTCTGCAACTCGTGACAATCACATGCCCTCCCACCGGAGGAATCAGAAGCTGCACTTCCAAGGGGTCAGTGATGTTGTCGAGAATCAGTAACCAGCCTGATCTGCTGCCGGGTTTGTCACGAACAAGACGAATCTGAACGTTTTCTTTGAAGTCGGGTGACACTTCAACAGCAAAAGCAACCCAAAGCTCGACAATTCTTTACGAAAGTCTCACGTGTCCCAGCTCGTGGAAAGGCCCCTGGCGTGTACCGGCCTTTGTCATACTCTCGCGCTGCGTGTTCCAAGGCGAGCTGTGTGTTGCCGATCCCACCTGGCCCATGTACCGCTGCGGTCTGTGTTCCGGCGACTCGTCCTCACGTTCGGTTGTCCATCCGGAAAACCGGCGGTCGGGTAGGGGAATATTCCCTACTGTCGGCGCACAGGCTTCGTCCTTTCATGAAAATTTTGCGCGTTTTAAGGTACTACCGGTGTCAGGTGTGTGCCAGGCAGATCATTCGGATTATGAGAATGATCTGCCTGGCACTTGGGCTGGCTGATGACGGGAGAGGAGAGTGCCAAAAAAGAAGGCCACTGTAAAAATACGGTTCTGGTTTATTCCAGTGTTGATCTCATTGGATAGTGATATCTCCGTGATAATCGCCCTGAATGATCGGGCTTTTCTCAACTTTCCCGTAGAAATGTTGAGAACGCCCACCGAGCTGGAGATTGCGTGTCTGCAGGTCAAAGGAATCAGCGAGAGTTGCCAAATCGGTAACGAGACCTGCAAGAGTGGGATCATCGGTTATCCGTGCAGCGATGATTTCCTCCAGCTCTTTTTGCTGTTGCAAATCTGATGGATCTGCTTCAAAACTGGCGAGAACAGCGGTATCTTGCTCGTCTTTTTGAAGTTTGTCACGTATTTTCGCGATAAGGCTGCCGCATTTCTCGAAAATGGCTTTGCCGGCTTCTTGTGCGAAGCTTTCCCCTGACCATGCTGTAAAGGCTGCCACAGCCAGCGCAATTGTCTCTGGATCCATGACTATTCTCCTTTTCAACGTGTGTACGGGCCAGGTAGAAACATCCTGGACACGAAACGAAAATAGGTCTGTCCTGTGCCGGAAATAGCTTTCTCGCGATAGAAGAATTCTCACACGTTTCATCCAATTATGACGTATGACGCATCGTTCTTTCTGAAATACAAGCATGTCACCGGTTTTTCAACCAGTAGGAACAGTGCAGAGAAGTCCGTAAGTTTTTTTTCAGAAAGAAGACCACATAGTTGGCCATGATCCAAGGGCAATTAATGCGTCTTGCCAGGTCGGGGTATGCCAAGAATTCCGTATTCCGTCTGAAAAGTAGTGGACGAGATATGAGCCATTTTCTTGTTTTTCGTATCTCGATTCCGATAAGTGTGTGTTTTTCTACGGGAAAAAGGCTCTCGGGATTAGCAAATTAAGTTGTTTGTAATGGATTGTGAAGAAATTGCGATTAGGCGCAGCAGTACCTGTATTCTCTCAGCTTTTTTGACATTTTTCGCATCTGGACTTTGAAAGAAAATCGGGAAGATGTGCACAAGACACTTCACTTTTAAATTTGTGTGTATCTTGTCAAAAAAAGACAGCAACGGCATGCAACAGACACGATCAGAAGAAAAATTAAGACCCTGTCATCAGAATAAAAAAAAGCTTTTACAAGAGGGGTTGTGGCTTGTCCTGAACGAGGTAGCGCCTGATAGAATAAGGGAAAGTTCACACGAAAAGTATGGGGGAGACAAAGTTCTTGTAGGGTTCCTTCGCGACATGACAATATATTCGATACTTGGCGCCGTATTACAGTTGTAAAGGGCAAAAAACCCAGTGTGAAAATTTTCGGCAAGCATGCAAAAACAGGGGAGTGGTTCTTCTGAGGGCACACCAACCCATTTATGGCGTACGTGGAGCAGTTGCACACAAGCAGTGAGAGACAGGGGAGAGAAATATGGGGGAGGTGGCCCTGTTTCCATCGGCAGCATCGAGATCGATGGGGCATGACCAACATGACCGATCCGATGATGTCCCACAGGAGCAGGCCGCACCGAATACAGCGGGGCCGACCCTGGGAGAAGCAGTCACGGCTTTTTTTGCCGAAGCAGACCTCGCGGCAAATAGTCGTCGCGCGTATGCTGCAACCTATCGGGCACTCACCGACCGGTGGGGAGAGAACCTGGCGTTGCGAGAAATTACGGGGGAACGCCTACGGGCCCTGGCCACGGAATGCTGGGCGGATGCTGCCCCCACAACCTGGAATGCCCGCCTCACTGCCCTGCAATCTTTTACTGCCTTTTGCAGGCGTTGCAACTGGCTTGATGACGACCCGGTGACAGCGGTGAGGAGGCGTCGCGTGCCACGCGACGCCTCCCGCTCGATCTCTTGTGAGGAGCTTGCTGCTCTCTGGTCGCATCCCGACGCACACCTGCGTGAACGGCTCTTTTGGCGGTGTTTGTATGCGACGGCGGCGCGCGCAGGTGAAATTCTTTCGCTTGATATTGAAGACCTTGACCTTGCGCGTAAACGGGCGATCGTGACAGGCAAGGGTGGCCATCGTGAAGCGGTCGTGTGGGACACGGCAACTGCCCGACTTTTTCCCCGCTATCTTGCTGGGCGCACGCAAGGTCCGGTCTTTGTGACGCACGGCAAGCCGAACTGTATGCCGACCGAAGAAAATCGCGCGCCCGATGGTCGCGCGCGTCTTTCTTATCAGCGGGCCTGGAGTATCTTTCGAGAAGCTTCCGCAGGCCGCTGGACACTGCATCAGCTCCGCCACTCTGCCCTCACGCATCTTGGCGAAAAGGGAGTGGGGGCGCCCCTTCTCATGGCAAAAAGTCGCCACCGTGATCCCCGGACTCTTTCACGTTATGTGCAGCCGGGAGTTGAGGCTGTCGCCGCGCTGACTGCCGCACACGACCCAGCCCGTCGCCCCAAACACTGAACAGCCGGTACACCAGATCTGGCCAGATTCGATACATCCCTGATTTACACAGGCGGATTGTCCGGGCCATCATCTGGGTCTTCTCGGTTGTCCGCCTCAAGCAGGTTTCCTGAAGAGTCGGTATTCTTGTGCTTTCTCCGGCGAGGCCAGGGCAGTCTCCTTCTGGTGCGGTCGCGTGCCCAAAGAAGAGACTCTTCGGTTTCTTTTGTGTCGGGATGGTCCGGGCCGAGAACCCGTCCTCGATCTTCAAACACTTGCGCGAACATCTCACGGGCCTGGAAATAATCGCCGAGTTCACCGAACATCCAGGCGAGACCGTAGCGGGAACGCAGCGTGTCAGGATGCTCGCGGCCAAGAATCCGCTCGCGATCTTCACGCACTTGCGCGAACATCTCGCAGGCTTGCAGATGGTCGCCAAGTTCACCAAGTGTCCAGGCCAGACCATGTCTTGACGACAATACTCCCGGATGGTCGGGACCACATACCCTCTCCCGGCCGGCCAGCACTTTATGGAACAAGCTGAAGGCCTCGTCGAGTTCACCCAGGTTCCGTAAAGTGACCGCAAGACCGTGACGAATCCAAAGGGTGTCAGGGTGGTCGGGGCCAAGGACCCGGTCTGCGTCGACAAGAAGGAATTGCAACGACGTTTTTGCTTCTTCGTGGCGGCCAAGTTTACCAAGTGTCCAGGCGAGGCCATGTCGTGCCGACAGTACTCCCGGATGGTCGGGACCACATACCCTCTCCCGGCCGGCCAGTACTTTATGGAAC
>Ga0209013_10000435_pt1 | contig 36770 bp, 30 predicted proteins | sample Cruoilmetagenom2_FD_187291 | JGI IMG/M metagenome (GOLD analysis project Ga0209013, IMG submission 187291) | Oil polluted marine microbial communities from Coal Oil Point, Santa Barbara, California, USA - Sample 2 (SPAdes) (version 2) | ecosystem: Environmental > Aquatic > Marine > Oil seeps ...
ATTAAGATTACTTTAGCATTTGCAATTGGCAACTTAGTATTTTTATCTAAAATGGTTCCATTTACTATTTGATTACAATCTAATGGTATAAGTTCTATTGTTTTAGTAATACTTGTATCTCTTGTTTTGTCCGAAGAAAAAGAAGTGCTATTGGCGTTGTAATTAGAATTACTAGCTTCAATTTTATAAGCTGCAGCGCAATTAATGGTAAAGCTATAAGTTCCGTTGTCAGAAGTAGTAACCGAATTTACTTCAGCATTATTTTGCATTAAGGTCACTTTAGCCTTTGCAACTGGTAACTTGGTATTTTTATCTAAAATGGTTCCATTTACAATTTGTTCGCAATTTATATCCTCTAAATAGATATTTAATAGTTTATCCTCTCCCTTTTTTTCGGAAGCAATATAATTAATAGTTTCAGTACTCATACCTTCTTTGGAAGCTATAATATCATAAGTGGCATCACATTTTATATTAAAAAGATAGGAGCCATCTAAATTTGTTTCGAAAGTTTTAATTTCTTGATTTTGGTAATTTAAAGAAACTTTGGCATTAGATATAGATTGTTTAGTTTGTTTATTTAATACTTTTCCTGAAACTACCTTAAAACATTGGTTGGGTTCTAAGTATAAATCTTTTTTTAAGTGGAAATAATTAGGTTGTTTATTTTCTGTATAGTCGGTTAAAAAGTTATAGCTATCGTTTTTATAATCAAGTTTACTTGCTACTATTTTATAATTAGTAGTGCATTGAAATTTCACAAAGAATTTACCATCGTTATTGATATGTAGCGTTTCAATTTCAATGTTGTTTAGATATAGTTTTAAGGTGGCACTCATTGGTTCAAGGGTTATTTTGTTTTTAATAATCCCTGAAAGAGTTTGGATACATTCTGGTTCTAATTTGAAATTGTGTTTGATACTTTTGTTGGATATGTTTGAGGTTGTAAATTCGAATAAATCATTTGTAAAATTTAGCTTATTCACTACAATATAATAATTTGAATTACATTTTGCTCTAAAACTATAAACACCAATTTTATCTACTTGAGTTGTTTCAATTTCTTCCCCATTTAAATATAATGTTACCGTAGCATTATTAATTGCTTTGTTTGAAAATTCATTAAAAACAGTTCCTGTTATTGTTTGATAACAAGCCTTTTCAAGTAAAAAGTTTTTAAATATTGGAATGGATTTATCCTTTTCAGTAGTTAAATTAAATTCAAATTTAAAATAGGAAGCAGCTTTAACTACAAGTTTATATTGTATACCACAATTTACCTTAAAATTATATTCTCCATTTTTATTTACATTAATCAATTTAATTTCTTGTCCGTTAGAAATTAAAGTAACCAATGCATCCGTAACAGGTGTTTTTGTTTCTTTATCTAAAATTTTTCCAGATATGGTAGTTTTACAATCATTGCTTAGTATTTCTTTTGGGGTTGAAGGATTTTCGGAAGATTTATTATCTTCATATTTATTTCCTAAAATGGTTAGTCCAATAATAAAAGTAAAAAGGATTGCTAATTTGGTTGATTTCATATTTTTCATTTTAAGCAAATTAATTTAAAAAGTAATTAACAGCAATATTTTAATATTCAATTAGAAAATTGAATTTTTTTTAGGGTGAAGTTGAGGGGAAACGCAATATTAATGGTTAAATATATAATCTAATTTTTAATGTATCAAGTTTTTTAAGATAAAAGTATTTGATTTATAGTTTCTTAAATGATAGTAAGGATAAAATAAATATTTCGACTTTATTAAAAAATCATTTTATATGAAGTTTAATTTTGTAGTTGTTTTCTGTTTTTTAGTTGCAGTACACTATGGTTTTTCGATTTTGATTTTTTGCTAATGGAAAAACAGTTAGCTTAATGAAAAATTATAACCTAAAATGGTTAACTATTTAAATAACAATATTAAATAAAAAATCCGAGATTTTAAACCTCGGATTTTTTTATGAAATTACTTTTATATTTTTGTATTGTAATCAATTAAGAACGGCGCCAGATTGTAGCTCTGGTAGTATCGGCTTAATTGATTATTTTTTTACATCATACCTGGCATTCCACCACCCATTGGAGGCATTGCTGGTCCAGCAGGAGCGTCTTCTTTAATGTCAACTAAAGTACAAGCTGTAGTTAAAATCATACCAGAAACTGAAGCTGCATTTTCTAATGCAATTCTTGTTACTTTGGTAGGGTCAATAATACCAGCTTTTAGCATTTTAGTATATTCATCTGTTTTGGCATTATAACCAAAATCTTTTTTTCCTTCAATAACTTTAGCAACTACTACAGATCCTTCACCTCCTGCGTTTTCTACAATTTGACGTAAAGGCTCTTCAATTGCTCTATCTAATATTTTAATACCAGTTACTTCATCTAAACTATCTGTAGTAATAGATTTTAAAACTTCTTTAGTTCTAACTAAAGCAACTCCTCCACCAGCAACTATACCTTCTTCAACGGCGGCACGTGTAGCGTGTAAAGCATCATCAACTCTATCTTTTTTCTCTTTCATTTCAATTTCACTTGCAGCGCCAACATATAAAACAGCAACACCACCAGCCAATTTAGCTAAACGCTCTTGTAATTTTTCTTTGTCATAATCTGAAGTTGTAGTTTCAATTTGAGCTTTAATTTGCGCTACTCTTGCTTTAATATCATCTGCATTTCCTGCTCCGTTTACTATGGTTGTATTGTCTTTATCAATAGTAACTCTTTCCGCTGTACCTAACATTTCAAGCGTAGCTTTTTCTAAGGATAAACCTCTTTCTTCAGAAATTACAGTTCCACCAGTTAAAATAGCAATATCTTCAATCATTGCTTTTCTTCTATCTCCAAAACCTGGTGCTTTTACAGCTGCAATTTTTAAAGCGCCTCGTAATTTATTCATTACTAAAGTGGCTAAAGCTTCTCCTTCAACATCTTCGGCAATAATTAATAAAGGTTTACCACTTTGTGCAACTGGTTCTAAAATTGGTAACAAATCTTTAAGATTGGTGATTTTTTTATCGAATAATAAAATATAAGGATTTTCTAAATCGGTTAACATTTTATCTGCATTGGTTACAAAATAGGGAGATAAATAACCTCTATCAAATTGCATACCTTCCACTATATCTACATAAGTAGAAGTTCCTTTTGCTTCTTCAACAGTAATAACACCTTCTTTACCAACTTTTTGAAATGCTTCGGCAATTAAATCGCCTACCGTTTCATCGTTATTTGAAGAAATAGAAGCTACTTGTTTTATTTTATCTGATTTGTTACCTACTTCTTGAGATTGTTCTTGTAAGTTTTTAACAATAGCCTTAACAGCTTTGTCAATTCCACGTTTTAAATCTAAAGGATTAGCACCTGCAGCTACATTTTTCAACCCTTCTTTAACAATTGCTTGTGCTAAAACAGTAGCGGTTGTAGTACCGTCACCAGCTAAATCGTTGGTTCTTGAAGCTACTTCTTTTACCATTTGAGCCCCCATATTTTCTAGAGTATCTTCTAATTCAATTTCTTTAGCTACAGTTACTCCATCTTTTGTTATTTGTGGTCCTCCAAAAGCTTTTCCAATTACAACGTTTCTACCTTTTGGGCCTAAGGTTACTTTTACTGCATTTGCTAAAGCATCTACACCACGTTTTAAGCCATCACGTGCTTCTATATCAAAAATTATATTTTTTGCCATTTTTTTTATTTTTAAATTAAACTATTGCTAAAATATCAGCTTCTCTCATAATTAAATATTCGGTATCTTCTAAAACAAGTTCTGTTCCAGCATATTTCCCAAACAAAACAGTGTCGCCAACTTTTACAGTCATGGTTACCTCTTTTGTGCCATTACCAACTGCAATTACAGTTCCTTTTTGTTGTTTTTCTTTTGCTGAATCAGGAATTATAAGTCCTGATGCGGTAGTTGTTTCCGCTTCTAAAGGTTTTACTAAAACTCTATCTGCTAATGGTTTAATATTAATTTTATTCATTTGTTATTAGTTTAAAATTTATGAATTCTACGAATTAACCTTTCCAAAAGTATGCCAATTCCGAAAAACTGACAAATGTACTTTTAGTAAGAATGGTATAAAAATAAAAATGCCAACGTGTCATTTACGTTGGCATTTTTTTAGGATAAAGTTTATTTAATTACTATAAAGAATCTTGTAAACTTGTATTTGTTTTTGAATCTACTGGAGTTGCTGGTACTTCTCTGTTTTCAATAGTGTTTTTAATTTCAGAACCTTGATTTGCAGTTCCTTTTCTAGGCGCTGCAAAATTAGAAAGCAAAATTAATGCTAGCAATACTATAGATAATGTCCAAGTACTTTTGTCTAGGAAATTGGTAGTATTTTGAACTCCTCCTAAAGATTGTGTTCCACCACCTCCAAATGATGAAGATAATCCTCCTCCTTTTGGGTTTTGTACCATAATAATTAATATTAGCAATAATGCTACAATAATAATTAAGATTAAAAATAATGTAAAAGTCATGATTTATTTATTTGTAAAATTTTAATTGCTTTTATTCGGTTTGCAAAGAAACTACTTTTTTCTGGATATTTCAAACTTAAAATATGATAAGCTTGTATTGCTTTTGTGTATTTTTTTTGTTCTAAATACACTTTCGCTAAAGTTTCGGTCATTAAATGTTCATTTTCCTCTGTGCTTTCTGTTGAAACATCAATGTTAGATTGTTGTTTTGCTACTGGTTTTATTTTTGGATTGGTCTTAATAAATTGATCAATAATGTTGAATTTATTTATCGATTTTTCTTTTCTTTGAATTGGTTTTTGAATACTTAATTGCATCCATTCGTTAAAAGTATGGGGTTCGGAACTGCTAAATTTAATTGGGCTTCCAATTTCTAAAATATCTGTTGTCTCATTTTCAGTTGCCTTTTCTAATGGTTTTTCTGCAATTTTTATATCGGAAACTTGCTTAGTGGTTTCATTCACTTCTTTTAAAACTGGTTTATTTAAAAATGGAGCAGAAGTAATAAATTCAAAAAGTACTTTTCTGTCTATTGTGTTTGCTGCGGTGGTTTTAAGTGCAACATTGTATTTATAACTTTTAGAATTATATAACCCTTTTAATAAAATAGCTTTTGCAGATTGAAAATAAGGAAATTCGTTTGTTATTTTTTCCAATTTTTCAATATCGAGATTTGATAAATGAGTAGGATGATTTATTAGATGTGTTAATTCTGCAGTATTCATTCTAAATTACCATTTTGCTACGGATGCGTTAAAAATATCTTGTGTAATTCGATCTAAAATTTCTGTAAAAGCATCGTCTAAAATTCCACCAGTTAATTGGTCGTTTGCATCGTAATCATAATAATGAGAAAAAGTGCGTTCAAAATTATCTTCTTCATTTTTATTATTAAAAAAGCGAACATTTACGGTGATAGTTAATCTATTTTGTGCTGCAGTTTGTTGTGCAGTAGCGGTCATCGGATTTATTTTATATCCTGTAATTTCACCTTCAAATTGTAAATCGCCACCAGTTTTAACTAAATTTAAATTAGTCTGTTGTAAAAATAAATCTTGTAATTTAATAGTAAAATCCTGGCTTAAAGTTGGTTCTACTAAAATTGCATTATTTGGAAAATAATCTATTTGTATGGTTTTTACGTCTGGGTTAATATTAGTTCCTGTAAATGAATAAATACCACAACTTTGTACGGTTAAAGCACTTAAAATTATAAATAGGATAGTATATTTTTTCATATAATGGATTTGTGCAAACACAAATTAATTAAATTCAAAGGTATTAAATTAACTATAAATTGTATTGTTTTATTTTTCGATATAAAGTTCTTTCAGAAATACCTAATTCAGTGGCAGCTAATTTTCGTTTTCCACGATTACGTTCTAACGATTTTTTTATAAGCTCAATTTCTTTATCTTCTAATAATAAACTTTCATCTTCATCTATAGTTTCTGCATATTCAAAATTATGTGAACGCTCATCATTATCTGAGATTCTAACAACTTCCACTTTGTTTTCATTTGCTTCACTTTTCGTTTCCCCACTATATATTTTTTGAATTAAATTTTTGTTTTCTTCTTTCACTTTAGTAGCATCTTTAGACTGCATTAATTCTAAAGTTAGCTTTTTTAAATCATTAATATCATTCCGCATATCAAATAAAACTTTGTACATGATTTCACGTTCTGTAGCAAAATCGCTAGTATGTTTTTCTTGGGAAACTACAGACGGTAAATTTGTACCTTTAGTAGGTAAATATTGTAACAATCTTTCAGAATTTACAATTCTGTTTTCTTCTACTATAGAAACCTGTTCTGCAATATTTTTTAATTGACGAATATTACCAGGAAAACCATAGTTTTCAAGCGATTTTATTGCGTCATCCGATAATCGAATGGTAGGCATTTTATACTTTTGGGCAAAATCAGAAGCAAATTTTCTAAATAATAAATGGATGTCATTAACCCGTTCTCGCAAAGGAGGTAAATGAATTTCAATAGTACTTAAACGATAATATAAATCTTCTCTAAATTTTCCTTTAGAAATAGCTTTATGTAAATTTATATTAGTTGCCGCTACCATTCTAACATTGGTTTTTTGCACGTTAGATGAGCCAACTTTTATAAACTCGCCATTTTCTAAAACTCGTAATAATCTAACCTGTGTGGTTAATGGAAGCTCACCTACTTCATCTAAAAAAATAGTACCGCCATCTGCAACTTCAAAATATCCTTTTCGGGTTGTTGTTGCTCCAGTAAAAGCGCCTTTTTCATGACCAAAAAGTTCGCTATCAATTGTTCCTTCAGGAATCGCTCCGCAGTTTACAGCAATATATTTTGCATGTTTTCTATGCGATAAATGATGAATTATTTTTGGAATACTTTCTTTACCAACACCACTTTCCCCAGTAACTAATACAGAAATATCTGTAGGGGCAACTCTAATTGCTTTGTCTAAAGCACGGTTTAAATGAAGATCGTTTCCAATAATTCCGAAACGTTGTTTAATGGATTGCGAATTTTCCATAGTTATATTTTTTTACCAATTAATGTTGCAGAAGTACATTCTTCAACATATACTTGAACAAAATCTCCAATTTTTTCATTTCCTTTTGGAAAAACAGCCACTACATTTTGAGAATTTCTTCCTTTCCAATGAGCATCAGATTTTTTAGAAGTGCCTTCAATTAAAACTTCTACTGTTTTGTTTACAAATTGTTGTGTTCTAAATAAACTGTGTTTTTGTTGTAATTGAATAATATCATTTAATCTTCTTTTTTTAACTTCTTTTGAAACATCATCCTCCATTTTTTTGCCAGCTGGAGTTCCCGGGCGTTCTGAGTAAGCAAACATAAATCCAAAATCGTACTTTACAAGTTCCATTAAGCTTAATGTTTCTTGATGTTCTTCTTCTGTTTCGCCACAAAAACCGGTCATCATATCTTGTGAAATAGAGCAATCTGGAATTATATTTTTGATGTTTTTAATTAAAGAAATGTATTCTTCGCGAGTATGTTTTCTATTCATTCTTTCTAAAACACTTGTACTACCAGATTGTACTGGAAGATGAATGTATTTACAAATATTAGGATGTTTTGCCATAATATGAATTACTTCTAAGCTCATATCTTGTGGGTTTGAAGTAGAAAACCGAAAACGAATTTTTGGAAATTTTGTAGCTGCTAAATCTAATAATTGAGCAAAATTAACCGCAGTTGTTTTAGCAATATCAGAAGCATTTTTAAAATCCTTTTTTAATCCACCGCCGTACCATAAATAGCTATCTACATTTTGCCCTAGTAAGGTTACTTCTTTATAATTGGCATTTACTAATTGTTGAATTTCTTCTAAAATACTTTTAGGATCACGACTTCTTTCTCTTCCTCTAGTAAAAGGAACTACGCAAAATGTGCACATATTATCGCAACCACGGGTAATAGATACAAATGCCGAAACACCATTTGAATTTAAACGAACAGGAGAAACGTCACCATAAGTTTCTTCTTTAGATAAAATTACGTTTACCGCATCGCGTCCTTCATTTACTTCTTGTAATAAATTTGGCAAATCTCTATAAGCATCTGGGCCAACTACTAAATCTACAATTTTTTCTTCTTCTAAAAAGGTAGTTTTTAAGCGTTCTGCCATGCAACCCAAAACGCCAACTTTCATAGTCGGATTAATTTTTTTTACAGCGTTGTATTTTTCTAACCTTTTTCTAACTGTTTGCTCCGCTTTTTCTCTAATAGAACATGTATTTACTAAAACTAAATCGGCTTCTTCTATTATATGCGTAGTGTTATATCCTTCCTTTGAAAGAATGGATGCAACAATTTCACTATCATTCAAATTCATAGAACAACCATAACTTTCTATATAAAGTTTTTTTGTATTTTCTTTAATTTCTTGTGTTAAAAGAGCTTGCCCTTGATTTTTTTCGTTGATTACTTTTTCGTTACTCATATTCATTTTTATTTCTGGGCAAAGATATAACCAAAAAATCAAAAATATGACATATTGGCAGAATTTTAACAAAGATTTTATAAGTAGGTTTTAAGTGAATTTAATAAGAATTTGCAGAATTAAAAAAATTCTATATACTTTTGCAATCCAAAAACTCAGATTATAATTGAAAGAAGATGTTGGTCGCATAATGAGTTAAAATTAAGATTATGGCAAAAAATTTAGTGATAGTTGAGTCACCTGCAAAGGCAAAAACAATAGAGAAATTTTTAGGTAAAGATTTTCAAGTAGAATCTAGCTTTGGGCATATTGCAGATTTGCCATCTAAAGAAATAGGAATTGATGTTGATGGCGATTTTAAACCAAAATATATAGTATCTACAGATAAAAAGGCAGTAGTTAAAAAACTGAAAGGTTTAGCTAAAAAAGCAGAAATGGTGTGGCTAGCTTCTGATGAGGATAGAGAAGGAGAAGCAATTGCCTGGCATTTATTTGAACAGTTAAAGTTGAAAAATGAGACAACAAAGCGTATAGTTTTTCATGAAATCACTAAAAAAGCCATATTAAAAGCAGTTGAAAATCCAAGAGAATTAGATTATAATTTAGTAAACGCACAACAGTGTCGTAGAGTGTTAGATAGGTTGGTGGGTTATGAACTTTCGCCGGTTTTATGGCGTAAAATAAAAGGAGGCTTATCGGCAGGTAGAGTACAATCTGTTGCAGTTAGATTAATTGTTGAACGGGAGCGAGAAATTCAAAATTTTCAACCAAAGGCTTCGTATAAAGTAGTTGCTGAATTTAGCACTTCAAATCATAAAAAGGTAAAAGCAGCAATTCCAAAAAACTTTAAATCTAAAGAAGAAGCAAACGAGTTTTTAGAATCGTGTTTAGGAGCATATTTTAAAGTTGCCGATTTACAAAAAAAACCAGCAAAAAAATCCCCGGCACCACCATTTACAACTTCTACTTTACAACAAGAAGCTTCTAGAAAATTAGGTTTTCCTGTTGCAAAAACTATGTTAGTTGCGCAACGCTTATATGAAGCAGGTTTAATTACCTATATGAGAACAGATAGCTTAAATTTATCTGACGATGCTAGAAATAGTGCACAAGAAGAAATTATTTCTTCTTATGGCGAAGCCTATAGCAAGCCAAGGGTTTTTAAAACAAAATCTAAAGGAGCCCAAGAAGCTCACGAAGCAATTCGTCCAACACATATGAATCAACACACAGTTTCTGTAGATTTTGATCAAAACAGACTGTATGAATTAATTTGGAAAAGAACCCTTGCATCTCAAATGAGTGATGCTCAATTAGAACGTACTGTTGTAAAAATTTCCAATACCAACAATTCTAAATTATTTGTTGCTAATGGTGAAATCATAAAATTTGAAGGATTTTTAAAAGTATATTTAGAAGGAACGGATTTAGAAGATGAAGAACAAGCTGGATTATTGCCAAATTTAGTAGTTAATGATGCCGTTACAAATGAATATATTACAGCAACGGAACGTTATACCAAAGCACCGTACAGATTTTCTGAGGCTGCTTTAGTTAAAAAATTGGAAGAGCTTGGCATTGGACGCCCGTCCACTTATGCTCCAACCATTTCAACCATTCAACGTAGAGAGTATATTGTTAAAGGAATGGTAGAAGGTGTTGACAGAAATTATACACAAATAGTATTAAAAAATGGTAAAATTGAATCTAAATCTCTTACGGAAAAAGTAGGATCAGATAAAGGAAAGTTAATTCCAACAGATATAGGAAATATTGTAAATGATTTTTTAGTAGAAAATTTTTCAAATATTTTAGATTTTGGATTTACGGCAAGAGTAGAAGCCGAATTTGATGCTATTGCTGAAGGAAAAACGGATTGGATCGAAAGAATTAAAGAATTTTACGTTAATTTTCATCCAGTTGTTGAGGATGTAGCTGCTAATGCCGAACGAGCTAAAGGAGAACGGTTATTGGGTGTTGATCCTGTAAGTGGTAAAAATGTATATGCAAGGTTAGGCCGTTATGGAGCCATGGTTCAAATTGGTGAAGCTACCGACGAAGAAAAACCAAGATTTGCAAGTTTGCAAAATGGGCAAACTTTAAATGGTATTACCTACGAAGAAGCAATGGATTTATTTAAATTACCTAAAACTATAGGAGAATTTGAAGAAAAAGAAATAATAGTTGCTAACGGGCGTTTTGGTCCATATATTAAATTTGATAGTAAGTTTATTTCTATACCAAGAGATGAAAACCCTATGGATGTTGATTTGAATAGAGCTGTCGAATTAATCAAAGAAAAGCAAAAAGCAGATGCTCCAATTGCAACTTATGAAGAATTGCCAGTTCAAAAAGGAGTTGGGCGTTTTGGACCATTTATTAAATGGAATAGTATGTTTATAAATGTTTCCAAAAAGTATGATTTTGATAATCTTTCTCAAAATGATATAGTAGATTTAATTGAAGACAAGAAGCGAAAAGAAATAGAAAAGGTACTACAAAATTGGGAAGAAGAAGGAATTAGAGTTGAAAAAGCTAGATGGGGAAGGTCAAATATTATTAAAGGTAAAGTAAAAATTGAACTACCCAAAACTGTAGATGCTACAAAGCTTACTTTAGAAGAAGTGAAAGAAATTATCTCTAAAAACACTAAGAAAAAGAAGACAACAAAACGAAAAACCACTAAAAAATAATATTTTTTAAGTATATTGCCCCTACATAAAAGGAAAATTCTTACCCCTAGCAATGAATTTCGAATATCTTAAACCTATTGATAAAGCATTATTGGCGCATGCCAAACTGCAAACCAACCAAACTTTTGGACAAAGTATAGCCATCTATACGGAGCAAAATAATTTTCCAGACTTATCTACAATAAAAATCGCCATTATTGGTGTAGAAGAAGATAGAGCCTCTGTGGATAATTATGGTACAGGTTCAAATTTAGATGAAATTAGAAAAGAATTATATAAATTATATCCTGGAAATTGGCCATTACAAGTAGTTGATTTAGGAAATATTACCAAAGGAAATTCTATTAAAGACACTTATTTTGCCTTGGGGCAAGTATTAACAAGTTTAATTAAAAAAAATATTATCCCTATAATTATAGGAGGTAGTCAAGATTTAACATTTGCAAATTATCGAGCTTACGATGCTTTAGAACAAACTGTTAATTTGGTAACTGTTGATAATAAGTTTGATTTTGGTCATATAGATGATGAATTAACATCAGAATCCTATTTAAGTAAAATAGTAATGACTGAGCCAAACAATTTATTTAACTATGCTAATATTGGATATCAAACTTATTATAATGCACAAAACGAAATAGATTTAATAGATAGTTTGTTTTTTGAAGCATATAGATTAGGAGAGGTTTCTAATGATATTCAAATTGTAGAACCTGTTTTAAGGGACGCCGATATTGTTAGTATTGATTTATCATCTATAAAAAATGGAGAGTCTCCTGCAAATCAAAATGCAGAGCCTAATGGTTTTTCTGGTTCTGAAATATGTGCAATAGCAAGGTATGCCGGTATAAGTGATAAAGTTACTTCTTTTGGAATTTATGAATACAATTCAAAATTTGATATAAAAAATTGTACTGCAAAATTAATCTCACAAATAATTTGGTATTTTATTGAAGGAGTTAATTATAGAGCTAATGATTATCCTTTTGGACTAATGGATAATTATCAAAAATTTATTGTGCCAATAGAAGATCAAACACTAAATTTTTATAAAAGTAACAAAAGTGGAAGATGGTGGATGGAAATTAATATCACAAAAAATAATAAATTTAAAAGACATGCGTTAATACCTTGTACATATCAAGACTATATTAGCGCAACACAGCAGGAAATACCTGATAGATGGCTAAAAACATTGAAAAAAATTGTGTAAATAAAGCTAACATGGAAAGTGGTATTACTCTTTTTAAAGTAACAGAAAAAATAAAGTATTGTTTTTTTAATTAATTAGTAATAGGTTTGTCAAAAAGGAATAAGAAAATTATTATGAAGAAAATATCCTTGTATATTTTATTAGCATTAATTATAAATAGTTGCGGTTCTAATGACCAAGGCGAATTAATAGGAGTACAATCTAAAAGTAAGTGGCATTCAAAAAAACCTGTTGGAATGGCTTATATTCCAGGAGGATCATTTACCATGGGAAAACAAGATGAAGATATTGCAGGAGCATTAAATTCCCCAACAAGAACGGTAACTGTTCGTCCTTTTTATATGGACGAAACGGAAATTACAAATGCAGAATATAAAGAATTTGTATTTTGGGTTAGAGATTCTATTGTTCGTACTAAATTAGCCTTATTATCTGAATTAATGTCTGATGAAACTAATAAAGCTTTGGAAGATTATCAATTTAAAAATATTGACACAGCTGATATGACACCATATCAAAAGTATATGATGAATAATTATGGAAGTTTAGGAGATGTTAATTCTCCTTTACAAGGAAGGTCCTTAAATTGGGAAACCGATTTAATTTGGAATACTAGTGAGTTTCCAGATGAATATTATGCAGAAGTAATGGATTCCATGTACGTACCGATAGAAAATAGTTTTGATGGAAGAAGAATGTTAGATACAAAAAAATTAAAATATAAATACTCTTGGTTAGATAGGGATGCTGCAGCAAGAAACAAAGGAGAAAGAAAAAACTTTATAAAGCAAGAGGTAGTAAATGTTTATCCTGATACTACTGTTTGGGTTAAGGATTTTAATTATTCTTACAACGATCCAATGCATCAAGATTACTTTTATCATGAAGCATATAATGATTATCCTGTAGTAGGAATTAGTTGGAGTCAGGCTAAAGCATTTTGTAGTTGGCGTACTAAAAAGAAAAACGATTTTTTACGTTCTAGAAAAAAACCAAGTTCTGTACCATATTTTAGATTACCAACCGAAGCAGAATGGGAATACGCAGCACGTGGAGGTTTAGAATTTTCTACATACCCTTGGGGAGGTCCATATACAACGAGTGATAGAGGCTGCTTTTTAGCAAACTTTAAACCAGATAGAGGCGATTATGCTGTGGATGGAGCCTTATATACTATGGAAGCAAAATCTTATAACGCAAATGGTTATGGATTATATAATATGGCTGGAAATGTAGCAGAATGGACTAACACTGCTTATAACGATGATTCCTATTATATAGGATCTACAATGAACCCAAATGTAGAAAATCCTAAAAATCGTAGAAAAGTAATAAGAGGTGGTTCTTGGAAAGATGTAGCGTACTTTTTACAGGTAAGTACTAGAGATTATGAATATGCAGATTCCGCAAGAAGTTATATTGGTTTTAGAACTGTTCAGGACTTCTTAGGAACAAATAATAATAAAAATTAATAACCCCAAATATTTAAAAATCAACATTATGGCACAAACTAGAAATACAAAAAAATTATTTAATTATGCTTATGGTATTGGAGCAGCAGTAGTAATTGTTGGAGCTCTATTTAAATTACAACACTGGAGTGGTGGAGGATTAATGCTTTCGATTGGTATGCTTACTGAGGCAGCAGTTTTCTTTATTTCTGCTTTTGATTCTGTAGATGAAGATTTAGATTGGTCTTTGGTATATCCTGAATTAACAGCTGGACAAACTAGAGATAAAGACAGAAAGGATGCCAGAGAATCTCAAAGTTTGTTATCTCAAAAACTAGACTTGATGCTTAAAGATGCTAAGTTAGATGTAAATTTAATGCAAAGTTTAGGAGAAAGTATTCAAAATTTTAAAGGAGCAGCTGAAAATATAGCTCCAGCTGTAGATTCTATTGCTGCTACCAATAAATATAGTGAACAATTATCTTTAGCTGCAGCACAAATGGAATCTTTAAATAATTTATATAAAGTACAATTAGAGAGTACCAATAGACAAGCTGAGATTAATGAACAAGTTGTAGAAAATGCGGCTAAATTAAAAGAACAAATGGAATCTATGGCTTCTAATTTATCTTCTTTAAATGGTGTTTATGGAGGCATGTTATCTGCTATGACCAGTAAAAGCTAATTAGTTAAAATTAAAATAAATTATTAACCCAAAAACTAATTAGAATGGCTTCAGGTAAACTTTCACCAAGGCAGAAAATGATTAACCTTATGTATTTAATATTTATTGCAATGTTGGCAATGAATATGTCTAAAGAGGTTTTATCTGCATTTGGTTATATGAATGAAAAATTAACGGATAATAATACTACCACTTCCGTAAAAAATACTGCTACTTTACAAAATTTAGCTACAAAAGCACAAGAACAACCAGAAAAATATGCGTCTTTATATCAAGAAGCTAAAAAAGTAGATCAACTTTCAAAAACTTTCAGTGATTATTTAGAAACTAAAAAAGAATATTTTTTATCCAAAGTAGATGATCCTAAAGATTATGAAGAAATGGATAATGCTAATATTGGATCAGAATACTTTTTTAAAGGAGACGGTGTTACAAAAATAGGACAAGAATTTTTAGACCATATTAACAATTATAAAAATGAGATTGTTAAATTAGTTGGAAAAAATAGTCCTCTAACTGCAAATATTAATAAACGATTTGATACTTCTCCTCAAAAAACTGAAGATGGTATGGAACCATGGTTAATGAACAGATATGAAGGTTTTCCTTTAGTATCCTACGTTACTAATTTTACTTCCATGCAATCTGATATTAAAGCTACGCAATCAGAAATTTATGGTAACCTTTTAGGAGGACAATTGGAAAGCGACGTGTCTATGTCAAACTACCAAACTATTTTAATTCCCGAAAAATCTGCATTTTTTCAAGGTGAAAATTTTAAAGGAAAAATTGTTTTAGGTCGCTATGATTCTTCTTTAAAACCATCTGAAGTAATAGTAAACGGAAAACCAATTACCAAAATAGAAGGAGGAGGAGCAATTTTAGATTTTCCTGCAGGTGGAGTTGGAGAGCGAGATGTTAAGGGTAAATTTGTTTTTATGGAAAATGGGAAACCTGTTGAAATTCCAATTAACGGTTCTTATGCAGTAATTCCAAAACCAAATAGTGCAGTAATATCAGCCGATAAAATGAATGTTGTGTATAGGGGAGTGCCAAACCCTATGACAATTTCAATTCCTGGAATTCCTGATAACTTAGTTACCGCAAGAGGTACTGGTTTAAAAAGAACAAAAGGTATTGGTAAATATATCATGACACCAGGTGTTGGTAAAGAAGTAACTATTAGTGTTTCAGGTAAATTGCCAAACGGACAAACAGTAAGCACTTCGCAAAAGTTTAGAATTAAAGGTATTCCTTCACCAAGAGGAACTATTAGAAAGCAAGATGGTTATGTTAAAATGCCTAAAACTAGTTTAACTAAATCCACCATAGGTGCAGCATTATTAGATTTTGATTTTGATTTAACCTTAAAAACTACTGCGTTCACCATAAAAGTTCCTGGACAATCCGCTGTGGTTGTTAGAGGTAATAAAATGAATGCACAAGCACAAAAAGCTATTGCAAAAGCAAAAAGAGGAGATGTAATTACAATATTTGATATTAAATCTTCGTTAGTAGGTAATTCAACTTATAAAATTAAAAACGCTTCTGCTGTAAGTGTTGAAATTCAATAAATTAAAAATTAAGTGATGAAAAAAAGAAATATTGGAATAATAATTTTAGCGTTGGTAATGGTTCAAATAACCTTTGCACAATCTAATTTGTTAAATGCTAAAAAACCTTCTGATATTGGCAAAAAAACTGCGGAACAAAAGGCTGTGGATAATGATAAACCTTTAGAATACGGCTATATTGATGATAGAGATGTACTTTGGTCTAAAGTTGTTTGGGAATATATTGATTTAAATGAACGTATAAACTTACCGTATTATTATCCAGTGGATACTACTAGTGTTTCTATGGATAGAAGATCCTTGTTTGATACTTTGTTAAGAGGTATTAAAAAAGGGGAAATTACAGAAGTTTATGATGATTCTTATTTTACTGCTAAAATGAGCAAGGCTGAAATTACCAGTAAATTATATAGAATTGATACAACGGATGCAGGTTTTGATGAACTTAATGCTGGAAGCACCAATATTGATGAATATATTGATAAAGTAAATTTAACAGCACAAGATATTGAAGGCTTTAAAATTAAAGGACTTTGGTATTTTGATAAACGTCAAGGAGAACTAAAATATAGATTGTTAGCTTTAGCTCCAATAGCTCCAGATGTGCAAATTATGGGGAGAGAAGATGTAGATGTTTCAGAACAATTGCCATTGTTTTGGGTTTGGTTTCCAGATGCACGTAAAGATTTACATCATATGAAAGTTTTTAATCAAAAAAACTCAGCATATCCTATTTCCTATGACCATTTACTAAATGCAAGGCGATTTAACTCAATAATTTATAGAGAAGAAAATATTTATGGAGATAGAGATGTGGCAGATTATGTAAAAGGCAATGCATTATTTCAAGTTTTAGAATCTAATAAAGTAAAAGAAGAAATTAGAAATAAAGAATTAGATATGTGGAATTATTAATTCCTATATAAATATTAGTATAAAACTCTTGCAATTTGCAAGAGTTTTTGTTTTTAAAGTATTATGAAAAAAGAAGTAGATTATATTATTGTTGGTTTAGGTTTGGCAGGATTAGCGTTCTCTAGAGTTCTTGCAAAGCATAATAAAACCTTTATAATTTTTGAAGATAATTCGCAAAATGCATCATTAGTAGCTAGCGGTATGTATAACCCGGTTATTTTAAAGCGATTTACACCAGTTTGGAAAGCAGAAAGTCAACTTAAAGTTGCCATTCCTTTTTACAAAGGTTTAGAAAAATTATTATCCAATAATTGTCATTATTCTGTACCTATTTATAGAGTTTTTAAATCGATTGAGGAACAAAATAATTGGACTGTTGCTAGTGATAAATTGTTGCTGTCTGATTATATGGTTTCTGAAATAATTAACAAAAAACAAGTAGGAATTTTATCTGATTTTGGTTTTGGAAAATTGATTAACACAGGAAGAATTGATACAAAGGCACTATTAGAAGACTATAAATATTTTTTAAAAAGACAAAATTTAATTAAAAAGGTAAGTTTTGAATATGACCAATTAAAAAATGATAAAAATAAAGTGGAGTACAAAAACATAAAAGCGAAAAAGATTGTTTTTTGTGAAGGCTACGGGTTAGTTAAAAATCCATTTTTTAATTATTTACCAATGAGAGAGGCTAAAGGAGAGCTACTTACCATTTATGCTACAGATTTAAAAATAGATTTTATGATAAAATCTTCCGTTTTTGTACAACCAATAGGAAATCATCATTATAAAGTTGGAGCAACTTTTAATTGGAAAGATAAAACGTGCAATCCAACTAAAAAAGGAAAACAAGAGTTAGAGGAGAAACTTTCAAAAGTAATTAGCGTTCCATATAAAATTGTTGCACAAAGTGCTGGTATTAGGCCAACGGTAAAAGATAGAAGACCTTTAGTAGGTACACATCCTAAATATAAAAACATGGCAATATTAAATGGTTTAGGTACTCGTGGCGTTATGATTGCTCCTTGGGCAGCAAATCAATTATTCCATTTTCTAGAACAAGAAAAAGAATTGGACCGGGAAATTACTATTCATCGGTATCAGAATCTTTTTGATATTTAGCATTGTAATGCACAAAAATATTTATCCAAATTATTCTTGACCATCTTGCCGCAAACGGAGAGGTTGCAACAATCGCTATAATAATTGGTAAAAAAGATTGTTTTAAGGTTAGCCCAAATCCTAAATAGCTGATTATAAAAGTAACAACAGCAACACCTACACTTAAACCATAATTAACATACATAGCGCCATAAAAAAAAGAAGGTTCTCTCATATACTTTAAGTCGCAGTTAGGGCAATGTTCTTTTACTTTAAATGCTTTATTAATTTTTAGAATATTTTTTTCTTCTAAAAAATCTCCTTCATGACATCTTGGACACTTGTTAAATAAAATGCTGTATAGTTTAAATCCTTTTTTTAACATCTTTTAGTTAGTATTTAAAAGTATTTACTAAAAATAAATTGAGCACCAAACTTTTTTATAGTAAGTTTGCATACTTTTAGAAAAAAGCAAAAATACATTTAATTATAAAATAAATATGCTTAACGTACATAATTTAACGGTTTCTTTTGCCGGATCCAATTTGTTTTCAGGAATTACCTTTAAATTAAATAAAGGAGATAGAATTGGATTAATTGGAAAAAATGGAGCAGGAAAATCTACACTACTTAAAGTAATCTCTAAAGATATAGAAAGTACTAGTGGAACAATGGCATTTGATAAAGATATCCGAATTGGGTTTTTACGTCAAGATATTGATTTTGTAGAAGGTAGAACTATTTTAGAAGAAGCATATCAAGCTTTTGAAGAAATTAAAAAATTAGAAGCCAGACTAGATAAAATAAATCAAGAATTAGTAGAAAGAACCGATTATGAAAGTGAATACTATCATGATTTAATGGTTGATTTAAATGACGTTACGCACCGATACGAATTACTTGGAGGATATAATTATAAGGGAAATACGGAAAAAATATTACAAGGATTAGGTTTTCGAAGAGAAGATTTTGATAAGTTAACCAACACCTTTTCTGGAGGTTGGCGTATGCGTATTGAGTTAGCAAAATTATTATTGCAGAACAATGATATTTTACTTTTAGATGAGCCAACAAACCATTTAGATATAGAATCTATTATTTGGTTAGAAAATTTTTTAAAATCGTACTCAGGCGCTATTGTTTTAGTATCCCATGATAAAATGTTTTTAGATAATATAACCAATAGAACTATCGAAATTTCATTGGGTAAAATTTATGATTACAAAAAACCGTATTCTGAGTTTTTACTACTTCGTGGAGAAATAAAAGAAAAACAATTACAAGCACAAAAAAATCAAGAAAAAGAAATAAAAGCAACTCAACAACTTATTGATAAATTTAGAGCCAAAGCCAACAAGGCAAGTATGGCACAATCTTTAATTAAAAAGTTGGACAAAGTTGAACGAATTGAAGTAGATACAGATGATAATGCGGTAATGAATGTTCGATTTCAAGTATCAAAAGATCCTGGAAAAATTGTAATTGAAGCAGAAAATTTGTCTAAAAGTTATGGTGAAAAGCATGTTTTAGAAAATGTAGATTTATTGATAGAAAGAAATAGTAAAATTGCTTTTGTTGGTCAAAACGGACAAGGGAAATCTACCTTAGCAAAAATAATTGTTGGCGAAATTGCTTATGGAGGTCATTTTAAATTAGGACATAATGTGCAAATAGGATATTTTGCTCAAAACCAGTCGGAGTATTTAGCTCCTGAAAAAACAGTTTTGGAAATTATGGAAGATGCTTCTACAGATGCAAATCGACTTAAAATTAGAGATATGTTAGGTGCATTTTTATTTGGAGGCGATGCCGTGGATAAAAAGGCAAAAATGTTATCGGGTGGAGAAAGAAATAGACTTGCGTTATGTAAATTATTATTATCTCCGTTCAACGTTTTAATAATGGATGAACCTACCAACCATTTAGATATTGCTTCAAAAAATGTATTAAAACAAGCCCTTAAAAAGTTTAATGGAACACTTATTTTAGTGTCGCATGATAGAGATTTTTTACAAGGATTGGCAACTACGGTTTATGGTTTTAAAGATAAAGAAATTAAAGAATATTTAGGAGATATAGATTATTTTTTAGAACAACATCAAATTGAAAATTTACGAGAGGCCGAAAAAAGAACGGTGGTTGAAAAAACAACAACTAATACAAAAAACAAGTCGTATAACAATTCTAAAAAAGGTGATAAAGAACAAAGAAAACTAAAAAATCAATTAGCTAAAATAGAAACCGAAATTGATAAATTAGAAAAAACAATTTCTGAAATGGATTTAAATTTGGCTGAAGACTATGAAACAACTTCTTCAATCCCTAATTTTTTTGAAAATTATAAAGCTAAAAAAAATAAGATAGAACAGTTAATGGAAGAATGGTCAGAAATTGAAGAAAAATTAGAAAATTGTTCTTAGAGAATAAAAATAGCAGGGTTCAAAAAGTTCATTATTCTGAAATAATAAATAGTGGAATTTCTTTATTTATTAAGCGAGAAGATGAATTACATCCTTTTATTTCAGGAAATAAATATCGAAAATTAAAGTATAATTTAACAGAAGCTTCAAAACAAAACAAACAAACGTTACTTACTTTTGGAGGTGCATTTTCTAATCATATTGCGGCAACTGCAGCAGCTGGTTTTGAACATAATTTTAAAACTATTGGCGTTATTAGAGGAAATGAATTAGCTTTTAATTTAGAAGAAGTGCTTCAAAATAATCCTACTTTAAAGTTTGCTTCAGAAAAAAACATGAAATTTCATTTTGTGTCGCGTAGTAATTATCGTAATAAAACTTCTAATCATTTTATTGAAAATTTACAGCAACAGTTTGGAGATTTTTATTTGGTGCCAGAAGGAGGAACTAACCATTTTGCTGTAAAAGGTTGTGAAGAAATTTTAAATAAAAAGGATAATGCATTTGATGTTATCTGTTCTTCAATTGGTACAGGTGGCACAATTTCTGGAATTATAAATTCCGCTAAAAAACATCAAAAAATAATTGGATTTCCTGCTTTAAAAGGTGATTTTTTACAACATGAAATTAAAAAGTATGTAACAAAAAAGGATAATTGGAGTTTAAATACTAACTATCATTTTGGAGGTTATGCCAAAGTTTCTGAAGAATTAATTACTTTTATCAATAATTTTAAAGCTGAAACAGGTATTCCTTTAGATCCTGTTTATACAGGTAAAATGATTTTTGGTATTGTGGATTTAATAAAAAATGGGTTTTTTAAAAAAGGAACTAAAATTTTAGCAATTCACACTGGCGGTTTACAAGGAATTGATGGTATGAATATAGTGTTGGAAAGGAAAAATTTACCACTAATAAAAAAATAAAATGAACTATAAATATATAATTATTGGCATATTAAGTTTTGGATTGTTACTTAGTTGTAAATCGAAGAAAAAAATAGCAGATTCCTCTAAAAATAAATCTAATAAAATAGTAGCGGTAACTAAAAATCATGAAATAGTTACTACAAAGCCAAAGGTGAAATCTTCCTTTAAATCTTCTACTTTGGAGTATATTAAAAAATATAAAGATATAGCTATGGAAGAAATGCGAGATTATAAAATTCCGGCTAGTATTACTTTGGCGCAAGGAATTTTAGAATCATCAAGCGGAAATAGCGAATTAACCAAAAAATCACACAATCACTTTGGAATTAAATGTCATAAAGGATGGAAAGGGAAAAGTGTTTTTTACGATGACGATAGAAAAGGAGAGTGTTTTAGAGTATATAAAGATCCAAATAATTCTTTTAAAGACCATTCTAAATTTTTAGCTACCCGAAATAGATATGCTAAATTATTTCGGATAAAACCAGGTAATTACGTTAAATGGGCAAAAGGTTTAAGCGAAGCTGGTTACGCAACCGATAGAAGATATCCTGCAAAATTAATCGCCATAATTGAAAAATATAATTTGCATAAATTCGATAGAATTGTTTTAGGCAAGAAATATAAAACACCCAAAGAAAATACAACAGAGAATTATATTGTTGTAAAAGGAGACACCTTATATTCTATTTCTAAAAAATTTGGATTATCGGTTAACGAAATTAAACATTTAAATAGTTTAACTTCTAATGAAATTAGTATAGGGCAAAGCTTAACAATAACCAATTAAAAAAAATGCTCCCATTCAGAAGCATTTTTTTTAATTAATTCAAATTTAAAGTGATAGGTCAATTTTTAAAATTGTTTACCAATTTTTTTGTTTACCTCTTGTTTGATTGTTATTATATCCTTTTTTAGCTATTCTTTTTCCTTTTTTCATGGTTTCCCATTTAGCAAATTGTTCTGAGTTCAGAATTTTTTTCATTGCTAATTTATGTTGTTCCATTCGGTCTAAACGGCTACTTTTAAGTTGAAAAAGTTCATCAGATGTTAAAGGATTTCCGTTTAATTTTTTTTCTTGCATACTTTTTCGCATAGCTGTACGCACCAAAGCTTGATTTTTTTGCAACTTAAAAATAGCATCTTGTTGCGATTGGTTTAAATTTAATTGTAAGTTCATTTTTTTAACCTGTAAAGTTGCCATTTGTGCAGCAGTAAAGTTAGACTGGTTACCTTTCATTTGGTTCCTTCTATTTCCATTTCCTTGAGCGTTTATGGTGCTCGTTAGCACAAACATAATTACTAATAATCCCACTAATTTTTTCATGATATATTTTATTTTAATTGTTTTTATAGTACTTTGACAATTAAATTTGCTTAAGGTTTAAAACGTTAACACTCATTAACATTAGTTAACATTTGGCTATTAAAAGGTATAAATAATGTAAGCGGTTTTAATTACATTATTTAACGTATTTTTGCAAAATATGATGCATAAACTTTCAGATTGGTTACCTACAACAAATAAAGAAGTTAAGCTTAGAGGTTGGGAGGAATTAGACGTTATTCTATTTACTGGCGATGCTTATGTAGATCACCCAGCTTTTGGCCCGGCGGTTATTGGTAGAATTTTAGAAAGTTACGGATTAAAAATTGCTATTGTACCACAACCAAGTGTGCATGATAATTTACAGGATTTTACAAAACTGGGAACGCCAAGGTTGTTTTTTGCGGTAACCGCAGGTGAAATGGATTCTATGGTTAGTAATTATACTGCAAGTAAACGAAGTAGAGATAAAGATGCTTATACGCCAAATGGAGATAAAGGTTTTAGACCAGATTATGCAAGTGTTGTTTATTCCAATATTTTAAAAGAAAAATTTCCAGATGTTCCAATTTTAATTGGTGGAATTGAGGCTTCGTTGCGTAGAGTTACCCATTATGATTATTGGAGCGATACTTTAAAACCAAACATATTAACCGATTCTAAAGCAGATTTGTTGGTGTACGGTATGGGCGAACAACCTTTAAGAGAAATTGTAAGTTTGTTACAAAAAGGAGTTCCTTTTTCAAGCTTAAAAACCATTAACCAAACCGCATTTATTAAAAAGGAAGAAGCAAAATTACCTAGAAATAAACATTGGAAGGATGTAATTATCAACTCGCATGAAGCTTGTTTGCAAGATAAAAAAACGTTTGCATCTAATTTTAAAATTATAGAACAAGAATCTAATAAAATATATGGAAGTAGAATTTTACAAGATGTAGGAAAGGATACTTTAGTTATTAATCCGCCATTTTCTACCATGACAGAAAAGGAGATAGATGCTTCATTTGATTTACCATTTACTCGATTACCGCATCCAAAATATAACAAACGCGGACCAATTCCTGCGTTTGAAATGATTAAATTTTCTATTAATATCCACAGAGGTTGTTTTGGCGGTTGCAGTTTTTGTACTATTTCTGCACATCAAGGAAAATTTATTGCTAGTAGAAGTAAAGAATCTATTTTAAAAGAAGTAGATAAAGTTGCAGCAATGCCAGATTTTAAAGGCTATTTGTCCGATATTGGCGGTCCATCTGCAAATATGTACAAAATGAAAGGGAAAGTGCAGGAAATTTGTGATAAATGCGTAGCTCCTTCATGTATTTCACCAATGATTTGTTATAATTTAGATACTTCACATAAACCATTAACCGAATTATATCAGGCAGTAGATAAGCATCCTAAAATTAAAAAATCATTTATAGGAAGTGGTATACGTTATGATATGTTGGTTCCGGAATTTAACAAAAAAGCAGATCCTAAAGAACTAGATGCTTATACGGAAGAAGTTGTAACGAAACATGTTTCTGGTAGGTTAAAAGTTGCTCCGGAACATACTTCGGATAATGTGTTAAAATTAATGCGTAAACCTTCTTTTACCTATTTTCATAAGTTTAAAAAACGTTTTGATAAAATCAATTTTAAAAAGAAATTAAACCTGCAATTAATACCTTATTTTATTTCAAATTACCCTGCTTGCGAATTAGAAGACATGGCAAATTTAGCTGCGGAAACTAAAGATATGGGTTTTCAATTAGAACAGGTTCAAGGGTTTACACCAACTCCTATGACGGTTGCAACGGTTATTTATTATAGTGGTTATCATCCATATACATTAAAATCAATAAAAACACCAAAATCTAAAAAAGAAAAAGAAGAGCAACACCGATTTTTCTTTTGGTATAAAAAAGAAAATCAACAGTGGATTAAAAATACATTAACCAATGTTGGAAGAAAAGATTTACTTTTAAAGTTACTTCCTTCTTCAAATTTATGGAGAAAAAATAAAGGAAAACCAGCAAAGGATACATTTGATGATGCTATTCCTTTTACCTCAAGAAAGAAGAAGAAATTTAACAAAAATAAAAAAAGAAAATAATTTGATTGCTGTTGGTATTGCTATTAAATTATACTATAAATTTGATATAAAGTTTAATTATTTATAAAAATGAAGAAGATTACACTGTTTCTTTTATTGGTTTCCTCACTAATTTTTGCACAAAAAAATGTAAAAATTAATTTAAGTAGCCCTAATACTACTATTTACACGCATTTATATTTTTTACAGCCAGATTCTTATGAGCCTCAAAAAGCAGCAGCAACCATATATGGATATGAAGGAGAAGAAGCAGAAAATATAGCTATTAAATTAAAAAAAATATTAGATGGTAAAGGGCTGAAAGTTGATTTTACCAAAGTGCCAACAACAACAAATTATTCGGATACAACAGGGTATAAAATTGGACATAGATATGTATTGTTTCCTTATCAAATGCCTTCTATTTATGTAGAAAAAATTGGAGGCAGTTGGTATTATTCAAATGAAACAATAAGTAAGGTTAACGAACTTTATAAAGAAGTTTTTCCTTGGTACACAGAAAAGTTGCAGCAAGTAATTCCGAAATTTGGACATAATAAATTCTTTAAAATTGAATTATGGCAATATTTAGGACTATTAGTTTTATTGATTGTAAGTACTTTTTTGTTTTATTTATTGCGTAAAATAGTTTATTATATCTTGCAAAAAATTCAGTTTTGGATTATTAGAAAATCCAATGAAAATATTAAAAATGCCTTAAAAAAATTAGCTAGGCCAATTGTGTTGTTACTTGTTAGTTGGTTTATAATTAAAGCATTACCTGCGTTGCAATTAAACTTAGATGTAAATACCATTTTATTTTTGGTTTTAAATATTATGATTACCGTTTTTTGGATTTATGTTTTCTTAAAACTGGTTCAAGTAATTATGAGTATTTATGCAGATTTTGCAGAATCTACGCACAATAAACTAGACGATCAATTAGTGCCAATTTTGCACAATTTTTTAACAGGAGTAGTTATTTTCTTAGGAATTTTAAAATTATTAACCTTATTTGGTGTAGAGCCGACTGCAGTTATTGCTGGAGCTTCCATTGGTGGTATTGCCGTTGCATTAGCTTCACAAGATACCGTTAAAAACCTAATAGGAACGGTAATGATTTTTGTAGATAAACCATTTCATATTGGCGATTGGATTGAAGCAGGTACGGTAGTTGGTACTGTGGAAACGGTTGGTTTTCGTTCTACAACAGTGAGAGCTGCAGATACGTCAGTATATCAAATTCCTAATAGTACGTTGTCTGAAATGGTGGTAAACAATAAAGGGTTAAGAGCATATAGACGCTATACTACTAATTTAGGTTTACGTTATGATACACCACCAGAATTAATCGAGGCCTTTGTAAAAGGGGTTCGTAAAATAATTGAATTGCATGCCGATACAAGAAATGATGTTTATAATGTAGAATTTTCGGGTTTTGGAGATTCCGCTCTCTTAATAATGGTTAATGTTTATTTTACCGTTTTAGATTGGAATAAAGAGCAACATGCTAAACACGAACTGCATCTTCAAATATTAAATTTGGCTAAAGAATTAGGTGTAGATTTTGCCTTTCCTTCCACTACAGTTTTAATTGAAGATTTTCCTGAAAAACAATCTAAAGGGTTAAAATATAATGTAGATAAAAATAGAATTAATCATATTATAGATAATATAAATAACTAAGTTAAAATGAAAAAAATAATAATATTATTGGTTTTAATTGCCATTATTTCTTGTAAAAATAACAAGGAAGCAAGGTCTCCAAAAAAACAAGTTACCATAGAACAAACAACATCGGCAATGGATAAAAATTTGAATAAATACGTTTCTTTTAAATTAACTTCTGATTTAAGTAAACTTACGGCAAATGAACGAAAAATGGTTCCGATTTTAATTAAAGCTGCCGATAAAATGAACGATTTATTTTGGCAAGAAGCTTATGGAAATAAATCGGATTTATTTTCAAAAATTAAAGACGAAGATACTAAAAAATTCGCAAAAATAAATTATGGTCCTTGGGATAGACTTAATGGAAACCAATCCTTTGTTGATGGCATTGGAGATAAACCTAAAGGTGCTAATTATTATCCTGCTGATATCACTAAAGCTGAATTTGAAAAAAGCACAGCCGAAAATAAAACCAGTTTATATACTTTTTTAAGAAGAGATAAAGAAGGTAAATTAATCGCTATTCCTTATCATATTCAATTTGAATCTCAAGTAAAAGAAGTTGCGAAATTATTAAAAAAAGCTGCTAATTTGGCCGAAGATAAAGGGCTAAAAAACTATTTAAATTTAAGAGCTGAAGCTTTTTTAACCGATAATTATCAACCAAGTGATTTTGCTTGGATGGATATGAAAAATAACACGTTAGATATTGTAATTGGCCCTATTGAAACTTATGAAGATCAATTGTTTGGTTACAAAGCATCACACGAAGCTTATGTATTGATAAAAGACCAAGAATGGAGCAAAAAATTAGCGCATTTTATTAATTTTTTACCAGAATTGCAAAAAGGCTTACCTGTAAATCAAGCGTATAAACAAGAAACTCCAGGTACCGATTCTGATTTAAATGCATATGATGTTGTTTATTATGCTGGCGATTGTAATGCAGGTAGTAAAACTATTGCTATTAATTTACCAAATGATGAGCAAGTTCAGCTAAAAAAAGGAACTAGAAGATTGCAATTGAAAAATGCAATGCAAGCTAAATTTGATAAAATATTAGTGCCAATTTCAGAGGTTTTAATAACAAAAAGTCAACGTAAATATATAAAATTTGACGCCTTTTTTGCTAATACAATGTTTCACGAAGTTGCGCATGGTTTAGGAATTAAAAACACTATTAATAATAAAGGTACAGTTAGAAATGCTTTAAAAGAAAAAGCTTCTGCTTTAGAAGAAGGAAAAGCAGATATTTTAGGTTTGTATATGGTGCAGCAATTGCATAAAAAAGGAGAACTAGGTGGAGATATGAAAGATTATATGACCACTTTTATGGCAAGCATTTTCCGTTCTGTTCGTTTTGGAGCTTCAAGTGCACATGGCGTTGCAAATATGATTCGTTTTAACTTTTTTAAAGAAAAAGGAGCGTTTACCAAAAATGAAGATGGTACCTATAAAGTAAATTATGATAAAATGGAAGGAGCAATGAAAGATTTATCGAATTTAATTTTGACTTTACAAGGAAATGGAGATTACAATGGTGTAACAAAATTGGTGGAGGAAAAAGGTAAAATTTCAATCGATTTACAAAAAGATTTGGATAAATTGAGTAATGCTAATATTCCAGTAGATGTAATTTTTGATCAAGGAACAGAAACTTTAGGCTTATAAAAATATTTTAAAATCTTAAAAAGAGTTTAAAAAAACAGCTTTCATTTTTGAAAGCTGTTTTTTTTATTCAAATTAAAAAATTCAAGTAGTTAATTTAATTTTTTTAGCTGTTTTTTAATCTTTTTTATGGCAAACTCTATAGATTTTTCAGGTTCAATTACATTGTAAGCACCCCAAAAATCAGGATCGCTAAAACCAGAAGCTTTATCCATCATAATAATAGAAGGTCTTAACCGTTCTCTAGGTCTTATATATTTATTAGTTGTATTTTTATGCCAATCTGTTATGGCTAATTCACTTGTTGTTCTGTAAATGGTATTAAATATTTTTTTATCCCAATTAATTTTAAATCCTAATTGAATTCTACTATACCCAAAGTACCATTTTCCATTTTTTTCTCTATAATTTATTTGATAAGAGGTTTCTATTGGATACACTTTGGCATTTCTTGGTTTTTTAACAATAAATAGTTTACTTGCTTTTTGTCTGTTTTCTAAATTTAAATGAAATTTTGCGGAAATTAAAGCTAAAGATTGTGCATCAATGTATAATTTGCCATAATACAAAGGATTTTGAATACGTGGTTTTTGTTTGAAATTAACTACAAAAACAGGTTTGTTGTCAATTTTTGTAGAAGTGCCATAAGTAAAATTATAAATTGCAAACATGTCTTCTGTAAAAAAAGAATACTGATTTTTTATAATATCAATGTATAAATTACTAAAAGGACCACCTCTTAATTTAAAGGCAATAGTATCTAATTTAGTATAATCGGTGCTTTTTCGGGCTTTATAAAGCTTTATAATATCATTTCTTGAATTAGTATAAGATTGTTTATTAATTTCAACTACAGCCTCTGAAATAGATATAAACGTTCTTCTTTTTTTTATGGTTTCTCTGTAAAATGCAGTCATATCACTTAAAAAGTTCAGATAATTCTCCCCCTTTTTTTTCATTACTTTAGCTACCAAAGTTTGGGCATCTTTAACATTAAGATTTACTTCTGGAAGTTCTTCTACGTAGGTTTCTAACCGAATAATGGCATTGTTTTTTTGAAGATATTCTAACTTAATAATTTCACTTGTATATCCTAAAAAAGACACTATTATTTTACTGTTTTTATATTTTTTTGGAACTTTTAAAAAGAATTTACCTTGGGTATTTGAAACAGTACTTATGTTTGTATTTAGAATAGTAATAGTAGCAAATACTAATGGCTTTTTGGTGGTGCTATTTATAACCTTACCCTTATATTTTATAAATTTTAAGGTATCTAATGCGACCTTGTTTTCAGAATGGTGAAAAGCAAAAACACTTAGGGAAAGTAGAGCAAACAAACTTAATAGCGTAATCTTTTTTATAGCGAAGGATTGTTTAAAAAGTAGCATAACCAAAAGTTTAAATTAAAGAATTATAATTAGTTATACAAGTTAGTTAATTATTGTCATAAAAAAAAGAACCCTATTCGAGTTCTTTTCTAATAAGAAAAAAGATGGATTATTTATGTCCGCTTAATTCAGGATTAAATTTCCAAATTTCGTCCCAGCTATTTACAAAAGTTTGGCTGAATCCTTTAATGAATGGATCCCAAGAATTTTTGCCGTGAATTTTTACAAAAGTTTCTTTAAATTTTCCGTCTTCATCCATTTCCTCCCAGTTTTTTAAAAAAGATACTGTTGCGATGTGTCGACCAATTTTGGAGCCTTGTCTACCTTCGTTATAATAAACTCCCCATGGGTTTTCACCATCCATAGCTTTTATAGTTTCGCTTACTTGTTTTAGTAATCGATTAATATTATATCCTTGTCCATCTGCTACTTCTAAATATCTAATGTATAATATTGGATGAGATACTTTGTTTGGGTCTAACGCCCCTTCATTGGAAAGTTTATCATCTTTTCTCCAATATTCAACGGTGTTTAAACTTTTTACATTTGGCATAACCTGGTCACGCCAATCTTCGTCATGTCCTCCTGTTGAAGGTCTTTTGTCAAAATCAGAAAACCTAACCGGGCCCATTTCCCAAACAATTTTATTTGCATTGGGCCCAGAAACAATGTTGTAAACATAAGCTTTATAAGGACCCGCTTTATGATAAGTTTGGTTATGTTTTTTCATAGCCTCACCCAATGCTTTAAGTTTGGTGTTATCTGGTGTAATAGTAATGCTTTCCCACATAGTGTAGGATTTTTTTTCTTGTGCTTTAACGGTTGTTAAAGAACCTAATGCAATAGTAATTACCATTGCAAAAGCAATTGATTTTTTAATCATAATAAAAGTATTTAGTTAGTAATTAGACAAGGAATGTTTTACAACATTCCTTGTCTGGGAAAATATATTTAGGAGTTATTTTGTAATTAAATTTAAAGTTATAAAGGTTTAGTCCTTTAATAAGTTATCACTATAATAAGCCATTTCATCCACAATTTTTCCGTCGTCATTAAAAGTGTGAATAAACATTACCGGAACTACAATTTCTTTTTCTTCTTTATCTAATTTTTTGGTTAAACGAACATTCCACCATGATTGAACTATTTTTGCATTTCCTAATCCATAGTTTAAGTAATCTGGATAACCTCTAACATCAATACTGTTAACCTTAAATTTTTCTTTAAATTTTTTATCATTTGCTTTGGATTCTTCTAGGGTTTGTGATGTGCCATTGGGCATATTTATATTTCTAAATCTTGCTTTTTCATCAAAAAAACCATAAGCAGTTTCATCGTCATTATTTTCAAATGCATGAATCATTCTTCTTACTTTATTTATATATTCATGGTGATTATAAATAGTTCCGTTTTTTCTTTCTACAAAACTTTTTCCAATTTCATCTCCAAAACGTCCGTTAAAATAATTAATTAATGTAACAATTTTATTGTCTTTATTAACTACATATAACCTGTGAAATGGAACATCTATTTTAACGCCAGTTTTTTTATGAACCCCTTTAATATGTGACCAAGTTTGAACCCATATGACATCATCATTTACTCCGTCTTTATATTGCAACGCATCAGGATAAGCACCTTTAGAGCGTGTGATACTAAAATAATCTAGGTTGTCATGCCAATTTTTAACTCCCTTTAAATAATCTTCTTTTGAAGTTCCCTTAGCGTCTTTATTTGCAGATAAACCACTAAAAGATTTAAAATCTTTATATAAATAACTTCCAACTTTTTCTGCATCACCTTGCACAAAGGCTTGCTCCATAGCTTCTACCGTTTTAATAGCAGGATGTTCTGAATAAATAGTTCCGTTTTTTTTCTCTTGTGAATAAGCAATGACAGTAAAAACCATCATAGCAATGAATACGATTTTTTTCATTAGTAAAATTTTGAGTTAGTATTGCATTTGTTATACAAAATAAATTGTATAAGGTTAAATAGAATTTAAAAAAATGGAGTTGTGTGGGTATAGTAAATAAAAAGTAGAAAACTTTTATTTAAGATGATAGTTCATTTAGTATTATCTCAAATATAGTGATTTTTTTTTAAATTCTAATATATAGATGTTTAACAGAAAATAATTAATTTTTTAGAGGTCAGTAGATAAGTACATAGAAAAATCAATATTTAAAATATTGAATATTAGCTAAATAAATTTTAATTCCTTGTCAATACGAACTCAGTTGAGAACAGAAGGACGTTCGAAAAAGGTCTCGACTGCGCTCGACCTGACAGTTAGCTTAAAAATAAGGAGTAAAATATGAAGCTATCTACTGATCTCTATAATTTTAATTTTTGGAAATAAAAAAGGAACTACAATGAAGTAATTCCTTTATATATTTGGATCAGATGCTAAATTTTACTTTCACTCCACTAAGCAACCGAATTAGAATGGCATTATTTTTATATTAATTCTACAAATAAACCTTCATCCGTATTATTTACCGATGCTAATTTACTTTTTGTTAAGCCTTTAATTGCTTTATCCCATTTTTTATTACTTAAATTACTTTGAGATTTTAAGTTGTTTAATAAAATAGGAGAATCGCTTTTTAAAATATTAAAAACTGCTTTTTCATCTTCAGACATTGCAGGAGCTTTACGCTCAGGTTTCATTTGAGGAAATAGTAAAACTTCTTGTATAGAACTGTTATTGGTCATAAACATTACCAATCTATCAATACCAATACCAATACCAGAAGTTGGAGGCATACCGTACTCTAAGGCACGTAAAAAATCTTGATCAATAAACATTGCTTCATCATCACCTTTTTCAGATAGTTTTAACTGATCTTTAAATCGTTCACGTTGATCAATAGGATCGTTTAATTCAGAATATGCGTTTGCTAGTTCTTTACCATTTACCATTAATTCAAAACGTTCTGTAAGTGCCGGATTAGAACGATGTTCCTTTGTTAAAGGACTCATTTCTTTTGGGTAATCGGTTATAAAAGTTGGTTGAATGTAGGTGTGTTCACATTTTTCACCAAAAATTTCATCAATTAATTTTCCAACTCCCATAGTGTCATCCACTTCCATTCCTAATTTTTTGCAAACTACTTTAAGTTCGCTTTCATTCATCCCTGCAACATCAAAACCTGTATGTGTTTTAATTGCTTCTAAAATTGGAACTCTTGGATATGGCGCCTTAAAACTTACCATATTTTCTCCAATTGGAACTTCAGATGTGCCATTAGAATCCAAGGCAATTTTTTCTAACAATTCTTCTGTCATATTCATCATCCAGTGGTAATCTTTGTAAGCTACATATAACTCCATTACCGTAAATTCAGGATTATGGGTTCGGTCCATTCCTTCATTTCTAAAATCTTTAGAAAATTCATAAACTGCATCAAAACCACCAACAATTAATCGTTTTAAATATAATTCATTGGCAATACGCAAATACAAAGGAATATTTAAAGCATTGTGGTGTGTGGTAAACGGTCTGGCAATTGCACCACCTGGAATTGGTTGTAAAACAGGAGTTTCAACTTCTAAATAACCTCTGGAGTTAAAAAACTCGCGCATAGAGTTAGTTATTTTTGTACGTTTTATAAAAGTTTCTTTTACATAATCGTTTACAATTAAATCCACATAACGCTGACGATAGCGATGTTCCGGATCCGAAAAAGAATCGTGTATATTTCCATCGGCATCTGTTTTAACCACAGGTAGCGGTTTTAAACTTTTTGATAACAACGTAATTTCTTTGACATGTATAGAAATTTCTCCTACTTTAGTTTTAAAAACATCACCTTTTACGCCAAGAATATCTCCCATGTCTAACAATTTTTTAAAAACGGTATTGTACATGGTGGTATCTTCGCCATTAGAAAGTTCATCACGGGTAACATATAATTGCATTCTTCCGCTTGCGTCTTTTAATTCTGCAAAAGAAGCTTTTCCCATAATTCTTCTACTCATCATTCTACCAGCCAAAATAACTTCCTTACCTTCAAACGTATCATAATTTGATAATATTTGTTTAATGGTGGTAGTGGTTTTGAATTCTTTAGCAGGATATGGATTTATTCCTAATTCACGAAGTTTTTGTAACGATTCTCGTCTAACTATTTCAAGTGCGGTTAATTGCATTATGCTTTATTTTATTATTACTCTTTAATTTGAAGTGTGCAAAGATACAATCAATTTAAAAAAATATGTAAAATAAAAACAAAAAGTAGTATTTATATTTTAAATAAGTATTTTTTTATATCTTTGTTTTCTGCTTTTTAAGCAGATTAGTTGTGTTGTTTGACGATTTAATCGTCATGGTTTTTTAAAAACCGATGGAAAGCTTCCCGAAAAACCGGGACGCTTTTTTTTTGGAATAGTTTTAAAAATTAAAAAATGATGTTTTATAATCCCAAAAAATAGCAATATAAAATCCTGTAAAAATTATCGCAGCTATAAATTTTAGAAAAGTTGAAGTTAAAAAACCAATAAAAGACCCGAAAGCAGCCTTTAAGGCTTTGCCAGAATTCCGCTCATTTAACATTTCTCCTAAGAAAGCACCTAAAAAAGGACCAATAATAATTCCAAAAGGACCTAAAAACAACATTCCTAAAATAAGCCCTATCATTGTGCCTATTACGCCATAACGTGTTCCTCCAAATTTTTTTGTTCCTAGTGCTGGAATAATATAATCTATTAACCATATTAAAAGAGCAACGCCTAAAGTAATCCCTAAAAAAGTATAATTTATAGGAACTGTTTTAGTCAGATGAAGAAGTAATAATCCAATCCAACTAGTTAAAGGACCAGGTAAAACGGGTAAAAATGAACCAACAACACCTAATAACACTATTAAAAATCCAAGAATTAATAAAAATATATCCATAAGCGAATATAAGTTTCTAGTTTTTAAATAGCAAAACAAATAGTTTTTTTAAAATTATGAACTAAAAAATTAGTTAAAACTAAAAAATTAGTTATATTTGTTTTATTAAACTAAAAAATTAGTTATAAAATGAGTATTCAATTAACAAAAGCGGAAGAGCAGTTTATGCGAGTTTTATGGGATTTAAATGAAGCATCAGTTAAAGATATAATTGATCAATTACCAAATCCAAAACCTGCGTATAATACCGTTTCTACTATTATTAGAATTTTAGAAAATAAGAATATAGTTGGTCATAAGGCTAAGGGAAGAGGTTATATTTATTTTCCGTTAATAGCAAAATCTGAATATAGCAATCAAAGTTTACATAAAATTGTAGATGGTTATTTTGGAGGATCGTTTAAAAGTATGGTATCTTTTTTTGTAAATAAAAACGACATGGATATAGAAGAGTTAGATGTTATTATGAAAATTATTAATGATAAAAAAACTAAAAAATGATTAATTATATTCTTCAAGTAATTTTATTTCAAGTGCTTTTTTTAGCAGTTTATGATATTTTTTTAAAGAACGAAACGTTTTTTAGATGGAATAGAGGTTATTTATTGGCAACACCATTACTTGCATTTATAATTCCTTTATTAAAATTAGAAAGTATTCAAACTGCAGTTCCAAAAGAATATATAACCTACTTACCTGAAGTTGTTATTAATCCGCAAGTAGTTATTGAGCAAAGCACTAATGCAACGGTTAACACCAATTATATGTTGCTTATTTTTTTAAGTGGTGTTCTAATTTCTACCCTTTTGTTTTTAGTTAAATTAACTAAAATAATTAAGCTGATTACTGCCAATAAAGTAATCAAAAAAGAAGGATATTCTATTGTTGTTTTAAAAAACAAAGAAGTTGCATTTTCATTTTTCAATTATATTTTTATTAATGAAAAACATTTGAAAAATACCAATATACAAATAATTGAGCATGAGTTAATTCATTGTAGGCAAAAGCATACTTTTGATTTGTTATTATTTGAATTTTTTAAAATAGGACTTTGGTTTAACCCAATAATATATCAATTTCAACAACGAATTACTATTTTACATGAATATCTTTCTGATGAAGAAATTGTAAAACAAACCACTGCTAAATCCTATTTTAACACCTTGCTTTCTGAAACTTTTAATGTAGAAAATATCACCTTTATTAATCAATTTTATAAACAAAACCTAATTAAAAAACGAATAGCTATGATTACAAAAAACAAATCTCAAAAAATGAAACAGTTAAAATATTTATTAATAGTGCCGTTATTACTATTTATGGTTATTTATTCTTCCTGTACAAATGATTCTCAATCTGATATAAAAGATGTTGAAAATTTATTACATAAAAAACCTAACGATTCTAAAGGATTTTACTTTGAAGGAAATGATGGGCTTATATTATTTACTGGAAGTAGTTTAGAAGGGAACGAAGTTCCTTATAGTGAAATGACCAAAAGAGAGCAAAAAATTTATAATAAGTTTAAAACTAATAATGTTGAAGGGATAGAAATACAAGTTGTTATTGATAAAAATAAGGATAGAGTTATATTTTTAAAAACTGATAAAACACATAATTATAAAGGTAATACTAAAAAAAATGTCGATTATGTTTCTGATGGTTCTGTTCCGTTTTCAACAATAGACGAAGTTCCTATTTATCCGGGTTGTAAAGGAGACCAAGAAACATTAAAAAAATGTTTTCAAAATAATATTACCCAATTTGTTGGCAATAACTTTAATTCTGAAATATCTAAAGGTTTAGGATTATCCTCAGGAGTAAAAAGAATATTTGTGATGTTTAAAATAGATGAAAAAGGAAATATTACGGATATACGAGCTAGAGCACCTCATATAAAATTAGAGGAAGAAGCTATTCGGGTGATGAAATTATTGCCAAAAATGATTCCAGGTAAACAAAAAGGAAAAACGGTTGCTGTATTATATAGTTTGCCAATTGCTTTTAATGTAGAAGGGGATAGCTTAAAAAATGCTGATAGAAACAACATATTGCTAAATTCTAGAAATACTAAAAAACCTCCGTTATTTATCTTTGATGGGAAAGAGATTTCTAAAGAAGAAATGAAAAAGATAGATGCTAAATTAATTAAAAAAGTAAATGTTTTAAAAGGAGAAACTGCTGTTGAAAAATATGGTAAGAAAGGTGAAAATGGCGTTATTGAGATTGTTAAAAAACATTAGTCAGTCAAATTGAATAATTTTTGGAAAAATACTATGAAAAGGATTTTTGTTA
>Ga0209013_10000436_pt1 | contig 36754 bp, 36 predicted proteins | sample Cruoilmetagenom2_FD_187291 | JGI IMG/M metagenome (GOLD analysis project Ga0209013, IMG submission 187291) | Oil polluted marine microbial communities from Coal Oil Point, Santa Barbara, California, USA - Sample 2 (SPAdes) (version 2) | ecosystem: Environmental > Aquatic > Marine > Oil seeps ...
AACACAACTATTTTATTGCGGTCTGGACGGGACTCGAACCCGCGACCCCCTGCGTGACAGGCAGGTATTCTAACCAGCTGAACTACCAAACCGTTAGCCTATTAACATCGGATAAGTCTTGTCCGTCAACCGACGGAAACTACCAAACCGTTGCTCTAAGCGGTTGCAAATATAAGTGCGTTTTTTCTATTGTCAAAAATATTTTTTGCTTTTTTTATAAAAAATTATTTCTGCTAATTAAATAGGTCAATAATACTTGTTCATAGCCTTTTGTAATATCTACAGGTACGTAATCAATTTTATACTGCATACATTTTAATTTAAGATCATTAAAATATTTCTTTACTTTGATCTGATAATTCTCTTTGATATTACCGGCAAATAAATTTATTTGTTCTCCGGTTTCCACATCCATAAATTTTTTGGGAGATTCATCAAATTCAAAATTCAATTCCCGTATTCCGTCATAAGTATGAAATAAAACCACTTCGTGTTTATTGTATTTTAAATGTCGCAATGCAGCAAATAAATCTTCTTCCTTTTTATCTGCCTGAAGCATATCTGTAAATAATAAAATTAATGAACGTCTATGTATTTTTTCAGCTATCTGGTGTAAAACTTTATAGGTATTGGTAGTTTTTTCAGGTTTTTGCTTTAATAAATTCTCTAATTGATGCAATAATATTCTTCGATGTTTTTCATTTCCTTTTGCCGGCGCGAAATACTTATTTTTGTCAGTATAAATACTCAAACCAAAGGCATCTCTCTGCCTTTTTAAGATCTCTAATAATGCCGCCGATGCAATAACTGAAAAACCAATTTTGTTTATATTATCTGCAGTAAATTTATCAATTTCAGGATAGTGCATCGATGCAGAATTATCAATGATCATGTGACATCGCAAATTGGTTTCTTCTTCATAACGTTTTATAAACAGTTTTTCGGTTCTTGCAAATAATTTCCAATCAATATGGCGTGTACTCTCTCCTTTATTATACAATCGGTGTTCTGCAAATTCAACCGAAAATCCATGAAAAGGACTTTTATGCATCCCTGTTATAAATCCTTCAACAACTTGACGAGCCAATAATTCGAGATTCTGAATTCCGGCAAGGTTATTTATTTCTTTGATCTGCATTTATCAAATATATGAAATTAGGCAACCCTTAGCACTCTTAGTAAATAAAAAAAGGCTTGATTCCTTATTAGAACCAAACCTTGCTTAATATTTAAAACAAATATCTCCTTTATAAAAGAGCATTTAATTTTTCAGTATATACATTTTTAGGAGCTACACCAACTTGTTTATCGGCAACTTCACCACCTTTAAATAATAAAACTGTAGGTATATTTCTAACACCATATTTAGCTGCAAATTCTTGATGAGCATCTACATCAACTTTTGCAATTTTTACTTTATCACCAAAGTCCTTATCTAACTCTTCAACTATCGGTGTCAGCATTCTACAAGGTCCACACCATGCAGCCCAAAAATCAACTAAAACAGGTTTGTCTGACTTCAATACCACTTCATCAAAAGTAGCATCGGTAACTTCTATTGCCATAATCTATTATTTTTTTAAGTAATTGAATTCTTTAATTATCAAGCAAAAGTAAAAAAATATTTCACTATTATTCTACTTTATAAATCTATTTTTCTTATAGTAGTATATAAAAAAAAAATAAGTTCACATTCTCCACAAATTAAGCATCAAATTAATCTCCTTAAAATATAATTTAGTATAAATCAAAAAATTTCTGATGCTATGGTCTTTATATTATCTGATTTTCCCATTGAATAATAATGAATAACAGGTACTCCAGCATTTTTCAATTCTTTTGATTGTGATATGGCCCATTCAATACCAACCTGCCTAACCTCTGCATTACTATCACATTTTTCAATTTCATTTACCAACACATCCGGTAGATTTAGGTTAAATACCTGAGGTAATATGTTCAAATGCCGTTTAATAGAAATTGGTTTTATTCCCGGTATTATAGGTAAGGTAATACCCATTTTTCTTGCTGCTTCAACAAAATCGAAGAATTTTTTATTGTCAAAGAACATTTGGGTCACTATATAATCTGCTCCGGCATCAACTTTTTCTTTTAACCTTCTCAGATCAGATTCTAAACTGGGTGATTCTATATGCTTTTCCGGATATCCTGCCACACCTATGCAAAAATTTGAATTATATGTTGTTTCAATGATTTCATGCAAATATTTTCCATGATTCAGATCATTAATTTGAAGAACCAATTCTGCAGCAAACTTGTTACCTTCAACACTTGGAGTGAAATAAGATTCATGCTTCATAGCGTCTCCCCGTAGTGCCATAACGTTATCAATTCCCAAATAATGGCAATCTACCAGCACATATTCTGTTTCTTCTTTGGTAAAACCTCCACATAAAACATGCGGCACCGTGTCAATTTTATATTTATGCATTAATGAAGCGCAGATCCCTACTGTACCTGGACGCATTCTTGTCACCTTACGATCCAATAATCCTCCCTCTTTTTTAAGATATACATGCTCTTCTCTTGAAGTGGTAACATCAATAAAAGGAGGTTCAAATTCCATTAAAGGATCAATATTATCATACAATTTTTGAATGCTTTGTCCTTTTTGAGGAGGAATGATCTCAAAAGAAAATAAAGTATCTCCTTTTGCTTTTTTTATATGTTCTGTGATTTTCATTTTACCCTAATCGAAAGCCTGAAATCAAAAAATTCCAAACAACTACATTTTTTTAAAAAAAATTAATATATCCCAGCCCTGTTTTTAAAAATCTGACCGGAAATCACTGTTATTCCGCTAAATTAGGCTGGAGCCATTTTTTAGCTTTTTCTATTGTTATTCCTTTTCTATTTGCATAATCAACTACCTGATCTTCTGTTATTTTACCTAGTCCAAAGTATTTTGATTCAGCATTGCCAAAATAATAACCTGATACTGCTGCTGCGGGCCACATTGCCAAACTCTCTGTAAGTTTAACTCCAATTATCTTTTCTACATCAAGTAATTGCCAGATAGTTTCTTTTTCTAAATGATCCGGGCAGGCAGGATAACCAGGTGCAGGTCTGATTCCTTTATATGTTTCTTTTATCAGATCTTCATTATTTAAATTTTCACTTGCTGTATAGGCCCAATGTTTAGTACGTATTTGTTTGTGCAAATACTCAGCAAAGGCCTCAGCAAATCTATCGGCTATAGCCTGTACTAAAATGGCATTATAATCATCATGATTTTCTTTATAACTGTTCACCAATTTATCTGCTCCAAAAATAGCGACACAAAATGTTCCTAAATAATCGGTTAAACCGGAATTTTTTGGTGCAATGAAGTCTGCTAACGCTAAATTCGCAATTCCTTCTTTTTTTTGTAATTGCTGGCGTAACGTTCTGAATACTACTATATCTTTACCATTCTTTTGAATGGAGATATCATCATCATTTATGGTATTCGCTTCAAATAATCCAAATATAGCTTTTGGTTTTAAAAGCTGGTTTGCGATAATCTTTTTGATCATATTTTGAGCATCTTCATATAAATGGCTTGCCTGCTCACCAACTTTTTTATCCTCCAATATTTCTGGAAATTTTCCGTATAGATCCCAAGCGATAAAAAATGGTTTCCAATCAATAAATGGCAATAATTGCTTTAAAGTTATTTGCTTTAACACTTGCACTCCCATCTCCTTTGGTTTTACAATTTCAATTGATTTCCAATCTATTTTATACTTATTCTTACGTGCCTTTTCCAAGGAGATGTAATTTTTAGTTTTGCTTCTTTTTAGGAATTTTGTACGAAACTCATCATAATCCTTTTTTAATTCCGACACATACCTATTTGCCGTTTTTTTATTTAGCAGATCCCCAACAACGGTTACTGCCCTGGAAGCATCATTAACATGTACAACAGCATTCTTATACTCGGGATTGATCTTAACCGCAGTATGTGCTTTTGAAGTTGTTGCACCACCAATAAGTAAAGGGACTTTGAATTCTTGTCGTTCCATTTCTTTTGCCAGATAAACCATTTCATCAAGTGAAGGTGTTATTAATCCGGACAAACCAATAATATCAACATTTTCTTTTTTTGCTGTCTCTATAATTTTTTCTGGTGGAACCATAACGCCCAGATCAATAATTTTATAGTTGTTACATCCCAGAACAACACTTACAATATTTTTTCCTATATCATGTACATCTCCTTTTACTGTTGCCATTAATACTTTTCCTATGGCCCTTTGTTGCTCTCCTTTTTCAGCTTCTATAAAAGGGTTTAGATAGGCCACTGCTTTTTTCATTACTCTTGCTGATTTCACCACTTGAGGTAAGAACATTTTTCCTGCGCCAAATAAATCTCCCACAACATCCATCCCATTCATTAAGTATTCTTCAATAACATCAATAGGTCTTGATGCTTCTTTTCGAGCTTCTTCGGCATCTTCAACAATATAAGTGTCAATACCTTTAACCAAAGCATGAGTAATTCTTTCTTGTAAAGAACCTTTTCTCCAGGTTTCATCTAAAATCCTTTCTTTTTTCGTCCCTTTTACAGTTTCAGCAAAATCCAATAATCTTTCCGTTGCATCTTCCTTTCTGTTTAATATAACATCTTCAACATGTTCTAATAAATCCTTTGGAATCTCATCGTATACTTCCAACATGGCAGGGTTTACAATTCCTATATTCATTCCTGCCTGAATAGCATGATATAGAAATACAGAATGCATTGCTTCACGAACCGTGTTATTCCCTCTAAAAGAAAATGAAACATTACTCACCCCTCCACTAACACTTGAATTGGGTAAATTTTCACGAACCCAGCGAGTTGCTTCAATAAAATCAATGGCATTTTTTTTATGCTCCTCCATTCCTGTTGCCACAGGAAAAATATTTAAGTCAAAAATTATATCCTCTGCTGGAAACCCTACCTTATTTACCAAAATATCATAGGAACGTTTGGCAATTTCAATTCTTCTTTTATAATTATCGGCCTGACCAAGCTCATCAAATGCCATAACAATTACTGCAGCGCCATAACGTTTGATCTGAGTAGCTTCCCAAATAAATCTTTCTTCCCCTTGTTTTAATGAAATAGAATTAACAATACATTTCCCTTGAACAACCTGTAGACCAGCTTCAATAATTTCCCATTTTGAGCTGTCAATCATTATAGGAACACGACAAATATCAGGTTCGGCCGCAATAAGATTCAAAAAACGAACCATTGCTTCCTTGCCATCAATCAAGCCATCATCCATATTGATATCAATGATCTGCGCACCACCATCTACCTGATGTCTGGCAATAGCCAGAGCTTCATCAAATTTTTCCTCCTTAATTAATCGAAGAAACTTTCGAGAACCAGCCACATTTGTTCGCTCACCAACATTGATAAAATTGCTGTTCTTATCAATTACTAAGGGTTCCAATCCTGATAGCATTAGTTTTTTCCTCTCTATATACATTTTCAATTCTTCTCTTATCTAATTTAATTAGTTAGGGTATAAAAAATACACCCTTGCTTAATAATAGGAATGCTTCCCTCACACAGAGAGGAAATAACTTTCTCCTTTTAACTTTTAACTTTCTGCTTGATATTTCTAGGCTTATATTTCTTTACTATTTCAGCAATAGCTCTAATATGATCTGGTGTTGTACCACAACAGCCTCCAATGATATTGATCAGATCCTTTTTTAAATATTCTTCAATTTGTGCCGCCATTTGCTCAGGGGTTTCATCATATTCTCCAAAAGCATTAGGCAGGCCCGCATTTGGGTGAGCAGAAATTGCAAACTCGGTCTTTTGAGAAATGGCCTCCAGATGAGGTTGTAATAAATTCGCTCCTAAAGCACAATTGAACCCCACAGTTAACAGTGGAAAATGCGAAACCGAGATTAAAAAAGCCTCAGCAGTCTGACCTGATAATGTCCGTCCGCTGGCATCTGTAATAGTTCCGCTTAGCATTACAGAAATCTCAACTCCTCTTTCTTCTTTAACTTCTTCTATGGCAAACAAAGCAGCTTTGGCATTGAGGGTGTCAAATACGGTTTCCACTAATAAAATATCTACACCTCCATCTAATAAGGCTTCAACCTGTTGTTTATATGCAATTCTTAAATCGTCAAATGTTACAGCTCTAAATCCCGGATCATTTACATCCGGTGACATACTTGCTGTTTTATTTGTGGGCCCTATAGAACCTGCAACAAATCTTGGTTTATTCGGTTGTTTTGCATTAAATTCCTGTGCTACTTCTTTAGCAATTTTAGCCGATTCATAATTTATTTCGTAAGCCAGGTCTTCCATTTCATAATCCGCCATAGCAATGCTTGTTGCTGAAAAAGTATTGGTTTCCACAATATCAGCTCCCGCTTCAAAATATTTTCGGTGAACTTCTTTTATTGCCTCAGGTTGTGTTATAGAAAGCAGATCATTATTGCCTTTTAAAGGAATTTTATGATCCTTAAATCTTTCTCCTCTAAAATCTTCTTCAGAAAAATCGTATTGTTGCAGCATAGTACCCATAGCTCCATCCAATATCAATATCCTTTCTTTTAATATTTCCTTAATTTTGTTCATTTTCAATTTGCTTAAATTCTCGTTTACCCCAGTTAACAAAATTCCATGCCCTTTCATGAAAAAAATACAATATCATTTTAGTAAAGATCTCAATTGCACCGATTGATAATGCAGTTCCTATCTTTCCTATCAATATATAGGAGATCATTATTGTATCCAATGTGCCAATTGTCCTCCAAAGAACAGCCTTTACGATACTTCTTCGCTTTCTGTCAGCGGTTCTTAAATGAGATATTTCTCCTTCTTTCTTACCCCACTTCACATAATTCCATGCTCTTTCATGAAAGAAATACAAGATCATTTTTGTAAAAACTTCAATTCCGCCTATCGATACTGCAATTTTTATCTGACCCGTTAAAAAATAGGAAATGATAATAGTATCCAATGTCCCTAACGAACGCCAAGTAAAAGACTTGACCATACTTCTTCGTTTGGATTCACCTTTATCATTTTTCCCTTTATGTATTAAACTGATTGACATTTATTATTTTAATGCTTGATCTAAATCGTTAATAATATCATCAACATGTTCCAAGCCTACCGACACTCTAACTAAACCATCTGTTATGCTTACCTCTAATCTATCGCTTTCACTTAGTTTACTATGTGTTGTGGAAGCCGGATGAGTTACTATTGTTCTTGTATCTCCTAAATTAGCTGAAAGTGATGACATTTTAACACGATTTAAAAAATTTCTTCCAACTTCTATTCCTCCTTTGATTTCAAAAGCTACAATATTACCACCCAATTTCATTTGTTTTTTTGCTACTTCATATTGCGGATGGGACTTTAAAAATGGATATTTCACCCAATTCACTTTTGAATGACCTTCTAAATATTTTGCAACCTTCATAGCATTTTCACAATGTTTGTCTACCCTGACCGCAAGTGTTTCTAGACTTTTTGACAATACCCATGCATTAAATGGAGATAATGCCGGGCCCGTATTTCTGGAAAATAAATATATTTCACGTATTAATTCAGCCTTTCCAACAGCAATTCCGCCTAATACTCTCCCTTGTCCATCAATCAATTTGGTTGCAGAATGTACAACGATATCAGCTCCAAATTTTATTGGTTGTTGTAAATATGGTGTGGCAAAACAATTATCGACCACTAATAATAAATTGTGCTTTTTAGCTATTTTGCCTAATAGTTCAAGATCTAAAATATCAACGGCTGGATTTGTTGGAGTTTCAGCATATAATATTTTGGTGTTTGATTGAATCAAACTTTCAACTTTATCCACTTCATTTACCTTAAAATATGTGGTTTCAATATTCCAGTTTGGTAAATATTTAGTAAACAAAGTATGGGTAGATCCAAAAACAGAACGCGCTGAAACTATATGATCACCACTTTTTAATAATGCTCCAAAAGTTGAAAATATCGCTGCCATTCCTGTTGCAAAAGCAAATCCACTTTCAGCTCCTTCCATGGCAACTATTTTATCAACAAACTCAGTATTGTTAGGGTTGGAAAATCTGCTATATAAGTTTTTTTCTTTTTCTTCAGCAAAAGAAGCACGCATATCTTCGGCATCATCAAAAACAAAACTAGAGGTCAAATACATTGGTGTTGAATGTTCACCAAATGAAGAACGATCAGTTTGAATTCTTATCGCTTCTGTTTCAATATGTTTTTTTGCACACATAAAATGGTTGTTTTTTTATAATACCTGACAGGTTTATAAACCTGTCAGGCAGTTTAAACTGCTTTTTCAGATAATCTTAAAATATCCCCAAATACACCTCTTGCCGTAACTTTTGCTCCAGCACCGGCTCCTTGAATTACTAAGGGTCTCTCTCCATAAGACTCTGTATATATCTCAAAAATAGAATCAGAACCCTGAACTTTACCCAGAGAGCTATTACTCGGAACAGACACTAATTTAACTTCTAAATTACCTTTGGATTTTGTTAATTCACCTGATAATTCTCCTACATACCGCAATACATGATTTTCCTTTTGACTTATTTTAATATTCTGATATTCTGAATCTAATTCATTTAGTCGATCTAAAAAATCTTTGGCAGTTCCACATCTTAGATCTTCCGATATCAGGTTTTGAATATCCACATCATCAATCTCATTTTCTAAATCTAATTCTCTGGCCAAAATTAACAATTTTCTAGCTACATCATTACCACTTAGATCTTCTCTGGGGTCGGGTTCGGTAAATCCTTTTTCAACCGCTTCCGACAAAATTTCACTGAAGGATTTATCTTCAACAGAAAAGTTATTGAATAAATAACTTAATGACCCCGAAAAAACACCTTTTATTTTGGTGATATTTTCCCCGGAATGATGTAATAATTTTATAGTATCAACTAATGGTAATCCAGCACCTACATTAGTTTCATACAAATAATTCTTTTCGTTGTCTTTTAATTTTATGCGCAGATCCCTATAAAAAGAAAAGTCAACAGTATTTGCAATTTTATTGGAAGAAACGAGATCAAATCCATTTTCAACCAAAGGGATATAATTTTGAATAAAATCTGTACTCGCTGTATTATCAACAGCGATCAAATTTTCCAAATGGTTTTTTTTGGCAAAACCTATAATATCATTGATCGTAAACTCATTGCTGTCTTCGAAATTTAAGTCATTTTTCCAGGTATCTTTAATCCCTTCATTATTTAAAAGCAATTTCTTGGAATTGCTAACTGCAAAAATATTCAGATTAATATTTTTACGTTTTAATAAGTCTTTTTTACTTTTTAATATTTGTTCAATTAAAGTGCCTCCAACTGTACCAATACCAAATATTGCAATATTGATATTGGTTGAAACTCCAAATATTTGACCATGTATAACGTTTACCGCTTTATGTAAATCATTTTCATCCAGAACCAAACAAATATTATCTCCGGTAACGGTATTGTTTATTAATATTGGTTGAATTTTATTTACGGACAAGGCGTTATAAGATCGATGAAAATTACTCAAATTTTGCCCAATAATGGAAACTATTGATAACTTATCTTTAATGTAAATACGATTTACATCATTGGTTTTTAAGTCGATAGCGAATTCTATTTCTAAAATTTCTTTTGCTTTTTTTGCAACATTTGAATTAACTACAAAACCAATACCTCTTTCTGAAGAGCCCTGTGAAATTATACTTACACTGATATTTTCTTTACTCAAAGCAGAAAAAATACGGGCGTCAACGCCTACTCTTCCTAATAAACCTCTTCCTTCTAAATTAATAAGCGACACATTATTTTGTACTGTTACTGATCTGATACCTTTATTCGTAGCATGTGATTTTATTAAGGTTCCCTTATTTTTCTCATCAAAAGTATTGAGTAATCGCAATGGAATATTCTTCTCTACTAAAGGAATTATTGTCTTAGCGTGCAATATATTAGCTCCAAAATTTGCCAATTCGTTTGCTTCCTGATAAGTTAGTTCTTCTATTTTTTGAGCATTGTTGACAAGATCCGGATTGGCAGTGTAAATACCATTAACATGTGTATAGCTTTCCAATTCTTCGGCATCTAGATAATTCGCAATTAAGGAAGCAGAATAGTTACTCCCGTTACGCCCTAAAGTTGTGGTTTCATTATTACTATTTGAAGCAATAAATCCGGTAATAATTTGTAAACCGCTACCGTTATTACTAAAATGCTTTTTTACATTTTCTTTTGAGATCTCTTGTAATGGAATAGCCTCTCCAAAGCTATTATCGGTTTTTAACAATTTTCTTGAATCAACAAAAGTAGCTTGGATACCTCTGTCATTTAATAATTTAGAGATTAATTTTGCTGATAATATTTCACCCTGTGCTAATACCTGATCTTTAATTTTATCACTGTAATCGCCTAATAATTTAACTCCTTCAAAAATATTCTTTAAAAGAGAAAATTCTTTGCCGAAATCAATATTTTGATCGGGAAGTAATTGATATTTTTTAAAGTCTTCAAATTCTTTAAAATACGATTCTCCTTTTTTTGTATTTTCTAAAATTTGTTCCAAAAGATCAGTGGATTTCCCTCTTGCCGAAAGTACTACGGCAATCTTTTCATGCGCCACTATTTTACCGGTAATGATCTCTAAAACTCTGTTTAATCCCACTCCATTTGCTAAGGATCTTCCACCAAATTTTAAAATCTTTATCTTTTTATCTTTTAAACTTTTGAATTTAGGCTGTTCAAAAACAGCATGTAATATATTTGTCAATTGTTCAAATTCAATTAAAAATGCATCGTGTCCATGAATAGATTTGATTTCTTTATAACTATTCTGAACACCTGCTTTGGTTAATAATTTTTGCGTTTCTTTATTTTCTTTAGGTACGAAAAAGAAATCAGAATCAACACCAACTTGAATGATATTAGCATTGATCCCACTGGCTACTTCATTGAATGTTCCTCGATTACGTGTAATATCAATTGAACTCAATAAATGGTTCATTAATTTATACGTCTCTAAAGTAAATCGACTTTCTAATTTTTTCCCGTGATGTAATAACCAACTTTCCGTATTGAAATTTCCCTGTTCCTTATTTCTGGTCCTGTTGAACTTTTGTTTGAATGAATCAGCAGTTCTGTAAAATAACATGGCCATCATTCGAGCATCATGAACCGGCTTACTTGAATTAGAAAGAATTTGTTGTTGGGTCTTGTTATGTGCCAGGATCCAGTCGGACGCTTTCCAATCGGATGCCACGGGAATTAAATTTTCAATGAGTTCGGGAAATAATACTGCCATTTCCCAGGCTATTCCACCACCTAAAGAACCACCAATTGCAGCAAATAATTTATCAACTCCTAGTTTTTCTAATCCTAAACCAAACACATTTGCTATATCTCTCGCTGTAAAATCTTCGTAATTATCAATACAATTTTTCTGGCTTTCGTCATATCTATTTCCGGGAATATTAAATGAAACAATGGTGTATTTATTGGTATCGATTAATTTTCCTAAACCTATTAGTGAACTCCACCAACCTCCTTCTCCAGCAACATTAGAATTTCCTGTTAAAGCATGATTTACCAGAACCAATGGTGCAGAATGTAATGTCTGACCGAATAACTGATAAGACAATTCAAATTCCCGATAATAATAACCGGTTTCGGTTGTGAAATTTTGTAATGATATGTATTTTAAGTTTTTCAATTTTTTAAACTCTTTTATAATTAAAATTACATGCTACGTTTTGTGTAAAACATGATCAATTAAAATATTGTAAAAAAAGGCTACAAAAGGGAATCAAATTACATAAGCAACTTGTTTATAGTTATCTTCCCGTATTGGTAGAATTTAGCACCTTCTTTAAAAGTAAAGGGTTGCTAAGGCTTCAAAGGGTCTAATCCCTCTGCCTTTCTTAATAACAATTTCATCAAATAATGAACTTTTGCAAAGTAACGTATTAATTTAATTTCTTACAACAATTTAGTACTATAAATAAATATACCGTAACACATTGAATGTATTACGGTACATTTAATATTATTTTAAAACATGCTTTGAAATTTTATTAAAAGCTTCTTTCAGATCCTTTTTTAGATCATCTATATCTTCAATCCCAACAGATAATCTTATCAGGTCTTTACCAACACCTGCATCATTTTGTTGTTCATCGGATAACTGCTGATGCGTAGTACTTGCCGGATGAATGATTAAAGATTTAGTATCTCCAATATTTGCTAATAATGAAAATATCTTAGTGTTATCAACTACTTCTTTTGCTGATTCATAACCACCTTTAACTCCAAAGGTTACTATGCCACTTTGCCCTTTTGATAAATATTTTAATGTGTTTTGATAGTATGCATAGGTTTCAAAACCCGGGTAGTTTACCCAACTTACAATATCCTGTTCTTTTAACCAGTGTGCTAGCAACAATGCATTTTTACTGTGCTTTTCGATCCGCAACGGCAATGTTTCTAAACCTTGCAATATTTGAAAGGCGTTAAACGGACTTAAAGCTCCACCAAAATCACGTAAACCCTCCAACCTTACTTTTGCTATATATGCTGCCTCTCCAATAGCCTCACTGTAAATTAGATCATGATATCCTTTAGATGGTTCTGTAAATTCAGGAAATTTACCATTGGTCCAATCAAAATTACCGGCGTCAATGATTGCTCCTCCTAAAGAATTTCCATGACCTCCAATATATTTAGTTAAAGAATAAATCACAATATTAGCACCATGTTCTATTGGATTTAACAAATAAGGTGTTGCAATGGTGTTATCAACTATTAATGGAATTTTAAAATTTTTCGCTTTTACGGAAATGGCTTCAATATCTAATACATCCAACTTTGGATTTCCAATGGATTCAATAAATATGGCTCTGGTATTATCTTCTAAAGCCTCAGATATCTTTTCAGGATCCTGAGCATCAACAAAAGTTGTTTGGATACCCAATCTCGGTAAGGTAACATTTAATAGATTATATGTTCCTCCATATAAAGAATTTGACGCAACGATATGATCTCCTGCCCTTAATAAAGTTAAAAGTGCTGTTGCTATAGCCGATGTTCCCGATGCAAAAACGGCTGCTCCAATGCCATTATCCAAAGCCGCCAACCGTTTTTCTAAAATATCATTTGTCGGGTTATTCAATCGTGTATAAATAAACCCTGTATCTTGCAATGAAAATAAATCAGCAGCGTGTTGTGAATCGTTAAAGACATATGAAGTTGTTTGATAAATTGGAACTGCCCTAGTTCCTGCCGTTTCCTTAATGTCGTGACCTGCATGTAAGGTCTTTGTTGAAATATTATTTATTGTACTCATAATTTTTGTTTTTAAATTTGTTATTAAATTTTATAATAAAAAAAAGTCCCTTCGGTTGTGGTATTACCAAAGGGACTTAAAAAATAATTTTTTTAATTTCAACTTCAATTCAGGTAATACCATATCATCTTGCTACACATCATTTGCATATACATCCTTGAAACAGTATATTTAAAATAATTATTCATTTTCTAATTTCTATTTAATTAACTTATTTAGACAATATTATAATAAAAAAGCCTCTGCTATTAACAGAGGCTTATTAAAATTTATCTATTCTAAATTCAAACAATAGCGACCTCTGTGTAATTCACACACATCATTATGGTCATCATATTGTTTAAATTTATATTCATTTCTTTTTTATTTCAGCGAACAAATGTAGATATTATTTTTAATTAATCAGATTAAATAATAATAATTCTATTTATTTTGATTTATTATTTTGAGATTTCATAGCTTTGCATCGATAAACATTAGAGGAATGATTTGTACTGATTGCAACCTCATAAAAAAATGCTAAAGCAGAATATACTTCTTTAGACAAATAGCAATCGGATTAATTTTCTTCTACAAAAATAAAAAAACATGTCATATCTTTTTACCTCTGAATCTGTATCAGAAGGGCATCCGGATAAAGTTGCAGATCAAATATCAGATAATTTATTAGATAATTTTTTAGCATTCGACCCAGATTCTAAAGTTGCTTGTGAAACTCTTGTGACTACCGGGCAGGTTGTTTTAGCTGGCGAAGTAAAAACAAAAACCTATATAGATGCCGCAAGAATTGCAAGGGAAACCATAAACAAAATTGGCTATACCAAAGGTGAATATAAATTTGAAGGAGATAGTTGCGGTGTTATTTCGTTGATCCATGAACAATCACAAGATATCAATCAAGGTGTTGATCGAGGCAATAATATAGATCAGGGTGCAGGTGATCAGGGGATGATGTTTGGTTATGCCACTGACGAAACCGAAAATTATATGCCGCTGGCTTTAGATCTTAGCCATAGGCTGCTGAGAGAATTAGCAGATATCCGCAGAGAGAATAAAGATATAAGCTATCTGCGTCCTGATGCAAAAAGTCAGGTTACTATTGAATACTCAGACGAAAATATTCCTCAAAGAATTGACACTATTGTTCTATCAACACAGCATGATGAGTTTGACGAAGATGAATTGATGTTGGCAAAAATTAAAGACGATATCATTCATATTTTAATTCCAAGAGTAGTTGCGCAATTACCTAATAAGATCCAGGCCTTATTTAACAATGATATTAAATATCATATCAATCCAACCGGTAAATTTGTAATTGGAGGGCCTCATGGCGATACGGGCTTAACAGGAAGAAAGATTATTGTTGATACTTATAGGGGTAATGGTGCTCATGGCGGAGGCGCTTTTAGTGGAAAAGACCCAAGTAAAGTTGATCGTTCGGCGGCTTATGCTTCACGTCATATTGCAAAAAACATGGTTGCTGCGGGAGTGAGTGATGAAATATTGGTTCAGATATCCTACGCCATCGGAGTAGCACAACCAACATCAATAAATGTTGATACTTACGGTACATCAAAAGTAAATAAAACCGATGGTGAAATTTCTAAAATCATTGAAAAACTTTTTGATATGCGTCCTGCTGCAATAGAGGATCGATTAAAATTACGTAAGCCAATATACAGTGAAACTGCTGCATATGGGCATATGGGAAGAAATCCTAGAAAAATAACAAAACATTTTAAATCTCCTTATGCAGGGGAGAAAGTATTAGAAGTAGAATTATTTACCTGGGAAAAACTTGATTTTGTTGATAAAATTAAATCCTCTTTTGGTTTATAAAAAATGTGTTTTGTAACAATATTTATAAAAGGCTTGACCCAAAATCAAACCTTTTTTATTTAAATTATTATTTTTTTTTTGATTAAACCTATATTATGAAGGATTAGCTGTCTCAACTGCTAGACAGATCAGACCTAAAAGGACTATCAATAATTAACAAATGAAAACAATTCTTTTTTTCCTTGTATCATTGTATTTTAATTTTTCTTTCGCGCAAGAAATCCAAACTAAATTTATTTCAGAAATTTCTCTTCAGGCTGATGATTTTGTAGGAGTTGATGATTTTCAAAATCTGTATTATATTGAAAACAATATTTTATATAAAAAAACTGATAAGAGAGCTTTCTCCTACAGCAATGTAAATTTGGGTAAACTCACGTCAGTAAGTATCCAAAATCCTTTTAAACTGATATTATTCTATAAAGATTTTAACTCTGTTATAATATTAGATAACAATCTGAACGAATTAAGTGACAAAATTGATTTTACTCAAGAAACTCTTTTTAATAATGTGCTTTTCGTAAGTTCCTCATCAGAAAACAATATATGGCTATATGCCGATGATAATAAATTACATGTATATGATTATCAGAAGCTATCCAGTCAAATCCAAACACAAGCCATAACTTTTTATCAAATTGACTTTCAACCACAATCTTTAAAAAGTACCTACAAAAATGTTTGGGTCCTATCAAACTCAGAAGTCATTCAATTTAACGAATACGGAAATTATATTCAATCTTTTGATCTTGAAAACATTGATCATATCTTCCCTTTCCGAAAAGGATTTATTTATGTCCAGGGTAAGTTTTTATTTTATAGAACTGATGACCAGTCAACATCAATTTCATTGGATTACGATCATTCCATAAAAGATATGTACATTAATAGTAATTCAATAATACTTTATGATGGTTCAAATGTTTATCAATACAATTTTTTATAGCTGAAAAACTCTTTAAAACTTAGAAATAAGCTATATTTTTTATAAATTCGCTTTCCATTGGTATGATAAAATAGTTTTAACTATTTCACAATTAAAAATTAAGATTTATGCACGTAGCTATTGCTGGAAATATTGGGGCAGGGAAAACCACATTAACTAATCTATTGTCAAAACATTATAAATGGGATGCTCACTATGAATCTGTTGCAGAAAATCCATATTTAGATGATTTTTATGGTTCAATGGAACGCTGGTCTTTTAATCTTCAAATTTATTTTTTAAATAGCAGGTTTCGTCAGATATTAGAAATCCGTGAAAGCGGTAAAAATATTATTCAAGATCGTACTATCTATGAAGATGCCAATATTTTTGCTCCAAATTTACATGCTATGGGTTTAATGACAAATAGGGATTTCGGAAATTACGAATCGTTATTTGATCTAATGGAGCGCCTTGTTGCTCCACCGGATCTATTAATATATTTGCGTGCCAGTATCCCAACATTGGTAGGTCAAATTCATAAACGAGGAAGAGATTTTGAAAATACAATTAGCATTGATTATCTGAGCAGATTGAATGAAAGATACGAAGCCTGGATATCAACTTACACAAAAGGCAAATTGCTTATTATAGATATAGATAATTTGGACATTGTTGATAAACCAGAAGATCTCGGATCAATAATCGATAGAATTGATGCACAAATACATGGTTTGTTTTAGTTTGCCATACTTCTAAAAATAAAAAAACTCCCAAAATTGGGAGTTTTTTAATATAGCATAAAATATTATTTTATATTATCCATTACGTCACCTTTCAAAGTAGAGTAATTAATCTTTAAAGCATTGATATTTCTTAATTCCTCTTTAATATCTGTAATTGTACCAACATTAGAATTTACATCTGCTTTAATAGATGTTGTTAATAGTGGTATTTCATCTTCTGAATGCGTATCCCTTTCAGCAAATATAAAATACTTTACATCCTTGACATCTGCAACACGATCATTTAATTGAATTTTATCACCGCCTTGTCCTTCTATTCTACCAACATAAATATAGCTTACCAAACTTTTGCGTTCCAATTTTTTAATTTCAGTAGCTTTTGGCAATTGAGGTTTTTTTATCTTTAATTCGGTTTCACGCATTACCGTGGTTACCATAAAAAAGAATAATAACATAAATACGATATCAGGCAATGATGCAGTCGAGATACCTGGCATTCCTTTTTTCTTCTTTCTAAACTTTGACATAAGAATTACTTTGTTGGTTCTGCTTCAGATATGATCTGAGGATATTTTTCTTTGATATTCTTTATCTTTTCTTTTAAACTTTCATTGGATGGATTATTCTTGGCATCTTTTATAAGTTTGGTATAAGTAACACCATATAACTTCTCAGATAACCTGTTTCTTAAATCTGTATAAGCTCCAACCAATTCGTTTTGCACTGATATATAAGTACCGTATGAAGTACCTCTATCGCTTTCTAAAGATATAATTGCTTTGTTTGGGTGATCTGATGAAGCTGGATCTTTAGCTCCTTCACACCAATCACATTCAGCAGGTTCTAAAACATTTCCTTGAGCATCTTTCATTGGGTTGCCTAAACCACCACCATTATCAATAAACTTTTTTGCTTCTTCTCGTATTTTATCAATGGTCATAAAATGTTCTCCCTCTACCAGAATGTTATTATTCCGATTAACGGTAACAATAAATACATTTTTTTCCTTTAACTTAGGAGGTTCTGGTGCATCTTCCGGTTGCTTTTCAGGTAATTTTCGAGATATCCCTGTATCCACATCCATCGTAGTAGTTACTAAGAAGAATATGAGTAGCAAGAAAGCAATATCTGCCATTGAACCTGCATTAATTTCCGGTAAATCTCTTTTTGCCATAATATTATTTTGATGCTATTGATTTAACAAAATCCATTAAAATTCCAAGTAAAGCAATTCCACCTAAAATCAATGAGTACCATATTCCGGTACTAACCCATTTTGATGTACTACCTGCCTCTCCATCTTTAATTATATTCCCAGACATATTAGTTACAGCAGCATCTGAAGCCAACATATATGCAATTGCTAATAATACAGATAATGCAACTAGTGACATTAATGTCATTTTAAGTAATTTCGGGTGTTTTATCATGTTCCATACAGAGAATACAACTGCCAAAATTGTTGTAATTACTAATATTACTTTTGCAAAAGTCACAAATGGAGATACCAGACTATTTTGAAGATCAACACTTTCTTTAACAGCATCATCTCCTTCCATAATTATCCTTATCAAGAAAAATATAGCTATAATACCTATTAATCCAGAAACAAGAGATAATATTTTAGATAGTTTACTATTCATAATTTTTTCTATTTATTTCTGATCAAAAGATCCACTAATTTAATTGATGCATCTTCCATATTATTTACAATACTATCTATTTTAGAGATAATATAATTATAAAATATTTGAAGAATAATTGCAACAACCAAACCAAAAACTGTTGTTAATAACGCCACTTTAATACCACCTGCAACTACTGCCGGAGAAATATCACCTGCCGCTTCAATGGAATCAAAAGCACTAATCATACCGATTACCGTACCCATGAAACCAAGCATTGGAGCTAAAGCAATAAATAATGACAACCAAGATACATTTTTCTCTAATAGTCCCATTTGTACACCACCATAGGCAACTACCGCTTTTTCAGCAGCATCAACTCCTTCGTCCATTCTGTCTAATCCTTGATAGAAAATAGATGCAACCGGACCTTTAGTGTTTCTACATAATTCTTTAGCAGCCTCTACTCCACCTGAACTCATTGCTTCTTCAACACTATTTACTAATTTGTCAGTGTTTTGAGAAGCCATGTTCAAATAAATAATTCTTTCGATAGCTATTGCTAAGCCTAAAATCAGGGTTACTAATACAATCCCCATAAAGAAAGGACCACCTTCGATAAAACGTTGTTTTAGAACTTGATGAAAAGTTTTGTCTTCAACAACTTGTTCTGTTTGTGCATAAATGCTTTGAGCTGAGCTTAAAAACATTAATCCTGTCAATGCAAGGATAGAAAATACTTTTTTCATTTTTTGTAGATCTTTGTTATTAAATTTAGTTAACGGGTTAAAGATATAAAATTTTTGTCAATTACAACATCTTACGCGGAGAGAAAGGGATTCGAACCCCTGTTACGATTTCTCATAAACACGCTTTCCAAGCGTGCGCCTTAAGCCACTCGGCCACCTCTCCCAAAATGTCAAAATTTTATAAGAATGGCAAGTAACAAAAAAATATTTAATTGTAAAAATATTTAGCAATAAACTAGTTCATTTCTCCTCTAATGGGTGTTTCAAAAGCATTTTTAAAATCATTTATTGCTATTTTCTCACCAATTAAATATTTTAATTTTGCCACTGCTGATTCGGTGGTGATATCTTTTCCGCTAATAATTCCTATCTTTTTTAAATGGTTACTCGTTTCGTAATGCCCTAACCTAACACTCCCACTAATGCATTGACTTACATTCACTATTGGCAGTCCGCTATCCAAAGCCTTTTGAAGCAAATCAGTAAACCATTGTGTTGTTGGAGCATTTCCAGCTCCAAATGTTTCTAAAACAACACCTTTCAAATCAGGTATTTCCAAAATATTTTTTGCAACTTGCTCATTTATTCCTGGAAATAATTTTAATATAACTATACTCGCTTCAAACTTTTTTCTAACAATCAATTCTTTATTTTGATCTACCTTTTTTATTACTCTCTCATTAAAATTTAAGTGTACACCACTTTCTCCTAATTGAGGGTAATTTGGTGAGTGAAACGCCTCAAATTGATCAGCATTAACTTTAGTCGTACGATTGGCTCTATATAATTTATATTCAAAATATAAACAGACTTCACAAATTTTAGGTAAATTATTTTCAATGGTTGCCGCAATTTGAATAGCAGTTATTAAATTTTCTTTGGCATCAGTTCGTAAATCTCCAATTGGAAGTTGAGATCCTGTGAAAATCACTGGCTTACATAAATTTTCGAACATAAAACTTATGGCTGATGCTGTATACGACATGGTATCTGTCCCACTTAAAACTACAAATCCATCATATTTACTATAATGGTTTTCGATTATTTCGGCAATTTTAACCCAATATTTCGGGCACATGTTGGAAGAGTCAATTGGTTCTTCAAAAGAAACGGTTTGTATACGACAATCTAACAAATTCAACTCCGGGATCTTATCCCTGATCTGTTTAAAATTAAAGGCTTTTAAAGAATTGGTCTTGTAATCCTTAATCATCCCTATGGTTCCTCCGGTATAAATCAATAAAATATTTGGTATTTTTGTATTCATCTAAGAAAAATTGAGATTCATTTGAGTTAAAAATAATGAGTAAATTTAAAAATAAATATTAAATTATGTCAGGTTCATTTTTATTGATTATAATAATTGGTTTAACAGGTATGTTTGTTCAAAACAAACTAAAAAGTAAATTTAAAAAATATTCACTTATGCATTTACAAAATGGTTTGAGTGGAAAAGAAATTGCCGAAAAAATGCTGACAGATAATCAAATTACAGATGTCAAAGTCATATCCGTAGGTGGGCAATTAACTGATCATTACAATCCACAAAATAAAACTGTTAATTTAAGTGAAGCTGTTTATAATCAAAGAAATGCAGCTTCTGCAGCTGTTGCTGCTCACGAATGCGGGCATGCTGTACAACACGCAAAAGCTTATCCCTGGTTACAATTAAGATCAAAATTAGTACCAGCTGTTGGGATTTCATCAAAATTAGCTTCATTCATATTAATTGCCGGAATTTTTACAGTTGAATCATTTCCTCAGTTATTACTTATCGGAATTTTGCTTTTTGCAGCCACGGTTGTGTTCAGTATTGTTACTCTTCCTGTTGAATATGATGCGAGCAACAGAGCTCTAGCCTGGCTGGAAAATAAAAACATGCTTACTTCAAACGAACAAGGTGCTGCAAAAGATGCCCTAAAATGGGCTGCAAGAACTTATGTTGTTGCTGCATTAAATTCGATTGCAACTTTATTGTATTATCTTAATATTTATAACCGTAGAAGCTGAGGTTATAAAGATGTTTCGGGATGTGAGTTTCGTGTTGAGTTTAACCTCCGCTATATACCTTAAATTCAAAATTGATTAAATTTTCATTTGTCTATCGATCTGTTGATCTAAGGAGATAAAGGTCTCTGTTCGAGCAACACCTTTAATATGTTGGATTTGATGATTCAATACTTGCATTAAATGTTCATTGTCCTTACATAAAATTTTTACAAAAATTGCATAATTACCTGTTGTATAATGACTTTCAATAACTTCATCGATTTCCTTTAATCGTTTTATTGCCTCTTTATATTTACTTGAACTATCTAAAAAAATTCCAACAAAGGCCAATGTTTTGAAACCTAACACTTTTGGATTAATCACAAATTTTGATCCTGAGATTAAACCTGATGCCTCCAGCTTTCTTAATCGTTGATGAATAGCAGCTCCAGAAATTCCAATTTCTCGTGCAATACTTAATATTGGGGTCCTTGCATCAATCATTAATTGATTTAAAATAATCTTATCAATACCATCTATTTTAATAGTTGAATCTTTCATCTCTATCCTGTTATATTTTACTTTATCAGAACCAACTGTCTAAGCCGGTGATATTCGACATCATATTTAGTTTAGAAAAATTAAAATCTTTTATAGCCGGTTACACGGTATTAAATTAAAAGTAAAAATAAAAAATAAAAGGATATGAAGCTTCATATCCTTTTAAATAAATTACAATTTATAACTAAATTTACCTATTCTGGTTGTAATACAAAATCTTCCATAAATTTAGTCGTATAATTTCCCGCAATATAATCCGGATTATCCATTAATTGTCGATGAAAAGGAATCGTAGTTTTAATACCTTCAATAACAAACTCATCTAAAGCTCTTTTCATTTTGCTAATAGCTTCTTCTCTTGTTTGCGCTGTAATTATAAGCTTAGCAATCATGGAGTCATAATTTGGTGGTATGGTATACCCTGCATAAACATGAGTATCTATTCTTACTCCATGACCACCTGGTGCATGAAAAATTGAAATCGTACCTGGTGAAGGTCTAAAATTATTAAATGGGTCCTCAGCATTGATTCGACATTCAATGGCGTGTTGTGTAGGAAAATAATTAATTCCCAATATAGGTATTCCTGCAGCTACTTTTATTTGCTCACATACCAGGTCAAAGTTAGAAATAACTTGTTCGGTTATAGGATGCTCAACTTGTATTCGTGTGTTCATTTCCATAAAGTAGAAATTCTTATTCTTATCTACTAAAAATTCAACAGTACCTACTCCTTCATAATTAATATACTCTGAGGCCTTGACTGCAGCATTACCCATTTTTTCGCGTAAGGATTTGGTCATAAACGGAGATGGCGTTTCTTCCGTCAATTTTTGATGTCGTCGTTGAACAGAACAGTCTCTTTCCGATAAATGACAAGCTTTACCTGTTGAATCACCTATAATTTGAATTTCAATATGCCGTGGTTCTTCAATTAATTTTTCCATGTACATCCCATCATTTCCAAATGCTGCTTTAGCTTCTTGACGAGCAGATTCCCAAGCATTTCGAATGTCTTCCGGTTTCCAAACTGCACGCATACCTTTTCCACCACCACCCGCAGTTGCTTTGAGCATTACCGGGTAACCAATTTTTAATGCAGTTTTTTCAGCAAGTGATAAAGATGATAAAATACCATTTGAACCGGGTATAGTAGGCACACCGGCTTTCTTCATGGTAGCAATAGCCGAAGCTTTGTCTCCCATTAAATTGATCATTTCCTCTGTTGCTCCAATAAATTTAATTCCATGCTCTTCACAAATTTTAGAAAAATGTGCATTTTCGGCTAAAAAGCCGTAACCTGGATGTATTGCATCAGCATTTGTAATTTCAGCCGCAGCAATAATATTTGAAATTTTTAGATAAGATTCATTACTGGGAGGAGGGCCTATACATACTGCTTCATCTGCGAATCTCACATGCAAGCTTTCTTCATCAGCTGTAGAATAAACAGCAACAGATTTAATTCCCATTTCTCTACAGGTTCTTATAATTCTAAGTGCTATCTCTCCTCTATTGGCAATTAATATTTTTTTAAACATAATTTTGCAAATTATAAAAGCTCTTATAAAAGCTATAAAGCTAATTTCGCTTTTTTAGTTATGAATATTTATGATTAACTAAGAGGGGTCAATTAAAAATAAAGGTTGGTCAAATTCAACCGGTGAAGAATCATCCACCAAAACCTTTACAATTTTTCCTGCTACTTCTGACTCCACTTCATTAAAAAGTTTCATAGCTTCTATTATACAAACCGTGTCACCAACATCAATCGTATCACCTACTTTTACAAATACAGGCTTATCAGGAGAAGGTTTTCTATACAAGGTTCCAATAATTGGAGATTTTATTTCAATATATTTTGAAGTATCATCTTTCATTTCTTCTGATGAAGATTCAGGTTCAGTCTGTTTAACTGGTACCGCTATATTTGGCTCAGTTGGGGCGACAAATTGCGTCTGTACCGGTGGTTGTATAATTGTTGTTTCCGTTTTTCCAGATCCGGTTCTAATCGTAATTTTAATGTCTTCCATCTCTAACTTTACTTCACTTGCACCTGATTTTGCAACGAATTTAATTAGATTTTGAATTTCTTTTAATTCCATAATATTATTATTTTGAATGTTTTTATGAATTATAGCACCATTTAAAGTAAATAGCACCCCATGAAAAACCTCCTCCAAAAGCAGCAATAATTATCTTGTCTCCTTTTTTAAGTTGCTTCTCATAATCGGCAAATAATAATGGAATAGTTGCCGAAGTTGTATTTCCATAATTTTGTATGTTCAACATAACTTTTGAGGCATCGAGTTTCATACGTCTTGCAGTAGCTTCTACAATACGCTTATTTGCCTGGTGAGCAGTTAACCATGAAATATCTTCAGTTTTTAGATTATTTCTATCTAATATTCTATCGCAGGAATCTGCCATGTTGAAAACAGCATTTTTAAAAACCGTTTGGCCATCCTGACGAGCAAAATGCAATCTGTTTTTAACTGTTTCTTCAGTTGCAGGCATTACTGATCCTCCTGCGGGTACTTTTAAAAATTCTCTTCCCGATCCATCTGTTCGCAAATACTCATTTTGTAAACCGTTACCTTCGAAACTTGGTTCGAACAAAACCGAACCAGCTCCATCCCCAAAAATTATACATGTGGTCCTGTCTGTATAATCTATCATTGATGAGTTTTTATCGGCCCCAATCAGTAATATTTTTTTGTATTTACCTGATTCAATGTAGCTTGCCGCCACTGACATTCCATACAAAAAACTTGAACAAGCTGACTCCAGATCAAAAGAAAATGCGTTAGTCGCTCCAATTTTTGTTGCAACAAATGCTGCTGTAGAAGCTGCTTGCATATCAGGAGTCGCAGTTGACACGATTACTAATTCAATTTCTTTTGGATCAATATTTGTCTTTTGAATTAAGTTCTCAGCAGACTTTATAGCCAAAAAAGAAGTTCCTTTATCTTTATCTTTTAATATTCTTCTTTCCTTTATGCCAGTTCTTGTAGTTATCCATTCATCATTGGTCTCCACCATTGTTTCCAATTCTTTATTCGATAGAATATATTCAGGAACATATTTTCCGACAGCAGTTATCGCAGCAGTAATTTTACTCATACCTAAATTTTTACTGTTTTTCTTTTTCTCATATCTATGTTAAACTAAAAAAACAGAGTCCAAAAGTAATAAAATTTAATTAGCCATTTAATCAAAAAATTACATTTTTTGGTCTTTTTTAGTTGAAATCAACAAAAAAACCCCCAAATTTGAGGGTTTTCTACTGTTTTATGCAATTTTGGCTATGCTTGATTTTCTTTAGAGTCAACTAAAACTTGACCCCTGTAATAAAGTTTACCTTCATGCCAGTGAGCACGATGATACAAATGAGCTTCACCCGTAGTAGGATCTTTTGCAATTTGAGGAGCTATTGCCTTATAATGAGTTCTTCTTTTATCTCTTCTTTGTTTAGATATTTTTCTTTTAGGATGTGCCATCTCTACTTATTTTTATCTGTTAGTAACTTTTTTAGATCTTCCCATCTTGGGTCAATCTCATTCAAATTATTATTTTCTTTTGGTTTTAATTCTTCAAGCTTTGCCAGAATATCAGATTTTAATGTACCATCTTCAATACCTGGATGAATTCTTTTTTTTGGTGCAGCCAATACTATCATTTCATAAATAAATTGTGCTACATTAATTTGATGCTCACCTTGCGGTATGATTAAAATTTCATCATTATCATCATTAAAATCTTCTCCAAATTTCACAACGATTTCCAAAACACCATCAATTGGCAATTCAAAAGGTTCATTGCTCACATCACAAGCAACTCTTACCGCTCCTTTTGTTGAAAAATGAAGATCTAATAAAGTGCTTTTTTTAATAAAATTCAATTTTACTAAAAGATCAGCATCTAAAAATTCGTCGAAATTAAAAGCTTCAAAGAACTGTTTTTCAATTTTATATTCAAAATTATGAGACCCTTCCTTTAAACCATAAAAAGAAACTTCAAAATCTTTTAGCATTTCCATCTGAACATAAATTTGAGCGCGCAAAGATAATAAATAATACTCTATTAAAAAACTCCTTTAATAAAAATGTTGTTTTTTATTCTCTTTACTATATATTAATTGGTTTTCAATTAACAAGCTATTTTCACTCCTTGATTTAAAGATGGATATAGCTGTAAATAAAGCTTCTTTAAAGGAATTGTTATTTGCATCTCCCTTGCCAGCTATTTCGTAAGCTGTTCCATGATCTGGTGAAGTTCTTATTTTATTTAATCCTGCCGTAAAATTAACACCTTTACCAAAGGCCAATGTCTTAAACGGAGTAAGCCCTTGATCATGATACATGGCTAAAACTCCGTCAAAATTTTTATACTTTTCATTGCCAAAAAAACTGTCGGCAGCGTACGGGCCATAAACTAATTTTCCTGTTTTTTGAATTTCCTCAATGGTCGGTATAACAATTTCATCATCTTCCGTTCCAATTACACCATGGTCCCCGCAGTGCGGGTTTAATCCTAAAACGGCAATTTTAGGTTTAACGATACTAAAATCTTGCACTAATGAATTGTACATAATATTCACTTTGTTTTTGATCAGATCAGGTGTAATGGTCTCTGCCACCTTGTGAATTGGGATATGTCCTGTTATCAAACCAATTCTTAATTTATCATTCATTAAAATCATTAAACTCTCCCCTTCAAGATTATCTTCCAAAAATTCAGTATGACCACTAAATTTAAATTTATCAGATTGAATATTGTTCTTATTTATTGGAGCAGTAACCAAAACATCTATCTCATTATTTTTTAATGCCTTAGTTGCACTTAATAATGATTCATAGGCATATTTTCCCGAGACAGGAGTTGCTTTACCCAATTCAATGTCAACCATTTCTTTCCAAACATTTATCAAATTTACTTTATGATGAACAATTTTCTTAATATGATCAACCCCATGAACATTTGTATTCATATTCAAGGCTTTTTTATGGTAGCTAATAACTTTGGAAGAAGCAAAAATAATTGGTGTACAAAAATCAAGCATTCTTATATCTTCAAATGTCTTTAATACTATTTCGATTCCAACGCCATTTAAGTCACCAATTGAAATACCTACTTTTATTTTTTCAGATTTTTTCACGGATACAATTGTTTAAAATTAATTCTTTAAAGCAAATAAAATACGAGTTTAAACATCTCTACTCACAGACCTACACAGGTTATCGCATAAAAAATACGTCTATATTCTTTTATAAGGCATTTATTAAAATTTCTTTACGATCGATTCTTTCAACTCCTTAATTATTGTTAATTTTGAATTACAATTAAATTAATTTTTTTATTTAACTTTTTTACAAATTTAATCAATATTAATTAAAATATGTTTACAGGAATTATTGAAGAATTAGGCGAAGTTATTAACTTAATAACAGAAAAAGAAAATTTACATTTAACAGTTGAAAGTAATGTTTCTTCCAATTTAAAAATTGATCAAAGTTTATCTCATAATGGCATTTGCCTAACTGTAATTAAACTTGGAAATAACACGCATACGGTTACTGCAATTAAAGAAACTTTAGACAAATCAAATATTGGTAATTTAACCGTTGGTTCTAAGATTAATTTAGAAAGAGCCATGCAATTGGGAGCAAGATTGGATGGTCATATAGTTCAAGGTCATGTTGATCAAGTAGGAAAATGTATTGACATCAAAGAAGCTGAAGGAAGTTGGTTTTTTACTTTTGAATACGATAACAAATTTGATAATCTTACCATTGAAAAAGGATCAATTACAATTAACGGAGTTAGCCTTACTGTTGTAAATTCAAAAGAAAATAGCTTTGGCGTGGCTATTATTCCATATACCTATGAAAACACTAATTTTCATGAAATTAAAGTAAATGATTATGTAAATTTAGAATTTGATGTAATTGGGAAATATGTAGCAAAATTACTTGTTAAGTAATTATTTTTTCGAATTATCAATTATTTTTTTAATCGCATAGCCTATTGCTACTATAAATAATCCTATAATACCTCCATCAATTGGTAAATCTGGAGGAGGAGGAGGAGGAGGGCCTCCAGCTAATACAGTATTTATACTAAATACTAAAACAGTAAGAAAAATTACTTTAAGGTATTTATTGGCCATATAATTTTCTTTTTAGATTTTTATAACGTAAATAAACCTATTTTGTTGCAAATATATAAAAAGGATTAAAAATATTATCAACAACTTTTAATTATTTTAATATTTGTTTGATTGAATCTTTAAAAGTTAACACATTTCATACAAAATTAATATTTTTAGATTTTATAAAAAATAAATAATAATGATTTTATTGATAACTTCGGTTTTATAAAAATTTCTCGAAACCAACTACCTGCAAGATAGAAGCATAGAAGTATTTCACTATTTCATTTCAACATCGAGTCCCCAATGTTAAAATCAAAATTTGATATTTGAACCCCTATTATGGCCAATCCAAACTATATTAAGGGATGAAACTTTATCTTTTAACCAGACACAGATCGTTGATGAATTCATTTTGATCAAAATAATCAGAAAATGTGTTGGATTATCAATTAAGGTAAAGAAAATATCTCAAAAGTTAAGATGCTTTCATTTCTTTATTAGGTTGTCCCATTTTTATCGGATATCATTTAATTCATAAAATATTTGGTGTTAATTTCATTATATCCTCTCCTCCATATTATTGCAGCTTCTAAATACATATGTTCTAAAATAGGTTTATCATCTGTTAAAATCAAAGCATCATGAAAGTCAATATCCAAAAAGCTTATTAATTTGTTATCTGTATTTATTTTTTTTTCTAATTTCTCCTTACTACAAATAAAAATTAAATTTCTGCTTTCTTCACCACCTGGTGTAGCAATTAATCTTACATTAAAGTTTTGATGCATCAAAGTCTTATAAATTGAGCGAGCTGCTTTGCCATTACTACCAGTAATAAATCCATAAAAATTAATAGTTAAAATTCCATCTTTCTTAAGTTTCTTGCTAATTTCTTGAAATGCTTCTTTTGTCAATAAATGTATTGGGGGAGTCTCGCTATGGTACAAATCATAAATAATTATATCATATTTTTTTACTGTTGTATTGATATAATGTCTTGCATCATCAATAACTACTTCTAAATCATTATCAATATGAAAGTACGATTTTGCGACCATCTCAATTCGCCTGTCAAGTTCAACAACATCAACCTGCAAGTTGTTAGATTTTAATTGTTTATACAGAGTACCACCTCCTAATCCTAATAAAAGTGCCTTATTACCATTACGATAAGAAAGAATATTATTGGTTAAAATATTGACATAATCCCAATAACTAATATTTGGATTTTCCTTGTCCATAACGGTTTGTGATATATTATTAACCATCAACTCTCTGTAAATTTTTGAAGTTTTGTTATTATGATTTGTTAATATTCTATCTACGACTTTCAATTCACCTAAAATTCCTTCTGATCTATAAATAACTTCCTTATTATCTTGATCCTTTTGAAAAATCAACAATAAAACTGCAATAATTATGAATAGAATAGAACTAATTCTAAATGTTCTTGTGACGAAAAATAATACCAAAGAAACTAAAATAACCAATAATCCATAAACATATAGTGTAATGGTAATGCCAAATTTAGGAAATGTATAAAACCCAATAGTAAAAGTTACAATTATTCCTCCTAAAGTTGATACTGAATAAACATTTCCACTAATTTTTCCAGAATCTTCGGCTTGACTAGTCAGCATATTAATGATTAAAGGTGAAGTTGCCCCAAACAGCATCAAGGGGATAAACAAAAAACAAAGTAATGAAATAATAGTTCCTGATAATAGATCTAGTTGTATGGTAAGTGGTAGTATCATACTGCTGATCACCGGGGTTATTGTCACTAGTAATCCTGCAAGAAGCATTAGGTTAAAAACAATTTCTGTTTTTTTGTAGTTAGATGAAATATACCCACCCAAATAGTAACCACTCATTAAAGCAGAGAGTGTTACGCCAAGCACTGATGCCCATACATAAATTGATGTGCCAAAATACGGAGATAAGATTTTTGCACTACATAATTCCACACACATAACGGCTCCTCCTTCAACAAACGCAAGAGCGAAAAGAAGTTTTTTTAGATATTCTTTTTTTATAGGTTCTATCATAAGATATTTTTATTGCAAGATCATTTTCCGTTTAAGGCCTATTAAAATAAAAAATTTTATAGTCAATAATAAACTAACCAATATACTGAAATTAATATTCAATATTTCATGTTTTTTTGAGAATCCATTTGTTCTTTGTTTTATATTCACATCTTGAAAATATCCCTTTAAGGTTGTCTGTTTCTATTTTCGAATATCCTTAATTTGTTCGTAAATCCCACTCACGCTTTAACATTGCATATTGAAATTCGCTTCCCCATTTTCCTTTGAAAAAAACATTATCAATAAAATGCCCTTCTTGTCTAAATCCTGTACTTTTTAATAAGTTAATGGATGCAATATTTCTGGCATCCACAATTTCAACAACTCTGTGTATTTCTTTCTCATTGAATAAAAAGGTCAGAATACCCGACAAAACTTCCTTTGCATAACCTTTTCTTTGGAAAAGGCATGAAATTGTTATGCCGATTTCTGCAATTCTTACGTCATTTTGGCCAAGTTTTATTGCACAGTCACCAATGATTTTACCGGTTGATCTATTTTCAATTCCATACTGTACCCATTCTCCAGCTTTACCAAATTTTTTATCAATTTGCTCTTTTATAAAATCCTCTGCTTGCTGTATATCCATTACATCAAATCCTTGATATTTTGTAATTTCAGGGTTTGATCGATAGCTATGAAAATCTTTTAGATCGGTCGATTTAAGATTTCTTATAAGGAGTCGTTCTGTTTTTATATTAATATTTTCCACTGTTATTTTGTTGTTGCTCCACCCATTTTATTTAAAAAGCTAACGATGGGTTCCCACAATTGTTTTATTTTTTCAAATTACCGTCACCAGACTGATTTTGAAAAGTATCAAATCTTTTTGTACATTCCTTTGGATCAGAACAAAATTACTAAAAAAGTATAAACCTTAATGAATTGCATTTTTCACGATGTTTTGCAGGATACGTTACCGTATAATGTATATAGCTTCATAGAAACTATTTCATTTGATATTCCTGACTTTCTATATGTACAAATGGTTATACATTATCAAAAATGTTAATAAGGAGTTCTCCAATCAAAAATAGTTTATCAAATGATTCCAACCCATAAAAAAAGCCTAAAATATCGCTTGATATTTTAGGCTTTAGGTGGACCCAGAAGGGCTCGAACCTTCGACCCCCTGATTATGAGTCAGGTGCTCTAACCAACTGAGCTATGGGTCCAAAATTGGAGTGCAATATTACTATTTTTTTATATTATGCACAATATTTATCATGGTTTTATTATTTTTGAATTATTATTAATCTAAATTATAAATTTATGTTTAAAAAAGTAATTTTCTCCTTTTTTATATTAATTATTTCTATAACCTTAAATGCCCAAGAAAAAACGGTTATTGAAAATAACCCCGATTATAAATTTCAATCCGAAAAGCAAACTACAAAGCAAAAAACCGTAGTACAAAGAACAAAACCAGTTTTTCAACCCAGTTGGAGTTTTGGAGGAAATATTGGTCTTGGATTTTGGAACGGAGGCGCTGATATTTTGATCGCTCCTAAAGCTTATTATCATTTTGCTCCACAGTTTTTTACAGGTGTCGGTTTAACTTATTTATATTCTAAAAACAGTAGCAATTATCAAAACCATTATTATGATTATAGTTCTAATTCTTTTGGCGGAAGTGTTATGCTTGGGTTCAGACCTATTCAATTTTTACAGTTTACTGTAGAATATGAAGGATTAAATACTAATTATAGTGGGTATTACACAGATAGTTATTGGAACAATGCATTATATTTAGGTGCTTCTTTTGTAACAGGAAATGTTGCTTTCGGATTTCAATATGATGTTTTATATGATCAATTTACAAGTCCGTATGGATCCGCATGGGGGCCAATTATAAGTTTCTACTTCTAAACCATACCTTTTCCCATTCTTTTTGTAAAATAAGAAAGGTTACTTTTTTTGATAAATTATTTATTTCCAGGTCCTGTAATTCAATTAATTTTTTTTCAGAAACGTCTATTCGATATAAGAAATTTATATATGCCGGAAAATCATTTTTAATGAGATCTAAAAGTAATTTTTGTACATCATAAACCAAATTTTGAGCTGTGCTGGTTTCTAATAAATTGAATTCAATTCCTACCAGTCCGGCATCCTTGTTGATCTGTTGGATCAATTTTTTTAACAGATCTTCTTTCTGGATCTGATCCAATAAGATAAGAACATCTTTATTTTTTGAAAGCATTATTTTTTTCTGTGCATTAAGCTTCTACCAAAATTAACAAATACATCTTTATTTACATCTTGTATAGAAAGTTTTTTAATACTTTCAAAAGCGATCAAGGAGTATCTTTCAATCTCATAAAGCAATACATCAGGAGCATTATATTTATTAAACAACGCTTTCACTTTTTTAATTTTATTTTCAGAACGGCTTGTGCCAGAATACCAGTTCAATAATTCTTCCCTATCAACTTTAGTAGCCAGATCATAAGTTTTTAAATACAAAAAAGTCTTTTTATTTTCTAATATGTCTCCCCCTACCTTTTTACCAAATTCTTCGGTACCAAAAACGTCTAAATAATCATCCTGTAATTGAAAAGCAATACCTAAATTCAATCCAAACTTATAAATATGTTCAACATCAGCTTCATTGGTATTTGCAATTATTGCTCCCATTTGCAATGAACAAGCTAATAGAACAGCTGTTTTATAACTAGTCATTTTTAAATAATCATCTAATAATACGACTTTTCTAGTTTCAAAATCCATGTCGTATTGCTGACCTTCGCATATTTGCAAAGCTGTTTTATTAAATAAAGCAAATAACTTTTTAAATGTATCTCCATCATAGGTTTCCAACATTTGATACGACATTATCATCAAAGCATCTCCTGATAGAATACCTATATTTTCATCCCATTTTATATGTACGGTCTCTTTTCCTCTTCTCAATGACGCCTTATCCATAATATCATCGTGAATTAATGTAAAATTATGAAACATTTCTATTGCCACTGAAGCATCCATAGCTTTACGATAATCACTTCCAAACAGATCACAACTCATCAATACAAGAATTGGTCTTAATCGTTTTCCTCCAAGATTTAATATATAACTAATGGGCTCATATAAATTGTTTGGTTCTTTTAGATCTATTTTTTGAGATAAATATTCTAAAAACTGAGTTTTATATTGGTTTAATTCCACAGGTCTAAATTTTATGTAAAAATAACCAATCTCACTAATTTACATGTATTAGGATAAATTAATTTATGCTAATGGTAAATTTCTCCAGCTTCAAATTCTTAATTCTAACGAAATAAAAAATACTGGAATGCTGAAAAATATATAATAATTGACCGGCTCAAATAAAAAATTTTAAAACAATATCCTGAAGAAAATTTTAGGAAAATAAAACAACCCATAATTATCAATAAAGATCAAAATGTTAAATTTTTGGAAACTTTGGAAACTTTATTTGTTTCTAAAGTTTCCATGAACTATATTTGCACGCTTATAAAACGATAATAGATGATTTCTTTATAAAAAGGATTAGTTAATTTTTATTCGAGACGAGTGAAAGAAGAAATTAGATACGTTCTTTAATATAGAACGATTTAGTGTTTATATAATTATAAAATTTCAAAGTTGTGAAAGAAAAGATTTTAAAAAAAGCTGTTGATCTATTTTTAAGTTTTGGATTTAAAAGTGTTACCATGGATGATATTGCCAATGAATTAGCCATATCAAAAAAAACTATTTACTCTCATTTTTCCACCAAATTAAAATTGGTTAAATCCGCTACTTTTTATGTATTTGAACAAATAAATACTGGTATTTGTACGATTTGCGAAACAAATCAAAATCCCATTGAAGAGATCTATTCCATTAAATCATTGATCATGGAACAACTTAAAGGTGGAAAAACCTCTCCCCATTATCAGTTAGAAAAGTATTATCCAAAGATATTCCAGTCACTAAAACAAAAACAATTCGAATCTATCGATACATGTGTTTCAGGTAACCTGCAAAGAGGAAAAGATCTTGGATTTTATCGTAAAGAAATAAATATAGATATTATAACTCGACTTTATTATAATGGTTTAATGGGTATTCAAAACTCTGAGATCTTTCCAATTGATGTTTATGATATAGCTTACTTAAAAGATTCATATTTAGAGTATCATATTCGTGCTATTGCCACCGAAAAAGGACTTAAAACATTACTAAAAATAATAAAAAAATGAAGAAGCTTATTACATTAGTATTTCTCTTATCATCTGTATCTCTTCTTAAATCTCAAGAAATTAATTATTCATTTACAGTAAATGAGGCCGTGGAATACGCTTTGAAAAATAGTTATACAATCAGAACAGCTGTTCTTGATATAGAAGCTGCTGAAAAAAAGAAGTGGGAAACAACAACCATGGGTTTACCACAAATAAGTGGGACGGTTGATTATCAAAATTTCTTAAAACAAGCTGTTACTTTAATTCCAAGTGAAATATTTGGAGGTCCTCCGGGTGAATATGAAGAAGTGATTTTTGGTGCTAAACAAAATTTAAACGCAACCGTAACGCTAAATCAATTGCTTTTTGATGGATCTTATTTAGTCGGTTTACAATCGGCTAAAACATATTTGAAAATTTCAAATCTTGCCAAAGAAAAAACAGATCAAAATATTAGAGAAGCAGTTATAAATGCTTATGGTAATGTTTTAGTAGCTCATGAAAGTATTTTGATCCTGAAAAAAAATAAATCTGTACTGGAAAAAAATCTTTATGAAACAAAAATTTTATTAGAAAATGGTTTTGCTGAAGTTCAAGATTATGAACAACAACAAATAACATTAGCAAATATTGATAACCAATTGAATAAAGCCACTCGTTTTGAAGTTATTGCAAAACAAATGTTCAATTTAACATTAGGTATTCCCATTGAAACCAATGTTGAATTAGAAGAAAGTCTTGAGAATCTGGCCATGAAAAGTACCGACCTGAATATAATTTCAAGATCATTTGATCTGAACAATCATATTGATTTTAAGATTGCGGACAACAACGTAGTTGCAGGTGAATTATTAGTAAAATTTGAAAAAAGCCAGGCCCTGCCATCTTTAAATGCATTTGTAAATTATTCTCAGTTTGCTAATAACACCAGTAATAATATTTTCTATAGCAACTATGGTGATTGGTTTGACTCTTCCTTATTGGGAATTAGTTTAAAAGTTCCTATTTTTAGCAGTTTACAGAGAAGTTCAAGAACCCAGCAAGCAAAAATAAATTTATTGCAATCGGAAATTGAATTAAACGAAACTTCGGAAAAATTAAAACTGCAAGTAACAACAGCAAAAAACAAATACCAATTTGCCCTGGATCAATTTCAAACCACAAAACAAAATCTGGTTTTAGCCGAAAGTATAGCTGACAAAGAACAGATTAAATTTTTTGAAGGATTGAGTTCAAGTATTAACTTAACTAATGTTCAAAATCAATTATACAACAAACAACAGGAATATATTCAATCTATTTTACAGATCATCCAAACAAAAGTCGAATTAGAAAATGCGCTAAATATATATTAATATGAAAAATATTTATACACTTATAATCTTATCATTGATTCTGGCATCTTGTGGTGGTGGAAATAAAAAATCCATAGACACTATCATTGCAACTAATAATCTCCAGGAGATAAGAAATAAAAAAGACGAAATTATTTTAGAGCAACATAAACTAAAAGAGCAATTAAAGCAATTAGATGATGCTATAGCCAAATTGGATATAGTTAAAAAAATACCCCTAATCACCACCTTTAAGGTTGAAGAACAGGCTTTTAATCATTTCCTGGAATTGCAAGGAAGTGTGACGACCAAAAATCTTTTGGTGCTATATCCTCAATTTTCAGGAATTCTAACCAATGTTTATGTAAAGGAAGGTCAAAGAGTCAAAAAAGGACAACTGTTAGCTAAAATTGACGATGGAGGTCTTGGTCAACAATTAGCGCAGTTGCAAATTCAATCTGAATTATCAAAAACCACATTTGAACGCCAACAAAGACTTTGGGATCAAAAAATTGGGAGTGAAATGCAATACCTCCAAGCAAAATCAAACTATGAAGCTCAAGCAAAAGCAATAAGTCAATTGCAGCAACAAGTAGAAAAAACAAAGGTAAAAGCCCCTTTTTCAGGTACTATTGATGACATAATTACCGAACAAGGCAGTGTTGTTATCCCCGGTCAAACGCAACTAATGCGAATTGTTAATCTTGATAATATGTATATTGTAGCTGATATCCCCGAAAAATACATCAATAATATTACTGTAAATAAAAAAGTAAAAGTAGAATTTCCTGTTTTAAATAAAACCATTGATTCCAAAATTCGTCAGGTTGGTCATTATATCAATCCCGGAAACAGGACCTTTAAAGTTGAAGTTTCCATTACTAATAAGGAAAAAAACATTAAACCAAATCTAACTGCAAAACTAAATATTAACGACTATACCAATGAAAAAGCATTGTTAATTCCTCAAAGTATTATTTCCGAAAATGCAAGCGGTCAACAATATATTTATGTTATAAATAATAAAAATGATAATAATGAGGCTGTAGCCGAAAAAATCGTCATCGAAACAGGTTTAACCCAAGGTGACGTTATTGAGGTATTAAAAGGGGTAGAACATGGGGCTGAAATTATTCAGGAAGGAGCGCGAAGTGTTAATAATGGTCAAACTGTTAAAATAATAAACCAATAAAAT
>Ga0209013_10000437_pt1 | contig 36744 bp, 33 predicted proteins | sample Cruoilmetagenom2_FD_187291 | JGI IMG/M metagenome (GOLD analysis project Ga0209013, IMG submission 187291) | Oil polluted marine microbial communities from Coal Oil Point, Santa Barbara, California, USA - Sample 2 (SPAdes) (version 2) | ecosystem: Environmental > Aquatic > Marine > Oil seeps ...
CCACGTTGTAACCGAATCCGGCTGAACGCACCTTTTGTGTATTGGCTCCGATAGCTTTTTTTATTCATAATAAGCCTCCTTGCTTTCAATAATACGGATTTTTTCAGGTACCTGGCAAGTTTTAGGTTTGACAATCCATCGCCTGATGTGTATAATATTAGAACATTTGTTCTAATATGTCAAGGGTGAATTTTTGGAGATTAAACATATCCATGGTGTAAAGAATTCCATGCTTCCAGAAATACTGCCTGCGGCACCGCTATTACAAATATCTATAACCATTGGACTAACACGTAGGTCGGAATGGTATTCCGACTAATACACCCCATTGATCACCACTCCCAATTATTGTTCTCATTCGGCGAACTTTAATAAGATGCTGTCAGGTGCTCTCGAGCCTGCCTGCACAACGAGCTGCCGCCGCTTTCCATCCATTCGGCAAGCCTTGGACTGGTTGTGTTACCGGTAACTGCATCTTCGTAAATACCGGTTCCCCAATAAACGTAGCGCCGAGTTTCATTCGGCCACTGCCCCTCCGGTCTAGAAGTTCCGGCGATGCCGCCATTGTAGCCTGCCATCGTTAATCTCACGTTGCCGTCCCGAGTTGTGAATACCTGCCTCAGGTAAGTTAGCCCTCGATATGCATTGGTGTCGATATCGTAAGAATCCTCCCCGGGTTGAAAATGGAACGGCATGACCTGAAACAAACCAGCAGCGCCAGCGTGTGATCGTGCGGCCGGGTATCCACAGGACTCAATCTGTAAGATCGTTGCGATCAGGTTCGCATCCAATCCAAAATCTTTGGACCACTTCTTTATCTGCGGCTCCCAATGCTGAACCTCTGGTGAAAAGACTGCCGCGATTGCTCGATTGGCCTCGTTCAACATTTCTACATCATTCGAGAATTCAACGGGATTAACAATTTCATCATCCGTTAACTCGGCGGCTTTAGTAGTATCCACGCTGAGGTTGGCGAAGTACATAAACAACAAAAAACCAACAAAAAGCACTGATATGATCACAACACTGCTTCCTGGAAACTGCTTCCTTGTTTTCGCGTCTTCGATGAGTTCATCGAAATAATAGGCATCATCATCAAATTCGTAGTCGTCATCGAAGTAATAATATTCCTGATCACTTATATATTCCGTCATAACAATTCACCTCCGCAGAGAGTAATGGGATTATAGAACAGACGTTCTATTTTGTCAATCAATTGCTCCCGACTGCTTCGAGTGCGTCATCTTATCGTGGCGCACGCGTTGGATACGGAGGACGGAACGTGAGTGGGGTTGCAGCAGCGAATAGATTGTAACTGGTAGCTCGTAGGAGGCGATAATTATAGGTATTGATTCCTGGATACAGTGGTCAGTAACCAGTTCTTTCACTGTACTCGGAATTGCACATGGGTGGTTCTGGGAGTTTTATAGCACGGATGTTCGGGATGGCCATTATTGTGGGGGTATATGATAATATTGTGTTAGGTGAATAAGGTGGTAACTAGTATGATGATGTGGATAAGTAAATATACAGCAAAATCTTGTTACACCCCTAAATTTGATTGTTAGGAAGAAATTGCTTACTAAACTGAGTTAGAAGAGTAAAACATGCAACAAATAACAACAATAAACAGAAATACCAATTTAGACTTTCTTAGATTTATGGCCATTTCAGCAGTAATATTAGCTCACATGGACGCCCCTGGAATAGTATTCCAAGCAAGAAACTTTGATGTTCCTTTAATAGTTCTTATCGCAGGCATATCATACTTACAATACTCATCCAAAAACTACTTACATTACGGTGATTATTTGTTTTCACGATTCGTACGCCTTGTCATCCCGACCTGGATATTTTTAGCATTTTACAATTTAGTTTTTTTTCTTGGAAGCGATTGGAGACCAGGCACAGATAATTTGATCAAGCAATATTCATTAATTGGAGGATCAGAAATAGGCATATGGATATTAAGAGTATTATTTTCTATGGCAATAATTGCTCCATTATTACTCAAAATTAACAATCACATTAAAAATAACAGGCTTTTCTTTGCAGGAATAATCATCACTTTCATTTTTTACGAAGTATTATTATACAATTCAAAACAATTTCTTCCTGAAAATATATTCAATATATCCGAACTTATTATATTTTTTACAGTTCCATATGCATTGATATTCTTGTTAGGGATCAGGCTGCCATCATTAAGTAAAAGAACAATTAGAAATTTAATATTTCTATTTTTCGCAATATTTTTCTTATATTTATTTTTTTTATATTTACAAAATTTTAAATTTATTCCGACCCAACAATTCAAGAACCCACCACAAATATACTATGTTTCTTATGCTCTTTTTGTTTCCACATCATTATTTTACATAACTAAATTTAATATTATATATATTGATAAATTTAATTTGATTCAATTTATTGGGCGATCAACCTTATGGATTTATTTGTGGCACTGGTTTATTATAAAACTATATAATTACTTCAAAATTGATTTAAATTTTCTGTTAAAATTTTTGTTAATTTATACCATTACGGTTATCTTAGTTTATGTTCAAACAAAAATAATACACTTGGTTGCCTCCAATAAACTGTTAAACAAAAATCAAAATAAACTCTTCGTCAAAGTATTTACGGGGTAGATATTCTTCTAATAAATCAATCAACCCGACCCGCGAGCACGCGCGTTTTCTTGAGTTCACCCCAACATTGTGCCACGCTCCAAGTTGGTTGCTAAACTGGTTGGCGGGCGGGTTATCTCAGCCGTTAGGATGCCCTGTCTTAACAACAATGGATAGATGAAATGTACCCCATTCTTGAATTCGATCCGGATCGTAAATCCTTTGTAGAGCCTTCTGATATCGCTGACTCACTTGATATATCTGAGTATTGCATTATTTGTTTCTTTGGCGAAGTAATTGAGAAGGTAGTAAGTGAACATAAAGCAGAAGTACTGACCCAAAATCGCTGGGAGGACGGACCCCATCCACTGTTTTTGTCAAACGAAAAACCTACCACTTTAACAATAGAAAACCGACCACCTGAAAGAAAAAAAACTACGTGACTGTGTTAGAATCGTCGCACTCGTGCGGAGGATAGGGCCATGCTGGAGAGTCATCGGAGGCCTCACTCCGACACCAAATGGAAATGTAGCTGCGGAATATCTTGATATTCTCCCCCATTGACGATCAACCTGTATCCCACCTCTTCCAGCCTAAATTCCTCGACCAGGCTCTTCACACAGGTGAACAGATCCTGTAAAAACTGCCGGTCGCCCTCGTTCAGCTCGGTCAGGCTGCTGATCGATCGCTTCGGGACCAGTAATATGTGGGCCCGGTAGCCCGGTTCGGGATGGTTGAAGGCGAGTAAGGTGTCCGTATCACGCAGGCGGTCAACCGGCAGCAAGTTGCTCATACGGCTGAAGACCAATCCTACCAGGCGTTTCCCAAGGCGCGTATTCGCAGCAGAGTAAATATTCATTACCCATAACTAATGATCAGGATAAAAGTGCACGTCATAATCGATGAAATCTCCATCCTTGTAGATAAATTTTCCGGAAAAGAAATAGGGATCATCCAACCAGGGCAGGAAAACCCTGTCGCCCGCCCACAGGTTGAGGTCCAACAATTTTGAATCGTCCACCCACCGCAGGTTCCCCTCGGGAGAATCGATGAGTTCACCCGTAAATTCATCGATCACAAACACGAACGCGTACCAGTCCTCGTCCTTCGCGAACACCGGAAACGTGAGTATGCCTTTCATGATCAGCCTGGTGCCCAGCAGCCCCGACTCCTCCTGAAGCTCGCGCACGGCGCACTCCTCGGGTGATTCTCCCGACACCAACTTTCCCCCCAACCCGTTCCACTTTCCCTGGTGCATGTCGTTTTCTTTCTTGACGCGGTGGATCATGAGCGTTTTCCCAGCGCGGCGCACATAACACAGGGTGGCGAAGATCATGTTCTACCCCAGGGATTTTGCATGGTTTGGATCAATATCGGGGTGCCGATCTTGATATTGGACCTCCTGGTCAGCAGCCAGGTCACCAGCTCCGCGATGTCGTCCGGGTACAGGCACTTGTTGTGATCCAATCCCGGGCTGTTTTCGGTCATTTCTGTGACCACCATACCCGGGCAAATTGTGTTCACGCGGATGTTCAGTTCCTGGTTTTCACGTTGGATGTATTCACCCAGCGCGTTCATAGCATGCTTCGATACACCATACGCGCCGTTGCCCGGATAATATTCCAAACCCGATTCGGAACTGATATTAACAATATGCCCGCTCTCCTGCTGGCGCATAGATGGCAGCACCGCTCGAGCCATGTGGAATGCCCCGCAGAGATTGACATCCATCACCCGCGTCCACAGGGCCGTGTCGTGAGAGTGGATGGGACCCGATCCACCGATCCCCGCATTGTTGACCAGGATATCGATGGGTCCATATGTTTCGAGCGCCGTCTTTACAACCCGGTCCACGTCATCGACCTGGGAAACGTCAGCCCGAACGCCGATAACCTGGCTGCCATCCGGCATGAGTGCCAGTGATTCATCCACGCGCTGCTGGCGCCTGCCGCAAATAACCACCTTCACGCCCTCACCTGCGAGCGCCAGGGCGATACCGCGCCCGATGCCGCTCCCCCCACCTGTCACAATCGCAACCTTATCTAGTAATTTATTCATCATACCTCCATATATCATCACGAAGACACGGAGACACAAAGGTACAAAAAGTTTTTTTTATATTTTTTCTTAGTGTCCTTGGCGTCTTGGAGACTTGGTGGTTGAAAACATCACTTAGTCTACCCTACAATAACCACAAAGCCACGGATACACAAAGCAACACCAAGTTTTTTTATATATTTTCTTAGTGTCCTTGGCGTCTTGGAGCCTTGGTGGTTCAAATCATCATTTAGTCTACTCTACAATAAACACAAAGTCACGGAGACACAAAGAAACACCAGGTTTTTTTTATACTTTTTCTTAGTGTTTCTTGGTGACTTGGTGGTGAAATATTTTATGGGTAACATTGCGTCCCGCGGCTGCAGGTTGATTAAAGGCGTCCCAATTGGAACGCCTCTTGTATTTCTTCCTGCTTGTTTCACCAGCCGCTCAATAATCAGCAGTAAATTATTCGCCGGCGCGTTTTCCGGCGTGTCGATCGAGGTGCAGGATGCCGGCCTTGGAATCCCCCACCATCTTGAGCTGCTCGACCATCATGCCAGAGTTGCTCTCCTCTTCGACCTGCTCATCGATGAACCAGTGCAGCATCACCTGGGTGGCGTAATCATCCTCATGCAAGGCGAGCGCATACAGCTTGTGGATCAAATCGGTCACTTTTTGTTCGTGAGCCAGGATCATTTCAAAAGTCTCCAGCGGCGTGCCGTACTCGATAATCGGTTGGTCGATCGCCTGTAGCACAACCCGCCCGCCGCGCTCATTGACGTAGTCAAAGAGTTTCATGGTGTGTTCCATTTCCTCTTCCGCTTGCATGCGGGTCCACTGCGCAAAGCCGGGCAGGTTTTCCGCTTCAAAGTGCGCCGACATGGCCAGGTAGATGTATGAAGAATACAGTTCAGCCTTGATCTGGTCGTTGATCGCATTTTGTACATTTTTGTTTAACATTTGTGTGCCTCCAGAATTTGTTTTGATAAAAAAATTGTACCTCGAATTACCCGGGATTCGATATTAATAACCTAAATCTTTCAATATTTCATCCTCGCTCCTCCTACCGGAACCGCCCCCAGATTTGCCCAACAATTCCTCCCAGAACTTGTCATCATAGCGCCGTGAACGGACCGGCAGCGGCATGGGCACTCCCCAACCCAACAGCAGCACCTCCTCCTTGGGCTGCAAGCGCGCCAGCATGCCGCGCAGCGCCTCCCTGCCGGCCAGGCCTGAGAGCACCGCGCGGATGTCGTCATTATCGCCCAACCAGCCCGATACGCGTGTCCCTAACTGCGACATCACTTCATCGTAGATCTGGGACGGACGCTGGTCCACGATCAGCAGGGTGACGTAGTACTTTCGCATCTCACGTGCAATGGTGCTGAATGTGGTCTGGGCGGCCATCTCTCGATTGAGCAGCTTATGCGCTTCCTCCACCACGATCACCAACGGGCGAGGTTCCTCTTTACCGCTGGAGCGGAAATCGTTGGTGCGTTTTTCCCACGCCCGGCGGATGCGGCGCGTGAGCAGGTTGCTCACCAGCAGGTAATCCAGGTCGCTCTCGAACTTCCCGAACGACAATACGATGTGCTGACCGGCGTCCAACGCCTTTATTATCTCGCCGATGGCATCGCTGGCCGGCGTTTCAACGATATAGGGCAGACGAAAGACGCGTCCCAACTTTGAATGTAGTCCTTCCGCTGCCATAACGTTGACCCCTGCTGAATTCGCCCACGCAGCCACGCTGTCCGGCGCCGGGTACCTCTTGCCATCGTCATCCACGATCACCGCGCCGCTTTTTTTCGCCCGGAACTTCGAGAACCAGTGATCCGGACCGAACGACGCCACCAGGGCCTCCAGGGTCGTGGGTGTGGTCTCCTTTAAATTCAACTCGCGCGTGAGCATCTCGATGTCTTCCGGCTTGATGTCGCGCTCGGCGATCTCCAGGTTAAAATCCGGCGCCTGCCCGCGTACCGCCGCTCCCTGGCCGATCCCAACCACCCGCAAACGCCCCGGGAACTTGCTCCTCAGGCCAATCACGCGCAAGCCTGTGTCCGATGCGGTATCATCGTAACCATACTCATTGTGCATGTCGTAGACCAGCACGGAGGCCTTGTTGTATTGAATCAACCCGGCCAGGATGATGCGCGTCAGGAATGATTTGCCCGTGCCCGTTGCGCCAAACACGCCAGAAGAGCGCTGGACGAACTTCTCCAGGTTGATACACACCCCATGACCCTGTTCGCGGGTGTAGCCGATCACGAAATTTTGTGGTTTTTCGCGCTTGCCAAAAATATCGGCGATGTCCCCTTCACCGGCCATGTTGACCAGCGCATGATGGGCCGGCACCGTCTTGACCGGCAGCGGCCGGGGTTGGTCACGCAGACCGAGCTCGATCTCTTCCATCCAGCGTTCGTATGTCGGCGTTCCAGGCTCAGGTCCCTGCTCCAGCATCAACGCCGGGAGCAGCTCCAGGTTCGTGAACAGGGTCTGCCCGTGCAGCAAACGCGCCAGTTCCTCGGGCAAACGGGTTTCGCTCTGCTCGTCGGCGAAGCGCGGGTCCGTGGATCCTAAATACAGGTCCGTCACCAGCCCGTAGAACAACCAATCCCCGCTCCTGATGACCACGAACGCCCCCTCCTGCACCTCCTGCGAGGGAACGGTCAGCCGGGCGCGCAAGTTTTCCTTCAACCCGCCGCCAATTACGTAGCCGATTGCGGATTTTTGATTTGTGAATTCTGATTTTTGATTTGTGATTGCTGATTGCTGATTGCTGATTTTAGATTGTTGATTCACAATGATAGTTTCCTTATATTCAAGCCACTAGACTATTACTTACTACTTGTGCGAAAACCGCTCAGTTAGCGATATTTTTTCGCGATGTAATCGCTGAGGCCGTTAGTATCGAGATGATTTCATCACACTCTTGCATAAGCGCTGAGATGCGCTCCTCCGGGAGTAACTCCGCTTCAACAATTAATTCCATCCAGTAGAGTGACTCATCAGTTTCTTCGATTGCGATGTCCAATTTATGAGCGAAATCTCGTTTCGACTTTTCCCGGCACGCCGCCCGATAATTAGCTCCCACGGAAGTTCCAGACCTCAACAACTGCCTTCCAATCACATCGGAACTCGGGCTTTTTGGTAACGCATTCACAAGGTTAATCACCCTCAATCCCAGTTTCTTTGTCCTATCCTTCAGCTCTTCCTCAATCATATTCAGACCCAATCAAAAATCTAAAATCACAAATCTAAAATCCGAAATCACAAATCCGATATCGCCCCTAAAACGTCCATCAATAATCGATAATCGTCCCGCAGCAGCACAATCAACTCCTGCGTGGCGGCGTTGAACCACTCGGGGCTGCCGCATGCCTGGTGAGCCTGCCGAGCCTGTTTCAGGTGGGCGGCCAGCAGATCCCCGGTTGGGATGTCCTTGTCCCGCAGCAGGTGGCGGAAATAACCGAAACGACCCGCAGAAGTGAATTCACAAATTTCCCGTTCATCGCACAGGTAAATCATGTCCAGGCTGAGCGCCGGGCGCGGCGGCAGCAGGTGATAGATGCGGCCGTTTTCGCGGTAGCCGACGGACTTTACGCTCATCTCGATCGGCACGTTGCGATTCTGGCGGTTGTCGGCGATGATGCTCTCTTCGACACCCTCCGCGGTCACCAGTTGTCGCACCAAACCGTCGTCATCAATGTGGATATCATGGATCAGCCCGCATATCTGGTAGTCGTCCGCCAGCGGCACCCGGATCAGCGCACCAAAGGAGGGGCTTTCTACCTGGGACACCCGGCAGCCGACCACGAATCCAGCCGTACCCGCGCGCAGCAATCGTCCAATTTCAAGATCTTTCATCCTCGATACCTCGTCCTTCCCTGCAGGTCCTTGGCGGCCTGCTTGTCCGATAATTCACCTACTTCAACCCCTCTCCGGCGCAGCTCCTGTAAGATCATCAACGTTACCTGCTCTTTCTCCTGAAAACTTACCACCGCCGTCTCATGCGCGCGGTGGAGCAAATAGGGGTAAGACCGCTGGCCCATGATGCGGCACTGCTCCACCAGCACCGCGTGCAGGTTGTCTAACATTTCGGGAGCCTCAACTACCCAGGCCGGTACTTCAACACGCGCCAGCGATGGTCGTCTTGGGGCGCCTACATTCAAGTAAAAGAAGTGCAGTCCCAATTCGTCCGCATAGCTCTTGGTCGACCTGGATTGAATCCCGAACACCGCCGATCGCTCCCCCGGCTGGAGCAGTTTCCTGAACAACCAGAAATCGGAGACCGGGCGCAGCGGGTACACGCTTCTGATCGTGTGCAGCTCATCTTCAGGTAGCATCGCCACTTCCAGCGTCCTCAGAACCATGTTGGCCGCGGGCTTATCGACATAACCCGCCGCTGCTACGCCCATCTCGTGCAGGTCTGCCAGCACACGCAGGTAATCGCCCAACACCTGGCGGTAAGCCGTCGCATCGCTCCCATCCTGCAGACCCCACAATTCCATGGGTCCATCGGTAAAGGAAATAATTGGACCTGGCAGATCCTTTGACAGCTCGCTCTGTATCTGCCTTTCATAATAATCACGTTCCAAGGCCAGCCTGCCCTCGCTCATCTGGCCTGTCTCTGTGTTGAGGCCTTCGTCAAAATACAGCATCGATTTTACAACCGTCACCGGAGGGTCGGTTGAGCCGCGTTCCATATGAATGGCGCCCAAATTGATCAGACCGTATTCCGCTTCGGCGTGACGGTCAGGCACGATTTGAGAGCCATCCGTAGCCAGGATCGTGGCGCGTTCTGGCACAGGTGGCAGTTGAAATCGTCCGTTCAATGGTTCGGCGGTCCGCGTAGCCAGACGGACGGGTTTTGCACAGCGCAGGCTTGGATCAAAACTGCTCACGATCTGCTCGATACGCTGGTTCAGGAACTTTTGCTCGCGTCCATATTCTTCGAGCAGTTTCCAGGCCAGTTGGCGGGTTGATTCTCGTTCTTTGGCCCGCATCGGGGCTCTCTCCCCTAACACGGTCACTTGCTGTCTAACTTGTTGAAAATCCAATGCCATCAAAATCACCTAAAAAACGTCGGTTCGGGATATGGGTAGATGCCTAAGGGTAGATGCCCAATTCGATTGGCTTGCTGCCCCAAAAACATTGTATCCCATATTCACGCTAGATAATTATAGGACTTACGCAGTTGAGCGGATGGTGGGGGTGTCTGGGTGGGTAGCACCCAGACACCCCCCAATCCCATTTCTACTGCGTATGTTCTAAATTATTGTAAAGGCAAGGGTTGCTGAAAGCAAGAAAAAAGAGGTAAAATTCTTGACATGGCCGCTGTAACCCGACCGATCAACCCGCCTTCCACCTCCAGTCACGTGCGTCCATTTAACCCGCGCCGCGATATGGGCACTGTTGCCGATCTGATAGAACGCTGTTTCGTCGGATCGCTGGACGCAGATGGAGAGCGCTATTTACGCCAGATGCGGGAAATGGCCCAAACTCCCGGGTTTTTGCGTCTGGCATCCCTGGGCGCTGAAATGGGCGGCATGCCGTTCATTGGTTATGTTTGGGAGCAGGACGGAAAAATTGTCGGCAACGTCAGCCTGATCCCCCACCGGGTAGGCGGCCGGCTTGAATACCTGATTGCTAACGTAGCGGTTGACCCAAACTACAGGCGCCAGGGCATCGCCCGGGGTCTGACGGGACAGGCTATCGAACACGCAGCCGCCAGGGGCGCCCTAGAACTTTGGCTGCACGCCAGGGAGGACAACGACGGGGCTGTCACTCTCTACCAGAACATGGATTTCAAAGAACGTGCCAGAAGAACGACCTGGCACACTCACCGGGAGTTTCCCCGTTCAGAACCTCCACCCGGTATAATTCTGGGCTCTCGACGGGCGCAGCACTGGGCCAATCAAAAAACCTGGTTAGAAATCAGCTACCCACCCGAACTTAGCTGGCATTTGCCTTTTAAACTGAGCGCCCTGCAGCCCGGCTTATGGGGTGGGATTAGGCGTTTATTCAACAACCAGTTCGTTCAGCAGTGGTCAGCTATGAGGGGCAATGAACTTAAGGGCGTGGTCACCTGGCAGTCGACTTCTTCACACGCCAACGCCCTATGGCTGGCGGCTCCATCAAGTTGTGACAGCGAGCTTATATCAGCGCTGTTGGTTCACGCCCGGCGTAACGTCTCTGCCCACAGACCGCTCACTTTGGACTACCCCGCCCGCCAGCACGAGACCGCGATCCAGGCGGCCGGTTTTTACCAGCACCAGACTCTAATATGGATGCGGATGGAACTTTGATGTGGTTAGCCTGGCGAAAAATTTTAGAATAATCTAATTTGACTTTCTATAAAACTCGGCGTATACTAGGTGCGACGGAGTAATGAATTTGCGAAGTGTAAAAGCGAGAAAACCTAAAATAATATTCGAATAAGAGGCACGCGCGCGCGTGCCTTTTTATTATCTATTTAACGAAAGGAGACCAGGACCATGGATTACGGAATGATCGGAAAGATAGATAAAGCAAAAAGATACGCAGATGAACGTGACCGAATCCGCATTGAGGCACTCACAGTAACGTTTGATGGTGCAAACAACCCCCACACAGTTTATTTCAAAGATGGTGTCTGGCAGTGTGATTGTGATTTCTTTCAAACCCGCGCCCGCTGCAGCCATACCATGGCGCTCGAGATTATCCTCGAAGGCATGCTCCCTGAGATGGTGGAGGACTGATCGAACTGCCAATTAGTAAACGTAATGAGCTTCGATGAATGAAAAACGAGCCCCGATCGGGGCTCGTTTAGATTAATCCCTAAGATGGAACTCTTTCCCATGTTTTTTCGTCTTAAACTCATAACGTAGAACGTATTGTGATATAGTTAGCCGCAGTTTGCTGAATATAAGCAGACAGGGACTGGGAGAATTTTTCTCACCACCAGGCTACAGAGTCACAAAGGGGCATCAATTTTTTAAATTTTTTCTTGGTGTCCTTTGTGCCTTGGAGCCTTGGTGGTAGACGCAGTAAATATTATCTTAAAAGTATCAGAATACTAATAGAAATTTTATGAGGAGAAGATACATGCCGAAAAAAATATTAACCACGCTCACACTGTTAATCCTGTTCAGCCTTATCATCGCCGCCTGTGCCACACTGCCGCAGGACGCCAGCACCGCTGACCCCACAGATAGCCCCCCAACCGCTGACTCTGGAACCAAAACAGTCCTCGTGGGACCTATTTTAGTGGATTGTGTCGGCGCAAATCCCCAGCAGTGTATGCTGGTGAAAGAAGACCCTCAAGAACCTTACACATATTTCTACGACCAGATCGAAGGGTTTGAATTCGAACCGGGATACCAATACGAACTGCTGGTGTTGAGTGAGGACGTCGAGGACCCTCCGGCGGACGCCTCATCCATCCAATGGAGCCTGGTCGAGGAGCTGAACAAAACACCCGCCGCTTCACCGCTGGATGGCACACTGTGGAGCCTGGCTTCCCACACCAATACGGAGGGTGAAAGCCTTGATACTTTAACCGGCAGCGAAATTACAGCCGCGTTTGCCGCCGTAGAACTCAACGGCAGCGCTGGCTGCAACAACTATTTCGGCTCTTACACGATCGACGGTGAGCGCATCTACACCGGTATGCTGGCTAACACCGAGATGTACTGCATGGAACCCGAGGGTGTCATGGAGCAAGAGAGTGAGTACCTGGCGACGCTGCGCAGAGCGGATACTTACTATGTAGAAGAGGATCAGTTGTATTTCTTCGATGCCGACGGGAACATTTTACTCTCCTACCAGTTAGTCGTACCTGCGGCGCTCACCGGCACAAACTGGTCACTGACCGGTTACAACAACGGCACGGGCGGCTTTGTGTCCCTTTTAGAAGGCACATCGATCAGCGCTCTTTTTGCTGGAGATGGGAGCCTGAACGGGTCCGCTGGCTGCAACAGCTACATGTCGTCCTATGAAGTGGACGGCGAGAATATTACGGTTGGTTTTGCAGCCAGCACCCAGATGTTCTGCGCCGAACCGGAGGGCATCATGGAGCAGGAAAACGCCTACCTGGCCGCCCTGGGCACCGTCGCCACATACCAGATCCAGGGTGATGAGCTTATAATTTTCAACGCCGATGGCGGGAGGGCACTTTCTTACGTCGTTTTGCCAATTACTTATGAAGAACTGGGTAACGCCGAGTATCGTTCGGTATGGACCGAAGATGGCATCGTGCAGCTCGAAGACGGCGAGTACCGAGAGCAGGCCGCCCCCGATTCTGCCTCCGAGCTCCTCGTGCTGCTCTTTGAATATCACGCCTTTGGCGAGTTGGAAGACGGCGCCCCCGCCGCAGCTGTTGTCCTGGTGACGAGCGGCGGCGGCAGCGGCAGCTTTTACGACCTGGCGCTGGTAACGAAAGAAGGGGACGAACTGGTGAACGTGGCGGTCACGTCCTTGGGTGACCGGGTGGGTATCAACTCGCTGTCATTTGAAGATGAAAAGATAGTTGTAGACATGGTCACACACGGGCCGGATGACCCGCTGTGCTGCCCAACCCAGCACGTCATCCAGACATACATGTACAATGGCAGCGAGCTGCTGCTCGAATCCAGTAAGAGCGTATCAGAGAGTGAGTTTGACCCGCTGCTGCTGGACGTGGTCTGGCTGTGGGAAGGCAGCCAGTACAACAACGACACCAGCGCCGTACCGGACAACCCGGAGGTGTACTTTGTGGAATTTATGGCCGACGGCCAGGTGCTAATCAAAGCGGACTGCAACACCGTCCAGGGCACCTACTCGACCGCCGCTGGCAGCTCGATCAACTTCGATGAACCCTTGGTCACCACTTTAGCTGCCTGCCCGCCCGGTTCGTTGGCGGACGACTTCCTGCGCGACCTGGTCGCGGCAACGATATATTTCTTCGAGGACGATTTTCTGTACATGGACATGAAGTACGACACCGGCACGATGAAGTTTTCCAGGAGCGAATGAAAGATACTGAAACAACACTGCATCCTGAGTCAAGCTCTGTCCCCCTCTCCCAAAATTTGGGAGAGGGGCTAGGGGTGAGGTTTATCGCCCTCATCCCAGCCTACAACGAAGCGGCGCGCATCCGACCCGTAATAGCGGGAGCGCTCGAACACCTGCCCGTGCTGGTGGTCGACGACGGCTCAGCCGACGACACCGCCTCCGTCGCTGAGACCGCGGGCGCCCGGGTGCTTCGCCAGCAGCCAAACCGCGGCAAAGGGGCGGCCTTACGCCTCGGGTTCCGCCGCGCCATCGACCAGGGTTTCGAGGGCGTATTGACCCTGGACGCCGACGGCCAGCACGACCCGGCCGAGATACCGTCCTTCCTGGACAAATACGCTGAGATGGGGGCCGACCTGGTCATCGGCGCCCGCGATTTCAGCCACATCCCGCTCGTGCGCCGTCTGGCCAATTCGCTCGGCCGGGTCACCTTTTCCTGGGCGGTGGGTCAGGAGATACCCGACAACCAGTCCGGCTACCGCCTGATCAGCCGCCGCCTGATGGGTGATTTATTGGACAGCCAGGAAGGGGGCTTTGAATTCGAAGTCGAAATGATCAAGGTGTGCGTCAGGCGCGGTTACCGCCTGGAATGGGTGCCTATCCGCACCATCTACCGCGGCGAATCGAGCCACATCTCCCCGCTGTTGCACATCCAGAACTTCCTGCGCGTTGTCTGGCAAACGCGCCGCGATATGCGCGGCATGTAATCCGGTTTTTTTCAACGCGGGCCAGCGATCGAACCGCAGTTGCACTGCGGCTCGATCCCACGCTTAACATTCTGAAAAACTGGAAATTTACTCTAACCCACGCAGGCCTGTGCTGAACGGCTGTGAAGTATGGGTTTTGTGCCTCTCGTAATCGTGACCATGTCCTGAGTGGGCGAAGGATCAGTCGCCAGGGAAAAATTCGCTCTCGTGAGATGGTTTCAACCGCCAACAAATGTCAGCCTAGGAAAGTCTGCTTAAATTTCCCAGAACCTGATTGAAGATTCCTCTTTGTGTTCTTCGTCCCTTCGTGGTAAAAATAACCACCATGCCCACCACCCCCACTGACCAACCCCATACTGACCTGCCCTTATTCACATCCGGGGTAGATATTCACGAAGCCAGCGCGGCCATGATCCTGCTGCACGGGCGCGGCGCCACCGCCCAGGAGATCCTGTTCCTGGCCGATCTGCTCAAACTGCCTGATTTCGCCTTCCTGGCTCCACAGGCGGGTGGAAACAGCTGGTACCCATACAGGTTCACAGTGCGGGTAGCACGCAACGAACCCTTTCTGACTTCCGCATTAGATATGATTACGGATATCATAGGACAGGTGGAAGAATCCGGCATACCGCTCGAAAGGATCGTGCTGGGCGGCTTTTCGCAGGGCGCCTGCCTGGTGAGCGAGTACGCCGTGCGCTATCCAGCTCGATACGGTGGCCTGCTGGTCTTCAGCGGAGGTTTAATCGGTCCGCCCGGAACGGTATGGGGTGCAGAAGGCTCGCTGGACGGCACCCCGGTCTTCGTCGGCTGCAGCGACCGCGACCCCCACATCCCGCTGGAGCGCGTTTATGAAACCAGCGACGTACTGACTCGCATGGGCGGCGAAGTGACCTCCAAAATCTACCCCAACCTGGCCCACACCGTCCACCCCGACGAGATCGACCACGCCCGAAAAATGCTTTCATACCTGTGATCGCTGGGAATGTTCATAATCAGCGATGAACAATCAATAATCACAAATCAGCATTCACAAATCAAAAATCCAATGATCCACCTCCACACCCACTCCTACTACTCATTCCTGGAAGGTGTCGCCTCGCCAGCTGAACTGGCGGATGCGGCTGCCAAAGATGGCATGAGCGCTATCGCCCTCACCGACCACCTGTGGCTGACCGGCGCGGTTGAGTTTTACAACGCCTGCCAGGACGCCGGCGTGTCGCCCATCCTGGGCCTGGAGCTGGACGTGATTTTACCTGCGGACATTGCCCCGCCAGACCAGGTGAGCGCCGCAGGTCGGCTGGTGTTGTTGGTAGAAAATGACGCTGGTTGGCGCAGCTTGTGCCGCTTGAGCAGCCTGGCCCTGACCGATCCTGAGGACCCAGCCGGAAAAGCGCTGTCCATCCAGGAGCTGGGCGCTAATTCGAGTGGATTGATCTGCCTCTCCGGGGGCGTGCGCGGCCCGCTGACCAGGCTCGTCAGCCGCGGGTTCGAACGCGCGGCCGGGGCGTATTTGACACGCCTAGGCCAACTGTTCCCCGGTCACCTGTACGTCGAACTGCAGGACCACACGCCGCAGGATCATATCTGGAACGCCAGGTTGGTGTCGCTGGCGAAGCGCCTTGACCTGCCCACGGTCGCCACGCAGGACATTTACTACCTGGACCGGGACGGCGCCAAATTGCAGCGCCTTCAGACGGCTATGCGCACGAACCAGCCCCTCAATTCGCTGCCGCCAGATGCGGCTGCTCCCGATGGCGCCTGCTTCACCACCAGTTCCCAGATGGCCGAGCGCTTCGCTTTATATCCAGAAGCCCTGGCTGCCACGGACGAGATCGCCGGACGCTGCCAGTTCGAACTGCCGCTCGGGGTACCACATTACCCCAAAATCGAATTGCCGGACGATCAGACCCCCATGACCGCTCTGCGTCAAAAAGCAGAACGGGGCGCGCGTGAGCTGTACCCGGATTATCCACCTGAAATAAGGGAACGCCTGGATCACGAACTGGAGGTCATCGAATCCCTGGGTTACGCCCCCCTCTTCCTGGTGATGGAGGACATCGTGGCGTTTACCCGCCAGCAGGACATCCCGCTCTCATCCCGCGGCTCGGCCGCTTCTTCGCTGGTGGCACACTGCCTGGGCATAACATCACCCGACCCGGTTCGGCTCAACCTGTATTTTGAACGCTTCCTCAATCCCGCCAGGGCCACACCGCCGGATATCGACAGCGACCTGTGCTCGCGCCGACGCGACGAGGTCATCCGCTACGTGTACCAACGCTACGGCGAAGACCGCGTCGCCATGGTGTGCACCATCAACCGCTTCCGGGCGCGTTCTGCGCTGCGTGAAGTGGCCAAAGCTTACGGATTATCTTCCAGTGAGATAAAAAAGTTGGCCGATTCGCTGCCCAGGCGCTGGCACGGCCCGCCCTCCAGGGGAAGGCGCGGTGGCGACCCCTATGGCGACCTCACCTCCCGCTTCCCCTCATCCGATCACAAAAAGATATTCAAACATGCCACGGCAATCCTGGGATTTCCCCACCACCTCTCCATCCACCCCGGGGGTATGGTGATCGCGCCCGGCCCGATAACCGACCTGGTTCCCACCCAATTGGCCAGCAAGGGTGTGGTCATCACGCAGTTTGATCTGCACCCGATCGAGGAAATGGGCCTTGTGAAAATTGACCTCCTGGGCATTCGCGGCCTGACGGTGCTGAATGACGTCGCCGCGGGCGCCCCACGCCCAGATCTGGGAAAATCACACACCGGCGTGCTGGAATTCCTCGAGTCTATCCCGCAGGAAGACCCCGGCACTTCAGATATGGTGGTCGAAGGGCGCACCATCGGCTGTTTCCAGATCGAAAGTCCCGGCATGCGCGGCACGTTGAAAGAAATCCAGGCCCGCAGCGTGGACGACATCATGGTCGCCCTGGCGCTGTACAGGCCCGGGCCCCTTACCGGAGGCTTGAAAGACGCCTTTGTCCGCCGGCACCGGGGTCAGGAAGTCGCCACATTCCTACATCCCGCCCTCGAGCCGCTTTTAACGGACACCTACGGTGTGATCCTGTACCAGGAGCAGGTGCTGCGCATCGCCAATGAGCTGGCCGGACTCAGCCTGGCAGATGCCGATTTGCTGCGCCGGGCTATGAGCCATTTTGACCCTGGAAAGCAGATGTTGACCTTGAAAGAGCGCTTCATCGCCGGTGCATATTCACGGAACAGGGTGCCCGAACCGGTAGGAGAGCAGATATGGGAGCTGATGGCAGCCTTCGCCGGCTACGGGTTCCCCAAAGCGCACGCCGCATCCTACGCCCAGATATCATGGCGCGCCGCCTGGAGCAAGGCGCATCATCCGGCGATCTTCTTGGCCGCGGTCCTGGCAAACTGGGGCGGCTACTACAGCCAGAGAGTTTACTTGATGGAGGCGCGCCGCCTGGGGCTGTCCCTTCGATCCCCACACATCAACCACGCCCGCCGTGAATTCAGCGTGTCCTATTTGGAGGGCGAGCCGGTGCTTTTTATGGGTTTGGACCAGGTCCGCGATCTCACCCGCCGCACCCAGAAACGCATCCTGCGGGGACGTCCGTTCAACTCCCTGGGGGATTTCCTGGCGCGGGTTGACCCGCGCCAGGTGGAGGCGGAGCGCCTGGTGAAGGTGGGCGCCCTGGAGGGGTTTGGGAGCATCCCGGCAGTTCTGAGCGAGATAAACCAGGGCGGCTGGTCCGCCGGGCAGCTTTCGCTGTTCTCCATGGGCGAAGGTGGAGGTGACGACTGGACGCTTGAGGAGAAAGTTGAGGCGCAGGAAGAAATTTTAGGCGTGGGCGTGGATGCGCACCCATTGGAACTGCTGGTCGATCAGATCGAAGGCGCAGGAGCGGTCACCACGCTGGATGCCGCTGCCCGGATCGGTGAGTCCGTAAGGATAGCCGGCATGCGGCAGGCCTGGCGGCGCAGCACAACCAGGTTGGGAGACGCCATCTACATCATGTCCTTTGAAGATTTGGACGGTATGCTGAGTGTGATGATAACGTCGGACGTATACCGCCGGTCCCTTTCCGAGATAACTACTCGCGGTCCCTATATTGTGGAAGGCACTGTCGAACTGGACCAGGAGCGGGGAGAACCCTTCATCCGCGCCGACCGTATCTGGGCTCTCGTAAAATAAACGCAAACTGCCTACCCTAATCGATTTCTTCGTGCTATACTCCACCCATTAAATTTCACCTGAAGAGAGGAACCAAATTATGAGCACCAAAACCGATTACACACCCGAAGAATGGAATACTGTGCTTGCCGCGCCGTACTTTGCCGCGATTTTGATTGTTGTGTCCGACATGAATTTCGCATTTTTCAAAGAACTCGCTGCTCTCAGTAAAGCCATCATGGCCTCCGGCGTTGAGTCGGAAAGCGACCTGATCAAAGCCATCGCCCTCGACTTCACGTCCAAAGAGACGCAGGAAGAGCTTAAGCCCGAACTTGAAAAAATCCAGAGCCATAAAGATCCCGAAAAGGTGGTGGGCGCCATGCTGGATAACATCACCAGCGCCGCCGACCTGGTCACCAGTAAATCCATTGAGGACGGCGAAACTTACCGCAAATGGTTGGTCTACCTGGCGCAGGCAACGGCCGAAGGATCGAAGGAAGGCGGCTTTCTTGGTTTTGGTGCGGTGCGAGTAAGCGAAAGAGAGCAATACGCCCTGGACCAGCTGGCAATTAGGCTTGGTGTTACCGAAGAATAGGAATTTATTGTAGAGCGAGTTGCCTACTCGCTCAGGGGCAAGAAATCATCTTGCCCTACATTTTATTTACTCCCCGCCTATCATATTCACAACTCCTGCAACAGCGGTCTCTACCTCCGGGCTGAGGCCAGCGCCGGCGTCGAACTGCATCCCTTCGACCCCGTAGATTACCAGGCGCGGGGGCAGCCGGCCAAGCGCCCGGCACATTTCAACCGCCTCAGCCACGCTGAAGGCGTGCGTTGAGTAGTTAAAGAAATTCGTTGGGACGGATTCATGGTGCGCATCGATGCGGTGGATCCTGCCTGGTTCGCCGCCTGCCTGGACCGCATCCACAATTACCACATGTTCGGCGGACTGGATCAGCTCCATCAAACCAGCCCCTTCCCCGCTGTGTTCCAGTGTTGTCACCCAGGGTAATTCGAGCGCCATTAACCGGCGGGCGACGAAAAGACCGGCCCCATCATCCCCTCGTAATTCGTTACCAACACCGATCACTAATTTACGCTGTAAATCCGTACCCATCGAAGAAAACAGCTCATACAGTTTCGAAAGTTAGCTTCAAGAAATGCGCCGCACAGGAAATACACGGATCATAGCAGCGGACCAGCTGCTCGCATTTCAAGGTGGCATCTTCCAGCGGCAGGGAAAGCAGCCCGGGGACGTACTGCCATAAATCTTCTTCAATGCGTCTCAAATTCTGCGAAGTAGGCGGCACGATATTGGCCTCCGCAATCAAACCGTGCTCGTCCACCCGGTAGCGGTGGAATATCAAACCGCGCGGCGCCTCTGTCACGTGGGCGCCCTCACCCGGAGCCACCTGCTGGGGGAGAACGCCGCGGCTTGTTCGAAGTTCTTCATATTCGCGTACCAACTGGATGGACTCATCGAAAGCGTGTACGACTTCAAGACCGCGCGCGATCAAGCTGAAGAATGGGTTTTTAACCGGCATGCTAAGCCCAATTTCGTCCGCCAGGGAGCGGGTGGTCGGTGTGAATTGTTCGAAGTTTAGATTCATGCGCGCCAGCGGTCCCACAAGATAACATCCTCCACCGTCCACGCGCTGAGAGTGCAGCGCATTGGAGTGAGCCACATGCTCTTCACGGAAGTGCTCCTCGTATGCATCGACCGGGATGTCCAACCCAGTCGATGAACGGATTGTCCCCTCGGTGATGGGATATTCTTCGGAATTGTACAGGCTGACAAACTCGTAGTCGTTCTCGAATTCAGGATAGTCCAGCCCGGCCGCCCATCGCACCGTCTCAACCGCCGCCTCCAGCCCCCATTCCAGGTCCGGCATCAATTTTTGCAGGTCATCCTTACGGGGGGCGCGCGTGAAACCGCCCACGCAAGGCGAGATGGGATGGATCTCACGACCGCCGATCAGCCCCATCAATTGATTGCCTATCTTTTTCATACGCAGGCCGCGCTCAACGACCGGCCGCAGTTCAGGGATTTCGGCCATCTCAATCGCTGATTCGTAGCCCAAAAAATCCGGCGCATGCAGCATATACATGTGCAGGGAGTGGCTTTCGATCCATTCACCCAGATAGATCAACCGCCGTAATTTTTGCACGCCTTCGGGAACCTCAACGCCCAAAGCTTTTTCCAATGCCCTCGAGGCGGTCATCTGGTAAGCGATGGGGCAGATTCCGCAAACGCGGGCCACGATGTCCACCACTTCCTGGTAGCCGCGCCCTCTCAGGAAAGCTTCAAAAAAGCGCGGTGGTTCAAATATGTTGAGCTGGACATCTACAACCTGGTCGTCGGAAATTTTGACGCGCAATGCGCCTTCACCCTCGACACGCGCCAGGTAATCCACATTGATTCGTTTTTCAGCCATTGGTTGATCCTTTATCAAATTCATCACTGGCTTCCCGGAACAGCGGAGAATAAGCGTTGAAGCTCCGGAAGGCTCGCACGACTTCGCCAGGCGTTTGCCCCAATTCGATATACCTGTCGCCCAGAGCGTTGGGATTGCCGCTCTCGTACGGGCCAAAACAGCCGTAACAGCCACGGTTGTATGCAGGACATATCGCACCGCAGCCGGCTTGAGTGGCCGGACCCAGGCAGGGTATGCCGCCAGCCACCGTCACACACACCGTCCCCCGCAGTTTACACTCCTGGCATACACTGTGTGAGGGGGTTTGTGGTTTACGCCCGATGAGTAAAGCCGTGATCATTTCAAGCAGTTGCTTCTTACTGATCGGACAGCCGCGCAGCTCGAAGTCCACCGTCACATAATCGCTGATGGGGTGTGATTGATCGAGCGTTGAGATAAACTCGGGTGTTGCATACACAAGATTGGTGTACTGGTCCACATCGCTCCAGTTGCGTAAGGACTGAATGCCGCCGGCGGTTGCACATGCGCCTATGCTGACCAGCATTCGTGAATTCCGCCTGACTTCTTGGATGCGCTCGATTTCTTCTTCGGTTGTCACCGATCCTTCGACCAGCGTCACGTCGTATGGTCCTGCCAGCGCGCGTCTGCGAGCTTCAAGGAAATATGCGATCTCTACTTCCCCTGCGATGTCAAGCAGCTCATCTTCACAGTCCAACAAGGTGAGCTGGCAGCCATCACAAGAGGCAAATTTAAATACCGCCAGGCGCGGTTTTCTAGGTGTGCTCATTAGAAATCCTCCACATTGAAGAACGCTTCGACGCGCTCAAAACTCAGCACCGGTCCTTCTTTGCACAAAAATGTCGGTCCGTACTGGCAGTGCCCACAGAAGCCGATCGCACATTTCATGTTGCGTTCCAGAGACACAAAGATCCGCTCTTTAGGTATGCGCCTGGCCAGCGCTTCGTAGACCACAAAGCGCATCATGATCTCCGGTCCGCATGTAAACACGGTCGTGCGCCGCGGATCCGGCCGCAGCGAGTAAAACAACATGGGCACCACACCCACCCTGCCCGGCCAGGATGAATCTGCCCGGTCCACAGTGCCGAGCACATCGATATCGTGGGCGCGCCAGGAGTCGTACTCTTCGGGAAAGAGCAGATCTTCCGGGGAGCGCGCACCCACCAATATAGAGACCTGCTGGTATTTATCCCGGTTATGGATCACGGAATAAATGGCAGGGCGCAGCGGCGCCAGGCCGATCCCGCCGCCGACTAAGATCAAATCCCCGCCCTCGGCCGTCTCCACCGGCCAGTGGCTGCCATACGGCCCGCGCACCCCGAGCGTGCCGCCGGCGCCCATCTTATCGATAGCGCTTGTGACATTACCCGCCACTCGGATGGTATGCAGCAGTTCGGACGGTTTGGCAGGGTCCGAACTGATAGAAATAGCCACCTCCCCAATGCCGGGCAGGTAAAGCATGTTGAATTGGCCCGGTTGGAAGCGGAAATTCTCTCTGGCTTCCTGCTTTTGCAGTTCAATTGTATAGGTAGCAACACCCGGCGTTTCGGGGTTCACAGCGCTGATCATCGCAACTTCCGGCAGCATGGCATCAGTTTGTAATGGTTGCGAAAGTACAGATTGCACGTTTAATTCAGTCATCATTACACCTCCCCTCGTATGGCAGCCACTTCTTCGGTCAGGTTTATGCCCACCGGACACCAGGTGATGCATCGTCCGCAGCCCACGCAGCCAGACGTACCAAACTGGCCGATCCAGGAAGCCAGCTTGTGGGTCAACCACTGCCGGTACCGGGAGCGGATGTTTGGGCGCACGTGGCCGCCATGCACGTAGGAATAATCGGGGTTGAAGCACGAATCCCAGATACGAATGCGTTCCGTCTCCTGTCCGGTCAGGTCGCTAACATCATTTATATCCGAACAGAAGCAGGTCGGACAGACCATCGTGCAGTTAGCGCAGGACAGGCAGCGTTGAGCAACCTCATCCCAGCGCGGATGATCGAGGTTGTCGAGCAGCAGACCGGGAAGATCCGAGGTATCCAGTGTGCGCCCCATCCTGGATTCGGCTTCTGCCAGGGCCTGGCGTGCGCGGTTGACCTCCATCGCTCCTGCAAGCCGCCACGGGGCGCCATTCAGCATATGCGCTCCGAGCGGCGATCCCACTTCGACAAGAAACACATCCTTCAATTCGGTCATCGCCAGGTCAAAATCACCGCGGCACTCGGGACCTGTGCCCATCGAAACACAGAAGCAGTTCGCGCCAGGTTCGGTGCAGTTGTTAGCCAGGATGAAGGCGTTCTCGCGGCGTTTACTGTAATGCGGGTCCTGGATGTCCCCCTCGATAAAAATTCGGTCGAGAGTTTTTACCGCTGCCAGGTCGCAGGCCAGGACGCCGATAAAAGCATAATTGGGCGTAGGCTGATCCTCTACGATCACCTCGAAGCCATCCCCGTTGCTGCGCGTAGAAAATAGCTTCGTTTGCGGCGGGTAAAGAAAACGTTTCCAGGAATTGGGACCCACAACGTATCCAAAGTACCGCTCATCAGAGCGTTCCTGCAGCCGGTAGCTGCCCGGGCTTTGCTCATCCGTCCAGCCGATCGGGAGGTCCTCGACCCCGCTGATGTGATCGTATAAGATCGCCCCCTCTCTCAACGTTGGTCCAATCAAATCGTAACCCCTCTCCTTCAAGGCGTCCATAATATTTTGTAAAGCGGTTTTCGGGATGACCACCTGCTCTCCCGGGTTGGGGGTAACCTGGTTCATGAGCTGTCTCCTTCGCTTCCCGCGGCATACATATCCAGGAGCTGCAGTCGTGTTGCCGATAGACGTCCTGCGATCACATCCGTCAGCCGCTCGTAAACGTAATAGCCCAATTCGTGGTCCTGCTCGCATAATTCACGCAGAGCAGCCGCATCGAAGACGATCGCTTCCGAATCCAGGATGGTATGGGCGCCGGCAGTCCTGATCCTTACTACCGGAAGAAAAGCGGACCAGCCAAAGATCTCATTCTCATTTACAGTGAGGATCCTGATCCTTCCACGGGTTGGGAAATTGATGTCCAGTGCCACGCGGCCCTTCAGCAGCAGATAAAGGCAGTGGTCTACATCCCCCTCTCGAAAAATAACCTCTCCAACGGGCCAGCGCACTTCGGAAGCTATCGATACGATCTTGTCGAATTGATCTTCGTTAAGTCGATCAAACCAGGGATTGGATTTGAGTTTCTCTATTTTTGTTATGTCATTCATTGATACTCCTACGCTTAAGGCTTGTTGGGGCTTTGGGAACTTCGGTGGTTAAATATGTTCCAGCGGCCGCCACACCTTTAACCACGACATTAACTGAAGAACCGGCTTGTATTAGCATACCCTGAATCTTACGGGAATTGTACAAATATGCCAGGAGAAATGTCACAGTTTATATGTGAATTTTATCACAAATAGGGTTTATTGGAAATTTTTTCCAAAATAAACCCCCCAAATCCATCTTTGGATAGATTACACACCGACTGATCTTTGATACATTTGTATAAAGAAAAAGTGCACAGAAGTGGCCGTCCCAGAAGTACATAATTGTCATTCTGAACGGAGTGAAGAATCTCTGCCAAAATACGGGAGACCCGTCGCTAGGTCCCTTGCAAGTTCAAGATAAACTCAGGGAGACAACCATTTTTGACAGCGCCTTCACGAAGGAGATCAAACCTTTGCTAAATGTCGAAATCTGCATAAGCGATCACATCGATGAAGGATGGTCGGAATGGTTTGAGAGCCTGACCATCACGCATACCGAAGATGACCAGACGATCCTCACCGGATCGGTCGTCGATCAAACCGCCATCTACAGCCTGATCGCCCGCTTATCGAGATTGGGCCTGGCGCTGGTATACGTCAAGGTAACCTAAAAAAAACCCGCAATATGAATCCTACTACCCAAAAGAAAGGAGCAGTCATATGACACCCATACTTGAAGTCGATAATCTGGTAAAAAAATATGGAGATTTTGAGGCCGTAAAAAGGGTCAGTTTCTCAGTTGAAGAAGGTGAGATCTTCGGCCTCTTAGGTCCCAACGGGGCCGGTAAAACCCAGACCATCTCCATGCTGACAGGCGTGATCGAACCCACATCCGGCACGGCTCGCATCGGCGGTCACAATATCCACGATGAGCTGGGTGAAATCAAACAGATCAACGGTCTCGTACCTCAGGATCTGGCGCTCTATCCAACCCTGAGCGCTCGCTCAAACTTGAATTTCTTTGGCAGCATCTACGGTTTGCACGGTAAAGAGCTGAAGGAGCGCGTGGACGACGTGCTGCATATCGTTGCCATGACTGAGCGCGCCGACGACGTGGTTGATAAATACTCCGGTGGTATGAAACGCCGGGTGAACATCGCCGCAGGCCTGGTTCACCAGCCGAGGTTGCTGTTCCTCGACGAACCGACCGTTGGGGTTGACCCGCAGAGCCGCAACCATATTTTTGAGAGCGTGCAGCGATTGAACCGCGAGCGCGATATGAGCATCGTTTATACCAGTCACTACATGGAAGAGGTGGAGCTGTTGTGCAGCCGCGTGGCAATTATCGACGAAGGCAAAATCATCGCCATGGACACCATCAAAAACCTGATTGCCACCCTGGGTGGTGGAGTAATCCACATTGGTTTGATGGAGGCGGATGAAGAACTCCTGGCCCAGCTTTCCTCACTTCCGGCTGTAAAAGAAGCCAGGCTGACCCAGGCGCCCGTACTCCCGCCACCCGCGGAAGGTGAAGATATCGAAGCTCGCGAAACAGAACCTGTCACTACCGGAGTAGTCGTTGAATTAACAACCGAAAACAGCCAGCAAGCCATTGTTAATGTGATCGGCTGCCTGAATGATCAGGACATCCACCTGACATCGTTGGAGATACTCGAACCAAATCTTGAGAGCGTTTTCCTGCACATGACCGGAAAGAAGCTCAGGGAGTGATGACATGAATGCATTGAAAATTGCTTCCAAAGATCTGCAGATCTTTTTCAGGGACCGCGGAGCGATATTAACCCTCTTTGTATTACCGCTGGTGTTTGTGGCCGTATTCAGTGGTGTACTCATGTCAATTGGCGTTGATGAAGACGAAGCCATAACGCTGGCCGTTGTCAACCTTGACGTTGGCGAAACCGCCCAGATTTTGCTCGAAGGAATCGATAACGCTGGTGGAGTGCTCGTAGAACTATACACTGAAGATGAAGCCATGAGCTTGTTGGATGAGAAAGAGATTCCCCGTGTGCTGGTTATACCGGACGACTTCACCGCCGGCATGGACTCTCATCACCAGGTGACACTGCAGTTGATCAATCACCCTGATGCTGACATGCAGCAAACCGAAGCCGTGCAGTTGGTGGTTGATGGCGTAGCGCAAGACATGGCGCTCGAGAGTCAGATTATCGCCAGCCTGGAGCTGATGGGTGAAATGCAAGCCAATGCACCCGAAGAATTCCAGGTGTTTAACACGGAGCGCAATATATCACAGGCACAAAGTCAATTTGAGAGTGCACAAGACCAATCCCTGGTGTCTGTTGACCAAAGAATACCCGGGCAAACCGAAAAGAGGAAAGATGATCTAAGGGAACACAGCGCCGTACCCGGGATCGCAGTTCTTTTTGTCTTCATGACAGCACAGACAGCAGCGCACATGGTCTTTGATGAGAAAAAGGTCGGCGTTTTCCGCCGCCTGCTGGCCGCGCCGATCAGTAAGCTGGACATCCTGATTGGCAAGATGATCCCTAATATGATTATAGGGCTGATACAGATCGCTGTCATCTTTGCCTTTGGGGTGTTTGGGATGAAGCTGTTGGGCTTAACGCCCATGTCCCTGGGCAATGACCCGCTGGCACTGGTCCTTGTCGCCATACTTATTGCGTTGTGCTCCAGCTGCCTGGGGGTGTTGATTGCCGCCATCGCCCGCACCGAAAATCAGATCGGAGGACTGAGCACGTTAGTTTTGTGGGTTTTAGCTATTCTGGGAGGATGTATCATCCCGCTCTTTTACCTGGAAAACTTTCTCGGACCAATACCCAAGTTAATTCCACATTACTGGGCAAATCTCGCATTCAGCGACATCACCGTCCGCGGGCTGGGAATTGGAGACATCATGCTAGAGATGGGTGCGCTTTTATTATTTTCCGCCATTTTCTTCGCAATAGGTTTATGGCGCTTCGATTTCGACTGATCCTAACTGAGGCAATATTATGAAAACAATCCGTTATACACTTTCCGTAACCTGGAAGGAAATCCTGCTGCTCAGTAAAGACAGGGGAACGCTGGCGATTATGTTCTTGATGCCACTGCTGCTGGGTTCGGTCTTTGGAGGCATCAATCTCCAATTGATGCAGGTGGGCGAAGAGGGGAACATCCTGTTTGACATCCACCTGGTAAACCAAGATGCTGGTGTATTTGGAGAACAGCTTGAAGCTGCCCTTAACGAGATCAGTATTGTAAACGTGATCCCATCAGACTCATTGCCTGATTCTGAGGAACAGGTCGCAAAAGGCGAGGTGACTGCTGTCGTCATCATCCCGGCAAGTTTTACCGGGGACATCAACAGCTATACCCCAACCAAAATCGAAGTTATCGTTGATCCAGCCGCTCCAGATAGCGCCAGCATCGTCTCGGGCATTCTCAATCAAGCAGCCGCTGAGATAACCATTTGGGGCGAGGTGCAGTATGGCGTGCGAACCATCCTGGATGAATCCGGTGTGATGGAGAACGCCAACCCGGAGGTACAGATGGCGGTGGCCGGTCAGACTCTGGGCGTCATCATGACACAATTAAACGAGATGCGGCGCGATCCGGCCATTCTTCTGGATAACAGGACCCTGGAGGGAGTAACCATCGAGGGCGACATCGAGCTCTTCTTCGCCTACCTGTTCCCGGCGTTTGCGGTCATGTTTATCTTCTTCATTATTGGTATTTCCGCCGTCTCACTGCTAAGCGAACGAGAGACAGGCACCTTGCGGCGCATGCTGGCCGCGCCTATCCCTCGGGGTGCAGTGATCGCCGGTAAAATGCTGGCTTTCATGCTTTTAGCCTGCGCTCAAATAGTTATTTTGTTCGCAGTTGGAAACATCTTGTTCGATATGCCCCTTGGCGAATCCCCGCTTGCGTTGATTCTTCTGGCCGTGGCCACAGCTTTTGTTGCCACCGCCTTAGGGATGTTGGTGGCTTCACTTTCCAAGAGTTCCAAACAGGCGGACAATATTGGCATGATCCTGGCATTTATTTTAGCCGCCATCGGTGGTGCAATACCGATCAGCAGGATACCATTTGCGCGCATGGAAGGTTTTATCGGCACACTGTCCCAGGTCACGCCGCATGCCCACGCTATCGAAGGCTTCTACCGGGTGATGACAGAAAACGCCGGGTTAGCCCAGGTTTGGCTCCAGATCGGCGTCTTGCTGGTCATGGGGATCGTTATCTTCCTGCTTGCTATCTGGCGCTTCCGATTTGAGTAATATTTGTTGACAACGTGATATTTGTGGCAGGGACTGAGGAGGCAGTCCTTGCGCTTATTTAACCGACCAGATCACAACAGCTTTAATTCCTGTGCACGCGCGATGGCCTGGGACCGGCTGCCCACGCCTAATTTTCCGTAAATATTGTGTACGTGGGATTTAACGGTCCCAAGGCTGATAATTAGCTGGTCTGCGATTTCCCGGTTGGATAGACCCGCAGCGACCAGGCGCAGCACCTGCAGCTCGCGTTCGCTCAGCGGTTCCACGAGCAGCTGTGCTTCGACCGCCTTCATCTGTGGTTGTTTCACCATCGCAGACATAATTTTTTCAATGTATTCCGGCGAGATGCCTCGTAATACTGCCTCACGCAGCAGCGGGACCAAAGCTTCACCGGCGTCAGCAAAGCTGCGAATAAAACCCTCGGAGTGCCCAAGATTTAAAGCCGAGATCAGATAATCGAGCGCATCTTCAGCACGGGTACAGGCCAGGCTTTGCATCACGCCAATTGCTACCTCGCCATACACCCAGCCAGCTTTTGATGCCACTTCATAGCGATCATTCAGATACGCCATAGCTGCGATTTTGTTGTTTTGAGCCAGGTACATTCGTGCGGGTGTGAGACCCAGGAACGGGTAGAAGGGATTCACGTCCGCACCCTCACCGGCACGCTGCGCCCACACCTGCGCCTCTGAAAGATTTCCCATAGCCAGGGCAAGCTGGACGTGCAGGGCAGCATTTCTTGCACGTGTCAATGGATTTACGCTGTGCTCCTGAATCAGTCTATCGGCTCTCAGGAGCGCCTTCATCGACTCATCCAGATCACCAAAAGCTAATCTTTGACTCGCCATCTGGTGGAGACCGGCGGCCTGGAACTCCCCATTGCGGGTGCGCTCACTGATATCAATGCTCTTATCCAGATACCCTCGGCTTGCGTCTATATCATCCCACTCATGGTGCAGCGCGGCCAGGTCAAGATAAGCCAGGGCCATGATCGGGATTTGATCACCCATTTTAATCAAAGCCTGAAAACCCTGATTAGCTCGCTGCAGCTGTCCCTGGGCCGCCAGCGCCCTGTTCAGGAAAACCCTGGCGGTCGCTTCTGCGTACAGATTTCCTGTCGTCGTATATATCCCCAAATGCTCATCGAGCACATTCCTGGTCTCCTTCAATTGGCCGGAGTGCCAGTATGCGATCCCCAGGTTGACTGCCAGGATCCCTCGCAGCGCCAAATTCTCATCCGGCAGCAAAGACAACGCCCTTTGCGATGTACTTATAGTTTGGGCGGTATCCCCGCGCGAACGAGCGATATATGCCTCAATAGCGGCGACTTCCCCTAAAAATTCTGGGGAGGGACCAACTTTCTTTTCTGCGCATGCGAGGACCTGTTCAGTTTTTTCGAGCTGCCCGATCAGCACCAGTGGCCAGCAGTAGGCCAGACACAGGTTCGGGCGTGTGAGCAGCTCAGTTTCTGGCAGCATCCGATACCAATTCAGCACCGTGGCCAATTCTCCGCGGTTGAGCAGATTGCCGGTCTCTTTGTTAATTAATTTTTCCGACCAGTCCCAGTCCTCGGAGAGGACCGCATGCCGCACCGCATCTGCGGGGTTTCCGTTCATGTCCAGCCATTGGCTGGCTCGAGCGTGCAGTTGGCTCACGGGGAAATCCCCCTTCATCCGCAGGCGATTTCGCAGCAGGTCAGCGAAAAGCTGGTGATATCGGAACCAGGTATGGGATTCATCCAGCGGCTGCAAAAACAGGTTTGCGCTTTCGATCCTGCCCAGCATTTCCAGACCGTCATCGCGGTCTGTTATCGCCTCGCAAAGCGGTGCAGACAGGCGCTCCAGGATGGATGTTTTGAGCAAAAAATCCTGCACGTCTCCCGGCTGCCCCTTCAGTACCTCCTCAAACAAGTAGTCAAGGATATAGCGGTTGCTGCCCGTAAAGGAGCGCACAAACCCGCGCACGTCACTGGCATCGCGCATGGAAAGCGCCGCCATCTGCAAACCCACTGCCCAACCCTCCGTGCGCCGGGCCAGTGCAGCAGCGTCCTCCTGGGACAGGCTGATCCCGACCACGGATTGCAGGAAACGGCTTACTTCATCCAGCGTGAAACTTAATTCTGACTGCCGTACTTCAACCACCTGCTTGCTGGCGCGCAGCCTGGAAAGAGGCATAGGGGGATCCTCGCGCGTGGTTATCACCAGGTGCATATTTTCGGGCTGGTAATCCAATATAAAGTTGAGCTGCTGGTGGATGGCCGCGTTTTGAAGGAATTGAAAATCATCCAGCACCAGGCTGAATGGCGTAGAGATCTCACCTATCTCGTTAACCAAAGCGGTTGCGATGATGTCCTGCGGTGGGGGCTGCGGGCTTCCCAGCATGCTTCGCAATGTCCCGCCGAACTGTGGGTCAACCTGCGCCAATGCCGCCATCAGGTAGCCCATAAAGCGCGCCGGATCATCGTCGTTCTCGTCGAGTGACAGCCAGGTGATGGCATGATCTTTAGAACGCAGCCACTCCGCCACCAGCGTGGTCTTGCCATACCCGGCGGGGGCAGAGACGAGCGTCAGCTTGCGGGAAAAATTACCCCCATACCAGAGGTCCGCGTTCAACAAATCCATCAAACGTGGGCGTGTCACCAGCTCCCGACGTAGAGGCGGCGGTGTAAGTTTGGTCTTCAGCAGCAGTTCATCCATCTCTAATCCAGTTCCAGACGCTGCTCCAACCAGCGTACGAACAGAGCCAACCCCAACGTCATCACCAGGTACAGCAGGGCAGCAATGCTGTAAGTCTCGAAGAACTTAAATGTGGATGCGGAGTACACCTTGCCCAACTGGGTGATATCCGCCACGCCCAGCACCGAGACAAGAGCCGAATCCTTAAGCATGGCCACAAACTCGTTGCCCAGCGCAGGCAGCACGTTGCGCACCGCCTGGGGCAGCAGGATAAAGCGCATCGTCAGCCAGTAGCCCGCCCCCTCGGTCTGCGCGGCTTCGGTCTGCTCCTTGGGGATCGACTCGATGCCAGCGCGCAATATCTCGGAGATAAAAGCGCTGTAACCGATCGACAGGGCCAGGATGGCGCGCACCGTAAAATTGAACTGGCGTATGCTGATCTCCGCCATGATCCCGCGCTCGATCAATGGCCCGCCCAAATAATTCAAGCCGGTAACCAGGGCCGGCGCCCCGACGAAAGAGATGAAATAGAGCAGCACCAGCATGGGGATGCCGCGAATGATTTCCACGAAAAAAGAGGAGATTTCGTTCAGGATGCGCACGTTGGAAACACGCATCAGGGTCCACATCAGTCCCAAGATAACGGCCAGGACATACGAGATGACCGAGACATAAACCGTGGTCCACACACCCTTGCTGACGGCTTTAAAGATGATCTGGTAGTTATCGTTGTTGGCGATGGTCCAGAACGCGAGCACCGCCAGCAGCAGCGCCGCCAGCAGCCAGTATGGGAGCCTGGAAAGTCTATCGGCAGCGGGAACAAGGTACGAGCGTAATGCCCGCGATGGATTATCCGCCTGGGGTTGCCCGACACTCATAGATACCTCCACATATATCGAACCACCAGGTCACACAGCCACGATCATGCCAAACGAATCGAATACTTTTCTTCGTGACACTTCGTGACCTGCCGCCCTGGTGGTTTATTACCATTCCGAAAATTATCGCTGGGGATGTCCCAAAAGGTTGTCACCCTGAGCGGCTCAACTCAGTCGAAGGCTCAACTTCGTTGAGCTTAACGAAGGGTCTCATCGACTATGAGGGAGATTCCTCACTGGTAGTCTCTCACTGAGAAGATGATAGATTGTCATTCTGAGCCCGATCGAACGGTGAAGATTGTTCGATCGGCAGCGAAGAATCTCAGGCATTGCTGGGGGAGATTCTTCACTCCGTTCCTCTCCGTTCAGAATGACACGTTCCATTTTAGACACCCCCCTCCCGATTTTACGGATGGGCTCTTATTTTTTTAATAAGCGTACAACCGGCGAAATACTGCCTGATAAATCCGGCATTCCACCGGAGGTATATAGATTTAAGGCTTACGCAGTTCAGGGTTGCTGGGGATGTGGTGGGGCGACTTTGCCGCCCCGCCACACCCCACAAGTCTACTCAACTGCGTAACTTCTAAGATTATTGTGCGGCTGGATCGTAAAGGAAGAACCAGCGTGTGTTCAAATAGTCGAGGAAGCCATCGGCGATCAGGGACTGGATGGCTGCATTGAAGGGCGCTACCAGTTCAGAGCCGGGCGTGAAGATGAAGCCAAACTCCTCCGTGCCCAGCGGTTCGCCCACCAGCTTGAGCTGGTCGGGGTTGGCGCCGATGTAGCCCCGGCTGGAGGCGGCGTCCATGAGCACCATGTCCACGTCACCGGCGATCAAAGCCTGCACCGCGGCGCCGAAGTTCTCGAGCAGAATGATGCGCGGGTTGGCCTCATCGCCGTCCAGCACGTCGTAGACGGCCACGTAGAAGTTGGTCGTGCCGGTCTGCGATCCGACCAGCAGGTTCTCATCAGCGGCGAACTCTTCGGGCGTGCTGAAGCGGTCCTCGTCTGCGCGCACCAGCATAAACATCTGCGACAGCATATACGGGTTGGAGAAATCGATCTCCTGGGCGCGCTCTTCGGTGATGGTAATGCCGTCCATACCCACGTCGAACTGACCTTCTTTGACGGCCGCGATCATCGTGTCCCACGATGTTACGTCCCAGTCAACCACGCAGTTCAGCCGGCGGCAGATCTCGTCCACCGCTTCGTACTCCCAGCCAACCGCCTCACCTGTTTGCGGGTCGACGAAGTTGAGCGGCGTGTAATCGTTGCCCGTAACAGCAACCACGGTCTGGCCGCCCAGGTCGGCAAGCTGGTCGTAGGCGTCCTCGGCGTTGGCGTCGGTGAGGAAGAACCAGCGCGTGTCCAGGTAGTCCAGGTAGCCATCGGCGTCCATCTGTGATATGGCGAGATTGAAGGGCGCTACCAGGTCGGAGCCGGGTGTAAAGATGAAGCCGAACTGCTCCGTGCCCAGCGGCTCACCCACCAGCTTGAGCTGGTCGGGGTTGGCGCCTATGTAGCCCCGGCTGGAGGCAGCGTCCATGAGCACCATGTCCACGTCACCGGCGATCAAAGCCTGCACCGCGGCGCCAAAGTTCTCGAGCAGTATGATGCGCGGGTTGGCCTCGTCGCCGTCCAGCACATCGTATACCGCCACGTAGAAGTTGGTCGTGCCGGTCTGCGATCCGACCAGCAGGTTCTCGTCGGCAGCGAACTCCTCGGGCGTGCTGAAGCGATCTTCATCGGCGCGTACCAGCATAAACATCTGCGATGTCATGTACGGGTTGGAAAAGTCGATCTCCTGGGCGCGCTCTTCGGTGATGGTGATACCGTCCATGCCCACGTCGAACTGGCCTTCTTTGACGGCCGCGATCATCGTGTCCCATGCAGTGACCTGCCAATCGACGGCGCAGTTCAGGCGGCGGCAGATTTCGTTTACGGCGTCATACTCCCAGCCGACCGCCTCACCCGATTGCGGGTCCACATAGTTGAGCGGCGTGTAATCGTTGCCGGTGACCGCCACAACCGTCACGCCTTCCAGGTCGGGCAGGCGCAAGGTAGCGGGCACATCGCCAACCGGGGGCGGCTCGGGAGCAGCCTCGGTGGGTTCAGGTTCAGCCTCCGTGGGCTCCGGTTCTGGCGGCGGCGGGACATCGGTCGGTTCTGGCGCAGGAACCTCGGTGGGTGCCGGCGATTCTTCAATCGGTGGCTCCGTTGTGGGCGTCGCTTCGGCGCATGCTGCCAGCAAAAGGGCTACCAGCAGCAGCAAACTCAATAACTTGATCTTCATTTCCTCGTCTCCTTTGTTCGGTCGATAAATTAATTGTGATGAATTGAAACCACCCGAACGAAGTCAGTACATTTATCCGCCCGGGCATCGTGAAACAGCGAAAATCAGTATAGCATATAACGAGAGGCGGCACAAGCGAGGCAGGAAATGGTTCTTAGTGAATGGTGTATAATTGGGTTGGGTGGCAATTTATTACATATTTCTTCATATACGCGCCCTTTGGTGTGATAAAATTATCCTACATTCAGTGAATAACACTCAAATAACTCCATATAATCCGTCTGGCTGCAGGATTGTAATTAAGGAGAATTCACCATGACCCAGAAAGAAATTGAACTCATACTCTCGCGGCATCTGGCCGAATACCTGGCGATGCCTATCTTCATCGTCGATCCGGGCGGTGACATGGTCTACTACAACGAATCGGCGGAAATAATCCTGGGCTTCCGCTACGTGGAAACAGGGGCGATGCCAGCCAGCGAGTGGTCAACGATCTTCAATCCGGTGGGTCTGGATGGCACACCCATGGAACCCGAAGAACATCCCCTGATGATCGCCATAATAGAGCAGCATCCGGCTCACAAACGCTTCTGGATCAGGGGGCTGGATAAGAACAAGCGCCTGTTGGAGGTGACTGCCATCCCTTTGATCGCGCAAGCGGACCGCTTTCTGGGCGCCATCGCTTTCTTTTGGGAGGTCCCGGAATGAAAGTCACCCTGTGGGGGACGCGCGGATCGCTGGCCTCGCCCGGCCCTGACACGCTGCGCTACGGCGGCAACACCACCTGCGTCTCGGTGGAGGGTTCCGACGGCACGCTGCTGGTGCTGGACGCCGGCACCGGCGTCCGCAACCTGGGTCAGCTGCTGCCGCCAGAACTGGACCGCGTGCACATCCTTTTCACCCATCTGCACATGGATCACATCGAGGGCCTGCCTTTCTTTTCTCCACTGAACAATTCAGACGTTACTGTGACGATATTTGGTCCTGCCAGCACCACCCTGAGCCTGAAAAGAAGGGTGATCCGCTACCTGTCGCCGCCTCTGTTCCCGGTGAACGTGCGTGAGCTGCTCTCCGACCTGCGCTTTTTTGGACTGGCATCGCATACGATTGAAATCGGTGAATTTACTATAACGGCGCAGCTGGTCATCCATTACAATCCGACCTTGGGCTACCGCATCCAGGGACCGAACGCCACCCTGACCTTCCTGCCGGACCACAACCCGGCGCTGGGCGTTGAGAGCTTTCCACACAGCAAGGAATGGACGTCCGGTTATGACCTGGCAGAGGGCGCCGACCTGCTGATCCACGACGCGCAGTACACCGACGAAGAGTACCAGACGCGCGTCGGTTTCGGTCACAGCAGCATGAGCAACGCCTTCCGCTTCGCCGAATTTGCGGGCGTGAAACAGCTCGTACCCTTCCACCACGACCCCACCCACAGCGACGACATGTTGGACCGCACCTTCGAAGATTTGTACGAGGAAATGGCGCCGCAGTACGAGGTGACGCCGGGGAAACAGGGGCTGGTGTTCGAGATGTAGGTTAGGGGGGTGAAGAAATGATTAATGGTGAATGGTTAATAGTTAATAAAAAAGTGACTGCTTGAATCCGGCACTGATCCTTGTTTTTACGCTTACGGCGTTTGTGTTCGCCCTGGCGCACGGGTATGAGCGGCTGGGTTGGGCGCGCACGCTGCTGCTGCTGGCGCTAACTTTCACTATCAGCCTGCTGTTGGAAACTGCAGGGGTGGCGACGGGCGTGGTTTACGGCGGCTATCACTACGCGGAGCGCCTGGGGCCGATGTTCCTGGGTCTGGTGCCGTACATCATCCCGCTGGCGTGGTTCATGATGGTCTACCCATCGCTGGTGATCGCCCTCCGGCTGGTTCACAGCCGCGGTAAGCGCCTGGCCTGGGTCGTCCTTGTCGCGGCTGTGGGCGCGCTGGCGATGACCGCCTGGGACCTGGCCCTGGACCCGATCATGGCCTGGTTCGGGTACTGGACGTGGGAGGCGGACGGCGCTTATTTCGGCGTGCCTCTGCAGAATTACCTGGGCTGGTGGCTGACAGCGTTTATCATCTTTTTCACGTTCCTGACCCTGGGGCGCATCCCGATACCGGAAACCGACCAGTGGGGAGGCAGCTTCAACCGCCTGCCGGTGATCAGCTACGCCGTCACCGGTCTGATTACGGTATTGGTAGCGCTGGAAATCGGCCTGCGCGGCCCGGCGGTGGTGGGTGCGGTGGTTATGGGAGTATGGGTGGTGCTGGGGTGGAAGAGTTATATTTTCACTGCAAAAGGCGCGAAGAACGCGAAGGAAGTAAATTTTGGGAATTAACTCCCAAAATTACCGGCAATTTCAGGAGTTAATTCCCAAAATTCGCAGCATATTTTTAATTGTTTCGCGAAAAAAACAATG
>Ga0209013_10000438_pt1 | contig 36717 bp, 26 predicted proteins | sample Cruoilmetagenom2_FD_187291 | JGI IMG/M metagenome (GOLD analysis project Ga0209013, IMG submission 187291) | Oil polluted marine microbial communities from Coal Oil Point, Santa Barbara, California, USA - Sample 2 (SPAdes) (version 2) | ecosystem: Environmental > Aquatic > Marine > Oil seeps ...
ATTAAAAAGCAATATTTTATTGAAGGTGAAATTGTTAACTAATAGAAAATATTGTATTTTCACTTATGGAAATACAATTGATGTTGAAAAACCTATTTACCATATTTTTTTATTCTATACTGTTAGTTTCTTGTTCTTATTTTAATGGTAATTACAAAAAGGAAACCATACCAAAAATTGACACAATTGTTGATTTTAGTTCAGTAGATGCGTATCCTTTATTTCCTGCTTGTAAAGGACTTACATCTAGAGATAAACAAGAAATTTGTTTTCAAATACAAATGTCTCAATTTATTTATGCTACTTTAAATAAGTATAAGCTAAATGCTAATGAAGTAGTTAAAGATACTATTTTGGTAAAATTAAACGTAAATGCATTGGGTAAAACAAGTTTGTCAAGTATTAAAATATCAGAAAAAATTAGACAATTATTACCAGAATTTGATAGTTTACTAAAGGTTAGTCTAACAAAACTACCAACATTATCTCCCGCCATAAAAAGAAATATGCCTGTAACTACAGAATTTACTTTACCAATAGTTTTGAAAAATTAAAGTTTTTTTTGCTAAAAATGAATTATTTAGCTGTTTAACATTTTCCACAAAGTATCCTTTAATTCTGTAAGTCCTTGTTGTGCTACGGATGAAATAAATAAAGTTTTAATACCAGTAGGAAGTTCTTTTTTAAGTTCTTCTTTCAGTTCCTCATCTAACATATCAGATTTAGATATTGCCAGTAAACGCTCTTTATCTAACAATTCAGGATTGTGTTTTTTTAGTTCATTTAATAAAATTTCATATTCCTTTTTTACATTGTCAGAATCTGCTGGAATTAAAAATAATAAAGTTGAATTTCGTTCAATATGACGTAAAAATCGATGACCTAATCCTTTTCCTTCTGCTGCTCCTTCAATTATTCCTGGAATATCTGCAATAACAAAAGTTTGAAAATCGCGATATTCAACAATACCTAAATTAGGTTTTAAAGTGGTAAATGCATAATCTGCAATTTTAGGTTTAGCTGAAGTAATTACAGATAATAAAGTAGATTTACCAGCATTTGGAAATCCAACTAAACCAACATCTGCTAATACTTTTAATTCTAGTTGAAACCATCCTTCTTTGCCCTCAATACCTGGTTGTGCATAACGCGGTGTTTGATTGGTAGAAGATCTAAAATTCCAGTTGCCAAGTCCACCTTTACCACCTTCTAGTAATATTTGTTCTGTATTTTCAGTAGTTATTTCAAATAAAATTTCTTGGGTGTCGGCATCTCTAACAATAGTACCTAAAGGAACATCAACATAAACATCCTCTCCATCTTTTCCGGAGCTACGTTGTTTTCCACCATGACCGCCTTCTTCAGCTTTAAAATGTTTTTTAAATTTTAAAGAATAAAGAGTCCATAGATTTTTATTTCCTCTAAGAATAATATGACCTCCTCGTCCGCCGTCTCCGCCATCGGGTCCGCCTTTGGTAATGTATTTTTCTCTATGCAAATGCACAGATCCACCGCCACCATTACCTGAATTAGCATAAATTTTTATATAATCAACAAAATTTCCTTCAGTCATTATTTATAAGTTATCCAAAACCTTACTTAATCGTTCGGTTATTTCACTAATTTCACCAACACCATTTACTCCAAAATATTTGTTTTGAGATTTATAATAGTCTTTTAAAATCTCTGTTTTTGTAAAGTATTCGTTAAATCGATTCAATATTTTATTTTCGTCTTGATCATCCACTCTGCCACTAGTTTTACCTCTTTCTAAAAGTCGTGCAATTAATAATTTGGTAGGCACTTCTAAAGCAATCATTCCGCCAATAGTTTGGCCATGCGATTCTAAAAATAAATCTAAAGCTTTTGCTTGTTCCGTAGTTCTAGGAAAGCCATCAAAAATAAATCCATTAGCATTTTTGTGCTTTGTTACAACACCTTTTAACATTTTAATGGTTACTTCATCTGGAACTAAATTACCTTTATCTATGTACGATTTTGCTAATTTTCCTAGTTTAGTTTCTTTTTTCATATGAGAACGAAAGACATCACCAGTTGAAATATGTACTAAATTATATTTTTCTTTAAGTAAATCTGCTTGTGTTCCTTTACCAACACCTGGAGGACCAAATAATAAAATATTTTTAAATTTGGGTTCCGAAGTAAGTTGATAAATACTAGAATGATTTCTTCCTATTCCGTCATAATCTAATCCATAACCTACAATAAATACGTCTGGAATGGATATTCCGATATAATCAATTTTTAAATCTTTTTTAAAAACATCTGGTTTATAGAATAGTGTTGCAATTTTTAATTGCTTTACTTTTTTATCCTTAAATATCTCATAAATCTGTTGAAGCGTATTGCCTGTATCAATTATATCTTCTAGAATTACAACGGTTCTTCCTTCTAAATCTTGATTTAAACCTACTAGCTCTTTAATATTTCCAGTAGAATTTGTTCCTTCATAAGAAGCTAATTTTACAAAAGAAACTTCACAGTTAAATTTATATTTTCTTACAAAATCAGCAATAAACATAAAGGAACCGTTTAAGATTCCAATAAAAACTGGAGTTTCATTTTTACAATCTTTTCCTATTTGTTTTGCTAGTTTTTTAACTGCTTCCGCAATTATATCTTTAGAAATATATGGTTTAAAGAACTTGTCGTGTAGTTTTATAATGCTCATACTAATGGTTTGTTACAAAGTTAATAATCCAAAAATAATATTAGCTTTTTTTTTAAATTTTATTTTAAATTAAAATAGCCGCTTTGAATTTCAAAACGGCTATCGTTATAATAGGTTTAATATACTTATTTTTTCTTTTTTTCTAACCATTTTACAGTGTCATACATAATTGGAGATGCAATGTAAAGGGAAGAATAAGTCCCTACAACTATACCAACAATTAATGCAAACATAAATCCTTTAATGGAATCTCCACCAAATAAGAAGATAGCTAATAATACTACTAATGTAGTTAAAGAAGTATTTATTGTTCTTCCTAAAGTTGTGCTTAATGCTTTATCTATAACGGTTGAAAATTTCCAAGAAGTATGAATTCCAACAAACTCACGAATACGGTCAAATACAATTACGGTATCATTAATGGAGTAACCTAGTACAGTTAAAATTGCAGCAATAAAAGATTGCCCTATTTCCATATCAAAAGGTAAATAATGATAACCTAATGAGAAAATACCAATAACTATAGTAACATCATGAAATAATGCAGCTACGGCACCAAAACTATATTGCCATTTTTTAAATCGGAATAAGATATATAAGAAAATAACTAATAGAGATCCTAAAATAGCCCATCCAGCAGCTGTTTTTATATCATCAGCAATGGTTGGTTCTACTTTAATAGAACTTAAAATACCTACTGTTTTATGTCCTCCATAACCAGGTTTAAATTGCTCTAATGTTGTTTTAGCCGGAATGTAATTTTTTAACCCTTTATATAATAATTCTTGAACTTCACCATCAATTTGATTTCCTTCTTCATCAATTTTATATTTAGTGGTAACCTTTAATTGGCTAGATTCTCCATAAGTTTTTACTTCTGGAGCACTACCAAATACATTGGTTAAAGCAGCTCTAACATCTGTAGGGTTTGTAGGTTTATCAAATTTAACTACATAAGATCTTCCTCCAACAAAATCAACACCATAATTTAAACCATTGGTTACTAAAGAACCAAGAGATAGTAAAATTATAGTACCTGAAATGATATATGCAATTTTACGTTGTTTTAAAAACCCAACGTTAATATTGGTAAACCATTTTTTAGTAATATTTGTGTTAAAAGTAAATAATTTATCTTTTGCAGCGTACCAATCTAATAGAAGTCTGGTAATAAATACTGCGGTAAATAATGAGGTAACAATACCAACCATTAATGTATAAGCAAATCCTTTTACTGGTCCTGTACCAAAAACGTATAAAATAATACCAGTTAACATGGTAGTAATATTGGCATCTACAATTGCGGATAAAGCACCTTTAAAACTAAATCCGTGATTAATAGCTGCTTTTAATCCTTTGCCAGATCTCAATTCTTCTTTAACTCGTTCAAAAATAATTACGTTCGCATCAACCGACATACCAATGGTTAAGATAATACCGGCAATACCAGGTAATGTTAACACAGCCCCAAAAGCTGTTAGTATTCCAAAGATGAAAAGTAAATTTACTGCTAGTGCTATATCCGCAAAAGCACCTGCTTTACCATAGTAAAAAATCATCCATACTAAGATAAGTAATAACGCCAAAAAGAAAGAACTCATACTACTGTTAATTGCTTTTTGCCCTAAGGATGGACCAACAATTTCAGATTGAATAATATGTGCTGCAGCTGGTAATTTACCTGCTTTTAATACGTTTGCAATATCTTGTCCTTCTTCCACAGTCATACTTCCACCTGAAATAGAAGTTCTACCATTGGTAATTGATGTATTAACAGATGGTGCAGTGTACACATTATCATCTAAAACAACTGCTACAAATTTTCCGACATTTTCTGTGGTCATTTTAGCCCATTGTCTTGTGCCTAATGCATTCATAGTCATACTAACTTCAGGTTTTCCAGTTTGCCCATATTCTTGACTTGCATCAATAATAACATCACCTTCAATAGGAGCAACATCTTCTCTGTTTGATTTTATACCATATAAGTATACTAATTCAACATTTTCATTAGTAGTTGCTTTGGAAGCAAAAGGTTTGTAGTCCCATAAAAATTTAACATACTTTAGGTTGTTTGGTAATAAGGCTCTAACGCTTTTCATAGTTAAATACTTATTAACCTTAGCAGTGTCTGAAACTTTAGCAGTACCAACAACCGATGAAATTTGATTCTGATTTTGCGGTACGCTTGGTGAAAACACTGAAAATAAATTTTTAGCGCTTTTAGTAGCTAAAGAATCGGAAACTTCACCTAATAAATCTTTTAAGTCGTTTTTACTTGCAGTAGAATCTGCTTTGGTTTCTTCTTTAAATATATTTTCAAGAACTGTATTTGCTTGTATAAAGAAATTAGCTGTTTCTTGGTTAGTATAAACTTCCCAAAATTGTAATTTAGCTGTACTTTGTAATAATCTTTTAACACGATCAATATCTTTTGCTCCAGGTAATTCAATTAAAATTCTACCAGATTTACCAATACGTTGAATGTTTGGTTGTGTAACCCCAAACTTATCAATTCTACTTCTTAATACTTCAAATGCAGTATTTACGGAACTAGTAACTTCTTCTGCAATAATTGGTTTTACCTCTTCATCGGTTAATTTAAAGTTTATTTTTTCACGAAGCGTTTTGTTTCCAAAAATACTTGGGTCACTTAATTTAACCGTACCATTACTAAGTGTTTCGAATTCATTATAAAATAAATCTAAAAACGTTTTATCGCTACTTTTTTGAGCTTTGGTTGCTTTAGCTAAAGCTTCATTAAATATCGGGTTTTTAGAATTATTGGATAATCCAATCAAAATATCTTTAACCGATACTTGTAAAATAGCATTAATTCCGCCTTTAAGGTCAAGCCCTAAGTTTAATTCTTTATCCTTAATATCATTATAGCTAAATTTGGCAACACCTACATTAATTACCGTTTTATTGGCAACTGAATCTAGATAATATTGTTCAAACTTTGCTATTTCTCTTCCATCATCAGATTTAGATTCGGCAAATATTTTTGCATTTTTCTCAACACCATTTGTAAACCAGGTAAACGATAATTGATAAATACTTACTAATCCAAAAAGAATAGCGAATAACTTTATAAGTCCTTTATTTTGCATGTTACTTTTTTTAAATAAAATTCTACTGTAATAAACGTGCAAATATATAATTTCAAACACGATTTAACAATTCTTTTTTAGTTTTTATAGCTATTGAATATATAGAGTTAAATTATAGGAAAAATAATTACTCAAATTTGTATCTTTGCACCTAAATTTTTTAGGATATGAAAATGTTAACAGATATAGATATTGCTCAAGGTAAAAAACTTGTACATATTAAAGAAATTGCTGCTAAATTAAATATTGATGAAGATGATTTAGAAATGTATGGAAAATACAAAGCTAAGCTTCCTTTAAGTTTAATAAATGATGAAAAAGTTAAAAAAAATAACTTAATATTAGTTACAGCAATTACGCCAACACCTGCTGGTGAAGGTAAAACTACCGTTTCTATTGGCTTAACAGAAGGATTAAACATAATCGGAAAGCAGGCTATGGTTGTGCTGCGTGAACCATCTTTAGGTCCTGTTTTTGGTATAAAAGGAGGAGCTGCTGGTGGTGGATACTCTCAAGTTGTTCCAATGGAAGATATAAATCTTCATTTTACGGGAGACTTTAATGCTATTGAAAAAGCTAATAATTTACTTTCAGCATTAATTGATAATAATTTACAAAGTAAATGTTGTAGTTTTAATTTAGACCCAAGAACTATTTTGTGGAAACGAGTTATTGATATGAATGACCGTTCTTTACGAAATATAATTATTGGTTTAGGTGGTACAGCAAACGGTATTCCTAGAGAAGATGGTTTTAACATTACTCCGGCTTCTGAAGTTATGGCTATTTTATGTATGGCTACAGATTTTGAAGATTTAAAAAAACGTTTAGGAGATATTTTTATAGGATTTACTTTTGATAAAAAACCAATTTTTGCTCGTGATTTAAAGGCTCAGGATGCTATGGCAATTTTATTAAAAGATGCTATAAAACCTAATTTAGTACAAACATTAGAAGAAAATTCCGCAATAATACATGGAGGTCCTTTTGCAAATATAGCGCAAGGAACAAATTCAATTATTGCTACAAAAATGGGACTTTCATTATCTAATTATGTGGTTACAGAAGCTGGTTTTGGCGCAGATTTAGGCGCTGAAAAGTTTTTGGATATTAAAAGCGTTGCGGCAAATTTAAATCCGAAAGCAGTAGTTTTGGTGGCTACAATTAGAGCTTTACGACATCACGGTGGAGCAAAAAAAGAAGAATACAACACTCCAAATATTCAATTTGTAAAAGATGGTTTCTGCAATTTAGAAAAACATATAGAAAATGTTAGAAAATTTAATATTGAGCCAGTGGTTGCTATAAACGCCTTTATTAATGATACTTATGAAGAAATAAATTTTATTATTGATAAATGTAAAGAATTAGGTGTTAAAGCTGTGGTTTCTGAAGGATGGGCTAAAGGAGGAAAAGGAACGGAAAAATTAGCAAAAGCAGTTGTAAAGGTTGTAGAATCTCATAAAACACATTTTACTCCTATTTATAATTGGGATGAACCCGTTAAAACAAAAATTGAAAAAATAGCTAAAGAAATTTATGGAGCTGCTGGTGTGGATTATGATAAAAAAGCAAAACTAAACTTAAAGCGTATAGAAAGGTTAGGTTTTAATAATTTTGCAGTGTGTATGGCAAAAACACAAAAATCTTTTTCGGATAATGAAACATTAGTAGGAAGACCAAAAGATTTTATAGTTACAGTTCGTGAAATTGAAATTGCGGCTGGAGCTGAATTTATAATTCCTATATTAGGTAGAATGATGCGTATGCCAGGGTTGCCGGCTAAACCAGCATCTGAAAAAATGGGAATAGATAATGAAGGCGTAATTTCAGGGTTATCATAAATATTTTACTGAAATTCACTAAATAAAAAAACTCCTTTGAAACTTATATCAAAGGAGTTTTTTAGGAATTATAAAACCAATTAATCTAATAATCCGTTTGTTTTTTTAACTGCTTCTGCACTTTCGTGAAGTTTTGTTTTTTCAGCATCGGTTAATTCAAGTTCAACAATTTTTTCAATACCATTTTTACCTAAAACGCAAGGTACACCTATTGAAATATCATTTAATCCATATTCTCCTTCTAATAAAGCAGAACATGGGAACATTTTTTTAGAATCTAAAGCAATTGCTTTAACCAATTCAGAAACCGCAGCGCCAGGTGCATACCAAGCACTTGTACCTAACATTTTAGTTAATGTAGCGCCACCAACTTTAGTGTCTTCTGCAACTTGTTGAATTCTTTCTTCAGATAAAAATGTAGAAACTGGTAAGCTGTTTCTAACAGCAAATCTAGTTAAAGGAATCATACCTTTATCACTATGACCGCCAATTACCATTCCGTTAACATCAGATGTTGGGCAATCTAAAGCTTCCGCTAGTCTATATTTAAAACGAGCACTATCTAAGGCACCACCCATACCAATAATTCTGTTTTTTGGTAATCCAGTAGTTTTATGAGCTAAATATGCCATAGTATCCATTGGGTTACTTACCACAATTAAGGTAACATTTGGTGAATGTTTAATTAAATTTTCTGTTACAGATTTTACAATGCCTGCATTTATACCTATTAATTCTTCACGGGTCATTCCTGGTTTTCTAGGAATACCACTTGTTACTACAGCAATATCACTATTTGCTGTTTTAGAATAATCGTTGGTAGAACCTGTAATTTTAGTGTCAAAAGCCATTAAGGATGATGTTTGCATCAAATCCATAGCTTTTCCTTCTGCGTAATTTTCTTTAATGTCAATAATTACAACCTCAGAAGCGAAATTTTTAACGGCAATGTACTGAGCACAACTTGCGCCTACAGCACCTGCACCTACTATTGTTACTTTCATTTTGTATTAATTTATAAAGATGTTTAATTTAGTTTAATTATGATTCTATCAAAATTACACATTTATATAAGAATGAATGCAATATTTATAACAAAAAATAGGATTGCTTAAAACAATCCTATTTATTATAGTATAAAGAGTTATTTTTATCTGAAACTAAAAGAAACACCTGCCGAAACTGTATTGTATTCTTTTAAAGTATAATTTCCATAAATTTTAAAGAAGCCTAAATTGAATCTTGTACCTATAGTACCTCTAAATCCATTTGCATTAAAATCCATATTTATAGGGTCGGTTATAGTAACAGGAGGGAGAGCAACACTAGTAGTTTCATCATTATAGACTAAATCGTAAGTTCCTTTTATTTTTAAAGTTGAATTTCCTTTATCGTAGCCAACACTTCCAAATAAAGTAATAATAGGAAAATCTAAAGAAGCTACTGCTTGAATAGTAAACGCATTTAATTTAAAAGCTGCCTCTTGATTGTTACCTGCAAGACTACTTACATTTTGTAAGTTGTAGGTTGATGTCATGGTGGTATAACCGGCAAATAAAGCAACATTTAAAGGAAGTTTATCTAAAGGTCCAAAATATTGCATTAAGTTATGTTTTATTCCAACGCCAAACATACTTCCATCTACATCATTGGTATTAATTTTTGGTAAAAACCTAACACTAATATCTGTTTTAAAAGGTATTCCAACACTAGCTTGAATCATTGGGGATGGAACAGCATTTAAAGGCATATCACCACCAACACCATCGGGCATATTTATTTCTGCAATTTTATAGTTTCCATTTCCGTAAGGAATACGAACAGCAATTTTACTGTTGTTATTGCCACCCATAACGGTTTGAATTTCGCTATTACCACTTTCTAAACTTAGATATTGGTAATCTGTAGCATTAAATTGAAATGTTCTTGAAGATTTAGGCACAATTGCTGTGCTAATATTTATGGTTAAATCGAAACCAAGTTTTTTATGTGTTTTTGCAGAGGTGTACCATCCATCGTTTAAACTGTATGACATGCCATTCATAACTGGTGCCATATAATTTTGAAATAAAAGAGAGGCATCATCACCTGCTTTTAATAATACATCTAAATCTTGTGCTTTTGCAGTATAACTAAGTACTAAAGTAACTACTATTAGGGCTAGTTTTTTCATAAGAGGGGTTTTTAAATTTATTCAAAGATATAAATTTTGCTTAAAAACAAATGGCTATTTATTTAAAAATAGCCATTTGTTGTATGTTTAATGTATTTTATGCGTCAATTTTAGCGTATTTTGCATTTTTCTCGATAAATTCTCTACGAGGAGGAACTTCGTCTCCCATTAACATAGAAAATACTCTATCTGCTTCTGTTAAATTATCAATAGTTATTAGGCGCAGCGTTCTAAATTCAGGATTCATAGTAGTATCCCAAAGTTGTTCCGCATTCATTTCTCCCAAACCTTTATATCTTTGAATGCTAGAACCACTTCCAAGTTTTAATTGAATTAAATCTCTCTGATCATCATCCCAAGCATATTCTCTTTTTTGACCTTTTTTAACTAAATAAAGTGGAGGGGTAGCAATATAAACATGGCCGCCTTCAATTAATTCTTTCATATATCTAAAGAAAAACGTTAAAATTAAAGTGGCAATATGACTACCATCTACATCCGCATCCGTCATAATTACAATTTTATGGTATCGTAATTTACTTAAATTAAGTGCTTTACTGTCTTCCTCTGTTCCTATGGTTACCCCTAAAGCCGTAAACATGTTTTTAATTTCCTCATTTTCAAACACTTTATGTTGCATCGCTTTTTCAACATTTAATATTTTACCACGTAACGGCAAAATTGCTTGAAAAGCTCTATCTCTACCTTGTTTTGCTGTACCACCCGCAGAGTCTCCTTCGACTAAGAAAATTTCACATTTTTCAGGGTCTGTTTCGGAACAATCACTTAATTTGCCAGGTAAACCGCCAATAGACATTACAGTTTTTCGTTGCACCATTTCTCTGGCTTTTTTAGCTGCATTTCGTGCTTGTGCAGCTAACATTACCTTTTGTACAATGGTTTTTGCATCGTTAGGGTTTTCCTCTAAATAATCTTGAAGCATTTCAGCAACCGCCTGACTAACTGCAGAATTTACTTCTCTGTTACCCAATTTAGTTTTAGTTTGTCCTTCAAACTGAGGTTCAGCAACTTTTACAGAAATAATAGCTGTTAAGCCTTCTCTAAAATCATCTCCAGCAATATCAAATTTTAGCTTATCTAACATGCCAGATGCTTCTGCATATTTTTTAAGTGTATTGGTTAATCCACGTCTAAAACCTGATAAATGTGTTCCACCTTCGTGGGTGTTTATATTATTAACATAAGAGTGTAAATTTTCGGTATAAGAAGTATTATAAACCATTGCAACTTCTACTGGAATACCGTTTTTTTCACCTTCCATAGCAATTATATTTGCAGTAAGTTGCTCGCGTGTAGCATCTAAATATCTTACAAATTCAGGTAATCCTTCATCGCTATAAAATTTATCGCTTATAAAGTTCCCTTCATCATCTTTAGCTCTTTTATCTGTAATAGTTATGGTAAGTCCTTTATTTAAAAAGGAAAGCTCTCTCATTCTAGTAGCTAATGTATCGTAACTAAATTCAACGGTTTGTGTAAAAATAGTTTTGTCTGGAGAAAAAGTTACTAAAGTTCCTTTATCATTGCTTTCCCCAACAGTTTTTACAGGGTATAAAGTTTTACCTCGCTCATATTCTTGTTCCCAAATTTTACCATCTAAATATACCGTTGCTTTTAAATGTTCGGATAGTGCATTTACTACCGAAACACCAACACCGTGTAAACCACCAGAAACTTTATAAGAATCTTTATCAAATTTACCACCAGCACCAATTTTGGTCATAACTACTTCTAATGCAGATACGCCTTCTTTTTTATGCATTCCAACAGGGATACCACGTCCGTTATCTTTAACAGAAACCGAATTATCTTCATTTATAATTACACTAATGGTATCACAATGACCAGCCATTGCTTCATCAATAGAATTATCTACTACTTCATATACTAAATGGTGTAAACCTCTTACGCTAACGTCTCCAATATACATGGAAGGACGCTTGCGTACATGCTCCATTCCTTCTAACGCCTGAATACTATCGGCTGAATAATCGTGTTTTTTATCTTCGCTGCTCATAAAATATTTATTTTACTTGTATTTTTTTAACAAACAAATATAATAATTCAAAAGCCCATTTTTTTAAATTTAAAACCCTATGAATACTAAGTTATTAACAATTGTTGTTTACTTAAAAATGCTGTAAAACGATTAAAAACAAGCTTAAAATTGAATTTTAGTATTTTGAATTTGCTTATTTATTTGAATTGTATAATTGTTTCTTAAATCAAATTTAAATGACTTGTATTTTTTTAAGTTTTGATAAAAAAAGGTAAAAAAAAAGGCAAACTATTCTAGTATAATTAATTAAATACTATTTTTGCGGATGCAACAAAAGGTACTTATTTTAGATTTCGGATCGCAATACACGCAGTTAATTGCCAGAAGAGTTAGGGAGCTAAATATTTTTTGCGAAATATTTCCTTATAATAGCGTAAATTTTAAAATTGAAAATTATAAAGCAGTTATTTTATCAGGAAGTCCATTTTCGGTAAGAGCTGAAGATTCACCAAAACCAGATTTATCTTTAATTAAAGGGAAATTACCTTTGTTAGGTGTTTGTTTTGGAGCTCAATTTATGGCTCAAAATTTTGGAGGTAAAGTAGAAGCTTCTGAAATTAGAGAATACGGCAGAGCAAATTTAAATTTTATAAATTCTAATGATTTATTTTTTGAAAAGGTTAGTGCTGGAAGCCAAGTTTGGATGAGCCATAGCGATACCATTACTAAACTGCCAGAAAATTGTGAATTATTAGCTAGCACTTCAGATGTTAAAAACGCTGCTTTTAAGTTTAAAAATGAAAAAACGTATGGCATTCAATTTCATCCGGAAGTGTATCATTCTAAAGATGGTTTAAAAATTTTAGAAAATTTTTTAGTTAAAATTGCCGATGTAGAACAATCTTGGACACCAAGTTCTTTTGTAGAAACAACGGTAGATTTTCTTAAAAATAAATTAGGAGATGACAAAGTTGTTTTAGGTCTTTCTGGCGGTGTAGATTCTACTGTTGCAGCTACTTTATTAAGCAAAGCCATAGGCAAAAATTTATATTGCATTTTTGTTAATAATGGATTATTGCGTAAGAATGAATTTGAGGATGTGCTTGAGCAGTATAAAGGAATGGGATTAAATGTAAAAGGAGTGGATGCTTCGGCACGTTTCTTGAATGAACTTGCAGGAGAATCAGATCCTGAAGGAAAACGTAAAATTATTGGCAGAGTTTTTATTGAAGTTTTTGATGATGAAGCCCATTTACTAAAAGATGTAGAATGGTTGGCACAAGGTACAATTTATCCAGATGTAATAGAATCTGTTTCAGTTAGTGGAGGACCATCTGCTACAATAAAATCGCATCATAACGTTGGTGGTTTACCAGATTTTATGAAATTAAAAATAGTAGAACCCTTAAAAATGTTGTTTAAAGATGAAGTGCGAAGAGTAGGAAAAACATTGGGAATTGATTCTGAATTATTAGGAAGGCATCCGTTTCCTGGACCAGGATTAGGAATAAGAATTTTAGGAGATGTAACTGCTGAAAAAGTAAGAATATTGCAAGAAGTAGATGCCATTTTTATAAAGGGGCTAAAAGAAGCAGGTTTATATAATAAAATTTGGCAAGCAGGTGCAATGCTATTGCCAGTAAACTCTGTTGGAGTTATGGGAGATGAGCGAACCTATGAAAAAGTGGTAGCATTACGAGCAGTGGAATCTACAGATGGTATGACAGCAGATTGGGTAAATTTACCTTATGAATTTTTACAAAATATATCTAATAAAATAATAAATGGTGTAAAAGGCGTTAATAGAGTAGTATATGACATTAGCTCAAAACCACCAGCAACTATTGAATGGGAATAATCGAATACAAATTACAAACTATGAAAAAATTATTTTTTTTAATATTTATTCTTTTTTTTATAAGCAAAATTAGCTTTGCACAACAAAAGAAATACATCTCTTACACGGTTAAAAGAGGAGAAACCATAAAAAGTATTGCTAGAAATTATGACCTTTCTACTAGAGATTTATTGCGTTTAAACCCAGGTATAAAAAGAAGACCAAAGCGAAACACGGTAATAATTGTGCCTAATTTAAATTTTAGAAGTGAAATTTTAAAAGGTGATAAACCAGAAGGAAATGCATCCTTTTATACGGTAAAACCAAAAGAAACTTTATTTGGAATTTCTAAAAAATTCAATATTACTATAGAAGAATTAAAAAAGTCTAATCCAAAATTAATTGATGGACTTAAAATAGGAATGCAATTAATTATTCCAACACCAAGTAATAATGTTGCAAATGATTCTACAACTTATGTGATACATAAAGTAATAAAGGACGATACGTTGTACAATTTGTCAAAAAAATATGAGGTTACGGAAGAAGATTTAATGTCTTTAAATTTTGAACTTGTTGATGGTTTGAAATTAGGGATGATTTTAAAAATAAAACCAATTATAGAAGAAGACGATAACCGAAATGTTTTTATAGAAAATCTAAACCTAGATAAAGAGTTGAAAGTCTATTTTATGCTGCCTTATGAATTAAATAAACTAAATGATTCTATTCAGGAAGAAGGTTTTAGTAAATCAAATTCATTACTGAATATTACTACCGATTTTCATTTAGGCGCTTCTATTGCAATGGACTCTTTGCGTAAAAAAGGAGTGCATATTAAAGCGGTATTTATTGATACTGAAAATTCTAAATACAAATTACAATACATTGTTAACAAATATAATTTCACTAAAAATGATATTGTAATTGGTCCATTGTTTTATGATAAAGCATATTGGATTGCAAACCATATTAACAGTCAAGTAATCGCTCCATTTTATTCTAAAAAACAGGAAAGTCTTATTGCTAATAATTTAGTTAAAACCGCTCCAAACGATAGTTTTTTGGCATCTAAAATAATAGATTTTATAAAAGATAAATATAAAGGAGAAAATTTAGTTTTAATTAATGATGATAAACCTGAAAATCAATCTAAGTTGTGGCACATTGTTAATGAACTTAAACAAATGGATTCTGTACAAGGAATTTCTGTTATAAAATCTTCTAAAGGATTTATTGATGTAGATAAGTTAACTGAGAAAATGTTTGCAAATCAATCTAATTGGGTATTATTAATTTCAAACGACTTAATTACAACGGTAGCAGCAGTAAATAGTTTAAAAAGTTTTGATGAAACTTTTAATATAACTTTGTTTTCATTAAAAAAAGATAGAAAGTTTGATAAAATAGATAACAATTATTTAGGAAAACTAAACTTTACTTACCCATCTATTGAAAATGTAAATTATAATAAGAAAAATTATAATGCATTTTATAAAATGTTTAAGAAAAAGAATTTTGCATTTCCTTCTAAATATGCTGTAAAAGGCTTTGATGTTACTTATGATATTTTGACGAAGGTAGCAAGTGGTTTAGATGATGAAAATGCTTTACTATCAGGTTCGTCTAATAGAATTCAAAATAATTTTAATTATGTAATAAATCATCAAAATGAACTTGAAAATGAAGGAGTTCAAATTATTCAACTTAATAAAGATTTAGATTTAATAATTTTAAAATAGAATAATTAAAATTAAAATGGTATAAAAAAAACTCGCTTTTAGCGAGTTTTTTTTTATAACGATTGTCTTTAATTATTGACTATACTTTTTTCATTTGTTGCTTTAACATTTTAATTTGTTCTGTTAATACACCTTGTGTATCTAGTTTTTTAGCTTCATTAATAAGCATAGTTGCTTCACGTTTTCTTCTTTTAGTCATTGCTATTCCTGCTAATTGTAACTTAGCCATTGCAATGTCATGCTTCATATTTAAGCCTAATTTTAAGGCTTGTTTAAAAAACTTTTCGGCTTTAGTGATATTAGTTTGTGAAAGCATAATTCCTTTTAGAAAATTATAATATCCTTCTTGTTTTTTTATTAAAGCAGTATTCGGATTTTTAATGTAGTTTAACCATTTATCAGCTCCTGCAAAATTTTGTTTTCGTAATTGCCAAAAGGCTAATAAAATAAATTCATTTTTAAAATAAAATAGCACAAAAATTCCTGCTAATAACACTAAAGTAATTCCATTCATTATATTGCCATCAATAAATTGAAAGGTAGCCCAAACTAAAATAGCAGCAGCAATTACTAATTTTATATATTTATTATACATATTAACTAATTTTTAAAGTTTTGCAAAGTTACAATTTTGCAATAATTAAGCTTATTTTTTATAGTATTTTTTAAATTTATAAAACGCAAAGACAGCAATTACTATAAAAATTGCCATAGTATAATAAACAAATGTGGGTGTAATTACTTTATCTCCACTAGCATAGGAATGTAATCCTGATAGATAAAAATTTACTCCAAAATAGGTAAATAATATGGAAGCAAATGAGGCTACAGCAAAGAAATTAAACGTAAATCGGCTTCTTAAACCAGGTACTAAACGTAAATGTAATACAAAAGCATAAACCATAATACTTATTAAAGCCCAAGTTTCTTTTGGATCCCAACCCCAATAGCGGCCCCAACTTTCATTTGCCCACATACCGCCTAAAAAGTTACCAACAGTAATCATAACCAAACCTAGGGTTAAAGACATTTCGGTAATAATAGTTAGTTCTTTAATTTTTAATTCTAACTTCTTTTTATTTTTTTTAGTAGTTAAAATCATTAATAATAAAGAAATTAATCCTAATATCATTCCAAGTCCAAATGGACCATAACTAGCTACAATAATTGCAACATGAATCATTAACCAATAAGAATTTAAAACAGGAACTAAATTTGCAATTTCAGGATCCATCCAATTCCAATGTGCAATCATTAAAATAAAAGCAGTTAAAAATGTGGTTGCAGCAATAGTCATAGACGATTTTCGTCCAAATATTAATCCAAAAAACATGGTTGCCCAACCAACATAAATCATAGATTCATAAGCGTTACTCCATGGTGCGTGTCCACTAATCATCCAGCGAGCAATTAAACCTCCTGTATGTATTAAAAAGAGTAGAATAATTATGCCAATACTAAATTTAATTAAATAGGATACAGTTTTACTTTTGCTAAAAATCTGAAATATTACAAAAAGAAATAGCAATGTACTTATATACATATAATAACTAAACAATTTTTTAAATACGTCGTATTTATTATAAGCTATTTCTAAATTTATTTTCTTTTTTGAAGGGTAAATTGCTTTACCATATTTTTTTTGAAAATTAATTAGACCTCCTAAAATTTCATCAGGGTTTTTATAATTTTTTGTTTGGATGGAATTTTTTAACGATTGTAAATAAACTGGTAATAGTTGACGAGCATAAACAGAATCTTTTCCTTTAAAAAAACCAGATTTTAATTCATTTTGGGAAACCCATTTATTTGTAGCATTATTTGGAATAGGAAAAATCCGTAAAACATCGCCCATTAAAGCAGAATAAAATAAATTAATTCTTCTATCTACATTAATTATATCCTTGTCAAATTTTCCTTTAATATTGGTTTTGCTTGCTTCTTGTTGAAGTTTGGCAAGTTTGTAAGTTCCTTTTGTTGTAAAAAAGTTAGCAATGGAAGCGTATTTTTGGTTATGAGGAACTCCAATAATATCTCTTAATTTAGTATCGCCTCGCTCTAAATAAATTATTGGAATTTGAAACCAAACTCTAGGCATAAGTTGTATGGATAAAAATACTTGATCAGAATTCATATCTCTAAAACTATCATGTTTACTTACTTTTCTCAATAATTGAGAAGAATAAGTGTCAACAGGTTTCATTCTACCACCTAAATCTTGAATAACTAACTTGCTAAACTTTGCTGCATGCTCTTTAGCAACTGTATTAGCAACTAATGCAGAGTCTATTTGTTGTGAAGTAATTACGTGTGGATTATTTTGAGCAAATGTTAAATAGGATGAACTTAATAACGCAAATAAAAGAATAGTGGTTTTTTTATTTTGTAATTTTCGCAAATTTTTTCTTAAAAAATCAAAACGAGTATTTTTCATGAAAAATATTAAAATAAGTCCGGCATATAACAAAAAGTACCCAATATAGGTAACAGTGCTTCCCCAATAATCATGGTTTACAGACAGTCTCGTTTCTTCATATTCAGGGGTAATATTATAACTAGATTGAAAAAATTTATATCCTTTAAAATTTAAAATATGATTCATAAAAATTCTAAAATCAAATGTTTTTTCAGGTGAAATAACGGTAACTTCACTAGCATAAGACATAGCACTTTGTGAACCAGGATAATTGTCTAATTGAAAATCTTTTAACTTAATACTAAAAGGTAATTTATATTGTTTAGAGCCATAACCAAGTCTAAAATTTAAACCTCCAACAGTAAATTTTTTAGGAGGTTGAATATCATATTTTCCTCCTTTAATAGTTATACTTTTTGATTGGTCTCCAGCAGTAATTTTAAATGCTAACTGAGCTAATTTGTTTCTTTTTTTATCTCCGGTTATGGTTTTATATTTTCCTTTAGTAGGTAAATTTGGAACGACAAATTGTAAATTACCAATGTTATGCACTGCTAGTATTGAAAAATCTTGTAAAGAATCTTTTTTAATAGAGCCATTAAATTTATCTTTCATTCTAAAGAATGAACCATCTTCACTGGTTTTTATTTTTAGTTTTCCATCAACTAGTTTAAAATCTACAAAATTTTTAGATGGTGAATTAAATCCTACCGGAATTCCATGAACATTTTCAGTAGTTCCTTCTTTAATGTAATGATCATGTCTTCCACCATTACCAGATTCAACAAATTTTAAATACGTATCCCCGTTTATCATTTCTTCAAAAACAGTAGTAGCATTGGGAATGTAATTAGTAAGCTCAACGGAAACCTCTTTATTTTTAAATTTAGTAGTATAGTTATAGTGGTTTTTAGTTATAGCCGATAATAAAATTTTATCATAGTTAGGTGTTTTTTGAACTTTACCATCATCTACGGTAATACTTATATAATTATCTTCTGAAAAGAAAGAATCACTAACTTCACCTTCTTTAATAGGCATAATGCCTTCGTAACTAATATATCGTGTAATTCCTGCGCCAATTAAAATTAATAAAAAGGCTAAGTGAAAAACAAGAGTTACTAATTTTTCTTTTTTATATAAGCGATATTTAAAAATATTACCAAAAAAGTTAATAGTAAAAAACACCATAATTCCTTCAAACCACCACGAATTATATACTAAAGCTCGTGCAGTTTCAGTGCCAAAATCATTTTCAATAAAAGTTGCAACACCCATGGACACTGCAAAAATTATAAAAAGAATAGCCGTTAATTTGGTGGAGTATAAGTAAGATAAAATTTTATTCATTTTAAAAATTTAAAAAACATGTTGTGCAAAAATAATGATAAATGTCATAAAACTGTCGTAAATTAGATTTTATTCTGTTATTTTTTGCAAGTGCAAATTTAAAGGTAACTTAAGTTACAAAATATGATTAATATCACTTTTAAAAGTAAGATAAAATTTAATGGAAATTATTACTTACCAAAGAAATTTTGTAATTTTGAAAATCAATAAATTTTATGAATACACAGAGTTTTTATAATAATTTTTTCTTCAATTATAGATTTATAAAGCGTCCTGAATGCTTTGGTAATTAATTACCTATTAAATAGTAATTATTACCCTTTTTTATCAATTTAATTTAACTTTAAAAACACATAATTATGGATTTACCATATGCAGAACCATATAAAATAAAAGTAATAGAACAAATTAAGCGATCTACCAAAGAGCAACGTTTAAAATGGATAAAAGAAGCAAATTACAATCTTTTTAATTTAGCTTCAGATAAAGTGTTTATTGATTTGCTAACCGATTCTGGAACAGGCTCTATGAGTGATAAACAATGGTCTGAAATAATGGTTGGTGACGAAAGTTATGCTGGCTCGCGCTCCTTTAAAAAACTTAAAAATACCGTTAATAATATTACGGGATTTGAGTATTTTTTACCTGTTCATCAAGGACGAGCAGCTGAAAATGTATTATTTTCAACTTTAGTTAAAGAAGGAGATATTGTTCCTGGTAATTCACATTTTGACACAACTAAAGGTCATATAGAATTTAGAAAAGCAACTGCTGTAGATTGTACTATTGATGAAGCATTTGATACTTCTATAATTCATCCTTTTAAAGGTAATGTAGATATTCAAAAATTAAAAGCAGTTTTTGAAAAATATCCTGTAGATAAAATTCCTTTTGTAATTTTAACCATTACATGCAACAGCTCAGGAGGTCAACCAGTTTCAATACAAAACATTAAAGAAGTTTCAAAAATTTGTAAACAATATAATACTCCGTTATTTTTTGATTCTGCACGTTTTGCTGAAAATGCCTACTTCATTAAAAAAAGAGAAGAAGGATATCAAAATAAAACCATTAAAGAAATTGTTAAAGAACTATTTTCTTATGGTGATGGTATGACTATGAGTGCAAAAAAAGATGGTTTAGTGAACATGGGTGGTTTTATAGCATTAAATAGCGAAAAAATATTTAAAGAAGCTACCGTTTTTACCATTATGTACGAAGGTTTTATTACCTATGGAGGAATGAATGGTAGAGATATGGGTGCTTTAGCGGAAGGATTAGATGAAGCTACCGAATTTGATTATTTAGAAAGTAGGGTAGAACAAGTTGCTTATTTAGGTCAAAAATTAGTAGAATATGGCGTGCCTGTTCAACAGCCAATAGGTGGCCATGCTATATTTTTAGATGCTAATAAATTTGTGCCAACTATACCTAGAGAAGAATACAGAGCGCAAGCATTAGCTATTGAAATTTATGTGGTTGGTGGAATTAGAGGTGTTGAAATTGGGACTGTTTTAGCAGATAGAGATCCTGTAACACGTGAAAACCGATATCCAGAATTAGAGTTAGTTCGTTTAGCAATTCCTAGAAGAACTTATACACATAATCATATGGATTATATTGCTGCAGTTTTAGAAAAAATTTATGATACTAGAAAAGAAGCAAAATCTGGGTTTGAAATTATAGATGAAGCACCTATAATGAGACATTTTACAGCTAAGTTTAAAAAAATATAATATCTTTTAATCTTTATTTAGTAGATTTGTGAAAATCAACTTAGTAAACTAACCAATATGTTATCAAGAGCAAGCAAGTACGCAATACTATCTACTTTATATTTAGCCGAGCATGCCAGTAAAGAAAAGAAAATGAGCGTTAAAAAAATAGCAGAAGCTATAGATGTGCCAAGTCCGTTTTTAGCAAAGCTATTTCAACAACTAGTTCACGCTAAAATTATATCCTCTATTAAAGGCCCTAAAGGTGGGTTTTTTATCACTAAAAAAAATGGAGAAAAGACAGTGTGTGATATTATTGAAAATATTGATGGCTTGCATAAATTAAATGAGTGTTTTTTAGGCTTAAATGAATGTGATGGAGAAAACCCTTGTCCGGTCCATTTTATAGTAGAACCTTTTAAAAGAAATATTTTAGGAAAATTTAGAGATAAATCTATTATGGAATTTTCTAAGGAAGTAGCCGATAATGGACGATTTCTTACGCTAAAGCATTTAGATTTAGACTAATAAATAAATATCATCATAAAACTGATAAATATCATCTAATTGCTAAAAAATAAAATATAATTTAGCAAAATTAAATAAAAGATAAAAAGGTCTTTTTATTTATAATAAATTAACTAATTAAACTTTCTTTATATGTTATCAAAAAAACAAGCAAGGGCTTTCTTTTTAGGAGGAACATTTGTAACGTTTCTAATTTTTATAGGACTTACAGTGTTTTCCTTATCTAAAAGCAATGACCAAACAAACAATGAAAATCTTACTGCCTCAGTAATAAGAGGAAAAGAAATTTGGGAATCTAACAACTGTATGGGATGTCATACTATTTTAGGTGAAGGAGGATATTATGCTCCAGAACTTACTAAAGTTGTTGATCGATTAAATCAGCGTTATGATGGAAATGGTGAAGCCGCTATTAAAAGCATTTTAATGTCTAAAGGACCTTGGCAACCACATGGTAGAAAAATGGTAGCCTATGGTATGACGGATGCTGAAGCAAATGATGTAGTAGCCTTTTTTAAATGGATTGGAAAAATTGACTTAAATGGATTTGAACGAATTGTTTCACCATTAGCAAAAGATAAAATTAACAACTAAACAAATAATTATGAAATATAAATCACAAAAAGTAGCATATTGGTTTTTTGCACTATCTATGCTATTATTAGTTTTACAAATTACCTATGGCTTCATCATGGGATTCGCCCATGCGGGTTATGATGGATTACACAGTTTTATTCCATTTAATACAGCAAAGGCAGTTCATATTAATTTATTGGTAGTTTGGTTATTATCTGGGTTTATGGGAGCGGCTTATTATATTATTCCAGAAGAATCACAACAGGAATTGGTTAGTGTTAAATTAGCTTATGTTCAATTAATTAGTTTAGCATTAGTTGGCGTAGCTGCAATTATAGGATTTCACTTAAATTATTGGGAAGGACGTAAATTTTTAGAAATTCCTAGACCTTTAGATTATTTAGTAGTTGTTAATGTATTATTGTTTTTAGGCCTTATTTTAGCTACATTATTTAAAGGGAAAAGAAAAACAACTACAGCATTAGTGCTTACAATGGGATTATTATTTGCTGCATTGTTATATTTACCAGGAATGATAACCTTTGATAATCAAACTATGGATTCATTTTTCCGTTGGTGGGTAGTTCACTTATGGGTTGAAGGTGTTTGGGAATTAATAATGGGAGGTATTTTATCTTTCTTATTAATAAAATTAACTGGAGTAGATAGAGAAGTAATTGAAAAATGGTTGTATGTAATTGTAGGTTTAACTTTTTTATCAGGAATTTTAGGTACAGGTCACCATTACTACTATATAGGTGTTAATAAAATTTGGTTAATTGTTGGAGGTATATTTTCAGCTTTAGAACCATTAGCATTTTTAGCAATGGCATTATTTGCAGTTAATATGTATAGAAAAGGTGAGAAAAAACATCCAAATAAAATAGCATTGTATTGGACTTTAGGTTCTGCAATAGTATCATTTGTTGGAGCAGGTTTATTAGGTTTTGCTCATACATTACCACAAACTAACATTTATACTCATGGAACATTAGTAACAGCAATGCATGGTCACTTGGCATTTTGGGGAGCTTATGCGATGATTGTTTTTGCAATTATTAGTTATGCATTACCTAATATGACAGGAAGAAAATTATATGAAAGTACCAGAGGTAGGGCAGCATTTTGGCTGTCAAATATCGGAATGATTGGTATGACGGTTGCATTTGGTGTTGCAGGCGTTGCTCAAGTTTATTTAGAACGAAAAATGAAAATGGATTTTATGCTAGTTCAAAAAGAAATTGAAGTTCATTTTGTAGTATTACTAATCTGTGCAACTTTGTTTGCCACAGGAATTACACTTTTTATAATTGATTTCTTTAAACACGGTACACCATCCGATGAAGCTTTAGAAATTGAAAAGTAATAAAATGAAATTGTTACATTGTTAAAATAATGTAATAGAATATATTTTGATTGATTGCCAGAGCCACTACTTTAAATATTTATTTAATGGAGTGGCTTTGGTTTTTATGTCTTTAGATGAAATTTAAAAAGAGAGTTCCTACAATCTGCAACTAAGTAATTACTTTAAATCTCACAGAATTTGTGTTAAAATAAAATTCCATTTTTATGGAAAACTATAAAAAAAAATCTCAATAAGCTGATATATATCATATAATTAACTACTTAGCAGTCTTACATTTGTAATCATAAAAGATAAAAAGGTCTTTTAATAAAAAATTAATCATTAATTAATAAATATGAAAAAATTAAATTTATTTGGACTAGTACTAGTAGTGGCATTAGCTACTTTTAGTTGTAAAAACACTAAAGAAGAAAAAAATCCTAAAAATGATAAAATTACTGAGAATGGAGTTGCGCTTACACAAAAAGAAATGAAACAAGGAAGCGCTATCTTTTTTGATAGATGCGCAGGATGTCATGGATCATCTAGAAAAGGAGCAACAGGACCACATTTATTACCAATATCTCCAAAAGGAGATAACAGACCTGGTACAACTGTTTTAGGTGTTGCAGGTATTCGTGCTTTTATAGAAAATGGAACGCCAGGAGGTATGCCAGAATGGAGAGGTATTTTATCTGAACAAGAAATTGAATTAATGACAAGGTTTTTGCAAGTTGATCCACCAATAGTACCACCTTTTGGAATGGATAAAATCAACAAATCATGGAAACTTATTGTTCCGGTTGCTGAAAGACCTACTACACCACAACACAATAGAAATATTGATAATTATTTTGGTGTAATAATGCGCGATGCAGGTAAAGTTGCAATTATTGATGGAGATACTAAAGAAAAATTAGTAGTATTAAAAACAGGATTTGCAGTTCACATTTTAAGAACTTCAGCTTCTGGTAGATATATTTACTCTGTAGGTAGAGATGGTAAAATTACTATGATTGATACGTATCCTAAAATTCCAACTATTGTAGCTGAAGTAAAAGGTGGATTTGATGCACGTTCTGTTGAAGTATCTAAATACAAAGGTTACGAAGATAAATATTTGGTTTTTGGAGGTTATAGTCCTGCTCAAATTGTAATTTTTGATGCTCAAACTTTAGAGCCATTAAGCGTAACACCAACAGCAGGAAACGCCGTAGATGGTGATAAAGAATACATTAAAGAAGCACGTGTTGCTTCAATAGTAGCATCTCATTCAAATCCAGTTTGGATTTGCAACATTAAAGAAAGAGGTGTGGTTGATATAGTTAATTATACCGATCCTAAAAATCCTAAAATAACAGAAATTCCAGCAGCTAGGTTCTTACATGATGGAGGATTTGATTCAACTGGGCGTTATTTCTTAGTTGCAGCCAATGCAAGTAACGAAGTAGTTGTTATTGATGTACCTAACGAAAAATTAGTTAAAATTATTCCAACAGGTATAAAACCTCATCCAGGTAGAGGGGCAAACATCAAAAATAAATTAGGAAACCTTTGGATTACTTCACATTTAGGTGAAAATAAATTATCATTTATCAAAACTAATCCTGGAAAAGGACAATGGACTGTTGTTAAAGAATTAAAAGCACCTGGAATTGGCGGAGGTGAATTATTTGTAAAATCACATCCTAAATCTCATCATTTATGGTGTGACAGAACCTTAAATCCTGATCCAAAATTAAATTCTGTAGTAGATGTTTTTGATACAAATACTTTAAAATTAGTTAAAACTTTACCAGCTCCAAAAGGTGTAGATGGTCGTGCCGTTCACTTTGAATACAATAAAGCGGGAGATGAAGTATGGGTATCTTACTTTATGGGCAAAAAAAGTGCCATTGTTATTTATAATGATAAAACTCTTAAAGTAAAACAGATAATACAAGGAGATTGGGTGCAAAACCCAACAGGTAAATTCAATGTTTACAATACTACCCACGATATTTACTAAAAAACATAATAAATAAATCATTCGACTGTGAATTGCAGTCGGATGGTTTTATAAATCATAGAAAATGAGGACAATACTAACATCCTTAGGTATGCTATTGCTTATTGTAAGCAGTGTATCAGCTCAAGAAAAAATTAAAAACAAACAAATAGAACAGTTAAATGAAGTGGTTGTTACGGCACAATATGCTCCGCAATCTGAAAAAAATGCTGTTTATAAAGTCAAAATTTTAAACACCGAAACCATAAACAAAAAAGCAGCTAACAATTTAAGAGAGTTATTGCAACAGGAACTTGGTTTAGATCTAGAACAGAATTCCGTTTTTGGAACAAGTTTAGAGATGCAAGGTATATCAAAAGAAAACATCAAAATATTAATAGATGGCGTACCTGTAATTGGTAGATTAAATGGTGTAATAGATTTAAATCAAATAAATCTTTCTTCTATTAAACGAGTGGAAGTAATTAACGGTCCAGTTTCTGTTTTTTATGGTACGGATGCTATGGGAGGAATTATTAATCTAATTACCAAAAAAGAGCAAAATAAAAAGATAATAACTAATATATCAAGCTATTTAGAAAGTATAGGAGCTTTAAACCTTAATGCAGAATTGGGTTATAAATTTGGTAGCAATACGCTTCGCTTTAATGGTGGTTATTATAATTTTAATGGTTTATCTACCGATAATTCACCTCGGAATTTAAATTGGGAAGGAAGAGATCAATATTTTGGAGGATTCATGTTCAATAGAAAAATAAAAGACATGAAGTTGCTTTTTAAAAGTAATGTATCTAACGAAAAAATTATATCTATAGGTGAACCTGATAGAAGAGGTAATATTAAAGATATAAATTATTATACAAGGCGTATTGATAATTCTATAAACCTTCAAGGAAAAGTTTTTGCAAATAAATTTATAAATACTACTGTTTCTTATTTAGACTATCAAAGGTATCATAATGCATTTGATGTAGACCCTGTTACTGAAAGTAAAACAATATCTGCAACAGATATTAAACCAAATAATATAGTAAGGTACAATTACGGAGGAGTAAAAGCTCAGTTAGGTAAAAGCAAATTATCGGATAAAACAAATTATGCTATTGGAGTAGATTATAACAAAGAAACATCTACTGGAAGTAGAATATTAGACAAAAAACAATCCATTGAAACATTGGCTTTGTTTGGAAGTGTCAACTACAAATTATTTAAAGAGTTAGAAATTCAACCTGCTACACGCTATACTTATAACAACAGCTATGGTAGTTTATTTTCTCCTGCTTTAAACATTAAATTAAAACTTAATAATCAAAATCAAATACGGTTTTCATATGCTCGTGGTTTTAGAGCGCCTTCAATAAAAGAGTTATTCTTAGATTTTCATATAAGCGCAGGTCCTTTAACCTACATTATTTCGGGTAATAAAAATTTAGATGTTGAGAAATCGCATAGTTTTAACTTGTATTATTCTTTTAATAAAGAGTTAGAAAATGATAGATACATTTCTATTGAACCATCAGTTTTTTATAATGATATTTCTAACCTTATTGCTTTAAGTGAAATGGTAGATTTTAATAGAAATTATTTGAATATAGAAAAGTTCAAATCATTGGGAGGTAAAATTGATTTTACTTTTAAAGCCAATAAACAACTTTCTTTAAAAGCCGGAGTAATTTTAATTGGCAGATATAATAAATTTAACGAGACATATAACTCGCAACAATTTTTATACTCTCCAGAATTTTCTACTAACATAAATTACGATATAAAAAGGCTGAACCTAACCATTGATATTTATAATAAGTTTACAGGTAAAAAAGATGGTTTTTTTGTTGATAGTAACACAAATAACATTGTTAAAACTACCAGAAATAATTTTGACAATTTAAGTGCAACATTATCTAAAACCTTAAAAAAATATAATTTAAGGATGGCATTTGGTGTAAAAAATGCACTTAATGTTAAAGATATAGAAACAGTAAACGAAGTGGGGCAAGCGCACTCAAGAGATTTACAATTTTGGGGACGCTCTTTCTTCTTTAAAACAACATATAATTTATAACATAATTAATTCAATTTAAAAAACAATGAAAAAAGTAGTTTATTCAACCGTTCTTTTGATGTTTTTAGTAACATCTTTAAGTGCACAACAATTAAATTTATCTGCAGAAATAAGACCTCGTTTTGAAAACAGACATGGTTATAAAACCTTAATGGATAAAGATGTAGATGGAGCAAATTTTATTTCTCAACGATCTCGTTTAAATTTTAATTTTAAAAATGATAAATTAAGATTTGGTGTTGTACTTCAAAATGTACGTGTTTGGGGAGATGTAAGCACCTTATCTAGTAGCGATTCTCAAATTTCATTTCATCAAGCTTGGGCAGAACTCCTTTTATCTAATAAAGTATCTTTAAAATTAGGACGTCAAGAAATTGTTTATGATGATTCTAGAATATTTGGTAACGTTGGTTGGGCACAACAAGCTCGTAGTCACGATGCTTTTTTGGTGAAATTTACACCTAATAATAAAAGTAAGTTAGATCTTGGATTTGCTGTAAATGCTGATGGTCAATTTTTAACAGACGCATTATATAGCAATGCAGCTGGTTATAAATCTTTTCAATACGCATGGTATCACACTAAATTAAATAAAAGTTCATTAAGTTTATTATTACTTAATACGGGTATTGAATATTTAAATGGAGGCAGTAATCAAATTATAGATTATATGCAAACTATTGGTGGTCGTTACACGTTTAAATCAGGAAAATTTAATGGAAATGCTGCTGGTTATTTCCAAACTGGAAAATCACGTAGTACTAATGTAAGTGCAAGTTATTTTGGTGCAAATTTAGGGTATAAAGCTTCTAATAATTTTTCTCTTGGTCTTGGTCTAGATTATCTTTCAGGTAAAGATATGAATGATTCTAGTTCAGATGTAAAATCATTTGCACCTCTATTTGGTACTAATCATAAATTTAATGGATGGATGGATTATTTTTACGTTGGTAACCACGCTAATTCAGTTGGCTTAAGCGATGTAAATGTAACGTTAGCTTATAAAAAAGATAAATTTTCAGCTAAATTAATTCCTCATTTCTTTTCATCTGCTGCCAATGTTTATAATGGTACAACAAAATTAAACAGTAATCTTGGTACAGAAATAGATTTAGTTTTAGGATACAAAATAGCAAAGGATATTGCTTTTAATGCTGGTTTTTCTAAAATGTATGCAACAGATAGCATGCAAGTATTAAAAGGAGGCGACAAAGACACAAATAATAGCTGGGGATGGATTATGTTTACATTTAAACCTAACTTGTTTTAATAGGTTAACTAATATTATTAGTACTTTTTAATTTATTTAAAATAAGCCAGTAAAAAAGTTTAAACCTACAAATTTTGATGTAAGTAAATTCCATTAATATTTGTAGGTTTAACAATAACTCATACATTTGCCAAACACACTTTTTAACTCTGGCGGAATTTTAAATTCCCTAAAACCATTAAAATATGAACACACCCTATTATCATCAAATAGGCAAAGAAATAGAAGTATTTGAGCATTCCTATAAAAATAAAATTCCTTTTTTATTAAAAGGACCTACTGGTACAGGAAAATCTAGATTTATAGAGTTTATGGCTCATAAATTAGATAAAAAATTAATTACTATTAGTTGTCACGAAGAAACTTCATCTACCGATTTAATTGGTAGGTATATTATTAAAGGAGCTGAAACTGTTTGGTTAGATGGTCCGCTTACCACAGCAATTAAAGAAGGTGCAATTATTTATTTAGATGAAATTGCTGAAGCTAGACCAGATGTAATTGTGGCAATTCACTCTTTAACAGATCATAGAAGAGAATTGTTTATTGATAAATTAGGGGTTACATTAAAAGCACATCACGATTTTATGTTAGTGGCTTCTTTTAACCCTGGTTATCAAAAAGGATTTAAAGAGTTAAAACCTTCTACAAGACAGCGTTTTATAGCAACTTCTTTTGATTATCCTGAAGCTAAAATTGAAACAGAAATTTTGGTAAATGAAACTAAAATTGATATTTCTATTGCCAAAAAATTAGTAAATATTGCTGCTAAAATTAGAAATTTAACAGAACTTGGTTTGGCAGAAACCGTTTCTACACGTTTATTGGTAGATGCCGCAAAATTAATTCATAGTGGTTTGCCAAAGCGACTTTCAGTTGAAGTTGCAGTGGTTGAGCCATTAACAGATGATATTGAAGTTGTAGAAGCATTAAAAGATTTATGTAATTTAATGATTTAGAAACTGCCATTTTGAAGATGTCATACTGAGCGGAGTCGAAGTATTGTTTCACGATCTCAACAAATTAATAATAAGGTTGGCTTAACAGATTCTAAGCCAAAAAACAAATAGCAAATAAACAATGTTTGAATTTGAACCTGATGAATATATTTTTACTAAACTAGCTTATTACTTTAAAAGGCGAAAACGTAAAAAGCAGGAAAGTAAAGCCAATGCAGTTAATTTAAGTGATTTAAAACCTAGGTTAACAATTTTAGCACGCGCAATTACAGGGGAGTCTATTGAAATTTTTGATGCTGAAAGAGAAGGTGGTTATAAAAACAATAACTTTTTTCTACCATCAAGTTTTCAAGAATTTAAATTGGTAGATGAAAATATAGCTTTTTATGTATTTAGAATTTTATATTTATCTGTTCAAAAAAACTTAAACTTAAATTGGAAGGATAATACTTCACATGAATTAGAAGCATCTCAAAAAATAGCGGAAGAAACTTCCAATAAAGTTTTAGAATCTTTATTTGAAGAATTTCCTATTACTAAAAAATACCACGAAAAATTTCTTCAACATTATAAAGAAAAAGTAAAAAAGGCATCTTTGGCAGATTATTCCTTTATTTATGGAAAATGGATGGTTAATAGTCCTGAAGATAAGGAAGGAGATAAGCTAAAAAACTTTACAGATAAAGTAAAAAAAGGAAACGAAGAAAAACCTAAAACTATTATAAAATCTAAAGCAGTTGAAGAAATAATTTCAGTTCAAGTAGATAAAAAACAACAAGAAGATGACACTTTGTTACATCAGTTTGAAAAAGTAGAAACTGCAGAAGAATTTGGTGGAAATTTTAAAGATTTTGATGGTGATGATGATTTGGAAGATCATTCTAATGCATTAGAAGAACTGAACATGAAACATACTGTTCGGGTAGATGATACGGCACATTCCGTGTATCAAGCAGATTTTATTGAAAATACAACCGTATCTGAAAGTGCAGAAGTGGATAATACTGGATATCATATTTTGTATGATGAATGGAATTATTCTAAACGAAAGTACAAAGAAGATTTTTGTAAAGTATATCCAAAAACGCTATTAAAAACCAATGTTTCTTATTACAAAAAAACATTAAATCAACATAAATCTACTTTAATTGGATTGCGAAAAATGTTGACCACCGTTAACAATAAACTGCAACAACAGCGAAGGCAAACCCAAGGAGACGAATTTGATATAGATGCAATAACAGATTTATTTGTAGATGTTCATTCTGGTCATACTCCTTCAGAAAAAATTTATCTTTCAAAACGGAAAAAAGAAAAAGATGTGTCCATTTTATTATTATTGGATATCAGTTTATCAAGTGATGGTTACGCTGCAGGAAACAGAGTTATTGATGTTGAAAAACAAGTTTCTATTTTATTTGGTGAAATTTTAAATGAGTTTAATATCGATTTTTCAATAGACTGCTTTTATTCTAAAACAAGAAACCATTCAAGCTATTTAACCATTAAAGATTTTGACGAAGATTGGAATAAGGCAAAGTTTAAAGTTGGTGCCGTAGAACCTAGTGGTTATACAAGAATTGGTGCAGCTTTGAGGCATTCAGGAGCGATGCTAGATAAGCGAAGCACAAAAAATAAATGGGTTATTTTAATTTCTGATGGAAAACCGAATGATTATGATAGATATGAAGGTAAATATGGAATAAACGATGTAAAACAAGCACTTAGAGAATTAAATGAGAGAAACATAAATTCTTATGCATTAGCAATTGAAGCTCAAGCTAAATATTACTTACCTCAAATGTTTGGGCAAAACCACTATCAAATTTTAACTACACCTGTTGAATTAATAAAATCATTAGTGCAACTTTTCGAAAAAATAAAGCATCAATCTTAATTAATTTGTAGGTTTTAATAATAACTTTTTTAGAGAATTAAAATTTAACAAACAATAAAAGATAAAATTGTCTTTTATTATTATATTTGCACCCTAAATACTAATTAAAAATATTATTATGAATATAACAAAGGAAAAAACTGTAGCAGAAGTGGTAACTGAAAATGTAGGCGCAGACCATGTTTTTAGTAAATATAATATAGATTTTTGTTGTGGTGGTGACGTAACTATTGATAAAGCATGTAAAGATAAAGGTTTAGACTTTAACGTTTTAAAACTAAAAATAGAAACCATTGTAAATAAAATTAATACAGATGTTAATGTTAAAGAAATGGATTTAGTTTCTTTATTAAATCAAACACAACAAGTATATCATAACTATTTTAATGAAAATATTCCATTAATTTCTCAATTGTCTGCAAAGGTTGCCGAAGTTCATTATTTAAATCATAAAGAAGTTGTAGAAGTAAATATTTTATTCAACAAAATTTTGCCAGATTTAAATGAACAAATAAACACTGAAGAAAAAAAACTTTTCCCTTTTATAAAAAATCATTTAGCGCAAAAAAACGGAGAACAATTTGAATTAGAACAATTGCCTAAAACTATTCTAAATTTCGAAAAAGTTCAAAAACAAATGGCAGATGTTTTTAAAAATATATCTAAAATAACTAATAATTATTCCTTGCCTAAAGATGCTTGTAACACCTTTAAATTATTATATAATAATTTACAAGAATTTGAGCAAAATTTACATAGATTTATCCATTTTGAAAAAAATGTTCTGTTTCCTAAAGTTTTAGAAAATCTATAAATAAAAGGAGGTTACTAACTTAAATATCAAAACTAAAAAAACAAAAAAAATGAATTCATTTATACCAACGGTTGAAAAATTGCCGGAAGGACATCCTGTAAAAGTGTATTATGAGGAAAGCAATTTAATTCAAGAACTTTTACTAGAATTATACGACGCAAATCCTGTGGAAGATTTTCAGAAATATTTTAATATTTTTAATCATTTAACTACCATTGAAAAACGTTTTGTGCGAAAAGAAAATCAACTATTTCCTTATTTAGAAAAACATGGTTGGGAAGGTCCAAGTCAAGGTATGTGGTCTTTTCATGATAATTTACGTGAACAAATTCGAATTTTAAACAACTATAATGAAGAAAAAAACACAACAAAAATTATTGAAAATCTTCCCTATTTAATTGAAGGAATTAAACGATTATTAAGTATAGAAGATGCTCGTTTATTTCCAAATGCTATGGATTTGTTAGAAGAAGAAGAATGGAAAGAATTTTTTATTGGAGACGAAGAAATAGGATGGATGTTAGCTGAAAAACCAGTTCCTTACCCTACAATAGTTGAAGAAAAATACATTCATCCAAGCGAAGATTTTACAAAAAGAGATATGTCTTTTTCATTAGACAATACTTTTCATTATGATGAAGGTTATATGACTCCAGAACAAGTTAATTTATTATTACGATTTTTACCTGTTGATATTACCTATGTAGATGAAAATGATAAAGTAATATTTTACAATAGAGGCGATGATCGGGTGTTTTCTCGTAGTAAAGGAATTATTGGACGTGAAGTACGTTTTTGCCATCCACCAAAAAGTGTAGATATGGTGTTACGAATTGTAGCCGAATTTAAAGCTGGCACAAAAGATGTAGCAGAGTTTTGGTTTAATTTTAAAGGAAGAGTCATTCATATTCGCTATTTTGCAATTCGTGATAATCAGAAAAATTATAAAGGTGTAATTGAAATGTCTCAAGATGTTACAGATATTCAAAAACTAGAAGGTCAAAAACGATTGTTGGACTGGGATTAAAATTGAAAAAATACAAATGAATACGCAGCAAATAAATCCTAAAAATATTTATTATCCTCCAGGAGGAATTTTACTTTGGATTCTTATATTTTTAGAATTAATAACCTTTGGAGCAGCTTTAATTGCAATGATGGTTTATGGCAAACAAGCTCCTGAAATGTTTCATACTTCTAGGTTGCATTTAAATACAACTATTGGTACTATAAATACCATTGCGTTAATAAGCAGTGGTTTTTTTATGGCACTTTCTGTACGGTATTTTAAAGAAAATAACCTAAAAAAATCTTCCTTATTTTTAAAGTTAACCATGCTAGGTGGCGTGTTGTTTTTAGTTTTAAAAGGATTTGAATATTACGAAAAAATGGTAATTGGTTTAACCCTTGGGTACAATACTTTTTTTACATTTTATTGGTTATTAACTTTGTTTCATGTCATACATTTATTGGTTGGCTTGGTAATTTTAGCGTTTATGCAACGCGATTTAAATAAAAATAAAACCAAAGCAAAACTAGAAGATGTAGAAGCAAGTGCTGCTTTTTGGCATATGTGCGATTTAATTTGGTTATTAATTTTTCCTGTAATTTATTTAATCTTTTAACTATGGAAAAATCACTATTAGTAAAAGTATGGGTTTTGTTAGTTTTATTAACTATTTCCTCAGCATTGGTTGGTAATAATTTTCCACATTATAGATACATAATTGCTATAATTATAGGATTAACATTAGTTAAGTTTTTAGGAATTTCTTTCTTTTTTATGGAGCTTAGAAAGGCACATGCCTTTTGGAAAACAATTATTATTTTGTACTTGTTTATATTTTCAACAATAGCAATATTAATTTTTTAGATTTTTGTAATTATTATAATTTGTCTGTTCGAGCGCAGTCGAGAACTATATAAAATATAAATAGGTTTCGACTGCGTTCAACCTGACACAAACAAATAGGAATATTATATTTTAATTTAAAAGGGTAAACTCAATAGAAGAATCGGTAAAAACGGTATGAGTTTGTGTTTTAAAAGCCTCTTTTTTTGCTTTATAAATATTTGGCACAAATGTTTGAGGATTTAAATCAATTAAAGGAAACCAAGTACTTTGTACTTGAATTTGTAATTTATGTCCTTTTTTAAAGGTGTGATTTATATCTTGTAATGTTATATTTACGTCCGTTTTTTTATTAGGAATAAAAGGTTCGGGATTTGTAAAACTATTTCTAAATTTTCCTCGCATAACTTCACTACGCACCATAAAATAATAATTACTCATTTTTAAATGATTTTGCATGTCTTCTTGTTCCTCTGCATCTGCAGGAAAAACATCAATTACTTTTACAATCCAATCGGCATCTGTACCTGTAGTTGCCACTTTTAATTTAGCTTTTATTTCGCCAACCAAGGTTAAATCGTTTAGTAAAATGGAAGTTTCATAAACTAAAACATCACCACGTCTGGCAGCAAAACGTTGATCGTCTGTCATATATTTTCGAGGTGTAAATACCGTTTTAATATCTTCAGAATAAGGAACGGGTTTTTTAATATTACTAATAAACGAAATGCCAGTTTCTTTTTCTTTAGAAGATGTTAATTTCTGATTTTCAGATAAATACAAGGTTTCTTTTTCTGAATTTTTTGGTGGCCAAGTATTGTAGGATTTCCACTCTTTTTTACCAGTATCATATACGTAAGCTTCAGGTAAATCGGTATTTTTATTACCATTTCCTTTTAAAAAATGATTGAAAAATTTTGTTTCAATTTGTGTTTGAAATTTTAAGGAAATGGAATCTCCAAAATAAATATTGCCAACGCTATTTTTAACACGGCTTCTTGCCCATTGTCCGTGGCTCCAAGGTCCAAAAACTAACGTGTTATAATTATTTGGATTGTATTTTTCAATAGTTTTATAAGTGGTTAAAGCGCCATACAAATCTTCCGCATCAAATTCACCACCAACAACCATAGTTGCAACATGCGATTTAATGTTTTTTAAATGTGGGATAATATTTTTTTTCTGCCAAACTTCATCGTAATTTGGATGCTCGGTTAATTCTTTCCAAAAGAAATCTTCCGTTTTATTATCATTGGATAAAGCGGGTTTATCTAATTTTTCATATTGAAAATAAGTGTCTAAATTACTTAGCGGACCGGCATCTAAAAAAAACTGATATTGATCTTTTGTTTTTAAATCTGGAATTTTATACCAAGCAGTATCTGTTGGTTCATCTTTTGGAGTTCCAAATAGTGAAGTTGCTCTAAAATAACTTAATAAATACGCTCCATTATGATGGAAATCATCAAAAAAGAAATCGCCAATACAAGCTTGTGGTGAAGCAGCTTTTAATGCAGGATGCGCGTCAATAGTAGAACAAGTAGCATAAAAACCTGGGTACGAAATTCCCCAAGTGCCAACATTTCCGTTGTTATTTTTAATGTTTTTCACCAACCAATCAATAGTGTCATAGGTATCGGAACTTTCATCAATATCTTTATTTGTTTTTTTATTCGGAATATAAGCACGCATATTGTCGTAAGTACCTTCGCTCATCCATCGCCCGCGAACATCTTGATAAACAATAATATTCCCTTCTTTCATTAACAAAGAATTTGGACCAATACTTCTTCTAAACGTATTAGCACCATAAGGTCTGCAACTGTAGGGTGTACGTTGCATAATAATTGGGTATTTTTTGCTTGTGTCTTTTGGAGCATAAATTACGGTAAATAGTTTTACACCATCGCGCATAGTAATGGTAGTTTCTGTTTTAGTGTAATGTTGTGGTACGTAGTTTTGTTTAGTTAAAGTTGTTGCATTGTTATTTGAACAGCTAGAAATTATGCTAATACTTAAAAGAAATACTAGTTTTAACAAAAAGTTTTTCATTGAAATGGAATTGATATCCGATAAAACTACAAATAATAATTTTTAAATAAAATTTTAGAGGTCAGAAGATATTTTCTATTACGAATACAGTAATTCTCTTTGTCCTGTCAGGTCGAGCGCAGTCGAGACCTATTTATACATTATTTTATCATTTAAAATAGATATGTAGCTATTTGCTACTGTTTCTTATTTCTTTTATTCTTAGACTTATATCAATTACGGTAAAACCGTAAACTTTTAAAATACAGGGAATAAAGTATATAAAATTTTGCCAAGTCTTTTTTTATTTATTTATATTTAGCGGGTAAAAAGATATAAACCCCAAAAATAAATTGTAAAAATGAAAGAAATAATTGCTATTAATTTTCATTAAAAATATTTTTAATAACAGTCATGCTTTTAAGGAAAAGTAGGAATTACCCACTTATTTAAAAGGACTGGTTTAAGAA
>Ga0209013_10000439_pt1 | contig 36693 bp, 40 predicted proteins | sample Cruoilmetagenom2_FD_187291 | JGI IMG/M metagenome (GOLD analysis project Ga0209013, IMG submission 187291) | Oil polluted marine microbial communities from Coal Oil Point, Santa Barbara, California, USA - Sample 2 (SPAdes) (version 2) | ecosystem: Environmental > Aquatic > Marine > Oil seeps ...
GCATCTTCAAGCGATTCGTTTTTGCGAACGACAGTTTTTGACATCTCTCTTTCCCTCCCTCCGAACACACGTCAATACATAACCTAGTGTCATGTACTCTGAAATTATATCGTAAACTCACGAATAGGTCAATACGTTCTAATTAATTAATAGTCAGAACTTGAAGTTAGGCCTTGCATAATTTGAACTCCAGAACTAGCACCTATTCTTGTAGCTCCAGCTTGAATCATATTTTCTACATCTTCTAGACTTCTTACACCACCAGAAGCTTTCACACCCATCTCTGATCCAACTACTTCTCGCATAAGCTTCACATCTTCAATCGTAGCTCCACCAGTTGAAAAACCTGTAGAAGTTTTAACAAAATCTGCTCCTGCATCCTTAGATAATTGACTTGCTAATTTAATTTCTTCTCTTGTTAATAAACAAGTCTCTAAAATTACTTTAACAATTGCTTTTCCTTTAGCAGATTGAACCACTGCTTCGATATCCTTTTTTACTAGTTCAGTATCATTAGACTTTAATGCACCAACATTTAATACCATGTCAATTTCACCAGCACCATTTTCAATTGCATTTACTGTTTCAAAAGCTTTTGTTTCTGAAGTAGAAGCCCCTAACGGGAATCCAATGACTGTACAAACTTTCACTGTTGTTCCAGCTAATAATTCAGCACATACCTTAACCCAAGTTGGATTGACACATACTGAAGCAAAACTGTATTCTTTTGCCTCTGCACAGATTTTTTCGATTTGTTCTTTCGTAGCCTCTTGCTTTAATAATGTATGGTCGATTTTAGATGCAATATTTGTTGTCATATATTTTTCCCTCCCGGAAGTTGTCCGTACCTCTTTAGTTTATCATGCAGAATTTTAATTTTCATTAAAAATATCCAGTGTAAACTTTTACACTGGATATCTAAATCAAATCAAGTTGTACTCTAATAATAACCAAATTTAAGAACAGTTAGTCAAAAGTAAAAATTTTGTTTAGGTAAAATAATAATTATGTTATTCGTATTCATAAGAGATAGCCGAAAGAGCATATATCGGTGCTGTCTCCGTTCTTAATATTCGGGGTCCTAATGATATCGGCAAGAACCCTCTTTGATGTAACTGATCAATTTCAGTTCGCGAGAGTCCGCCTTCAGGTCCAAAAACAATACAAATAGAATCTTTGTTTTTTGCCTTTGTTAATTGATCAGCAAGTCTAGTCCGTATCTTTTGTTTAGCATTTTCCTCGTCTGCTACAAAAAGCACGTCATAATTTGAAGACATTTCTAACAGCTTTTTGAACGAAATAGGTTCGTAAATAGTTGGAACCATTGTTCTGTGAGATTGTTCAGCTGCTTCTTTTGCGATTTTTTGCAATCGTTCTTGTTTTTTTCTACCTTTTTGAGTGTCCCATTTTACAATTGATCGCTCTGCTTCAAAAAGCACGAGTTCATGCATACCAAGTTCTGTTCCCTTTTGCGCAATCAATTCTAATTTTTCACCTTTGGGTAGTCCACAACAAATGGTCACTCTTTTCGGTAATTCGTTTGACAGAAGAGGTCCTGAAACTCTTTTTACCGTAACATCATGTCCATCAAAAGTAACAATTTCAGATTCAAAAGCATTACCGTTAACAACAACAATAAGTAATTGTCCAGGTTGCATACGCATAACCTTTTGAATATGTTTTGCATCCTCACCCTCGATCGTTAACATAAGATCTTCAGAAAAATCACGATTCACTACATATCTCTGCATAAGATTCCCTATTCCTTAACAGGTTTTTTTGAAAGAATTGTCACCCAGTCTTCCATCATCATCACTTCTTCAATTACAAATCCTGAAGCTTCTAAAGATTGTTTTACATCTTCTTTCTTAGCTCCAATAATTCCAGAAGTAATGTATGTGCCGCCTTCTTTCACAACCTGGAAGGCGTCATCTGTAAACTTCATAATTACTTCGGCTAATATATTTGCTACGACTACATCTGCGGGTTCTTTTACAGTATCTAGCAAGTTACCGTGGACAACTTCTGTCGTAGATTCCACTTTGTTCAATGCTACATTTAACTTGGCGGAACGGACAGCTACTTCATCTAAGTCAAGTGCGTGAACATGTTTTGCGCCTAATAAAGATGCACCAATTGCAAGTACACCAGAACCTGTACCCACATCAATTACTAATTGCCCTGGTTTGACCATTTTTTCAAGAGCTTGCAAGCACATAACTGTCGTAGGATGAGTGCCAGTTCCAAATGCCATACCTGGATCTAATTCAATTATTAACTCATCGGTAGAAACAGGTTTGTAATTCTCCCAAGTAGGAACAATTGTAAAACGTTCGGAGATTTTTACTGGATGGTAATATTTTTTCCAAGCTGTTGCCCAGTCCTCTTCATTTACTTCGGTTATCGTTACGACATTATGGCCAAGATTGATATCAAAATTGACGAGATTATTAATGGCAAGCTTAAGTTCTTCTATCGTTTCACCTAAAAAACTTGTTGCAGGTAAATAGGCTTTTAAAATGACTCCATCTTTAGGAAAGTCATTAGGATTTAAATCATAGATTTCTCCGAACATATCTTCACGTTCACGCATAAGCTCTTCTGAATCTTCAATAACAACTCCACTTGCGCCTGCTTCATGCAGAATATTGGATACTGCATCAATTGCCTCGTTTGTTGTATGAATCGATAACTCTGACCACTTCAACTGCGTCAACTCCTTAGTCACCTTTTATTGTGCGCTTAATTTTATCGAATAAAGAACTGCCCTGTTCTTCTGGAATATCACCACTGATTTCAGCAAAATCACGTAATAATTGTTTTTGTTTTTCCGTCAACTTTGTAGGCGTCACAATTTTTACAACTACATGCTGATCACCCATTCCGTAGCCATGAACATTTTTAACACCTTTTCCTTTTAATCGGAACGTGGTACCTGATTGTGTCCCTGCAGGTATTTTTAGTTTGACTTTTCCGTGGACAGTTGGCACTTCGATCTCATCGCCTAAGGATGCTTGTGGGAAAGTTAAACGAAGTTCAAAGTAGATATCATCTCCATCTCGTTCAAAGCGCTCATGAGCTCTGACGCGGAAAACAATATATAAATCACCTGACGGTCCTCCGTTTGTGCCCGGTTCGCCTTGACCTGTTACTCGTAATTGTTGACCGTCATCAACGCCGGCAGGAATAGACACTTTAATTTTCTTGCGTTTGGATACGGTCCCTTGACCATGACAAGTATTACATTTATCTTTTATTATTTTTCCTGAACCACTACAGTGATGACACGCTCGTCTGTTAACCATACGTCCAAAAGGCGTATCTTGTGTAACATTAATTTGACCTGTTCCTTGGCAATGAGAACATTTGTCTGGAGTCGTCCCAGGTTTTGCACCGTTACCATGACATGTTTCACAAGTTTCTTCTTTTGGTATTTCAATTTCAGTTTCTTTACCAAAAACAGCTTCTTCAAAGTCGATGGTCATTGAATATTGAAGATCTTCACCTTTTCTTGGAGCATTTGGATCACGACGTCTAGACCCTCCACCAAAGAATGAACTAAAGATATCATCAAATCCAAATCCGTCAGCTCCGCCTCCAAAACCTTGGTTTGGACTAGTATGCCCAAATTGATCATATTGAGCTTTCTTTTGATCATCACTTAATACTTCATATGCTTCAGAAATTTCCTTAAATTTATCCACAGCATTTGCTTCTTTATTAATATCTGGATGATATTGTTTCGATAATTTACGGTATGCTTTTTTTATTTCTTCTTTTGAAGCACCCTTCGTTAATCCAAGCACTTCGTAGTAATCACGTTTACTCATTTTTCACACTCCTGATCTAACTTCACATAACTTTTATTGTAACATGCGAGGTTCTTCATTACCAAAAACATTGAAAAAGCCAAAGCCGGAAATCCGGACTTTGACTTTTATCACTTACTTGTCTTTCTGATCGTCGTTTACTTCTTCAAACTCAGCATCAACGACTCCGTCATCCGACTTTGATCCTTCAGCGCCTTCTGCTGCTTGAGCTTCAGCTGCTGCTTGCTCATACATTTTCATTGTCAAAGCTTGAACAATTTCGTTTAACTTGTCTTTTGTCGTGCGAATTTCTTCTAAGTTTCCAGCTTCAAGTGCAGCTTTTAACTCTTCTTTTGCATCTTCTGCTTGTTTAACCTCTTCTTCAGAAACTTTACCTTCAAGATCTTTTAACGTTTTTTCTGTCATAAACACCATTTGATCAGCTTCATTTTTCAGCTCAGCTTCTTCTTTACGTGCTTTATCTGCTTCAGCATTTGCTTCTGCTTCCTTCACCATACGATCGATTTCTTCATCAGTTAATGCGGTGTTTGATTGTATTGTGATATTTTGCTCTTTACCAGTTCCGATATCTTTCGCTTTAACCGTTACAATACCGTTTTTATCGATATCGAATGTAACTTCAATTTGAGGTACTCCACGTGGTGCTGGCGGAATATCAGCTAATTGGAAACGACCTAATGTTTTGTTGTCTGTAGCCATTGGACGTTCACCTTGTAATACGTGAATATCTACAGCTGGTTGATTGTCTGCAGCTGTTGAGAATGTTTGTGATTTAGATGTTGGAATTGTTGTATTACGTTCAATTAATTTTGTAAACACGCTACCCATTGTCTCAATACCTAATGACAAAGGTGTTACGTCAAGAAGTACAACGTCTTTAACATCTCCAGTTAAAACTCCACCTTGAACGGCTGCTCCCATGGCAACAACTTCGTCAGGGTTAACTCCGCGGTGAGGATCTTTCCCTGTTTCTTTTTTAATCGCATCTTGTACTGCAGGAATACGAGTAGATCCACCTACTAAAATAACTTTATCAATTTGTGAAGGTGTAAGACCAGCATCTTTTAAAGCTTGACGAGTAGGAACCATCGTACGCTCTACTAGAGAAGCTGTTAATTCATCAAATTTCGTACGGCTTAATGTTATTTCTAAGTGTAGTGGACCTGATTCGCCAGCTGTAATGAAAGGTAAAGATACTTGAGTTGATGTAACCCCAGAAAGGTCTTTTTTCGCTTTTTCAGCAGCATCTTTTAACCGTTGAGTTGCCATTTTATCTTTAGATAAGTCAATACCATTTTCTTTTTTGAATTCTGTTACGAAGTAATCCATTAATAATTGGTCGAAGTCGTCTCCACCAAGACGGTTGTCACCTGCAGTTGAACGTACTTCGAATACACCATCACCAAGTTCTAGTATTGACACGTCAAATGTACCACCACCAAGGTCATAAACAAGAATAGTTTGATCTACATCCATTTTGTCTAAACCGTATGCTAGAGCAGCGGCTGTTGGTTCATTGATGATACGCTCAACTTCTAGACCAGCAATGCGTCCAGCATCTTTAGTCGCTTGACGTTCTGCATCATTGAAATAAGCAGGAACTGTAATAACTGCTTTCGTTACTTTTTCACCTAAGTAATCTTCAGCATATCCTTTAAGGTACTGAAGAATCATTGCAGATACTTCTTGTGGTGTATACTCTTTATCTTCAGCAGTCACTTTATGGTCTGTACCCATGTGACGCTTAACAGATTGAATTGTGTTTGGGTTTGTAATTGATTGGCGTTTTGCTACTTCTCCAACTTGGCGCTCGCCATTTTTAAATGCAACAACAGATGGCGTTGTGCGGTTTCCTTCTGGATTTGGAATTACTTTTGGTTCTCCACCCTCAAGAACTGCTACACATGAATTTGTTGTCCCTAAATCAATACCGATAATTTTACTCATAATTTATTTCCTCCTAGACAATTTAAAGTGATTGTTATTCGTTTACTTTTACCATTGAAGGTCGAAGTACACGATCTTTATATCTGAATCCTTTTTGCAATTCTTGCAAGATAATTCCTGATTCCTTCGTTTCATCTGTATCTGTCATAACAGCTTGGTGAATATTCGGGTCAAAAGCAACGCCTTCAGCTTCAATAACTTGTAGACCTTCTTTTTCAGTTGCTTCAACAAGTGTTTTATAAACCATTTCCAACCCTTTTTGAAGAGATTGAGAATCCTCGGAAGCTGGTAAGCTTTGCATTGCGCGCTCAAAGTTATCAAGCACTGGAAGCAAATTCGATAGCAAACTTTGCGCTTTATATTTATCCGCTGCTTCACGGTCTAATTGAGTTCGACGTTTAAAATTCTCATAGTCTGCACGCAAACGTAAATGACGGTTCGTTTCTTCTTCCAATTGTTGCTGAAGTCCTATTAGCTCATTTACATCTTCATTTTCTTCTACATTCGTCACTTCTTCATCAGGAGACAATTGATCTTCTGAAAGTTGATTTGATTCATGTTCTTCCGTGTTTGTAACAGCTTCTTTTTCTTCCGATTGTGCCATATTTACATCCTCCTTCATTTTCGTAAACCACCGAATATCCGGGTTAATTCACGAGACAAGTCACCACTCATTACATCAAGCAAAGTGACAACACGTCGATAATCCATTCTTGTAGGTCCAATTATTGCAATAGAACCCATTTGTTCTTCCCCTATTGAATAAGATGCTGTAATCACACTACAGTCTCCCATTTCCAATAAGGTATTTTCAGAACCAATACGAATATGAATACCCGATTGATTCGGCGAAAACAATGTTGAAATTTGGTTAGTCTGGTCCATCATTGTTATTAAGCCTCTTGCTTTTTGCAAGTCACTAAATTCAGGATGATGGAGCAATTTCGATTTACCGCCATAGAACACTTTTTCTTCTTGCGGACCGGTTATTGCTGTTCCGAAAGAGGACATGAGCTCTCCGTATCTACCGATGTGTTGTTTTAACAAAACGGCTGTTTCTTTTTCAAGAACACGTTGAAGTTCATGCAGATGGACTCCGGTAAGTTGTTCGTTTAAAATGTTCACCATTTTTTCAATATCAGAAGCGGTAATTCCTTCTGGTAATTCGAACAATCGATTTTCAACATGGCCACTATCAGTAATTATGATTGCTACTGCTGAATCATCCGAAAGAGGTACAATTGAAAACCGTTTAATACGGTGATTCCTTACATTCGGTCCTAGCAATACTGAGGTATACGTAGTCAATTCTGATAAAATCATTGCCGTTTTTTGTATTACTTGCTCTGTTTCAGTTAAGCGCTCTTGAAAAACCGATTGAATTTGCAGTATTTCATCTGCCGTGACAAGTTGAGGGGTTAACAAATGGTCAACATAAAATCGATAGCCTTTTTCAGAAGGAATTCGACCTGACGACGTATGCGTTTTTTCTAAGTAACCTAATTCTTCAAGGTCAGCCATGTCATTACGAATCGTTGCAGGACTAAATGGAACTTCCTCTTTTTTTGAAAGTTGCCTTGATCCAACAGGCTGAGCAGTCTGAATGAAGTCATCAACTGTAACTTGTAAAATAAGCAATTGTCGGTTCGTTAACATAATTATCACCTCTGTTAGCACTCATCACTAGCGAGTGCTAATACTCATACATAAGTTATCAAATCCGATGCTACCTTGTCAACGAATTAGATAGCTTAATCCATTAAAAATGATTGAAAAATCTCATTTCCGATAAATCTTCCTTTTCGTGACAAGAAAACAGCCTCATCTGTACTGATAATTGTATTATCGTTAATATGCTTGACCAGCACTTGTCCATACACTTCTTCTATTGAAAAACCATATTTATTTTCAAAATGTTTTTTATTCACACCTACTACTTTTCGTAGACCAAGAAACATTTCTTCTTCCATTTGTTCACTGATTGTTACCTCATGGGTAGATTGTATTGGGAATGCTTCACTTGCTAATGCATCCATATACTTTTTAATAGGACCAATATTAGCATATCTTTTTCCTTGCGCATAACCATGAGCACCGGCACCAAAGCCAGCATAAGACACATTATCCCAGTACAAATTATTATGTTTAGAATGGAACCCTGGTTTTGAAAAATTACTGATTTCATATTGAATAATGCCTTTAGATTCCATTTCTTTCATTAACACTTCATACATATCCGCTTCTAGGTCTTCACCAGGTAAGATTAGTTTGCCTTTTGTCATCAAGTTATAAAAGACGGTTTTCGGTTCAACTATTAGTGAGTATGCCGAGTAATGAGGTAACTTTAGCGCCAGTGCTTTCGTTAATGTATCTTTCCATTGCTCCATCGACTGACCAGGTAATCCATACATTAAATCAATACTGATATTCGTAAAACCAATATCTTTTGCCATTTGAATCGTTTTGTAAACATGATCATTTGAATGGGTTCTACCTAAACGCTTTAAAATATCTTCATCGAAACTTTGAACACCCAGGCTTAAACGATTTACACCATTTTTTTTCATTACTTCTAATTTTTCACGAGTTAATTCATCTGGGTTAGCTTCTGAAGTGAATTCTTGAAGATTACTTGTCGGTATGTATTGTTCTATAAGTTGAAACAATCTGTCCAATTGAGTTGGACTAAGTGACGTCGGCGTACCACCACCAAGAAAAATAGTTTCAATATGTAATTGATCTTTATATTTCTCTTCAAACATTTTCATCTCTATACCTAACGCTTCAATATACTCATCCACAGGTTGATTCTTGAAGAATACTTTATTGAAATCGCAATAATGGCAAATTTGATGGCAAAAAGGGATGTGTATGTATATTCCTTTAATCATGGTCTTCCCTCCTTCTTATAAGGTTTGTTAAGGAATTTTGTGTTAATCGTACCTTTACTTGTAGGAGAAGGAACCCCTGTATCAATTCGCTCCTTCTTCGCGAAGATCAGAGTACATTTTTTTGACCTTACTAGTACTTCGGAAAAACGTGCTCAAGAGTCCTATAAGCGAGAACAAAGGAACGAAGGGTAAGGAGGCACATCATGAAACAACAAATTAGTGACCAACATCCTGTTGGACAGAGAAGGCTTTCAAATTCACCAGCAGAAAGACAGTAGGTTCCATTCATTTCTTACAGAAAAAGGAGGCCAACAAGTAGCCTCCCTGACGTACTATATTTTTGATCAATCTTCATCCATTTTAAGTACAGCCATGAATGCCTCTTGTGGCACTTCGACTGACCCTACTTGTTTCATACGTTTTTTACCTTCTTTTTGTTTATCAAGTAGTTTACGTTTACGAGAAATATCTCCACCATAACATTTTGCAAGGACATTTTTACGAATTGCACTTATCGTTGAACGAGCCACAATTTTTTGACCGATAGCTGCTTGAATAGGCACTTCAAATTGTTGTCTAGGAATTAATTTTTTTAATTTCTCAACAATAATTTTCCCGCGTTCATAGGCAAAGTCATTATGAACGATAAAGCTTAGTGCATCCACTTGTTCAGCATTAAGTAAAATGTCCATTTTCACAAGTTTAGAAGGCTTATATCCAATTAATTCATAATCAAATGATGCATATCCTTTAGTACCGGATTTCAATTGGTCAAAGAAATCATAAACCACTTCTGAAAGAGGTACTTCATAAATAATGCTCACACGTGTTTTATCAATGTAATCCATCGTCATAAAATTGCCGCGTTTCTTTTGACAAAGCTCCATTACAACACCTACGAAATCATTTGGTACCATGATAGTGGCTTTTACGTATGGTTCTTCAATACGGTCAATTTTTTGCGGATCTGGCATCATTGAAGGGTTGTCCACTTTTTTGATTTGACCATCTGTCATATGCACATCGTATATTACGCTCGGTGCAGTTGTAATAAGGTCAATGTTGAATTCACGTTCCAAACGCTCTTGAATGATCTCCATATGAAGCAGACCAAGGAATCCACAGCGGTACCCGAAACCAAGTGCTTGGGAAGACTCCGGTTCAAATTGAAGAGCTGCATCGTTTAGTTCTAACTTCTCAAGTGCATCACGCAAATCATTATATTTAGAAGTATCTATTGGATATAACCCACAATAAACCATCGGATTTAATCGACGGTATCCTGGTAAAGATTCCGTTGCAGGATTAACTACACTTGTAATTGTATCCCCTACTCGTGTATCACCAACATTTTTAATAGCAGCTGTTAGGAAACCAACATCCCCTACAGATAATTCATCACGAAGAGTTGTTTTAGGTGTAAAGACACCAGCTTCGATTACTTCAAATTCTTTACCAGTAGCCATCATTTTGATTTTATCTCCGGGTCTAACTGTTCCTTCCATCACACGAATGTACGCAACAACTCCACGATAAGGATCATAGAGAGAATCAAAAATTAACGCTTTTAATGGCGCTTCTGGATCTCCGGTTGGAGCAGGAACTTTTTCAACAATTTGTTCTAAAATTTCTTCAATACCTATTCCAGCTTTTGCAGAAGCAAGTACTGCTTCTGAGGCATCTAAACCAATCACTTCTTCGATTTCTCCTCGAACACGTTCTGGATCTGCCGCTGGTAAATCAATTTTATTAATAACAGGTAAGATTTCTAATTCATTATCTAACGCTAAATACACATTGGCTAAGGTTTGAGCTTCTATCCCTTGCGCTGCGTCTACCACTAGAATTGCACCTTCACAAGCCGCTAAACTTCGTGAAACTTCATAAGTGAAGTCGACATGTCCAGGTGTATCGATTAAATGTAACGTATAATTCTCACCATTTTTAGCTAGGTAATTTAACTGTACTGCATTTAACTTAATGGTAATACCACGTTCACGTTCTAAATCCATCGAATCGAGAAGTTGGGCCTTCATTTCTCGCGAGGTTAGTGCTTTCGTCATTTCTAAAATACGATCAGCTAATGTAGATTTCCCATGATCAATATGTGCGATTATAGAAAAGTTTCGAATATTCTGCTGTCTTTTATTACGTTCTTCTCGATTCATGCGTTGTTCACTCCTAATTAAACTATTTAGAATTATAGCAGTGAACACGCATTTCTTCAATGTTAGGTTGCTTCTAGATTTTAAAAAACGACATTAATCGCTTTTGCAAGTACCGCAATTGTCCGATTTATCTCCTCTTCAGTGTTTTCAATCCCACCTAATTCAATCAAAATAGATTGAGGTAACAAATCTTGATTATAGATTCCATTCCCATCGTCCTTCGTCTTCGTCATTACACCACGAGAGATGTTAGGTACTATTCGATTTAATTCTGCTGACAGTGATTGCGCATATGCATCGTTTAACTTGTAGTTTGGATGCTCTGCTCCGACGACAAGTGCAATACGAGCATACGACTCATTATTGGACTCTTGCGTTGTAATTTTATGCTTTGCAGAATCTCGGTGTATATCCAGAACCAAATCATACGATTTAGCGCTTAATTGTTTTTGTAATACTGGACGAATTGCAGCGTACGATTCATAAAATTGACGATTTGTTACCTTCATCTCTTTCATATTATCAAATGGTAATACGTCCACAATTGCATTATTCATTTGAAAATGTTGTGTGACTAGATCACTGATGTTTGTGATGTTTGATGTAGGGTGATAGTTAGCTGTTACACCAACCACTCCTTTTACAATCGGATGATAAGCCTCATGAGAATGTGTAAAGAGTAGCAATACATTAATCGGAGAATCTTCTTCAGTTTCAGGTATTTCTTTTGTAGTAGTTGTTGCTGCATAAACTACAGGCTGTGATTCTACTTGTTCTTTTCCACTAGGTTCAAATGCGAGTATTGGAATTTTAACAAAAATAATTGGTAGTACAAATAAAAAAAGATAAAAACCTATAGCTTTTTGAAAAGTTTTTCGCATTAATCACCCCTCCTTCCTACACATTACGTAGGATTAGGTGTGGATAGAACCAAAAACGTCATCTTGTAACCATGTTAATATACTGGTCTGAATTAAATCTGCATGTCTCATCACCCACGCATCGGTTTCTTTCGGTGTGACAAATAATTGTTGATGATGTGGTGGTAAAACTTCTTGCAATAAACCGCGTATCTCTCCAGAAGACCATCCTGACCATTCTCCAAAAATAGGTTTAATTGCTTCTACATCAACTGGTTCTTCTGAACTTCTTAACCATGTACCTACAGAAAGTGCAGATGATGGCTTTTTAGTTTCGCCTATTTTACTTGAAATCACTTTAAATACCGTTTGGATTGCTTCAACGATGAGAACAGGAGCATCAACTACCATCGGTACGCCTATTGCGGTAACAGGTACGCCAAGCGATTCAAAAGAAATTTCATTTCTCGAATTCCCTACACCTGAACCTGGATGTATTCCCGTATTTGTAATTTGAATCGTCTTGCACAATCGATCTTGGTTACGCGCGGCAAGCGCATCAATTACCAGTATCAAATCTGGTTGAACTCGCTGAGAGATTGCTTTTACAAATTCACCAGTTTCTAATCCTGTTTGACCAGTTACACCAGGTGCATAAAAAACAATATGCCCAAATTCAATAGGAACGGTAAACATTTCTTCGTGAAATCGATCAATTGCTAATGGTCCAATTGCATCTGGGGTAATTGTACGATTTCCTAGTCCTATGATAAGAATTTTCGATTGAGGGGTTAATGCTAATTGTTTGTGAATGTCTTGCAAGGAAGCAATAAGATGCTCTTCTAGTTCTGTAAAACCTTCCTCATCTTCAGCTGTTAACGTAGGGACAGTTAAGGTAATATATGTTCCTTCCTTTTTCCCAATCGTCGCGGCACCGTCTGCATCCGTCTCAATATGAGTAATATGCACCCGACCTTTCCGTTCTTCGTTCATTTGAATCCCAGGGGTATCATACAAAGTATCTTTCTCTTTTTTCGTTCGATGTTGTACGACTTCTGTCGTTTCATCTATTAAATCAGTCCGCATTAAATTTTGGTTTTCCATTTATATCACCTCAAGAAAAGATTGCCCAAGGTGTCAAGTAAATATTCTTTGCGCTTGTCTATTGCATTTTATCTTTTGGTTTGATAAAATGATTCTTGTTGTATTGAGAATTAAAATCTTATACTTAAAGCAAACGGCGATCTAATTTTCGCGCAAAGCTTAAACTCGAGAATCTATGAATCTCGATGCTTTTCGAGGCACTTCATATGTATCGAAAAGAGTTATTCTTTAATGGAGGTGAAATAAAAGATGCCAAATATCAAATCTGCAATCAAACGTGTAAAAACGAATGCATCTGCACAATCACAAAACGCTCACGCGAAATCTACAATGCGTACAGCAGTTAAGAAAGCTGAAACTGCTTCTACTAACAATGAAGAAAACGCAAAAGAACTTTTACTGACTGCTATCCAACAAGTGGACAAAGCGGCTTCTAAAGGGTTAATTCATAAAAACACTGCTGCTCGTAAAAAAGCTCAGTTAATGAAAAAAGCATAATCATATGAAAACCGGATTCGAACTTCGAATCCGGTTTTTTATTTAGAATAGAGAAAAAATTTCTAGCTATAAGCGATTCATAAGGAAGAGTTCGAGAATACGTTCTCTTCTCCCACTACTTGTTTTCAATTTATAATCCGCCTGAGACAGTCTGTGTAGCGTCTCTAAAAGACGTTCTTCCCCGACATGCAATCGACTCTCCACAATTAGTTTAACCCGATATGGATTAACTTTAAGTTGCTTCGCAATAGCCTGAGCATGATAACCCTTCTTTTGAAGGTATCGAACATTCGACATAAGGCGAATTTGTGAAGCTAATAACGCTGTTAACATAATAGGTTCTTCTTTTTGTCTAAGCAAATCATGATAAACGGTTAAAGCTGTACTCGTATCTCCTTTTAAATAGGCATTTAACAATTGAAATGCGTCTTGTTCGAGTGTTCTTGATAATAAGAGTTCAACGATTGGGAGCGTTATTTCATCTTCTACTCCGATATAAACAACCATTTTTTGAATTTCTGATTTCAGATGAACCAAATCATGCCCAATCGTTTCAATGAGACCTTGTATTGCTTCACTACTTATTGCTTTATTTTCAGCTTGCACTGCTGATTGGATCCACACCTTTAAGTCATTTCCTTCAAGTTGCTTAGCTTCTAAATGTACACTCTTTTCTTTCATTAATTTAGTTATTTTTTTTCGTTCATCAAGTTTTTCATATGGTGCAATAAATAAACAGATGGCGGTTTCTGATGGATTGCTCATCCATTTTTCTAATGCTTTTAAATCATGTTCAATCTTTTCTTTCCCTTTTTCAGACGCTTTTAAAAATGATGAATTTTTAACTACGATTAATTTCTTGTCTGTAAAAAAAGGAATGGTATCTGCTTCCTCAAGCACGTGCTGAACAGGGACTTCGTCTAAATCAAATGTGATTACGTCAATTTCTCCCTCTTTACTTAACGAACTTTTCAATCTGTTAATTGTTTCATCAAAAAAATAATATTCAGTTCCACTCAAAAGATATACGGGTTGAATATCGCCTTGTTGAAATTTATTCCATTGTGCAGAAAACATGTGTATCCTCCTCAGTACGAGTTCCTTACAAGTATACATGAAATCTAATCTATAATGGGTTTGTACAAATTGTGTCATTCCATTATTTTTAAAGAAAAAATCTTCTTGAATATGGATTTTTCTCGCACTATCCCGTATAATAAATTTGGATTAGGAGGGGTAGCAATGAACGAATTTGAAAAAAATGTCCAAACCAAACGTAACGATGTGGTTGACTCCGGTATTGGCTTCGTTGTATCATTTGTTTTCTTTGCAGCGATTTTCACCATTGCGACTGTAATTGACTTCATTACAAAATAATAAATGTAAAAAGAGATTTGTCATATGACAAGTCTCTTTTTCGTTATTCCCTTGTATCCGTTTGAATCGTCATTGCACCGTTATTGTATCGAATGATAATCGTACCTTCTACTCCTGTTGTCAGAGTGTCTAGTTGCATTGCGCTAAACCGCTCTACAACCTCTTTATGAGGGTGTCCATACCGATTATCTAGTCCAGCCGAAAAGACAGTGACCATCGGCTTTAGGGTTTCTATAAATTCTTTTGAGCTTGAAGTTTTACTACCATGATGACCCGCCTTAAGAACTGTCATTGATTTTAATGTTTCTTTATATGTTTTCATTATTCGTTTCTCACCAATTTCTTCTAAGTCTCCTGTAAAAAGGGCACGAAATTCCTCATGCTCCAAAAACAATACGAGAGAGTCATTATTGCCCTCATACAGAGTATCTGTTGGCGAAAGATATTGTAATTTTGTTTTACCTACGGACCATTTCCGACCGATTATCTGTTCCTTAACGGGCACATGATTTAAACTTGCTAGTTGTAGTGCCTGATTCAATGTAGATTCCTTCATTACACCTGGTGTGACATGTATTTCTTTCACTTTTAACTCCTCTAGTATTTCTTCTGCTCCTTCAATATGATCACTATCTGCATGTGTCCAAATAAACGTATCAATCTCAGTAATTCCTTTGCCTTTTAAAAAGGGTACAACAATGTCTCTTCCAATTTCAAAGGGTTTGGAGTTCTTCTTCCATTCCGACTGATCAAATCGAAGTAATCCACCTGCATCAATAAGAACTACCCCTTTTTTATAAGGATACTCAATCACAATTGCATCCCCTTGCCCAACATTTAAAAAACTAACTTCTAATGAAGAGTCAAAATAAGGAGTTACTTGAATAAGAAAAATTGGAATCCCCAGTGTTAATATGATGCGTTTTACTTCTCTTTTTTGATCAAGGATAATAAATGTTGTGATGACCCCTAAATATGCGATTATGAATAGCAATAAAGACGGTTTTCCTGGATTCCATAATTGATAGGGTAACCTACTGAAAAATAAAATAATCTTTGTAAGTCCTTCTCTTAACGGTTCATAAAATGAAAAGAAAAATATCGCAACACTAGGAACCAGTGAAGTTAAAAATAAGAATACTAGATTAATGGGCAGAATAATAAAAGAAAAGAGTGGAACAAATAGTAAATTCATTACGAAAGAGGAAATTGAAACTTCATAAAAGTGGGTTAATAATATTGGAAAAACGCCAATTTGACACAGAGATGTAATTAAAAACGATTGTCGAATTGGTGAATGTGATTGATTTAAGATTCGTGAGGAGTAAATTAGCGCAGCTGCAGCCCCATAAGATAGTTGAAATCCAACTTGTAAAAGTACACTGGGCTGATAAAAAATAAACATAAGAATACTGAGTGCAAATGCTTGATCGACAGAAATCCTTTTCTTTAGCATGGAAACGAGTAAAACCATTTCAGAGACGGAAACTGCACGCCACACTGAAGGCGCACCTCCTGTAATGCATGCATAAACAGGCAACAAAATAATTAATAGTGCAACCACTGTTTGTTTTCGAATATAGACACGTATTAATGTTTGATACAAAAGAAATGTCAAGAATACGATATGTAGTCCCGAAATGGCAAACAAATGGGTTATCCCTAACTTTTGATAAGCTCTCTCTTCCTCGTAAGTTACATCATCACGTACCCCTATAAGAAGAGCTTTTGCTTCAGCACCTAAACTTTCAGGAAAAGTACGTTCTATATGCCTTTCCACTTGAAAACGCCGCTCTGCTAAAAAACCAGTAATCCCTTCTGACCGTGTCGTTTGTTTCCACGTAGATATAGAAAACATGCCCACTGCTCCATGACTTTTCATATACCTGTTCATATCGAAACCAAATTCATGTGCAGGCATTCTTGGCCTTATTATTTCTCCAGTAACATAAAAGGAGGATCCTGCTAGCGATTGCGTTTCAAAATAATCCTTTTCTTTCTCGGATATGAATTTATAACTTAAGTACCATTTTTTTCCTTCAGGTGTTCTTCCAAAACCTTTAATATGTTGACCATTGATTGAATACGTACTCGTCCAAACAATAGTTGATTCATTAAACGATACCAAAGATGTATTTGTCTTGAAATCGGTATATTGATAGAAAAATAAACCCATAAAAACATACAAAAGAATAAATGGGTAGGGTCTTTTTCGCATTAAAAACCAAGCAATTAAAACACCATGTAACGCTAAAATTGTCGATGAAATTAAGATTGCACTTGCTGAAATCATGCTACTTATTGCAAGGTAAATAAATCGTTGTTTTCCTATTACTCGCCAAATAACTCCTTCACCTTCGCTTCATAAGAAGCCAATTCCTCAGGTTTTGCACCACTTTCTCTTAGTTTTTGCAAAAGTTCAAGATAAAGAGACACTTTTTTATCGCTCAAGAAATCAATTTTCCGTTCATCAAACGGAACATGAACAACTTGAACTTGTGCTTGTCCTAGTAGCGTTATGGCATATTCATTGTTTTTGTAGTCCGTTGCATAATATAAACGACGTATTCCAGATTGAATGATTGACTTTGTACATTGTAAACAAGGAAAGTGTGTGACATACATGTCAGCACCATTCGTCGAAATTCCATACTTTGCGCATTGTAACAGTCCGTTCATCTCAGCATGAATCGTTCTTACACAATGGTGATCAACAACATAACAACCTTGATCGATACAGTGATCTCCACCTGATATGGAACCATTGTAACCACCAGCCATAATCCGTTTATCTCGAACAATTGTTGCACCTACAGCTAATCTTGTACAGGTACTTCTAAGTGCAAGTAGATGGCTTTGTGCCATGAAAAATTGGTCCCAAGTAATTCGCTCCATATGAACGCCTCCTGAAATGATTATAGTTAATAGAAGAATCTGGCCAATAGATATCGATTACTTTTTCTCGAATTCTAATAAAGGCTCTGTATCATTTTAGTAGGAAGACGAATCATACGTCAATTGTTTGTTCTATTAATTAACTGTAATGAAATCTTGTAAATTCTCAAACGTACGATCCCCAATACCTGTAACATTTTTCAAATCTTCGGTTCTCTGAAACGGACCATGTTCTTCTCGATAAGCTAGAATCGCTTTCGCTTTTGAAGGTCCGATTCCTGACAAAGTCATAAGTAAAGATTCATCGGCCGTGTTGATGTTTACGAGGGATCCATCTGACTCAACATCTTTTGATGTAAGCACAGTTTCAATAACCGGTGTAACTTCTCCAATTTCTGGTACATATATGACCATTTCATCCGAAAGTTTTGCAGCCAAGTTAAGTGCTTTAGAATCAGCTATCGGTAATAGTCCACCAGCAAGCTTAATGGCGTCTAAAACACGACTTTCATTAGAAAGTGTATAAACACCTGGTGAAACAACCTGGCCTTTTATATCTACTACAACAGACTGTTTTTGTTCCGAAGGAATTGGAGCAGATGGTTCTTGCTCGATTATCGTTTCATTTAACGTTGGGATTTTGATTGGGATAGGTTCGTTTTGACCGGCTAAGGGGGTGGCCGGGTTTTTAGAAAAAGGATTTTGACTAACAATTAATAAAAATAAAGCAATTGTTGGGAGCAAAAGCTTATTTTTATGTTTTTGAATCCATGAAGTAATCAGAATGTGTATTCCTTTCCTTCAGAAAGCAATTCATATAGAGCTAAATTTCACTATATATGAATTGCTTAAAATTGGAAAGAATTATTTAATTGCATGGAAAAAGAGGCGTTCACTTTTTGATGACGGATCTTCAAATGTCCAATCAGCTTGAACTAGAATACTGGTAAATCCAGCCTCACTTAACCATGTTCGATAGGTTTGCTCTTCAAACGATTGTTGAAAATGGCTCTCTTCAAATCTTTTATACATCCCACTCTCATTTTTCACAAAGAAAGTTAAATCATGATAAACAGAATGCGGGTTTTCCCCTTCTTCTGTATGCCAAATGTAAGCAAGATTTTCGTCTTCAAACGTAAAAGGTCCATTTAAAAACAATACATTCATTTTATAAATAGAATGGACATCAAAAAAGAAATGCCCACCCTTTTTTAAACTTGAATAAACGGCAGCGAAAGTTTCCTGTACTTCCTTCTCTGACTCAAGATAGTTTAAAGAATCGATTGCAATTATGGCAACATCGAGGTCTTCAATTCCAGTCATTTCTGTCATCGACATACAATACAAGGGGATGTCCATCCTTCTATTTTGAAATCGTTGTTCAGCAACAGCTAACATGTCTTCTGACAAATCCAATGCTTGGACTGAAAAACCTTTTTGTGCAAATTTCTCAGAAAGAATTCCTGTTCCACAGCCTATATCCAATAAAGCTTTTCCGTTTGGATTATCAATAACAGAAAGTACTTTACGTACATATTGATCATATGGAATATCTGTCATGAGTACATCGTATAAACGTGCAAATTCTGTATAGCTGGACATTAAGCTTGCGAGTCAACTTCAACGAATGGTGCATCGCCCCATAAACGTTCTAAATTATAAAATGCGCGCTCATCTTTGTGGAATACGTGTGCCACTACATCGCCCATATCAACAAGTACCCATCTTGCTGAATCATAACCTTCAAGACGTTTCACATCATAACCAGCTATCCCTGCTTGTTCTGCCATTTCTTTAGCAATCGCTTGGACTTGTCGATCAGAGTTAGCATGACAAATCAGGAAATAGTCGGCAAGGTATGATACCCCTTTCATATTCAATACAATTATATCTTCTGCTCTTTTGTCATCTGCCGCTTTATATGCGACTTCAAGTAATGTTGAAATAGTCATTCACTCACTTTTCCTTTCTTAATGACCAAATCATTGTAACAATGAATGGAATCCGGAAACACCGGTTGTTTTTTTTGAATTAAAAACTTAATGGATTGGCTGATACAGGCTAACATGATTCCATCAAGCCCATTAGTAGCTTGTTGTCTTAATAATTCAACATCAGGAAATTTTCTATTAGGTTCAATCATATCCGATACATATAGGACTTTCTCTAAGGGACTCATATCTGCACGGCCTGTTGTATGATACCTAATCGCGTTCAAGATGTTTTCATCCTCTATACCAAATTCATTTTGTACTACATAGGCACCTACTGGAGCATGCCAAAGTTCATGATGGTAATCAAGTAAAATTGGATCTATCTTTTCTTTTTGAATAATTTGTTTCATCCACATTGGCTTGGAAAACTTCGCAATATCATGTAGGATTGCTGCCGTTTCAGCATCTGATGTTGAAATTCCGTAATGGTCGGCTAAACGAATGGCTGTTTCCATTACTCCTAATGTATGCACATATCGAGGTTCTGGCATGCGCTCCCGCACAGTAGCCAAATAATTATCTCGATTCATATAAATGCTCCTGTCGAATGTAATCTTGTACTTCACGAGGAATTAATAATGATACATCCTTATGATCGGATATACGGTTTCTCAACATGGTTGAAGACAAATCAATTTGTGGTGCTTCAATTAGGGTAACCTGATACTTAGTTTTCAATTCATATCCTGGTCTTTTAACGCCAACCATCTGGACAAGTTTTGTTAACTCGTCAATACGATACCATTTCTCTAAATAGGCAATCATATCTCCACCAATTAAAAAACTAAACTTCGTATCTGGTTCTCTATTTTGTAGCTCATCCATCGTATCATACGTATAGGAAATTCCACCACGGTTCAATTCTATTGTTTCGACTGAAAAATAAGGGAATGGTTTAACCGCTAAATGAACCATTTCTAATCGTTGTTTTACTGTGCATAATTCATTTGCTTCTTTATGAGGCGGTATAGCATTCGGCATAAATCGGATTTCATCAAACTTAAGGGAGTGATAAACTTCATTTGCCATGATTAAATGTCCAATATGTGGAGGGTTAAATGTACCTCCAAAAATACAGACTCTTTTCATGCTTAACCCTTCGTCGGCAGGACAATCTTTTTATTGTTTTTAGATGGTTTATATAAAACTACCGTCAAACCAATTAATTGAACAAGCTCAGACTTCGTGCCTTTAGCTAATTTCTCAGCAACTTCATTTTTATCGTCTTCATTATTCGTTAGTATACTTACTTTCAGTAATTCACGAACTTCTAAAGCTTCTTCAATTTGTTTAAGCATATGGTCATTAACTCCACCTTTTCCTACTTGAAAAATGGGTGTTAAATGATGTGCTTCACTGCGTAAATAACGCTTTTGTTTACCTGTTAACATTGGGACCTCCTAATTGTTGTTCTAATTCTCTAGTCATTCGTTCCGTATTTGCTTGACGAGTTGTCCACTTTTGAAAAGAAAGTGAGCCTTGATGCACAAACATCCCGAGTCCGGTCACAATCTTTGCTCTCTTTTCTTTTGCTTCTATTAAAAAAGGCGTCAATAATGGATTATACACAATATCAGCAACAATTGCTGATGGTTTTAAAAATTCTAAAGATAATGGTGTACTAATTCCTGAATCTTTCATTCCTGCCGGTGTTGTTTGTATAAGGATTTGAAAGTCATCTAAGTTTCTTTCTGCTTCCGTTAAAGAATATGCACGAGTTCCGTTAATATCATTTATAAGTTTTCGTGCCGATTCAACCGTTCGATTGGCACAAGAAATGTCTGTATATCCATGAGATTTTAAAGCAAATGAAATTCCTCGTGCAGCTCCTCCAGCACCTATAACTAAAATAGAAGACTGCCTAAAATCAAGACCAATACTTTCTTCTAACGATTTTACAAAACCAGCTCCATCCGTGTTGTATCCAGTCAAACTTCCATCTACTTCAACAACAACGGTATTGACGGCACCCATCCATTTAGCTGATTCATCGAGATGGTCTAAATGCTGGATAATTGCCTCTTTATGGGGAATCGTTACATTCCACCCGCTTGCCCCCAATAATTTTAAGGAAATTATGGCTTGTGCTAATTGTTCTTTTTTGACTTTAATCGGGATATAACTTGCATCCAGTCCGAGTTCTGCAAACCATTTAGAATGCATGAAAGGTGACAAGGAATGAGATATCGGATCGCCTATAACTGCATACCATTTTTTCAAAGAGATTCACTCCTATATTAAAGAAGGTCGCAGTTGAATTTCTACACCCTTAGGTGCATACGCTGCAATAACAACATTAGGTTTGTTTATCGTGATCCATCCTAATCCAGAAAATACGATATCTGTCTTTCCTTCTTTTATAGAAAATTCATGGCGTACAAGTGATGGGAAATTTTCTTTAAATGCATCAGAAGGAGGCGCTAACATTCCTCCTTGATGATTTTCAAATAACGTATCCGCATTTTCAAGCTTTGTACGATGAATTGTTAAATCATTTGAAATATGAACAGTGAATGAAGCTCTTTCTCCTTGAATAAAATCAAACCGAGCCAGTCCACCGAAAAATAAAGTTTGTTCTGGATTCATCTGAAAAATTTTAGGTTTAATTTCTTTTTTAGGTGTTATCCATTTCAACTCGGATGAATCTAAAAAATGGGCCATCTGATGATGGTTAATTATCCCAGGAGTATCATAAAGTGCTTGATCATCATCTAAAGGAATCTCAATTAAATCTAGTGTTGTGCCAGGGAAATGTGAGGTGGTAATTACTTCTTCTTTTTCTCCTGTTACTTGTTTGATAATCCGATTAATAAAGGTAGACTTACCAACGTTTGTACAACCAACTACATAAGCATCTTTTCCTTCACGATATTTTTCAATTGCTTCCATCGCTTCGGCCATTCCAGTTCCTTTGTGAGCACTTACAAGAAGTACATCGATTGGTTGAAGCCCTAATTTTCTTGATTCTTGTTTCAACCAATGAATTACACGATTTTTCTTCACGGATTTTGGTAATAAATCCACTTTATTAGCAACGAGAAGAATTGGGTTGCTGCCTACAAAGCGGTGTAGTCCAGGTAACCAACTTCCATTAAAATCAAAAATATCAACAATTTTAATGATTAATCCTTGTTCTTTTCCAAGACTATTTAATATGCGCAAAAAATCATCATCTGTTAAAGAAACAGGTTGTAATTCGTTGTAGTTTTTCAAACGAAAACAACGTTGACAAATGATGACTTCTTTTTCCAAAGCTGATGGTGGTGCAAATCCATGTTCTTTTGGATTTTCTGTTTGTATGTGTGTACCGCAACCGATACATGCTGGATTATTTATCAAACTTCTTCCTCCCAAGTAACGTACCCTCTTCTTTTTAACGAACTAAAAATTCGGCGTTCCACCATGCGGTTAAACCGAGTAAAAAAGCCGTCTGATTTGGCTACAGGTAAAACTAATATTGTGTGTAATTTCATACGATTTCCACCTACTACATCTGTTAACAACTGGTCTCCGATGACAACTACTTCCTCTTTCTTCACATCCATTATGTGAAGTGCTTTTCGGAATGCTTTGCCCATTGGTTTTCTAGCTTGATAAATAAATGGAATTCCTAAAGGATCTGCAAATGATTTAACACGCAATGCATTATTATTTGAAACAATTGTCACTTGTATGCCTGCATCTTTCATTCCTTTTAACCATTCAACAAGTTTAGGTGTTGCGTCAGGTCTGTCCCACTCTACCAGAGTGTTATCTAAATCCGTAATAATACCTCGAATACCTTTTTCTAATAAACGTTCTGGTGAAATGTTAAATACACTTTTCACAAATTCACTTGGCAAAAAATTTCGATACACCGTGACACACTCCGTTCAAAGCAAATTTTCTGTATTAATTATAACATACTCCCAATTTTCTCACCCACACGAACACGGGTAGTAGGCTTAATATGGTCATCGAAAGTAAAAGAGTTTTTTTCAAATAATAGAACAACCGTAGACCCAAACGTGAAATGACCTATTTCATCGCCTTTTTTCCAATCTCTCGCTTGGTTCGTAATCTGAATTGAATTGACAAACATGGCACCTACATTGACAACAGCACACTTCTTTGTGTTTTTGCAAATTAAATGGGAGACATGTCGGTAATTCCCACTGATTGGGGATTTACCAAAAGTTAAGCCTGTTTGATTCACAGGATAAGATTTCGAACCTAATACGTATTGTTTTTTAATATGACCATTTAGAGGGCTATGAATTCGATGATAATCAGCTGGACTCAAATAGAATACGACGTACACTCCATCTTCATAAAACGATGCATAATCCTTGTTACCTAAAAGCTCACTTACGGTGTAAGATTTTTCTTTCACATAAAATGTTCCATTTGTCGAAATGGAACCGATAGACTCAATTTTTGCGTCCACAGGACTAACAACAACATCGTCACCTTCAACAACGGGACGATATTGACGATCTAATTGACGAATAAAGAAATCATGAAGAGTTTCAAACGAATGTGGTTTCAAAACTTCATTCATATCAATTTTGTATGTTCGTATGTAAGACGGAATAAGTTTGCTACTCCATTTAGATTTCGTTATACGTTGTAAAATCGCTGAAGATTTTTTTCCATTTGTTAATTCTACAAGTGTTTGATATATTTTTCGTTTCATGTCTGTACCTCCTATATAAAATCTGCGCTACCTTTTTTGTAATGAACGAAGTATAATGGTTAAATAGCTTATTTGCAAAGGAGTGTAGTCCATTGTTTTTGTTTCAACGAGTGGATCACACAATCAAAAAAATGAAAGCACATGCAGCTAATATGATTACAATTGGTAATTTATCGTTTGGTGGAGCCTCCATTATGACTACTTTAAACGAATCGTATAGCTACAGTGTTCTGTTTATCTTTATCGCAGCTTTACTCGACCGTTTTGATGGTATGGTAGCACGTAAATTAGGACAAGAATCAGAATTGGGCAAGCAACTCGATTCAATGAGTGATATTATCTCATTTGGTGTTGCACCAGCTATTTTAATTTACATGGTCGATTTATATGAATTCGGAACAGTTGGAATGGTTATTGCCATTATTTATATCGCAAGCGGAGCATTCCGATTGGCTCGATTTAATATCATGGAATCCGATGGCTACTTTACTGGACTACCGATTACTGCAGCAGGCACAGTGTTGACGCTTTCCTATTTTGGATTGTCTATATTCGCACCAGTCTTTTACATGTTTTTAATGCCAGTCTTAGCCATTCTAATGATTAGTACATTTACATTAAAAAAAGTTTAGCGGTCGCATATGCGATCGTTTTTTTCATGGATTTCTTTTCGTCAACATATACTGACAAAAGACGACATGGAGGTGCAATTCATCATGAGTGGTTTACTCACGGCTTTCCTTCAACTCTGGATTGAAGTCCCGGCTGTAATTGGCTACCTAAAGGGGCAGGCATTTCGAAAACCTCTTTCTCAAGAAGAAGAAGCTCATTATGTTCAATTGTGTTTAGTGGGTGACGAAGAAGCAAAACATGAACTTATCGAACGAAATATGCGGTTAGTTGCACATATTGTGAAAAAGTTTCATCCTAAACACGAGCAACTTGATGATTTTATTTCGATTGGAACGATCGGACTTATGAAAGCAGTTGCAAGCTATACCCCTGACAAAAAGACCAGATTGGCTACTTATGCTGCTCGGTGTATTGAAAATGAGATTCTTATGCATCTACGCTCTCAAAAGAAAGTTCAGAAGGATGTTTCATTGTATGAACCCATTGGAACTGACAAGGACGGACATTCACTTCAAATCACCGATTTATTGCAAACCGATGATGATACAGCACTTCAAACGATTGAACAAAAAGAGCAAATGGCACGTTTATATCGTCATCTTCACAAGCTAGAAAAAAGAGAACTAGATATACTTGAACGTCGTTATGGGCTAAAACAATTTGAGCCTATGACCCAAAAACAAATTGCTAAACAGTTAAATATCTCTCGAAGTTATGTATCAAGGATAGAAAAAAGAGCGTTGGTTAAATTATATCAATTATTCACACATGAAAAAAACTCTTTCGATTCACTCGATATCGAAAGAGCATCTAATCATCCTCATTCATCTTAATCGGAACAAGATGTTTAAACTTACAGTTTAGAAATAACTTTTAAAACAATTTCTGTTGAGTGTTTTGCAGCCGTAGGTAAAAATTCTTCAAAACTAATGCTCGATTCTTTTCCAGCAATATCAGAAAGTGATCGAATAATGACAAATGGAATATTAAACTGATGACACACTTGCGCCACAGCTGCCGCTTCCATTTCAGCCGCTTTCATGTGAGGGAAGTACCCACGAACAACTTCTACTCGTGAGGCATCACTCATAAAAGAATCTCCTGTAGCAATAAGCCCCGTTGCAAATTGATGTTGGCCAAGTTCGCTAACCACTTGTTCGGCAAGCAAACGTAGTTTTTCGTCCGAATGGAAAGCTGCTGGAAGATCAGGTACTTGTCCCATTTCGTAACCAAAAGCTGTTACATCTACGTCATGATGACGAACTTCATCCGATATGACAATTGCTCCCACTTCTAAAGTTGCATCGAAACCACCAGCCGAACCGGTATTAATTACGACATCTGGGTTGAATTGTTGCAAGAGGATAGCTGTTGACATTGCTGCATTTACTTTTCCAATTCCACTTTTCAGTAATACTACCTCATGCCCTGCATAAGTTCCTTCAGTATATTCGCTATTTGCAATGACCATCGTCTTTGGTTCCTCAATGGCTAGTCGTAACGCTTCAACCTCTTGTTCCATCGCGCCAATAACTGCAATTTTCATTATAAAACCCCGTCTCTTTTCAGTTAAATCACTTTCCTAAAAATAATAAAAGAGGCGCCAAAAGTCAATAGGCGCCTTCTAATGTTTTTAATGTTTCCATTCTTTCAGGTTTCCAGCCTTCACCTTCCACCCAAAGTAACCAAACACGAAAAATTTCTGTTTTATCATTAGATGAAACTACACCAATTGATTTTTGTGGACTTCCACCATTAGCAATTTGCCAAACAATCATATTATTTTCAGCTAGTCCTGTTGTATAAGAAAGAGCTTTAATTTTTTCGTTCCAATCAATATGGCCTTCCTCATATACTGAGGCATGTTCACCAGTTTGACTTGTGCCAATAGGTTTCCAGTCCGTATTCACGATACTTTCCGATACGAGAGGATCATCTGATGGAGTGGATGTTACCTTCCCACCAGGTGTAGTTGTTTCTTCAGTAGATTCTTCAGATGCTTCTGATGACTCTTCAGTAACTTCTTCTTCTTCTGTAGTCTCTTCTATTTCCTCACTTGTTAAACCTTCTGTACCATCTTCAGTGTCCTCTGAATCGTCATCAGGTTGGCTACCAGAATTTTCATCATTTAAGTTCGTTTCTTTCTCATTTGAAGTATTTGCTGATTCATCTTCCCCAAGAAAAATAAAGCCTGCAGTAATCATAATGAGGACAACGACCAGTCCGATAAGTGCATTTAATATTTTATTTGTTCTGCCTGGTTTATTTGGTCGATGACTTCTTGAGGAATATCGACGTTGTGTTTCTGCCATAATGCGAACTCCTCCTTATATATTAATTAGCTTAGCATAAATGAAGATGACAAATTAGACGGTTGTGTTAAAGAAATGTTTCATTTTATTACATACAGAATCACATAACTTAATAGAATCGATTATTTGTTTTTGTATTGAAAACAATTTTAACCTGCATTTCTCCTAGTTGTCTTATGTTGTTTATAAAGAGTAATCATTTTATAACGTGAAAAAACCACCCCCTATTTGCAGGGAGTGGATCACATTATTTAACTTAGTTGATTGAAACGATTTTAACGTCCATTTCGCCACCAGGGGTTACTACTTTAACCTGATCCCCAACTTTACGACCAATTAAGCTTTTTGCAATTGGAGAATCATTAGAAATTAATCCTTCGATTGGGTCTGCTTCTGCCGAACCAACGATTGTATAAGTCTCTTCGTCTCCATCTGGTATTTCTACAAATGAAACCGTTTTTCCAAGGGATACGATATCATTATTTTTTTCATCTTCTTCAATAATAACCGCATTACGAATCATGGATTCTAATGTAGAAATTCGTCCTTCAACGAATGCTTGGTCCTCTTTCGCAGAATCGTACTCCGAGTTTTCAGATAAGTCACCGAAACTACGTGCGATTTTAATCCGTTCAACTACTTCTTTACGTTTAACCGTTTTTAGGAACTCAAGTTCGTCTGATAATTTCTTTTTACCTGCAGCGGTCATTGGATATTGTTTTTCTGTAGACAATGTCTTTCACTCCTTCAACTACTTGCTTCCTCTTAAAAATACTATGCCATGATGTCTTTTAATATTCGGCATAACTTTTAGATAATATTGTCAGTCTTTCAATATCATATTACACAATGTTATCAGATTCAAGAATAGTTTTAATTTTTGTAACCATTAAATCAATTGCAACTTGATTTTGACCACCCTCTGGGATGATGATATCAGCATATCTCTTAGTTGGCTCAATGAATTGGTTATGCATTGGACGAACAACGGACAAGTATTGTTCCACTACAGATTCAATCGAACGTCCACGCTCATTAATGTCACGTAAAATACGACGAATGATTCGCAAATCGGAATCCGTATCTACAAATAATTTAATGTCCATTAAATCACGTAAGCGTTTATCTTCGAGCACTAATATTCCTTCTAAAATAATTACATCTTGTGGTTCAATGACAATACTTTCTTTTGCCCGGGTATGAAGTGCATAGTCATAAACTGGCTTTTCAATGGAATTGCGATTTAATAGTTGGTGAATATGATCAATTAATAAATCTGTATCAAAAGCTAATGGGTGATCATAATTCGTTTTTAAACGCTCTTCAAATTCTAGATGACTTTGATTTTTATAATAAAAGTCTTGTTCAATTACAACGACTGCATGTTCTTTGTAAACTTCATAAATTGCTTTTGTAACACTCGTTTTACCAGAACCAGATCCTCCTGCAATTCCAATGACAACTGGACGCTTATGATTCATCTTGCAATCTCCTTTCGCATCATGTTATTTGGGTGTACAGGGAATTCCGATTTGAATTGAACAATTTGTAGTGGATGGCGGGCTATATCAAGTTTCCTGCCCTTTTCATCCCATAATTCAGTAATCGTCATTCGGAAATTTTCTATCTCAGGACCGAAGAATTCTACTTCTTGTCCAACACTAAAATAGTTACGTTGTTGCAATGTTACGATTTGTGTTTCTTCATTATAATCCATTACTAATCCAATAAAGTCAGTCGTTGTCTTTCTGCCATGAATCCCATACATTTGTTCTTCAAAGCTTGGTTCACCTTCAAAAAAGGCAGTTGCAGATTCACGGTTTGCACATTTATCAAGTTCTTCTAACCATTCTTGTTTAATAACAAAGTTATCTGGGTCCAAGCAGTATGCGTCAATTACTTTTCTATAGACACTGACGACTGTTGCTACATAATGAATAGATTTCATGCGACCTTCAATTTTCAATGAGTCAATACCAAGCTCAATCATTCGAGGAATTGATTCAACTAATTTTAAATCTTTTGGACTCATTGCAAAAGGTGCATCGTCTTGTGCGTATAAAGCTTCTTGTTGACCATCATTCACTTCATATAAATCATAATCCCAACGGCACGATTGACAGCAACCACCACGGTTAGAATCACGAGCGGTCATATGATTGGATAGGGTGCAACGACCACTATAAGCAATACACATAGCACCATGAATGAATGCCTCAATTTCAATATCCACTTTTTCCTTCATCTCTTGAATTTCGTCCCCACTCGTTTCACGTGCTAGAACGACACGATGTAAACCTTCGTCTTTCCAAAACTGAACTGCTTTCCAGTTTGAGAGGGATTGTTGTGTACTTAAATGAATTTCTAGTTTTGGCGCATTTAACCGACACGTCTCAATAATCAATGGGTCGGCAACAATTATTCCAGTTACACCTGCAGATTCAATATCTATTAAATACTCAGCTAAACCCTGCATATTTTCGTTGTGAGCAAATATATTGGTCGTGACATAAATTTTAGCTCCATAGGTTTTCGCAAAGTCAACTGCTTGACGCATTTCATCTATTGAAAAGTTCCCAGCGTTTGAACGTAAACCAAATTCACGTCCTCCAATAAATACCGCATCTGCACCATAATGTATCGCTATTTTTAATTTTTCCAGATCTCCTGCAGGTGCGAGGAGTTCAGGTTTTTTTACTATGACACGTTTGCCATCTATCATTTCACTAATACGGTCATATTGTAACAAAGCCATCTGAAATCCCCTTTTCGTTAATAAACCGTTTCTTTAAAGAAAAACCCTGTATCAAGCGGTCTAAGTTCCGGTTGTATTTCTTCTATTTCAGTTAATAAATTATTTTTAACACGATTATACACATCTGTTGAGTCTAGGTACGCATCAATTGCTTGACGATATAACTTGGTCACTTTTGTTATGTAATTCTTTTCATGTAACACACCGTCAATTTTAAAAGAATCAATTCCCGCATCCATTAAATCGCTCAATTCATCTATCATACACATATCATTAGGACTGAAGATGTGAGTTCCATTTAAATCTTCATATATTGGATATTTATTATTCCGTTCGGTATCGTGTAAAAACATATTTTTATTTTCTTTGCGATTTTCTATTGCCATCGCCTTTTCTTGATACAAAAAGTAGTTTCCCAGTAAAGATCGTTTGGATTGAAACATACAAGTCATTCCATGAACTTGAACCTCAATAGCAACGTCTGCATGCTCTTTTACTTCTATTACTTCATCCAAACTTAACTCACGTGCTAAAACAGCGCGATTCGCGCCACGTTGTCCCCAATAATTAGCGGTAAACCAATTCGTTGCAGTTGTTTCCGTATTCCAATGAAGTGGGATCGTTAAGTTAGCTTCTCTTTTCACCATCACTACTGCAGGATCTCCAAAGACGATACCATCTACATGAAGTTCTTCTAACTTCTCCATGTATGGCTTTAAAGCCTCTAAGCGATCATTATGAAAGAGTGCATTCATTGATACATATATTTTTTTATTAGATGCGTGAGCAATTTTTACTGATTGTTCAACATCTGAAATTGTAAATTCACCAGCTAAACGCAATCCAAATTGTTTTTCTCCTATTAAAAAAGCATCTGCACCAGCAACAATTAAATCGGTTAAATGATCAACGGAAACAGGTGTAACTAATAATTCAGGTTTTTTCAAGTTGATCACCTCTTTATACTTATCGTTATGCCATCCCCAATGGGAAGGAAAGTTGTGTCATATTCTTCATGGTTCATTAACCATTTTGTAAAAGCTTGTAAATTTCGAACCATTGTTCTCTTTCTTCTAGGCACTTCTTGAAGATTAATTTCTGTAAATCCACGCATAAGCATATTATCACAATAAATAACACCACCAGAAGGAACGAGTGGTGAGTACTTGTCAAAAAACCGTTGATATTGTCCTTTAGCTGCATCGATAAACAACGCATCATAAGAAGAAGACTTTAATTCGTCCAAGTCAATTTCCAAAGCGTCACCCGCTATTAATTGGATTCGATTTTGAAAATTAGCTTGAATAATATAGCCCCTTGCCAATAATACACGACTTTCATCTTTCTCTATAGTCGTAACAACTGCATTTGGTAAAGCAAATGCCATACGTATGCTAGAGTATCCAATAGCAGATCCAATTTCAAGAATGGAAAATGGTTTTTGTAAACGAAGAAGTTGTAATAAAGACTCGATAGATACAATTTCCATGATGGGAATATGGTTTTGTTCTGCAAATGCTTCCATTTCCATTAAAAATTCGGGTCTTTTTTTAATATGTGATTCAATATAGAATTCAGTTGAACTCATGGGAATATAACTCCTTTTACACACAAAAATTACACTCAATAATAGCACAGAAAAAGAAGGAAAGCGACTTGCTTTCCTTCTGATTTAATCTTATCGCAAATGTTTTTCAATATTAGATAAATGTTCCTCATAAGTTTCAGCAAAATAGTTTGTTCCATTGTCATCAGCTAGGAAAAATAAATACTTTGTTTCTGGTGCATTTAATACTGCGTCAATGGATTCTTGTCCAGGATTAGCAATTGGCCCTGGTGGTAAACCTTGAACTGAATACGTATTGTATGGATTCTCTTTATTTTTATCACTTGCAATGTTCTCTCTTTCACCTTCAAACGCATAGAGAACGGTTGGATCCGTTTGTAGAGCCATTGGTTCTTCCAAACGATTTAAGAATACACTTGCAATCATCTCACGGTCCGTAGAAGCAGTTGCTTCTTCTTCTAAAAGGGAAGCAAAAGTTAATAACCAGTGCACTGATTTCTCTTGTTCAGCTAAAGCATCTGTGTAAGGTGCCACAATAGTTGCCGTCGAACTTAACATTTGTTCAACGATTGATCGTAAAGAAGGATTTTCTTCGTAATATGAATAGGTAGCAGGGTACAAATATCCTTCAAGAGCAAAGCGAACATTTTCCCCTTTCACTTCCTCCGTTAATAGGGTCGGATATTTGTTAATCATTTCATCGATGAAATCTGGACTATTCACAAGTTCTAAAAATTCGGTTGCTGTGTAATCTGTTCTTTTTTCCACAACATTTGCGATTTGATTAAGCGTTAACCCTTCTGGAACAGTCATACTGAAAACCGGTTCACGGTAAACTTTCCCCGTTTTTAAACTTTGAATTAGCTCATCAAGTGTCATCGCTTTCGTTAAACTATACTTTCCTGCTTGGAAGTCGGATTCATTATTAAATTTCGCGTAGTATTTAAAAATACGCGCATCATGTATGATGCCATTCTTTTCTAGTTGAGCAGCAATAGAATCGAGATTCGATCCGATTTCAACATTGATTGGTATAACATCTTCAGAATTCTCATCGACTGGTTGTAAAGCATTTTTAACATACTTGTACCCACTGTATCCTGCAATACCGCCACCAATTAAAATAATTAAGACAATAGCAAGCACAATTCTACGCACAATTTTTACTTCCTTTTTCTTTTCTTTCATACGGTTAAACATAATCTCTTTTTTAGTTTTATTTTCCACGGGTTTCCCCCCTCTATCTGAAACTTATTATACTAGAATCTGAGACAAAAGAAAAAGGTGGAATGATTTTCATCATTCCACCTTACTAAAGAAGGACTTATTCTTGTTCTTCTTCCTCTTCTGCATCTTCATCTTCTAAGAAAGTATTGAGCATTTCTTCAATCATAGCCCACTCTTCATCATTTTCAATCGGTTCTAACTCTCCATCTTTTCCATCTTCTGATGGGATGAAAGAAGAAGCATGTATTTCAATTTCTTCATTTTCATCTTCTTGAGCGCCAATCGGGTAATAAAGAACATAAGATTTATTGAATTCTTCTGATTCAAATGTAAAAAGTATTTCACATAATTGCTCGGTTCCGTTGTCATCTACTACTGTAATATTTTGTTGTCCGTGTTCCATTCCAATCACCTCATATTAGATTTACTATCTAGATAGCCTTGCAAAATCATAACAGCAGCCATTTTATCAATGACTTGCTTTCTTTTCTTTCGGCTTACATCTGCTTGAATTAACATCCGTTCAGCCGCAGCAGTTGTCAGTCGCTCATCCCATAAGAAAACAGGCTTGTTGAAGGTCGTGCGGAGCAAATCTGCATATTTTTCTGATGCTTCAGCTCTCGGACCAATACTGTTATTCATATTTTTAGGATAGCCAACAACAAAGCTAGAAATTTCATGTACTTTGACAAGTTCAACAATGCGATCAATGCCAAATTGTTCGTTGTTTTCATCAATTTTGATGGTTTCGATTCCTTGGGCTGTCCAGCCGAAAGCATCACTAATTGCGACGCCTACTGTTTTAGAACCTACATCTAGCCCCATTATTCTCATTCTTAAGCCTCGTTATTCTTCTTAATGTAAAACTTAACAAGCTCTTCAAGTATTTCATCTCGTTCAAGCTTGCGTATTAAATTTCGTGCTTCCTGGTGGCGAGGAATATATGCCGGATCACCCGAAAGTAAATAGCCAACGATTTGATTGATTGGGTTGTACCCTTTCTCTTCAAGTGCCGCATGGACATGAAGCATAACTTGTTTTACTTCCTGTTCCATAGATTCTTCCGGAAAATTATATTTCATCGTCTTGTCAAATGAACTCATGATCAGCACCTCGCTTTCGGAATAAAATCAGCTATTATTTAAATGGTTAATCTTACTTATTTAGTATAACCGATTTCATCTGACAATTAAACGGATTTGACATAATCATACACAGATTGTAATGCTCCATCAAGTTTCGACGCATCTTTTGCTCCTGCCATTGCCATATCAGGACGACCTCCGCCTTTTCCATCACACTGTTCAGCTACGTGTTTCACTAAATTCCCTGCATGATATTTTCCACCTGTAAGATCATTCGTGACACCTGCAATTAACATGACCTTATCGCCTTCATTTGCACCTAAAACAATCACTGCTTCAGTCAATTTGGATTTCAAGTCATCCATCATTTGTCGAAGTTGATTATTATCTTTCGCTTGAACACGTGCAGATAAAACCGTTACTCCATCAATTTGTTGAGCATTTTCTAGAACAGAAGATGCTTGGCTATTTGCAATTTTTGCTGAAAGTGATTCATTCTCACGTTGTATTTGTCGAAGTTCTTGTTGAATCCCTTGTACACGAGCTACTAAATCTTTCGGATTTGCTTTTAACATTGCTGATGCTTCATCCAAAATTCGTTCTTCCTCTTTGATTAATTCAAAAGCAGCTTTTCCAGTGACAGCTTCTATACGACGCGTTCCAGCACCAATTCCACTTTCACTCACAAGTTTAAAATACCCAATTTGAGAAGTATTACCTACGTGACATCCACCACAAAGCTCAAGTGAATATTGGCCAATAGATACCACACGTACGATATCACCATATTTTTCACCAAACAAAGCCATAGCACCCATTTTTTTAGCTTCATCAATACCATGTGAACCCGTTACCACTTGTATATCATCCCAGATTTTTTCATTTACTTGTTGTTCGATTTTCGAAAGTTCTTCTTTTGTAACTGCCCCAAAATGAGAGAAGTCAAATCGAAGTCGATCAGGTCCTACATATGAACCCGCTTGGTTAACATGAGTTCCTACCACATCTTTTAAAGCCTGATGTAATAAATGAGTTGCGGTATGATTCTTCACGGTCGATTTTCTTAAAGTAGAGTCAACAGTTGCGGTTACATCCGCATCTATTGTTAGTTCCCCAGTTTGGATGATTACTGTATGAAGGTTTTGTCCGTTTGGTGCTTTTTGCACGTCTTTCACAAATCCTTTAAATAAATCATTCTCAATGGTTCCATGATCAGCAATCTGACCACCACTTTCAGCGTAAAATGGTGTTTTATCTAAAACAAGTTTAACTTCATCACCTTCTTGAGCCACGTCAACACGAACCCCATCTTTTACGATAACGGTTACTCTTGCTGTACTAGCAACAGTGTCGTAACCAATAAATTGACTTTCTTCTTTTATATTTCCTAACACTTCCGATTGTACTTGCATAGAATCCACATCTTTACGAGCCGATCTAGCTCTTGTACGTTGTTCTTCAAGTGCAGCTTTGAATCCAGCATGATCAACCGTCATACCCACTTCTTCTGCATACTCTTCAGTTAGTTCAACAGGGAATCCGTAAGTATCATATAACCGGAATGCGTCGTTACCTGGTATCACACTTAAACCAGCTTCTTTTTGTGAAGATATAACGGATGATAAAATACTAAGTCCATCTTGTAATGTCTCATGGAAACGCACTTCTTCATTTTTAATCACTTTCATGATGAAGTCTTGCTTATCATCAACTTCTGGATAGAAATCTTTCATAATTTCACCAATTATCGGGACAAGGTTATACATGAATGGACGATCGATGCCTAGATTTTTTCCAAAACGTACAGCGCGTCGTAAAAGTCTACGCAGTACATAACCACGACCTTCATTTGATGGAAGAGCTCCATCTCCAATTGCAAAAGCTACTGTCCTTGTATGATCAGCAATGATTTTAAACGCAAGATCGGTGTCCCCACCATTGCCATATGTTTGCCCAGAGACTTCTTCTGTTTTGCGAATAATTGGAATGAATAAATCTGTATCAAAATTCGTTGGTACATTTTGAACAACACACGCCATACGTTCAAGACCCATACCTGTATCGATGTTTTGTTTTGGAAGAGGCGTATATGTGTTGTCAGGATTATGGTTGAATTCTGAAAATACCAAGTTCCAAATTTCTAAATAACGATCATTTTCTCCACCAGCATACATTTCAGGATCTGTTGGATCATTTCCATAACTTTCGCCTCTGTCATAAAATATCTCTGAGTTTGGACCACTTGGGCCTTCGCCAATATCCCAGAAGTTCCCTTCCAAGCGAATAATGCGCTCCTCTGGAATTCCGATTTCGTCGCGCCAAATTGCATACGCTTCTTCATCTTCAGGATGGACAGTAATGGATAAAAGTTCAGGATCAAAGCCTATCCATTTTTTGTCCGTTAGAAATTCCCAAGCCCAGTGAATCGCTTCTTTTTTAAAGTATTCACCAATCGAGAAGTTACCCAACATTTCAAAGAATGTATGGTGACGAGCAGTTTTACCTACATTTTCAATATCATTTGTACGAATTGATTTTTGAGCATTCGTGATACGTGGATTTTCTGGAATCACCCGTCCATCAAAATATTTCTTTAATGTTGCAACACCACTATTAATCCAAAGTAATGAATTATCATTAATTGGAACAAGTGGAGCACTCGGTTCTACTGCATGCCCTTTTTCAATAAAAAAGTCTAAATACATGCGACGTATTTCTGCTGCTGTCTTCATTTAAAATTCCTCCTTAAAATAGAAAAGCGTAAATACAAGAAAACAGAAAAAGCCCTCATCCCTAAAAAAGGGACGAAGGCTTCAATTCGCGGTACCACCCTAGTTACAGCAAACGAATTTGCTGTCTCTCGATTATGCCTTAA
>Ga0209013_10000440_pt1 | contig 36663 bp, 32 predicted proteins | sample Cruoilmetagenom2_FD_187291 | JGI IMG/M metagenome (GOLD analysis project Ga0209013, IMG submission 187291) | Oil polluted marine microbial communities from Coal Oil Point, Santa Barbara, California, USA - Sample 2 (SPAdes) (version 2) | ecosystem: Environmental > Aquatic > Marine > Oil seeps ...
GCCCGCCGCCTCCGCGAACGACTCAACGCCCTAAACAACTACCACCTAACCGGCAACCTGGACCCGCCCGCCTGAGAACAACGACCTCGAGCCGGCTAGCCCTGACAATCTCTTGGCCAGCTCGATCCATATTCGTTCTTCAGCACCCTGCTAATCGCCTTGCCCACCCACATCGACCCAGTAGGCCTCATAGAGCAGGTCGGCGCCGTGTTGTCGATGCCGGGCCAGCTCGGTCAGGAGAACCAGACCCAGATCTCGTGCGGTATCGATCGCCTCATCGTTGAACGGGTCGGACCCAAGCGCACCTCGTAATCCCTCAGCCGCATCATGCAGATGCTGGTGCTCGAGGCGAAGTCGATCGACGCGCGAGATCAGTCGTGGGGATTGGCTGGCAATCTCACTGAACAATCCATCCTGGCCCTCGGTGCCAACGATGTGATCTTCGAGCACCACTCTGAATTCGTCGCACTTCATGAGTAGTTCTGTCCGCCATTCGGCGAGGTCGCTACCCGAGGGCGCGGCAAGCGCGTGTTCGAGTCGAACCATCACGTCGTACAGTTCCTCGCGGCGTTGTTCCACTCGCTCTGCTGATTCTTCGTGCTGCGCAGCCACGTCGATCTCCTTTTCTATTGTCTCCATTGTCGTCTCATCAATCCCACAATGGCACCGCCGACAGCGGGTCGACAAGGGCCAAGAGTCCCATCGCGATGACCTTCGTGCAAGTCTGAAATGTCGCGTGTCAGGTGGGACCTTGTTCTCTGTTGCGCCTGCGAGATACTCCTCAAACTGGATATCGACAACACAGTCGTCTTGAAAGGAGCATTGACGTGCAAGCCAAAGTAGGAGACGAGCTGATCATCGAGGGCCATCAGGTCGGCGAGCCTCGCCGTACGGGGAAGGTGGAGGAGGCACGCGGGCAGAACGGAGGGCCCCCGTACCGGGTGCTCTGGGATGACACTGGCCGATCCACGTTGATCTTCCCGGGGTCTGATTGCCATATCAAGCACCTTGCCGAAACCAACAACGAGGAGGAGGCGTCATGAAAGTCACCGATCTCGCCCTTCGAGAGCCCGTCGTGATCCCGTGCGATGCCACGGTTTTCGCCACCGCCGAGTTGATGGCGACGTCGGGTGTCGGAGCGGTCATCGTGGTCGATGGGGAAACGCCGGTCGGCATCGTGACCGACCGTGACATCGTCACGCGTGGCGTCGCTCATCGATACCCGACGGACGGGAGGATCGATGGGCTCATGAGTATGGGCCTCATCGCCCTCGACGCCGAGGACGATCTCGATGACATCCTCCATGTCTTCGGTCACCACGCAATTCGTCGCATCCCAATTGTCACTCATGATCGAGTGGTTGGTGTCGTGGCCCTCGATGACATTGTTGTGTCGATGGCCGGCGATCTCACCGACGTTTCGAAGGTGTTGGCCGCACAAATCATGTTCCCCCACGCGGGTGACGATGCACAGCCACCGTCACCAGTTTGACCCATCCTGATCGCCTGAATCTGAGCACCGGAATGGCAGGAGAACCTTTGCAATTCGAGGCCGACCTCACGATACGCGCCCAAATTCAGGCCAGGGCAGAACACCCAGCGACTGCCGACAAGGTCTTCTTGATGGAGCACGAACACCATTGGACCTACCGACAGTTCCGTGATGAGTCCGCCCGAATGGGCCATTTCTTGCTCGGAAGTCTGGGAGATATCGATGACCGACGGCCTGGTCATGTGGCGATGATGCTCGAGAACAGATTGGACTTGATGGCGCTTTTCGGCGGCTGCGCGGTCTCTGGCCTGACCCTGTTCGGTATCAACACTGGTCTACGCGGCGAGACACTCGCAGGAGTGCTCAACCAGTCGCGGGCACGTGTCCTGGTCATCGAAGAGGCAATGCTTCCGACACTTGACAAGATCCGTGGCCGACTGGACTGGATCTCCGAGGACAATCTTCTGGTCGTGCCGAACTCGTCTTCGACCGGAGGAATCAACAGCCTGAGTGCGGCCGTCGACCGGAACGTGGGCACCGACATCGCATCGCTGGAACTGCCTGATGTCGAGGTAACGCCTGAGACCAACCTGATGGTCATCTACACGTCAGGCACGACGGGCTTGCCAAAGGGCATCAACAACAACCAGTTCAAGTTCTGCATGACCGGCTTCGGGGTCTCGCTGCAGGCCGACTTGGGACCCGACGACGTCGCCTACGTATCGATGCCCATGTTCCACTCCAACTCGATGTTCGTCGGGGTGATGCCGGCATTCTGGTCAGGCGCCAAGGTCGGGATGAACACTCGGTTCAGTGCGAGTGGCTTCGTGGCGGACATCCTGGAGTACGGCGCCACCTACTGGAACTACGTCGGCGAACCCGTGCACTACGTCTTGGCGCATCTCGCGGAAACTTACGGGGACGACATCGATCGACTGAGGGCGGAGGTGACAAACCATAGTGACAACCATCTCCGGCTCGCGATCGGCAACGGCGCCTCTGCCCCAGACATGGATCTGCTCGCCGACTGGTTCGACCTGGCCGAGGTACACGAGTTCTATGGCTCGACCGAGGCTGCCATCAGCACGTTCCGTAGATCGGGAGATCCGCGTGGGAGTGTCGGTGAGGTCACCGATCCCGCCGTTCAGATTCTCGATGGCTCCGACAACGAGATGCCGGCCGCCCAGGTAGACGAGAACGGCCGGATCACGAACTACGAGGAATCTGTCGGCGAGATCTGTCGGCTCGGGGCAGATGCCGGTCTGTTTCAGGGGTACTTCGACAACGACGAGGCCACCGTCGACAAGTATCACGACGACATCTATCACTCCGGCGACCTCGGCCACATCGTCGAACGTGGCGGCCGGCGTTTCCTGTTCTTCGACGGACGGACCAACGACTGGATCCGCAAGGACGGCGAGAACTTCTCTGCGCTGCAAGTCGCCAGGCTGGTAGCCGAGTTTCCAGGTGTGTCACTTGCCGCGGCCTACGGAGTGCCTTGCGCAGTCTCGGACGAGCTGGTGATGGTTGCACTCAAAGTTGGTGAAGGGTCTACGTTCGACGCCGATGCGTTCTTCCAGTTCTGCGAACAACAGGTCACCATCGGCGGGATGGATCGAAAGTGGTTCCCCGATTTCGTCAGGGTGGTGAACGGCTTCGAGTTCACGGGAACACAGAAGATCCTCGTACGAAATCTGAAGTCGGCCCATTTCAATCCGCACACGGTCCAAGATCCGCTCTATTGGCGCCAGCGTGGTGATTTGTCATTCCGGCCGTTTCTCGTAGCGGATTTCGTCGAGCTAAGAGAAGAGTTCGCTTCGTCCGAACGGCTCGGATTACTCGATCACTGAGCGGGGCCTCACGAGATGTGGGTCCACTTGGCGTGGCTTCATTGGCGCGGCTTCAGAGGGCCAGCGCACGCGCAGCTCAGACGAGGTCGAGTACGAGCGGCGCGTGATCGGATGGCTTTTCGGAGTGATGTTCCGGGGAACGTTCGTCGGTGTCGATCCAGACGGAATTCACCCTCCGCGCGACGTCCGGTGTACAGAGCGCGAGGTCGATGCGCAGTCCACGGTTGCGTTCGAACTGGCCGGGCCGATAGCTCCACCACGTGTAGACACCCGCCCCGGGAAGATGCTCGCGGGTGACGTCGACCAGCCCGACGTCGAGGAGCGCTGCGATCGCGGCCCGTTCGGGTGGACTGGCGTGCGTTTTACGACGCCATCGCGATGGGTCGTAGATATCGACGTCCGCGGGCGCGACGTTGAAGTCGCCGGCGAGCACCCCCGGACGCGTCGAGTCGACCGCGGTGCGCAGCCGTTCAAGCCACACCAGCTTGTACAGGTAGTGCGGGTTGTCGAGTTCGCGCCCGTTGGGGGCGTACAGCGAGTGCACGTCGATTCCGCCACATGTCGCCGACACGAGCCGAGCTTCGTCGTACGGCGGCCGGTTGAGGCCCGGGAAGCCGACGCTCACGCCGCTCAGACCGACCCGGCTGAGGATCGCCACCCCATTCCAGTGATCGCGGCCATGATGCACGAACTCGTATCCCATCGCCTCATAGCCGGCCGCGAACTGCCGGAACACCTCGTCGGTGCACTTCGTCTCCTGCAAGAGAACCACGTCTGGGACGTGCCGGAGTAGCCAGCTCTCGACCCGCTCGTGGCGTGACCGGATGGAGTTGACATTCCACGTCACGATCCGCATGTCTCAGATGACCGTACAGCCTGCATTCTCGGATCTCATTTCCAGCGAATACCCGACCCATTGCCGTTCGTCAGAAACTACTTCCGGCTGCCGCGATACAAGAGTTATGAAGTGTCGCATATGTGTGGAATATGATTCCCCGCGGGGACAGCCGTCGAGAATTTGGAGTGGCAATGCAAACATCTGATTCAGCAACACAGAATCCTGACTACGACGTCGTCGTCGTCGGCGCCGGATTCGCCGGCCTCTACCAGCTGCACAAACTGAGGTCTCTCGGGTTTTCCGTTGTCCTTCTCGAGGCAGGCTCCGGCCTCGGCGGTATCTGGCACTGGAACTGCTACCCCGGCGCCCGCGTCGACTCACACGTTCCGATCTACGAGTTCTCCGACGAAGAACTCTGGCGGGACTGGTACTGGGAAGAACGATTCCCAGATTGGAAGGCGCTACGAAGCTACTTCGAGTATGTCGACAGCAAATGGGACCTGAGCCGCGATATCCGCTTCAACACACGTGTCGAAGCCGCCACCTGGAACGAGGAAACGAGTCACTGGAACGTCACGACCGACAACGGAGACTCTCTCCGAACCCGGTTCATGGTGATGTGCACCGGTTTCGCTGGCAAGTCCTACATACCCGACTTCCCAGGTCTCGACGACTTCGAGGGGGCTTGTCACCACACGGCGCACTGGCCCCAAGAAGGGCTCGACATGACCGGCCTTCGGGTTGGGGTCATCGGCACGGGGGCAAGCGGCGTCCAGGTTATTCAAGAGGCCGCCAAGGTCGCAGCCGAGGTAACCGTGTTCCAACGCACGCCGATACTCGCTCTTGCGATGCAGCAACGCACCCTGACACGGGCTGCGCAAGATGAGTCAAAGGATGGCTACGCGGACATATTTCAGCTTCGAACAGAGACATTCGGAGGATTCGACATCCTCCGTCGCGAAGAGTCCGCCCTCGCGGTGTCCGACGACGAACGACGTGCCGGCTTCGAGCAGATGTGGCAAGCGGGCGGGTTCAACTTCTGGGCGGGCAACTTCTCCGACATCATGATCGATGAGGCGGCGAACCTCACCGCGTACGAGTTCTGGCGCGAGAAAGCACGCGAACGAATCGATGATCCGGCTGTGGCCGAGATACTCGCGCCGACCGAGCCGCCACATCCTTTCGGAACGAAACGTCCGTCGCTGGAGCAGACCTACTACGACGTCTTCAACCAGGACAACGTAAATGTCGTCGACCTGAAGGCGACCCCGATCGAGCGCATCACACCAACCGGCGTCCGAACAGACGGAGCGGAGTACGAGTTTGACCTTCTGGTCATGGCAACAGGATTCGACGCAGTCACCGGCGGCCTGACCAAAATCGACATCCAGGGTCTCGGCGGCTTGACCCTGAAGGAGAACTGGGCAAAAGGAGTCAAGACCCACCTGGGTGTCGCCAGCGCCGGATTTCCCAACCTCATCTACGTGTACGGCCCGCAGAGCCCGTCCGGATTCAGCAACGGTCCCACCTGTGCCGAAGTGCAGGGGGATTGGGTGGTGCGGTTGCTCACAGACCTCCGAGACCGAGGTGTCGAGCGCATCGAGGCAACCACCGACGCCGAAGATGAATGGCGCGCTCTGATAAAGATGATGAGCGACTTCGCCCTTTTCCAGAAGGCCGACTCCTGGTACATGGGGGCAAACATCCCCGGCAAACCGCGCGAGTTGTTGAACTTCCCCGGAGGGATTCCGTTCTACGCCGAATCCTGTACCGCGTGCGCGGATGATGACTACAGCGGTTTCGAACTCAGCCCCTGAACCTCTTCATGTCGTACCCGGACTTCCGAACAGGCGCTCTCGGCCCTGACCTCACCATGACGACACCATGATTGGAGCACAGCCATGACCGAAACCAATGACACGGCGCCCGAACCAGCGCTGCTCGTCGAGATCGACAGTGGCGTTGCGACGCTGACGCTCAACCGTCCGAGCAAGCTCAACTCCCTCAGCCCCGAGCTTGTTTGTCGGCTTGCCGACGCCTGGGATCAGGTAGCGGCCGACCCGTCGATCAGCGTGGCGATCGTAACCGGGGCCGGGACACGGGCCTTTTGCACCGGGGCCGACCTGGGACGCCTGATCCCGTTGTTCACTGGTGCCCGGCCGCCCGAAGACGAGTGGGACGACCGGCTTCGAAGCGACCTCCGCCTGCTCGACAAGGCGCTACTTCGCCGTACCGATTTCTCGGTGCCAGTGATCGCCGCCGTCCGGGGCTTTGCTGTTGCTGGTGGCACCGAGCTGGTGCTCGGAACTGATCTGCGTATCGCCGCGGACGACAGCGAATTCGGCCTGACGGAGGTAGCGCGCGGCATCATTCCTGCTGGTGGCGGCCTGGTGAAGCTCACCCGGCAGGTGCCCTGGGCGCGCGCCGCGGAGATCGTGCTTGTCGGGGATCGCATCTCCGCGGATGCTGCTCTCGAGATGGGTCTCGTGAACCGTCTCGTACCAGCAGCCAAGGTGCTCGATGAGGCGCGCAAACTCGCGATGCGAATGGCCGAGAACGGACCCCTCGCGATGCGCAAGGCGAAGGAGGTCATGATCACCACGAGCGGCCTACCGCTCGACGACGCCTACAAGATCGAATCGCGAGCAGCGGGGATCGTGATGGCATCAGCAGATGCCGTGGAAGGACCCCGCGCGTTCATGGAAAAACGCAAACCCAAATTCACAGGTGCCTGAATACCCTCGACCGATCAGGCCAGGAGTGAGTTGACTCGTCCTAGTTCGCGTTCTGCCTCTTCAACAAACAGAGCCACAAGATCGCCCGCTGGGACGACTTGGTCGATTCCGCCGAGCGCCTGCCCGGCAGCAAAACACTCCTTGTCAGGGTCGATGCCCTCGGAGTCGGGTCGGGCGCCGAGATGCATCGCGCCGTCACCCATCGATCGGACGATCTGGTCTGGGAACCGTTGCAACTCGTCGGGATTCTCCTCGAAGTACTGCGTGTAGGAATTTCGAACCGCCCGCAAGGTCTTGCCGGTGTATGCACGTGTGATGACCGTGTCGTCCTCGCGCCCTTCTACCAGAGCCTCGCGGTACCCCGGTACAACGTGTGCCTCGGGGGTCGCGATGAACCGGGTTCCGACCCAAATTCCGTCGGCGCCGAGCATCAGCGCTGCTGCCAGCCCGCGACCATCGAAAACTCCACCGGCGGCCACAACAGGGACCTGGTCACCGACTGCATCAACGATCTGCGGTACGAGTGGGAACGTCGCTACCTTGCCCGTGTGCCCACCCGCTTCGGTGCCCTGCGCTATCACCAAATCGCAACCGGCCTCCACGGCCGCGATCGCGTGGCGCACACGACCGCACATGTTGGCGACCAGTACTCCACTGCGATGGCATAGGTCGACGACCTCGCGTGGTACGCCGAGGCCGGCGACGAACAATGATGCGCCGCCCGCGATGATCGCCTCGACCTGTTCTTCCATATCGCCGGGAAGGGCTGTGAGCAGGTCGACGCCGAACGGACGGTCGGTCCTCTCACGGACCTCGGCAATCTCGGCCTTCATACCATCGAGGCTCAACGGTGCGGCACCGAGAGTGCCGATTCCGCCCGCATCGCTGACGGCTACGACGAGGTCAGCGTACGAAACGCCGCCCATGCCGGCCAGCATGACGGGGTGCTCACAACCGAGCAGCTCGGTCAAACGGGTTCTAATCATGATTGTTCGGCGCGAACGCCTTCCTCCTCTTGGTGTCCGGCAGGTTGCTGTCCCGCGGGGTCGATCTCAGCCCACACCAGGACAAAGTCGTCCGCTCTGGGTTCAATGGTGACGTGGACCGGGGCGCCAAGCACGATGTCGTCTGGCTCTGACTTCGTCGCCGCGATCACACGCTGACCTTCCTCGAGTTCGATCACGAGAGTTGCGTACGGTGCGCGTTCCTGCCAGCCAGGGTCCCTGCTGCGATGACTCACTGAAACAGTGATGATTCGGCCTCGCCCCGAAACCGGCTGGAACTCGGCCCCGTCCGAGAAGCACTGCGGACAGAACCGGCGCGGCGGGTGCCGCCACGCCGAGCACTCGGTACAGCGGAGTATGCACAAGGCGCCTGCCTCGATACACGCGTGATGCCACTCGAGCACGATCCACTCGGGATGCGGTACGTAGGTACTCACCGGTCCCTGCCCAGAATTGCGACGCTGCCGTCGCCGAAATCGCCGTAACCAGTGACCACTGCCAGCTCGGCATCATCAACCTGGGCGCGACCGGCATCGTGGCGGAGCTGTCGAGTGGCCTCGACGACATGATTCAGCCCCCAGCAGTGACCCTGAGACAGGAGGCCCCCATGTGTGTTGAGCGGGTACCGGCCGCCGAGCTCGATGGTCCCGCCGGCAACGAAATCGGCTGCACCCCCCGGTTCGGCATAACCGAGAGCTTCAAGTTGGAGCAGGACGACGTAGGTGAAGCAATCGTAGATCTCGAGGACGTCGATGTCGGTGGGCTTTACGCCCGCCCGTTCGAATGCGCGCGGTGCGGCTCGATGAATTCCGAGCTCGAGCAGATTGTGACGGCTGGCGATCTCGTCAGCCGGTTGTGGGTGACCTTCTGCGCCACCTAGATACACGACGGCCGGATGCCGGAGGTCGCGCGCTCGTTCGAGACTGGTGACGACGACTGCCGTTGCACAGTCGGTCTCGACGCAGCAATCGTACTTGCGGAGGGGCTCCGCGATATACGGTGCGGACTTGTACTCGTCGTAGGTCAGCTCACGGTCCTTCATGAGCGCTTTGTCGTTCAGGTGAGCGTGCTGGCGACAGGCGAGGGCGACCGCGGCAGCTGCTTCCTCGGGAACTTGGTACGTCTCGACGTAGTACCGCAGATACATGCTGTAGTGCTGTGCTGCCGACGTGAGGCCATATGGAGCGTAGTAGTTGCGAACGGTCTCGCCCATCGGCCCGAGGTTCATCGAGCGCTTGCTGGGGCGCGTTCCTGGCTTCGGCCGCAGCGCTGAGTAGCCGGGCCATCCCATGCACACCAGAACCGAGTCGGCAAGGCCACACGAAATCGCCATAGTCGCTGTCTGGAGCGCAGCGGTCGGCGATGCGCCACCCATCAGGATCGAGGCGTGATAGGCCACGTCTGGAACACCGAGATTGGCGGCGATTTCCTCGGTGCTCATGTACCCGGGTGGCGGAATGATCCCGTTTATGTCGGTCGGCGTGAGCCCGGCGTCGACGATCGCTTCCATGGACGCATCGAGGATGAGATCGCAAACGTGACGGTCGTTGCCGCGAACGTAATCGGTTTCGCCGACGCCGACGATCGCGGTTGTTCCCCAGATGTCGTGGCTCGCCATTTGGTCCCTTCAATGGTGCCCCGACCAGTGCGAGGACCAGGGCATCCTTTCATAGAGATCCGACGCAAGACAACTTGCAGCTCGTGTCACATTGTTGGTTCAGAACTTGCTATGAGCGGCGGGATTTGCGCACTGGGAACCGATCGAGCATGGCCACGATGCGGTCCAGGGCGCGCCAACTGACTTTGCCGCCGCTGAGCAGCACCATCGAGCGAAGAGGGGCGTCCACCACGACACTCTCGAGCATGCGCTTCATGCTGTCGTCGATCTCGATCTCGTCGCCGAACTGACGAGGTAGGGCCACCACTACGGCCTTCTTGATGGCTGCCCCGGGAGCAGTCACCGAGACCTCGCCAAGTGTTGAGTTCCGATGAAATGGCCGCACCGGATCAGGTGCGGGGACAGCATGTCCCAAACGGTCGGTAAAGGTGTCATCCAACAGCTCCATCGTCACAGGTGACCCGGTCTCGAGGGCAGCCTCGGTCGTCGGGGCGAACGTCGATGCAATCTCAACCGTCTCTGTTGCTCGAACGTCGCGTGACGACGATCCGACCAACAGTTCGAACCCGCCGGCCTCGATCTGCCAGCTCGCGGCACCCACGTCGTAGAACGCAAAAGCTCTCCGGTCGAGATCGACCGTCACCTTCTTGGTCTCTCCCGGGGCAAGCCTGACTTTCGCGAAGCCGCCGAGCTCACGATCGGGTCGATCAGTCGACGATGCGACGTCGCGGACATAGACCTGAACGACCTCTGCACCTGCGCGCCCCCCGCTGTTGGTCACTGGGATGCTCAGAGTCACCAGGAAATCATCACTATCCGCATCGAGGACACCATCGATCGACACTGATCCGTACTCGAATGTCGTGTAGCTCAGCCCGTGCCCGAAGGGAAACAGAACATCGGCGCCAGCCGAGTCAAACCACCGATAGCCCACGTACAAACCTTCGCGGTATTGGACCTGACGACCCGTGTCGCCAAACCAGCGATCAGACGCGTGGTCGCTCTGGCGTAGCGGAAACGTCTCTGACAGCTTCGCAGATGGATTGACCACCCCATAGAGGACATCCGCGATTCCGGATCCGGCGGCCTGCCCCCCGAGGAACGCTTCGAGAATCGCTCGGGGGCGATCCACCCACGGAATCTGCACGGCTGACCCGTTACACAGCACGACGGTCATGTCTGGGTTGGCATCTGTGACCGCCTCGATCAAGCGATTGTGCTGCTCGGGAAGGCGCATGTGCTCCCGGTCGTAGGCCTCGGATTCGTACCTCTCTGGCAACCCTGCCATCACCACTACGACATCGGCACTACGGGCGACCAGCACAGCTTCATCGATCAGGTCGGGACGCAGATCGTCGGACTCCGCGTCATAACCTGCCGCGTACCTGACCTGCGCCGGATCATCGACGGTCTCACGCAAGGCATCGAGCAGCGTGTCGAGTCGAGTCGGTGTGACCGCCGAGCTTCCGGCTCCCTGATAGCGAGGCTTGACCGCGAATTCGCCGATCACCGCGATCGTGCGACGCGCGTCGAGGGGTAGGAAGCCGTCGTTGGTGAGCAGTACCGCTGTATCAGCGGCGGCGCGACGGGCGAGCCGGTGATGCTCGTCGACGTCATAGGTGTGGTGGTCGGCAGGTACCGCGTTTCCCCGCTCGATCAGATCGAGCACGCGCTGAGCAACAGCGTCGACGGCGGACTCTTCGAGACGACCCTCCTGCACAGCCGCGACGATCTCTGCATCGTTGAGACCTCCGCTTCCAGGCATCTCGAGGTCAAGACCGGCGCGCACTCCGGCGACACGGTCATTGGTGGCTCCCCAATCGGTGACGACGAGACCGTCAAAGCCCCACTCGTCGCGCAACACCTCGGTCAGTAGCCAGTGATTCTCAGAACAGTAGGTGCCATTGATCTTGTTGTAGGCGCACATCACCGTCCAGGGCTGGGTAGCACCGATTGCCCGCTCGAAACCTGCCAGATAGATCTCGCGCAGGGTTCGTTCGTCGACGATCGTGTCGAGCACCATGCGCTTGCCTTCTTGGTTGTTGGCCGCGAAGTGCTTGATACTCGTCCCCACCCCGACTGATTGGATTCCGCCGATCATCCCGGCGGCCATCTCTCCGGTCAAGAGTGGATCCTCCGAGAAGTACTCGAAGTTTCGCCCACAGAGCGGGTGGCGTTTGATATTCACACCGGGCCCGAGTACCACGGCAACCTGTTCAGCAAGCGCTTCTCGACCGATCGCTGCACCGACCTCGGCAGCGAGTTCGGGGTCCCAGCTTGCCGCAAGCCCGGCGGCGGTTGGAAAGCAAGTGGCCGGTACACCGACAATCCCGCGGTCCTGCTTGCGCAGGCCGTGTGGACCATCGGTGATCATCACCGATTCCAGCCCAAGCTGAGCGATGGGTTCGAGATTCCACATGTCGAGGCCCGAGCACAGCCGAGCCTTGTCATCTAGGGATAGATCGGTCACTCGGGACATTGTTGACAATCCTCGCTGTCGGGGAAGGAGACTTGAATTGGTCGGTCAAGCACGGGCCGAGTCGCTTCGATCAATGGCTCGTTCCTCGGTGCCCAGGTAACTGGCGATGACCTTGGGGTCGTTGCGGACATCCGTCGGGTTCCCGGAAGCGATGACCCATCCGGCCTCCATGCAGTAGACCGTGTCGCTGATCGACATTATGAGGGGCATGTCGTGTTCGATGATGATCAGCGTTGCATCGAGCTGTCGACGGATATCGAGCAAGAGTGGGCCGAAGGCCTCGGTTTCCTTCTGTGCCACGCCGGCGGTCGGCTCGTCGAGGCAGAGCACAGAACCGCCGTGGGCGATCAAGCAAGCTAGTTCGACTATGCGTCGCGTGCCCGTGGAGAGCTCGCCCACACGGTGTTCGGCGTAGCGTCCGAGGCCGACGACTCCAATCACGTCATCAGCCTTTCGGCGTAGAGCGGCCTCATGCCTGCGGCCGCTCGGCCAGCCACTGAGCGTGGCCGTCCAAGAGGTCCGCATGCGGCGCTCGAGGGCAACCTGGATCACCTCGCGTACGACCAGTTCGGGGAACAGCGTTGCACTCTGGAAAGTCCGGCCGAGGCCGGCCACGGAGCGCCGCGCCGGTTGCCAGTTATCGATGCGCCGGCCGTGCAGCTCGATCGACCCGGTGGAGGGGACATAACCACCAATCGCGTTCAACAAGGTCGACTTGCCAGCTCCATTCGAGCCGATCAGGCCGACTACTTCACCCCGTGGCACCGTGATCGACACGCGATCGACCGCGATGTTGCCGCCGAAGGAAACGCTGATGTCGGTAGTCGACAAGGCCGGCGCCTGCAGATCACCATGAACAATCGCTGGAGCTACTTTCACGGGAGCGCTGTCCAATCCGTCAGGGGATGCCACATCGGACTCTCCACGGCGGTGCACAACGTACTTGAAGAACGCTTCACGGCTGGTCGAGAAGATCTGGCCCAAACCGCCTGGGAAGTACATCAACACGACAAGCAAACCGACTCCGCTCGCGAGTAGCGGGGCTACGGCAGAGTCCGGGAAAAAGGCTGGAAGGCCAGCAACCCACAGGGTGCCGAGAATCGCACCACGCACCGAAGTGAGACCGCCGATCACTGCGATTGAAATAACTTCGATCGAAGCCACAGGAAAGTAGTCGGGCGTGGTGACCGAAATTGCCGCCGGAGCATTGGCTGCCAGCAACACACCTCCGAGACCAGCGAGCGCCCCCGCTATGCCGAAGGCGGTCAGCTTCTCGCGCGCCGGCCAGATAGCCAGCGCGGCGGCATTCAATTCGTTGGATCGTGTCGCCACCAGTGACCGGCCCGAGCCGCGCTTGCGGATCCGTGTCGCCACGATCACCACGATTCCGAGCAGCAGCAGGCAGAACCAGTAATAGCTGCGCTGCGGCCCCAGGTCGATCAGTGGTGTACCCGAACGATCGAGACGCCCGAACCCATCGCCCAGGATGCGCTCATAGAGATCGTTGGAAGCAAAGAGCGCGAATGCCAACGTTATGACGGCCAGCAACAACCCTTGTACGCGCAACGCTGGAAGGCCGACGATCACAGCGCACGCCGTAGCGGCAACTACGCCGATGATGATCGATGGAATGAATGCGAGACCCTCCGAGGACATCCGCATCGCGGTGTAGGCCGCTACTCCGGCAAAGGCAAACTGGCCGAGTGACAGCTGGCCGGCCCACCCGGTGAGGATTGTCACCGAAACAGCGATGATCGCGAAGATCACGATCCGCGTGTAGATGAATTGGCGAGACGAGGATGTGACAACGAACGGAAGGAGAAAAGCGGCTATGGCCATCAGGGCGTAGCCGATGAATCCGCTGCGTTTAGCCCACCAGGTCGAGGTGAGTGGGCCCGGAATTGGCTTGTCGCTCGGCACGAACATCCAGTCCTTACCCTCGTCGGCATCGACCCTGTTCGGCCACGTCAAGATCGCCACGACCGTCACTACCATCAGCAGCAGATCGAACAGCCCACGCGTGGACGGGTAATTGATGAGCAGCGCACGTTGCGCGAGGCCGAGCAATACACCCGCGACCATGGCGATGGGCAACGATCGCAGTCGTGCAACCGTCGCCGCAGTCAGCGCGATCACGAGTAGCCGGGCGTCGAGGGAAACGCCCGATACCGCGCCGACACCGATGAGCGGCCGTGTCATCAGCTGGGTAATGGTGGCGAGAACCCCACCGACGGCCCACACGATGGTTGACAGCAAGGGCGAAGGTATTCCCGCGAGGCGGGCGGCATCGGTGTTGTCCGCCGAGCCCCGGATGGCAATTCCCCAAATCGAACGATTGAGAAACCAGGCCAAGACGATCACCACGATCGGAGCCACGACGAGAGCAACAATGTGGTCGCCACGAATCACAGCATCGCCGATCGATCCACGCCATTCGAACGGTGTCACGAATCGGCGCACATCTGCCGGAATCGATGGCAGCAAAGTCTGCGCCAGCAGGAGCACCTGGGCGACGCCTGCGGTGGCCACGAACACGACCACCTTCGGTGCTTTGGCAAGCCTCCTGATCACGGTCAGTTCAATGACACCACCGACGAACGCACCGATCAGAAGAGCGACGGCTGCCGCGATCCAGTAATTCCAACCGTAGGCCGCGACGAGCAACAGCAGCACTGCGCTCGCAAATGCACCAACTTCGGCATAGGCGATATTGATGACCCGACTGTTGCGATACAGCAGCACGAAGCCGACTGCTAGCAGGCCATAACCCAGACCGAACGACAGTCCCTCGAGCAGCGTCTGATCGGCCAGATCGAAACCGAAGATCGACAGGTTCACGTCAACCTCCCTCTCCCCCGAGGAACACTGCCCTGAGCAGGTCATCGCGATCCAGGAGGTCCTGAGCTGCGCCCTCGAAGCGGACTGCGCCACGTTCGAGGAAAACCGCGCGGTCAGCGATACTCAATGCGACGTTGACGGACTGCTCGACGATCACCATTGTCTGTCCGCGCTCTTTGAGTCCTTCGAGGATCACCAAGAGTTTCTCCACTATCGCGGGCGCCAAGCCAAGCGAGAGCTCGTCGATCAGCAACACTTCTGGCTCGAGCAGCAGCGCCTTGGCCAGAGCGACCATCTGCTGCTGCCCGCCGGAAAGCGAGCCTGCAGTGTCGTGTAGCCGGTCGCGGATCTCTGGGAACAACTCGAGGACATACTCAGTTCGCTCAGCCGCATGCGCCGGGTCTTTGCGCAGAGTGAACGCAGCCAACCGAAGATTTTCCGCGATCGTCAGATCGTCGAACACGGCCTTGCCACCGGGAAGTTGCACGACACCGGCGCGCACTCGGTGACCGGGATCGGCGAACGTAATGGTCGAGCCGTTCAGCCGTATCACACCTCGCGACGGAGTGCCGAGGCCACTGAGGCAGCGCAGCAATGTCGATTTGCCGGCACCGTTCGTACCCAACAGGGCGAGTGTCTCTCCCACGTTGACATCGAGGCTGACGTCGAACAAGACCTGGACGGGGCCGTAGCTGAAGTCGACGTTGCGGACCTGCATAGCCGGAACCGGTAGGCCCTCGGCCTGCCTCTGCTGTTCCTCGATCTCCTCTTCGAACTCCTCGACGACCTGCAGCATGTCGCCACGAATGAAGCGCGCACCCTGGGCCAACAGGATGCCTCCCAGGAGCGAGCTGGGAATCGCGACGAGCGTCAGTGCCGTTCGTTCACCCCATGCGCCAGCCATCCACCCGGTGATCACGGCACCGAAGAAGCCGCCACCCAGAAAAATGTAGATCCCCACGATCGAAAAGCCTTGCGAGCGCAACCGGAACGGGATCACCGTGCTCATCAGCGGCATCACCATCGCGAAGCCGGAAACAGCGACCGTTGCGGCGAGGCTGTAAAAGACTGTGAACAGCACAACGCTTGGCATCCATACGGCGATCGCGACGAAGATCCCGTAGGTGCCGATAAAGGCGGCCATCAAGGTGACCGCATGAGCAGGTGAGCGCCTGAAGATCACGTCGAAACGCTGCGCCACTATCGGCAAGACGAACAGCGACGGCACCTGTGCCGCGGCAGCCACGAGACCACGATCGAACGCACCGAGCCCGAACTGATCGTCGAGCATCAGGTTGACGAACAATGGGACCGAAAAAAGCGCGAATCCGAGGGCGCCAATTCCAACGAGCAGGTAGTGGAAGGTCTGGATGGCCTGCAGACGCTCGAATGCCCCGACGAACGAAATCGGCGCTCCGCCACTCTCATCCGGCAGCCCGGCTGCGTGTGCCTCGCGTTCGAACCGTCCCCGCTCGGGCTCTTTGGTGTTGAAGAGCAGGATCAGTCCGAGAATCAGTGAAGGAACGGAAATCACCCAGAACGCCCATCGCCAGCCTTCTGTACCCCCGGCGATACCTGCGATCGCACCAACTGCGAGCGGCCCAATCGCACGTCCAAGTGGGCTCGCCATCGCCAGGAATCCGAAGATCCGGCCGCGAGCGGCAATCGGATAAGCGTCGGCAGCCATCGAATTCTGAACGGGTAACACGTTCGATTGCCCGAGACCTGACCCCATGCGAGCCACGAAGAGCCCGAAGGCGGTCGTAACCCAACCTGTCATGAACACGATTGCAGACCAGCCGAGAGTTGCAAGCCCTCCTACGCGGACCCGCTTGAACCGGTCAGCTGCCATTCCCAGCGGAATCGCCCCGAGCACGAACAGCACTCCGGCGGCGCCGGCTGCAGCCCCGAGAACCGCATCGGATATTCCGAGTGTTTCCTGGATATCCGGAGCAAGGATCGCGATCGCAACGCGGTCGAACTCGTCAACGATCTGCAGACAGAACAGCAAGATGAGCAGACCCCATCCGGCGCCCTGGCGCACTCCCTCGGACAGGCTTTCGACGGTGCCGACGGCCCCGAAGAGCCGATCATCAGGGATGATCACCTCTTCTTCGGCAGCCGCGGCGCGCTCCTCCTCGCGATCGAGAATCGTCCCAACGAGCGATCTGGTGTCTTCGATGGCCGGCTGAGGGACAGCGCCCTCGTTTTGATCGGTCACGGTCCTCCCTCCAGGAATTCGATGATTGTGCCGATCGCCGTGGGATCTTGGAGCATGAAGATGTGGCCGCCGTCGAACTCGCGTAGCTCCGTATTTGGTATGTGGTCAGCAAGGAACTCCGCGTTGGCCATCGGCGCAAGGCCATCGTGGCGTCCGCCACAGACCAGCGTCGGGGCCCTTATCGCGACCAGGTCCCCGACGACATCGTGGCCCGACCTGGCTGCAAGCTGACGACGCAGACCGGCGGCCTCATCGGCGGCCGCGGGCATGAACGGTTCGGCCGCAATGAAGTCGTACATCGCGCCGAGTCCGGGAATCGGCTCGGCAGCATCCGGGTCCCACCGGCAGTCGAGGAGGCGCATCCTGGTCGAAAAGACGTCATCCGGATCGCGGTCGATGAGCTCATGCAGAGGGTAGGAGGCATGATCACCACCAGCGGATGTACAACAGAGGACCAGCCGGTCAACGAGATCAGGATGGCGAAGCGCGAGGTGCAGCGCAACCATTCCACCGAAGCTCATGCCGAGCACGTTGACGTGCTGCCAGCCAACGGCACGCAGAAGTCGGGCTGCATCGTCGGCATAGTCCGCCATTGAATAGACCGTCTCTGGCTTTGACGTCTGCCCGAGACCGCGCTGATCAAACGACAAGACTTCGAAGTGATCGTTCATCGGCGACGCGGCCACCGGCATGCGCCGAAGGTCGGCTCCCGTGCCACTGATGTTCAGCAGCGCGGGGCCGGATCCGTGCAACTCGTAGTAGACGTCGAGCTCTCCGGCCCGGATTGTCGGCATCAGATCAGCGCGGGGCGACGATCCAGTCAGAAACCGGCGTGAAGCAGCCGTTGTCGAGGCCCTCACACGATTCCGAGTACTCGACGATCCGGTAGGAGTCGGGAGCTCCAACCTTGCCGGGGGCGAAACTCATAGTCGATCCGGCTACCCCATCGAAGCTGCCAAGTGCATTGGCAGCCTCGATGAACCCGTCGCGAGTCGGGTTCACGCCAGCTTCGGACATGATCTGTTCGAACAATACCGAGAGTTGGCAAGACGCCGGAACGAACAGCAGCAGCGGCGACCCGACCTCGATCGGCTCCGCTCCGTCGATGCTGTTGCGGGCGTCGACACAAGCCTGGGACAGCGCCGTCAACGGATCACTGGGGTCGGTCATCTGAGCCGACACGCCAATCGCGTTTGCAGCCTGCGTTGCCGGTGCGTTGGTTGGAACGAGTGGAGTTGTTCGCTCCGAGTGGTCCGTCAGAATCCAGGTCGGCTCGAACCCGAGAAGGTCGGCCTCGTTCATCAGCCCGGCCGTATTCAGCGCGTTGACAAACGGGTAGACGAACTCAATGCCGTCGGTAGACATGTTCTGAACAGCTACGGCAAGCGTCGGCGAGGTGCCGAGCACGTCTGCTTCGATCTCGTAGGTCCGCGCGTCAATTCCGAGTTCATCGAGTACGGGCTCGATCTGTGCGATGAGTTCATCGTTGCCGGAGAAGCCGTCCGTGACGAGAGCGATCGAATCCGTCTCGAGCAAGCCCTCCGCGGAGAGAATCGACAGCGCATCGGCAGCGAGTTGGCCTCCGATGCCGGCCAGCACGAGAGCATTGCCCTCGGTCCGCTCGATCAGCGCTTCGTTTCCACTGTTCGCTTGCACTAGTGGAACACCCTTGTCACTCGTCAAGCACGGGACCGCCTCACCCCAGTAGTTGGCGGCAAGAGCAACATATACATCGGTGTCATCGCCGATCGCAAGACAGATCTCGTCGAGCGATGCGGGAGCGCTGAACGGATCCCAGAGGAACTCCTCGACGATCAATTCACGGCCACCGAGAGCAGCACTTCCGCTGAGGGCTTGAAGCAGCGCGGTGGAGTAAGCCGGGTCGTCGACTTCGGCGACGAAGGGCAGGTCAGGCATGTTGGACGTGTCCGGCGCAATCCAGGCGATCGTGATCGATTCCGGCGTGATGCCGACCTCGCTGGCGACCGGATCGGCGTCGACCGTCTCCTCATCAGCCTCCTCGTCAGCATCGCCGGCAGTGTCGGCAGGCTCGGCATCGGTCGCCGGCGCGGCGTCGGTTGACGGTGCCGCATCTGTCGTAACGGCCTCATCGGGAGCGCTCTGCTCTGTGGAGTCTTCGGAGCTGGACTCCGAGTCATCACTGGTGCATGCTGCGGCAACGACCGTGAATGCCGCCACCAGAGCAACAATGCCGCTGGAACGGCGTCGACGTCGGTTGATCATGGAGTTGTCCCCTCCTCAAGAGAATTACCTCATTGCCATCGTGGCCTTGCCACCATAACCAGAGTATTCTACGGTGTCAATAAGTGTCGCACGCCGCAAAGGCGACACCTACGACTGCATGATGTCGAACGCGCGTCGAACAAATCGAGTGGAGAAGCAACAGTGAGCCAGACCGCCAAGACCGATCGCCGGGGAATGGGCCGCCCGCCCAAGATCTCACGACGCGAGGTCCTCGACGCGGCCCGCGAAGTCGGCGATGACGTGACCATGCAGGCCGTCGCCGATCGTCTCCAGGTCAGTCGGGCGGCGCTCTACCACTACGTCAGCGGCACCGATGAACTACGTCGACTCGTGGCGAGATCAACCGTCGGACCACTGGAAATGCCAGACCCCGAGCCGACCGAATGGCGTAGCTGGGTTCTGGAGTTCGCACGTACGTTGCGCCGCTGGCGCATCCGTCATCGCGAAGAAGGCCCGTACTTGTACTTCAGCGCCGAGGTGCTCAGTGATCGCTCGTTTCTCGACATCGGCCAACGCGGGATAGCGATGCTCATCGCAGCCGGTTTCACAGAGAAAGAAGCCGCCGGTGCGCTGCAGTTCGTCACCGGCGTTGTCTGGATCAACACCCACGACGAGATGATGGCAATGGACACCGTCGACGGTCGCCATCCCCAGCTCCGCGAGATCGATCGCGACACTGAGGATGACTCGACCCGTATACCCGACGGCTTCGACGAGGCACAACGGCTCATCGAACAGGGTGGCGTCTTCGGAGACCCCGACTCACGATTCGAACGAGAGGTCCGCTGGGCTGTTCAGGGCCTCGAACGTGACCTCGACAAGAAGGACCAGACATGAGTACAGCAAAGGGAGACCTCCGGCTCGAGGAGCACCGCGAGTACCTCGAGACCATCAGCGGCACTCGGGCCGATGACTCCCCGAACATCGTGCTCGTGTTCGTGGACGACATGGGCTACGGCGATCTGTCCTGCTATGGCTCCAAGGCAATCGCCACCCCACACCTCGACGAGATGGCCGACGATGGGGTGAAGCTACACAGTTTCTACGCATCGAGCGCCGTGTGCTCACCGTCAAGGTTCGGCTGTTTGACCGGGCGCTACCCGACTCGCGGTTTTGTTCACCATGTGTTCTTCCCGAGCGGCACTGCTCTGGGCAAGGCGCTCAACAGTGCCACTTTCCCGCGTGGTGTCCGCGGTCTCCTACCCGACGAGGTCACTTCAGCCGAAGCGCTAGGTGCCGCTGGCTACCGCACAGCAATGTTCGGTAAGTGGCACCTCGGCGACCAAAGCCCATACCTACCGAACGACAAGGGCTTCGATTACTTCTTTGGCAGCCACTACTCCAACGACATGAAGCCCTACGCGTACTACCGGAACACCGAGATCGCAATCGAAGCTCCCGCCGACCAGACCACACTGACCAGGCGACTGACCGAGGAGATCACCTCCTTCATCGACGAGAACAGCGACGAACCGTTCTTCATCTACTACGCATCACCGTTCCCGCACGATCCGGTGCACGCCAGCGAGGAATTCACCGGCTCATCAAATGGAGGCACTTACGGAGACTGCGTCCAAGAACTCGACTGGAGCGTTGGCGAGATCCGCCGCAAATTGGCCGAGCACGACCTCACAGAAAACACGCTGATCATCTTCACCAGCGACAACGGTCCGTGGCACGAGGGTTCGCCGGGGCTACACCGGGGCCGCAAGAACAACAGCTTCGACGGCGGCCAGATCGTGCCGTTCATAGCCTCATGGCCAGCGCGCATCCCGGCAGGAACCGAAGTATCGACGGCCGCGATGAACATCGACCTGTTCCCCACGTTCCTCGGCCTGGCCGGAGTGAACCCGCCCACCGACCGCACGATCGATGGGGCCGACCTCATGCCGCTACTCTCCGGTGAGACCGACGGGAGCCCACACGACGCGCTCTACTTCATCAAGGGCAAGAACGTGATGGGCGTTCGCACTGATGACAACATGAAGTACCTCGCAAGACAGCGGTCCGACAACAGCGCCTACGCGATGATGAAAAAGGGGCCATTCCTCTTCGATCTCGACCACGATGTGAACGAGTCTTATGACGTCGCTTCACACTTCCCCGAGCGGGCTGAAGCTCTTCGCAAGATGCTCGGAGAGCAAGCTGAGTCGATGAAGACAAATCCCCGGGGATGGGCCTAGATCACTACTTCCTCGCGGCGGTCGTACTCGTTGCGGGCGTTGTCGATGAGCGGGCGGTTGCGTTCGGCCCAGTCGACGAGGTTGTTGATCGTCTCAGAGAGGCTCTGGCCGAGATCTGTGAGGGCGTAGTCGACCCGCGGGGGCACAACGGGATACACGGTGCGAGAGACGAGCCCGTCGCGTTCGAGTCCGCGCAAGGTGACTGTGAGCATGCGCTGGCTGATGCCATCGATCTCATTTTTCAGCTCCGTGAAACGTCTGATCTTCGTGCTGAGCAAATGCAGTACGAGTACTGACCATTTGTCGCCCACGCGATTCAGCACATCGCGTACGGGGCAGTCATCCGGTGAGATCTTCTTGTCGGCGAGCGTTGCTTGTGCGGCCATGGTTCCTCCAGTGTGCCTGAGGAATGTTGAAGTGCCCTCTTGCACGTACTTCCATGATGACTGACAATGCCATCAGTTACAAGTAGTAACTGGCCGCATTGAACGTGCGTGCCCTATCGAGAAGGAACGATAAACGGTGACCGAAACGCTTCCCGGCTATAGCGCCGGCACATGGACACTTGATGACACCCACACCGATGTCGGCTTCAGTGTCCGGCACCTCATGGTCTCCAAGGTCCGCGGCAGCTTCAACACGATCTCGGGAAGGATCACCACCGCGGAGGACCCGATGGCCTCGTCAGCAGAGCTGACGGTTGATCTAACCTCGATCGACACCCGCAACGCGGACCGTGACACCCATCTTCGTTCGAGCGACTTCTTCGACGCCGACAGCAACCCGACAATGATGTACAAGACCACGGCACTTCACCGTGACGGTGAAGATTTCGTGGTTGACGGCGACCTGACGATAAAGGGAGTGACCCAGCCGGTCACGCTGACCGTTGAATACAACGGAATCGGGGCCGACCCATGGGGCGGTTCTCGTCTCGGTTTGTCAGCACGCGGCGAAATCAACCGCACTGATTTCGGCATCTCGTTCAATATGCCTCTTGATGGCGGCGGGGTGATGGTGGGTGAAAAGGTGCAGCTCGTCATCGAGGTTGAAGCCGTACTGAACTCCTGACCCCACACGCCACGGAGTATCCGTGTTCATCGCAGCTGTTGTAGTTTCGGCCCTTGCTCGCCGTGTTCGGCTCGGTGCAACCCCGTTCTACGCATCACCAGAATCTGAGGTAACAAGATGAGTTCTTCTGTTGCAGATCGTCTGCCGACGGTCTTCATTCCCCACGGTGGTGGTCCGTGTTTCTTCATGGACTGGACCATGGGGCCCGCGGACACCTGGGACGTCATGGCTCATTTTCTGCGGTCGTTCGAGTCAGTAGTCGGCGCCCGCACGCGGGCAATCGTGGCGATTTCTGGCCATCACGAGGGGGACGTGGTCGAGATCATGTCGTCGCCGACACCACCATTGCTTTTCGACTACTACGGCTTTCCGCAACACACCTATGAACTCGAATACCCGGCGCCGGGGTCACCCGAACTCGCGGAGCAGATCGCCATTTTACTGAGCTCCGCGGGGATCGCACACCGATTCGATGCCGACCGAGGGTTCGATCACGGTGTGTTCATTCCATTCATGTTGATGTACCCGCAAGCCGATATCCCGATCGTTCAAGTATCGCTGCGTTCCGATCTCGACGCCGAGTTTCACCTCGATATGGGCGACGCCCTCGCACCGTTACGCGACCAGGGTGTGCTGATCATCGGTACCGGAATGAGCTATCACAACATGGCCGCATTCGGAACCGGGCAGTCAGGACCCGACTCCGAAGCCTTCGATCAATGGCTCACCGACGCCTGCACCGCTGACCCGGAGCGGCGACGCATCGCACTAGCCAACTGGACCAAGGCCCCAGCAGCTCGTGCTGCGCACCCCCGCGAGGAACATCTGTTGCCACTGATGGTCGTGGCTGGCGCCGCGGGCGGCGAAACCGGCACCGCGTTATTCGCCGACGAGGTGATGGGCGCTCACGTTTCCGCCTACGGCTTCGGCGATGGCCTTACCCCGACTGCCGTCGCCCGATGAGCGATCTAACGTTCCGGCTCGACGGACACGGCGAGTGCGAACGCCTGTTGGTCCTATTGCACGGATATGGCGCGACCCCGGATGACATCGCCGGAATTGCGTCACATGCCGATCCCGATGGCCGGTACTTCGTACTGTCACCTCGCGGGCCGATCGAGGTGGCTGGCGGTGGCGCCAGCTGGTACGACTTCGATGACGCTTGGCGCGCCGATCCGAAATCGTTCGCCGCGACCCTCGACAGCCTCGATCGGTTGATTGGCTCGGTTTGCGAGCGCCTCGGGATCGAGCGCAGCAAGGCGATCGTCGGCGGTTTCTCGCAAGGTGCTGGCATGGCCGCATGGTTGGCATACGCCACGCCAGAGCCGTCGCGTCCCGAGGGCCTCTGGGCTTGCGGCACGATCGTCGATGTTGCCGATACCCCCCTCGACCTATCCGCGGCCGAGGGCACGAGGGCACTCATCCTCGCCGGCCGCAACGACCCCAACGTGCCGCTGGAACGTAGCCGAGGCCAGGCCCAGCGCCTCGCGGCCGCAGGAGTTGATGTCACACTGAGCGAACATGACGGCGGGCACGGCCTGAGCATGGCGATGCTCAGCGACATGGCCATGTGGCTCGACACCTAGCTCACTCGAAGCATCTCCAAGTTCTGGGCTTGCCAGGTAGGACCGTCTGAGTTTCAATGGTCATGTGGCGGTTCGAGCGACCAATGAGATGCCCTCCGACATCATGGAGACCCTGATCGAGGAGGGCCTCGTCACCGACTATGAACAGCGACCACGATATCAACGCAACGATTACCTCGGCTGGATGGGGCGAGCGAGACGACCTGAAACACGCCAGCAGCACGTCGACCAGATGATCGACGAGTTACGCCGTGGCGACGTCTACATGAAGATGGATCACCCCGCCTCCGCAAGAGACTGAAACGCTAGCTCACAGATCCGAGTAGTCGGGAATATCGCGCCACTGAACCGAATGAGACAATCTCGGTGCCGTGTAGTACGAAGGCGTGATGACTTCAACTGCACCTCATGAACCTCCCGTAGCGTCAGCGTCCCGGATAGGGGCAGCTACAGCGCTGCGGCAGTTGGGACATGCCGTCGTCGGCCATGCGGCGGGGGACGATGCCTTCGACCAGATCGCCGCCTTCGTCACCGGAATACTTCCTGCGATCGAGGCGACACCTCCCCGATCGCGGCCGGTCGACGATATGAAACGGGGGCTCTTCGAAACCCCTCCGCCGGATGGAGCGGGGATGGTGCACTATCCGGACTGCGTGGTGTCGGGTCCAGCGAACCCCATGGGAATCGCCATCACCTGTAGACGCGACGGCGACGACGCCCTCGCAACGGTGCAGTTCGGTCCGGCATTCGAGGGTGCTCCAGGACGAGCTCACGGTGGGATTGTGGCCGCTGTCTTTGACGACGTCATGGGATTCGTGCTTTCTATGGTGCAGACGCCTGCCTTCACGGGCCGGTTGACCGTGAGCTACCTGGCACCCACCCCTCTGGGCACCGAACTGGAGTTCCGTGCGCGTCTTCGTGAACGAGACGGCCGGAAGCTATGGATAGATGGAGAAGCCGTCGCGGACGGGAAGAGATTTGCCGAAGCCGAAGGCCTCTTCATTTCTGTGCCCCCTGAGCGATTCTCCGAGCACTGAAGGCTGATTCTTCAGTCCTGCCTCACCAACGACGGAAGGAGGAACTGCTGGAGGTAAGCATTGAGCCCGGCGTCACTTCTCCGCCTGGGTCCACTGACAGTGAGGAAACTGAGGAAGGTCCGCAGGATCCATTCGGCAGCATCATCGACGGTGACGTTCGCTTTCACCTCATCTGCTCGCTTAACGAAGATGGGACGGAGGAAATCGGCCACCATCTCGAAAAGGACAACCGATGTGCCCTCAATGATGCCGCCGGAGTTGAGCCCTTCGTCGCTGTTGAACAGCAGGCCGATCGTCTCGTCGCGTCGCGCTGCCCGATTGGCGACAGCGACGAACTCGAGGATCGCTTCGCCGAGATCCGGCTTGGATTCGACGCGTGGCTGCACCCGCTCGAGGTATCGCGCCGTCTCGCGAAGGATCACGCCGGACACAACTGCATCGCGCCCCGAGAAGTAGCGATAGACGGTAGCCCTCGACACCTGAGCCTGCCGGGCTATGTCTTCGACGATCGTCTTGGAGATCCCGTATTGGCTGAAACACACTTCTGCAGCATCAAGCAGCCGGTCGCGGGCTACGTCAGGGTCGTTCGGCGCTTCGTTGCCCCAGCGCAGTGGTGCAGAACTCATGGAGACGAGTATGCCAGGTGATCATGTGCACACGACGTAATGCAGTTGGCGTCGTATGTGTCATCACGCGCCACCGGGGCGGCGGGGCTCGTTGTTCTGCGACCGATACTCGTCATGTCTGCTCGGAAACAACAGGTGGATCAGATTCGGACTGATCAACCAGGGTCTGGCCGAGTTCGACCTCGCGCATGAACAGCGAAACGACGAAGCCGGCAAGCATCACGAATACAGCGGCGAAGAAGATGGCGGTGATCGCGTCGGACAGCGCGAACCTGATCGCACTCTTGAGTGGCTCTGCAAGTTCAGCGATGACCTTCGGGCTTCGGGCGAGCGACTCTGGTGCGACACCGCTCGGAACTTCCAGCCCGACGAGTCCATCAGCAAGATTCGAAACGAGCTGCCGGTTGAGTAGTGTTCCGAACGCGGCCACACCGAGCGTGCCACCGAGGGTGCGAAAGAAGTTCACGGACGCGGTTCCAGCGCCAAGGTCTCGCATCTCGACCGTGTTCTGCACTGCCAACGTGAGCACGGGCATGGCGATACCTATCCCAGCACCGAACAAGATCATCCACAGTGAGGAAACCACCCGTGGTGTCGTCGGGTCCATCGTCGACATCGCGTACAACCCGAGCGCCGCGACTAGCGTGCCAACTATCGGAAACACCTTGTATCGACCCGTGATCGAAGTGAGGCGACCGGCGGTCAGCGAACCTGCCATCATCGACATCATCAAGGGCAGCAAGAGCAGCCCAGCGTTGGCCGCCGCCTTGCCCTGCACACTTTGGAAGTACAAAGGCAGATAGACAATGGCGCCGAACATCGCCACGCCGGTCAAGAACGACACTCCGACGGCGGCAGCGAAACCTGGCCGTTCAAACATTCGAAGTGGCAACACAGGTTCAGCCGCACGTTGTTCCTGCAGGATGAATGCGGCGACCGCCACCAGCGCGAGCAGATACAACCCAATGGTGGTCGGGGAAGCCCAACCGAACTCCTCACTCGCCCACACCGTCGCCAAGAGACAACTCAGGATCGATGTCACCAGTAGGAGAGATCCAGCGATATCGAGGCTGTGTTCGGTCCGTCGCACAGGAAGACGCAAAACGATTCCGGTGACAAAGAAGGCGACGATGCCGATCGGAACATTCACGTAGAACACCCAGCGCCAAGACCATTGGTCGGTCAAGAAGCCACCGATGAGTGGGCCGATCACACTGGCGAGAGCGAAGGTGCCGGTCAAGTAGCCGGTATATCGGCCTCTTTCGCGTGGCGGGACGATGTCACCGACGATCGTGAAAGACAGAGCCATCAATCCGCCGGCGCCTACACCCTGCAACGCGCGAAACGCAATGAGTTGCCCGAGACTCTGCGACGCCCCGCAGAGTACCGACGCGACCAGAAAGATGACGATCGCGCTCTGGTAGACCTTCTTGCGACCGTACAGATCAGAGATCTTGCCGAACAGCGGCATGCTCGTGGTTGAAGCAACGAGGTATGCCGTTACCACCCACGACAGCTGATCAATTCCACCGAACTCGCCGACAATCGTCGGTAGCGCGGTTGCCACGATTGTGCCATCCAGTGCAGCGAGCATCAGCCCGGTCATCAAGCCGAAAATGACAATCAGGCGTTGGCGATGTGTCAGGTCAACGGGTACGAAACCGTCGTCGCTCATCGGCCCCCCTCAATCATCGATTCCACTGGAGCGAACCCAGTCAATAGCATCTCGAGCAAGGTGTCTGCCTGTTCTTCGATGCTGATGGCGCTGCCCGAGACCAGGCGTTGCAGACCGACCACCAACACCGCACCGTGAACTACCGATGACGCTGTACTGGAGTCGCTCACCCGTAGGGTGCCATCGTTGGCGCCATCTTGAAGCGCGCCGCGGATCGGTGCCAGGATCGCATTGTCAACTCCGGCGGCGATATCAACCAATGGGGCCACCCGACCGAGCTCGCGAGACAGCAGCCGGTAGGTCGGCCCGTTGTCGGATATGAACGCAAGGTGTGCGTGAACCACTCGTGTCAGCCGCTCACGCCCAGTACCCGACAACTCCGCCGCCTCCGCCAGCCGGCCGGAAATCTTTTCGAGCGTCCGCGACAGAAGGTGCGCCAGGATGTGTTCCTTGCCGGGAAAGTAGTAGTACAGAGTGGCCCGAGGGATCCCCGTGACAGTCGCCAACTCATCGATCCGGGTCGCATCGAGCCCCTTGTCGGCAAATACCGGTGCTGCAAGATCGACACGTTCCAGAAGGTCGTCCGGTAGCGGACGGACGGACATCGGTGCAGTCTCGCTCACTCGGCCTCCTCGTTTGTCTTGGAAGAGAAGCCGTCGAGTGGGATCACGATGAAGGTCGCCGTGGACTCAGCAACCAGCACGTCGTCATCGCTTCGACAGGCGGTGGCAGCCATGTACAACTTGCGACCCTCTCGGCGTTCGAGGCGCGCCCGGAACTCGAGCGGGATACCGAGCGGCGTCGGAGCCCGATACGTCACCTCGATTCGACCCGTGAAGGCCGGTTCTCCGATGATCGACAGTTGATGAACCATCAGGTCATCAAAAATTGCGGCGACCACTCCACCATGTACTCGGCCAGGTGGCCCCTCGAACGCCGGACCAAGTGCAACTTCGGATACAGCTTGATCACCCTCACGTCGGACGTCGACTCCGAAACCCATCGGATTGGCTGCGCCAGACACCACACAATCCGGTATTTGCGAAAGCACCTCACTATCCGCCGACTTAGACCGGAACGTCTCGCGATCCTTCAGATTCTCGAGGCTCATCGTCGCCGAACGGTCACGCGGTCGGCACGATTCAACTTGCTCGAGAACCGTGCTCAGAGTTCGAGACATCAGCTCGAATTCGGCATCACCCAACTCCTGGCTGACAAACGCATTCCCGAGTCGGCGTAACAGTTCTGCTGCTTCCACACGAGCCGACGACACCCCGAATAGCTCGCCGACCGACGCTGATTGACCTGATTGACTCGCTGCCACGATCCTCCTGGTTGAGTTCGACGCTTAGATTGGACGCGCCGTCCAATCTAAGTGATCAAGTGCGCCGTACAAGAACTCGACAAACGTCGAGCTCAATCGCTTGACGTTACGCCTCGATCCTGTCGACCCACCCCGGAATGCCGAGCAGGCCTGGTGTGATGGTGAACTCGTCGCACTCGGTGACCCAGCGCCACATCTGGATCAACTCGTCTCCCACCATCGATCTGAACAACCAGGTGGGTATCGGGACCCGGCGGGGACGCCGACCGGCCTCGGTCAAGAGGCGGCGACACTCGCGCAGGCTCCGCACATCGCCGATCAACTCGATCGTCTCACCTGCATTCGGGATGGGCCCCGTGAGGGCATCGGCGGCCGATCGTCCGATGTCGTCGACAGCCACCCACGGCACTGGACGATCCCATCCCACGATGCGGGGCTCCACCCCCCACACACTCAAGGCAGGAGCGAAGCTCGGGTCCACCATCAGCTCCATGAAGGGGGCCGGATGAAGAGCCGTCACTGTGAGCCCCTGATCCTCGAAACCCTGTCGTATGGTCAACTTCGAATCGAAGTGCGAGATGCCCGTCAATTCGCCGCGACCAGCAGAGAGCTGAACGATGTGGCTCACCCCAGCCGCGCCAGCGGCACGTGCCACGGCGGCAGCCTGGGAGAGTTCGAGTTCGCCCTGATAGCGACCTCGATTGTCGTATGCCGGTTGCACGTTGAAGAGTCGGTTGACACCTTCGAAACCCTGTTGGAGCATCGACTCCGATTCCATGTTGGCCGCAACCACCCCGCATCCGAGCTCGCGCAGTGCTTTCGCAGCTTCGCTGGCGGCATCCCTCGTGAACGCGGTGACGTCAACACCCCGCTTCCGTAGATGCCGAACGGTAGATCCTCCCGTTCGTCCGGTCGCGCCGAGCACTGCAATTGATTCAGGCATTCCCCAATCCCCGTTCCCTAAAGTCTAATCGATTCACTACAGTTTACACTATCTAATACAGTGGAGTTGTGCCAGACAAGAGCTACAAGTCACCGCTGCGGGACCAACAAGCCGGCGAGACTCGGCGACGCATCCGCCAAGCCGCCCGCGAGCTCTTCGAGGAAGCCGGGTTCGTGGGCGCCACCATCAACGAAATCGCGCGACGAGCCGGCGTCTCGCCAGCCACCGTCTACTCCAACTTCGAGTCGAAGACCGGCATCGTTAGCGCCATGCTTGACGACCTAGAAGTAGCCTCTGGGATGGATTGGCGCATCCCAGAGATGATTGCGGAGGATGACGCGTCTCGCTCGTTGGACCTCTTCGTAGCGGGAAACCGGGCCGTTTTCGAAATGGGCCATGTGATCCTGCGCGCCGCGTACGACTCGTTGGGGAACCCTGAAGTTCGCGCCCTCGCCGAGGTCGGCGACGCGAAACGTCGGCAGGCGAGCGAGTTTCTCACCGGCCGCTGGCATCGAAACGGCGCTCTACGCGAGGGCCTGGGACCGAAGAAGGCCAGCGAGACGATGTGGCTTCTCTCCAGCGTCGAGCAGTACCTTCTCGCAACCGAGGTTCTCGGCTGGTCCGGCAACACCTACGAGCGGTGGCTTCGCCAAATGCTCCGGGAGGCGCTACTCGCGCCGGAGTAATTCGCTAGCAGGTCACTTCAGTCCGCTGTCTGCGAGTGCTCATCGATGAATTGGAGAATCTTGATGTGCTTCTGGGTGTCATCGAGCATCAAGTCGATCAGAAGACCCCACAGAGTCGTATCGCCGAAGTCCTTGAGTTCTTTCGCCAGGTACTTGAGTTCGTTCATGTCATCACGTTCCACCGCGAGCAATCGCTCGGTAACTTCCTTGATGACCTCACGGTCAGCGCGCAGTCCGCGGATCGAAGGGATGGGCGCGTCTTCGTGACGGAGTTCACTCATCTGACGCAGAGCCACAGCCAAGTCGTCAAAGACCCGATGATGGCGTACCTCATCTTCGAGAATCATCTCCGCCAGGTAGCGGAAGGCCGGCGAGCGCTCCTCGTCCTCGGCCAGTTCCTTGTATGCGTCGAGAATTTCTCCCTCGACCTTCCCATGGCTGCACAGGTGCGCGTACATCTGCTGCTCCCACACACTGGCTCCTGGGATTCGGTCCACGGTCATATCAACTCCTAATCGAATGGCTAGTGCCACAGTCTGCCGAATAAGAGTCACCAGGCAGAGCCGAAGGTCACATTGATGCCGCCGCGTTGCTGCTGAGGACCCCTCCGTCGTTTCGGACCGATCGAGACTTGCTTCGTCAGCTGACAGCGTATGCAGTGTCGACAATTGTGCTGACCCAGGTGTCGAACTGCTCGGTGACAGGGTTGATCGGTTCAATGTGCCCGCCCGGTAGCAGCACGAGTTCGGCGTCGTAACCTGCGTCGACAAGCGCCTGGTAGTACTCGAGGTTTGACTCGGCGATGGGAATCTCTCCCAAACCGCCACCGCCCACGTCGTTCTCACCAACGACGAGCACGATGTGAACGTCGGGGTTGCGACCGAGGACGAGATATGGGTCGAACGCGTCGACCTGGTCCGGGGTGAGATCGGTCCACTCCGGCAAGGGGTAGGCACCGATTCGGGCCGCCTCGGCCACGAAGAACGGGGTGCCGCCGGCGACGATCGCGCCCGGCAGGTCCATCGTGGGGTCGACCAGACAATCGCTGACGGGCAACGGCGGCTCATCGCCGATCAAGCCCAGAACCGCAGCCCCGTAGCCTCCGCTCGAATAGCCCGAAAGTGTGACTCGCTCGGGGTCGCCGCCATATTCGTCTGCGGTCGCCTGGGCGAACGCCGTGGCGCAGACCGTATCCTGGGAGCCGCCAGCGGGACCCAGCGAGGCCCAGTGGGGCACGTATACGACCAGTCCCTGTGCAGCGAGCGCGAACGCCTCAGGCCTTGCCCTACGGGTGTCGGGGCTGCGGGTCGGGTTCCCGCCGTGGAGGAACACAACCACTGGCTGAGCGGAGCCGGAGACCGGCGCGTACACGTCGAGTTGCTTCGACTCGGTGTAGTCGATGTCTTCGGTAACTGTTATCTCGAACGTACGATCGATGGTGACGTTGCACGACAGGTCAACGCCGTAGCCGAGCCCGGTGATCTCGGGCCCGAACGTCTCTTGAACGGCCGAGCCGGGGACGGGCTCGAGCTGCGCTGGGCCCTCCCACCACATGACCGTTGCCGGGCACTCGATCTCGTACCGGTATTCCAGGCCCTCGTTGACCTGCTCCAGGATGTGCACGAAGTAGACCAGCGTGTCCACCTCGGTGATGTTGTCGACGCTCCAGTCATAGCCACCGTCGGCGACGACGAGAGATCCTGATTGTGGACCGGGGCCCATGGGCTCCATTTCGCTCGACTCGGAGAGCACGATCGGTGTGCCGAAAGCAGCCAGAGCGTCGCGGAACTCCACATTGTCGGTCCGGAGGTTAAGCGGGTACAGGTAGTCGGTGGGCAGCACGACGTGCTCGGGATATTCCACGTAGGTCCTCTCATCGGCCGGCCCCGTGATCGAGATCCATTGTGTATCGAATTGACCGGGGCCCATCGACTCGCCCTCGACCACGATGTCGTTGCATACCTTGCTTACATGGGTGAGTGTGGCAAGCCCCTCGGCGTCGACGAGCACCTGGTGCTCGGACGGAACAATGGACCGTGCCGCGTCAGCATCGACGGGAGCAACCATCGCGAATTGTTCACATTCGACGAACTGGAAGTTCATGACCCCCGGGCCGAGCGGCGCTTCGATGTCTTCGTCCGGCGGGACGGGGGCATCGACGGCGTCCTCACTGGTTTGAGTGGTAGCAGGCACTTCTGTGTTCTCGGCGCTGCCGTCGGCAGGATCGGTAGTGGCCCCACCTGGCTCGCCAGTTGTGCTGACAGTCGAGTCCCCGGTACCTCCATCGCTGTCGCCGCACGCCGTGAGCGCTGCCATCGCAAGAGCTACGGCAGCTAGCAAACGTGTCACCTTCATGTCGACTCCTTTGGTCTGAGTCCAGTGTGCGCCCGACCGGTTGCACAGCCGTTGCAGGAGGGTCTCGTCCTCTGAAGTGCCAATATGGTTGGGTGTTGCGAGTTTGCATCCTGGGGCCAGTCGAGGTCACGACGCAAGGGGGCATGCTGGCGGTCGACACGTCCAAAGAGCGCGCCGTGCTCTGCGTGCTCGCGCTGCAAGCACGCGAAACCGTCTCGCCCGACGTGATCGTCGACGCACTTTGGGGCGACGACCCGCCGCCCACCGCCACCCGCACCTTGGGGAGCCACGTCTCGCGGCTGCGGGGATTGATCGGCACCGAGACGATCCAGGGCGACGCGCGCGGGTATCGCCTCGATGTCGACCCGCTGAGCGTGGACGCGCTTCGTCTGGAGTCGCTCATCGGCGAGGCGACAGTCGCGCTCGCGACCGGACGCCCCGAGATCGCCGGCGAAAGGGCCAGCGAAGCGCTCCGGCTGTGGCGTGGCAACCCACTCGATGACCTCGCCGACGGGACTACCCGCCACGGCGAGCGCGCTCGACTCGAAGAACTTCATGCCTTGGCAGCCGAGCGGCAGATCGAAGCCGAACTCGCGCTCGGGAAGCACGATCGCGTCGTTGGAGACCTCGAATCCCTTGTAGCCCGGTATCCCTTGCGCGAGGAGCTGTGGGGACATCTCATGCTGGCGCTCTACCGCTCGGGACGCCAGGCCGACTCATTGCGGGCATTCGAACGCCTGCGGCGAATGCTCCGCGACGAGGTGGGGCTGGAACCGTCCCCGTCAATCTGCCGCATCGAACATCAGATCCTTCACCAGGATCCCCAACTCGACCTCCTCCCGCCGCCCCCAACCAACAACCTTCCGACCGCCACGAGCTCCTTCGTCGGTCGGGGTGATGACCTCAGACAGATCGCCAAGGCGCTCCATGAACACCGGCTCATCACTCTTGTGGGACCTGGCGGTGTCGGCAAGACGCGTTTGGCGCTCCAAGTCGCCGGAGAGCTCACCGACTCGTTCGGTGACGGGGTCCGGTGGGTTGATCTCGCTTCGGTTCGTGATCCCGCGGGGATCGCCGTTCGTCTTGCCGCCGATCTCGACATTGCCACACCGACAGGCAGGTCAGCCGAAGCCGTGATCCTCGCGTTCATCCGCCAACGCGAACTGCTGTTGGTCATCGACAACTGTGAGCACCTCACCGAACCGGCGGCCGAGCTAATCGAGCGGATGCTCGAAGCAGGCCCGGCGGTCACGGTGTTGGCCACGTCCCGCGAGCGACTGGCTTGTCGTGGTGAGTTCCGCTACCCGGTGGCGCCGATGTCGACCCCCGAACAAGCGCCGCCGGACCGCGACCTCTTGATGTTCGACGCGGTTCGGCTCTTCATCGAACGTGCCGCAGACTCTTCCAGCCCTACTGGTTGCACTGATCTCGAGTCCGTCGCCGAGATCTGCCGACAACTCGACGGGCTTCCACTCGCTATCGAGCTGGTTGCGGCACGCACAAGCTTCCTAACGCCGGCAGAGATACTGCCCCGGCTGGGGAACCGGCTTGACGCTGTGACCGATTCGTCCGGATCCGTCGACCACCGTCACGGTTCGCTGAGGGCAGTACTCGACTGGGGGCACGCTCTGCTTGGCCCCCATGAACAAAACCTGCTCGCCCGTCTCTCCGTATTCCCCGCCGCGTTCGACATCGCTGCAGCCGAGGCGGTCGCCGTCGGGGCTGGCTGTCCGCCCGAGGAAATCGTCGACACTCTGGGTCAGCTGGTCGAGACCTCGATGGTTGACGTGATCAACGCCGGTGAAACGCGTAGCCGATTCCGACTGCTGGATACCGTTCGCGAGTATGCCGCCGAGCGGCTCGACGAGGCTGCCGGAGTCGATGCGCGACGGCGGCACGCGAACCACTATCGGCAGCTGGCGAAGGATCTCGGGCCCGAGGTCGACGGACCCAACGGCACAGACGCTCTCGATCGCCTCCGACGCGACGATGCGAACATTCGCGCCGCGGTCGTGTGGTCGCTGGCTCATGACGACCGGGCTGTTTCACTCGACTTCGGCCGGGCGTTGGGACGCGCCTGGTACTACTGGGGTGACCTCGCCGGATGTGTACGGCTGCTCGAGACACTGCTGGACGACGCCGACCAGGGTGATACCACCCAACATGGCTGGTGCGCGTTCTGGCTGGTGTGGCCCTTGCTACTCCGCGGAGATGTCGAGCGAGCTTGGGCGGCACTCGACCGCTCAATGGAACTGGCTGACGAGACGGGCGACACCGACCTCGCCGGGTCAGTATTGTGGGCCCGAGGGCACACCCTGCTGCTCGGACTCGGCGACACCGAGGCGGCCATTTCGTTTTACGAACAGGCCATCGATATCAGCGGACCGACCAGTACGTCCTATGCGCAACTCGACGCACGCTTGGGAATGGCGCAGGCACACGTTCTCGCCGACCGGCCCGAAGACGTCGGCGAGACTCTAGACGAGGTGCAGTCCACCCTCTTGACGATTGATGACGACAATCGACTCGCCCACAACTACTTGGACCGGGCGCTGCTCGCCTGGTGCGTCGGAGATACCGCAGCGATTCCCGACTTGGCGCAGGCCGGCTGTCGCCACGCTCGCCACGCCCGGAACACGAGTTGGGAACAGATCAACCTCGTGGCGCTCGGCACTGGGCGTCTCTTGGCCGGTTCCCTCGACGATGCCGAGACGGAGCTGATTCGAGCCGCTCGACTCGCGCTCGACGACGGGAACGTTCTCCAGCTCGGGGTAGCTCTCCAAGTGCTCGCGGCACTCGTTGCAGCTCTTGGTGACGGCCGACGCGCGGCGAAGCTGCTCGGCGCCGGCACCACACTCGCCCCGCTCTGGCCCCTGATGAAGCGCGGGCTCGGGCCCTATCTGGACCTCGCCCGCGAGGATCTCGGTGAAAGTTTCGAACCCGAGGTCGAACTGGGCCGCAGCCTCGCCCCGGCCGACGCTGTGATGCTCGCACTGAACGCGCCACCGAGCTGAGCCCTGAGATGGAGTGAAGATCAACCTTTCTGCGAGGGTGCTCCATTGACCACTGACTGATCCTGGCCGCACCAGGCGAGCCGCTGCTGGTTCGTGGACGACTATCAACACCTCTTCGAGATGACACGGGTCCAACGATGACCGGCACCGGCACCCATCGAAGTCCGTCACCCCACACCGCAACCAAGGCGGAACACGCCTCGGTGTCTCAGGGCCAGGTCAGGATGATCTTGGCGGCGTCGCCTCGGCGCAGCGTGTCGAAGGCAGCTTCGTGGTCGGTGACCGGGTAGCGATCGCTGAGCAGCGGGCTCAGGTCGAGGCCGTCTTCGAGGAGTGCGGATGCCTTGTACCAAGTGTCGAACATCTTGCGGCCGTATATTCCCTGAAGGGTCAGCGCCTTGAAGATCACGCTGGTCCAGGTGATCGGCGTTCCGTCCGGGACGAGGCCGAGTAGGGCTATCCGCCCTCCATGGTTCATCGCGTCGATCATGCTTTGAAGTCCCGCCGGTGCTCCTGACATCTCCAGCCCGACGTCGAACCCCTCCTGCATGCCGAGCTCACCCATCACGTCGCTTATCGACTCCTCAGTAACGTTGACGGCGCGGGTGGCGCCCATTTCACGGGCCAATGCCAGCCGGGTCTGGTTGACGTCGGAGATGACCACGTGGCGTGCCCCGGTGCGTTGGGCTATCGGGATGGCCATCAAACCGATCGGGCCGGCCCCTGTGATCAGAACGTCCTCGCCGACGAGGTCAAAACTGAGGGTCGTGTGCACCGCGTTCCCGAGCGGGTCGAGCACGCCGGCGGTGTCGTCGTTGATGTG
>Ga0209013_10000441_pt1 | contig 36645 bp, 36 predicted proteins | sample Cruoilmetagenom2_FD_187291 | JGI IMG/M metagenome (GOLD analysis project Ga0209013, IMG submission 187291) | Oil polluted marine microbial communities from Coal Oil Point, Santa Barbara, California, USA - Sample 2 (SPAdes) (version 2) | ecosystem: Environmental > Aquatic > Marine > Oil seeps ...
AATCAGCGGAAAGTATTTAGAATAAAATCCAGCACCAGTGCCGCTGATTACTTAAGCAATTCGCCACAATGCACATCGAAGGTTGTCTAATTACATTCGACGAATTGCCTAGGCATCCAATCGTCACATCTTACCACCCATATCATAATTCAGACTTTCCACGAATTGCAGTGGGTACAGGCCGTTGGCGAATGCACCCAAGTAAAATACTGAGGGGACCCCGAGTTACCCATGCTGCACTAATACACATGGCTCTTTAACCATGTTACAATCCACCGCTATCAGCATATAAAATGTAAATGACCAATGCATCGGTCTTTTAGAGCAGCTTTTTGTGAAATCTGATCCGGTAAAAGCGCCATCAAACCGGAGACTGGAGACAAACATGAATCAGACAAACGATCAAGAACTAACCGTACAAGACAAGGTCGTCGTTTCAATGGATTACGTCCTGCGAGTTGACGGTGAAGCAATAGAAAAAACTGAGCCCGGACACCCTGTGCAGTTTATTCAAGGATTGGGACAGATAATTCCCGGCTTAGAAAGAGAAATGTACGGTATGCGCGTCGGGGAAAGCAAAGACGTGGACGTCACCGCCCAAGATGGGTACGGTATTTTGGATGAGGAAGCATATGCCGAGATCCCTCGAGAAGAATTTCCTGACGATATCCCCTTGGAACCAGGCGTAGAGATCTTACTGCGTGATGATGAGGGCGACGAGCAAGAAGCCTATATCATCAGCGTCACCGATGGCATCGTGCACCTGAATCTCAACCACCCGCTGGCAGGAAACGATTTAAGTTTCACGGTCAAAGTGGTAGCCCTGCGTGAGGCAAGCGAAGAAGAGCTGCTCCACGAGCACGTTCACCACGATTAAAAATAAATATGTAGGTTTATTGAGTGTGCGACGCAAACGCACACTCAATAATTTGCATTTCTAATTTACAGGGGCACCTGCCCTTGTTTAATGCCTAAACGGACCGCCTCGGCGCGGTTCGTTGCCCCCAGTTTAGCATAAATCGAAGACAGGTGGAATTTTACGGTGTGTTCGCTGATGCCCAGCTTAAGGGCGATCTGCTTATTCGCCAAGCCTAGAGCGAGCAACTGCAGCACCTCGACTTCTCGTTCTGTTAGCAGTTGCTTTTGATTCTCAAGGTCAACGCCATCCAATGACAGCGGGTTTGAGAAGATAGACTCGACAAGCGAAGGCACTCCCACCAACAACCCTTCGTGAACCGCGCGCACAGCGGCTGCCAACTCCTCCGCTGAGGAATCGAGCGACAGAATGCCCCATGCCCGGAACGGTACTCCCAGTAACCGCCGCGCATCCTGAGGGTCGTCGCTGAGCAGGAGCAGTGCTATGCCACTTTCACTCAGTAAAGAAAGCTGCTCGAGTTCGACTTCCGTCCCAATATCCCCGGTGATCAGCAATACATCCACCCCCTGTATCGAAGTTTCCACCAGGTCGGACGCTTCGCCGACAACTTCCAGACCCGGGTCATCAGCCATCTGTCCAATATCCCGGGTATTGGCGAATGCTGGGTCTCCGAGCAGCGTTCGCAATCCGGCTCGAACCGCCAGCGTGGGCGATACGATCATTATTCGTATCACATTACGGTCTCTCCGCCCCTGTTTGAGCATAAAATTTGGTGTTGTCAAGAGATTTTAAGTCCAAAGTTACTTCCTCTCTCCAATTATAACGGTTAGCCGGGCGAGTTCTCCGCCACGCAGCACCTCCACATCAATGGGCTGACCTACGACCTGCCCGGCGAGCCTGGCCAACAGTTCGTCGGGTTCCGAAACTGGCTGCCCGTCTAATCCGACCATGATATCGCCAACCAACATACCCCCACCCAGGGCCGGACTGTTCTTCTCCACCCCCACCAAGAGCAAACCGGTCGCCTGCTCTCGACCCAATGCACTCTGCTGAACATCGGGCAGCTCCACCGCCTGGGTGCGGATTCCCAGGTAGCCCCTGCGCACCTGACCGTGCTTTTCCAATGTGTCCGCCAGCTCCCAGGTTAGAGAGACCGGAATGGTGAGAGACATGCCCCTCGCCAGGCCAGAAGTGTTGATCCCCAAGATCCGCCCGTAACCGTCAATCAAAGGACCACCCGAAAAGCCCGGATATGGGATGGTATCGGTGCGTATGTGACGTTCCAACATGCCGCCATGCCGCCTGTGCAGCGGACCACCAACGGCGCTGACCACCCCCTGGCTGGCCTGAATGCCATTCGGGCTCGGTCTTCCTAGCGCCAGTACGAGTTGTCCCACGCTCGCCTCCTGAGACGCTGGTGCGGCTGCGGTCAACACCTGCTTGTCCAACCGCAAGATGGCAAGATCGCTCCCCGGGTCGTGACCGGTAAGTTGGGCCTTAAGCTGGCTTCCATCCGGCAATACAATGCGGATGTCGTCGTGGCGCTCAACGACATGGTCGGCCGTCAATACCAGGTCGGGGGCGTAGGCGATGCCGCTGGCAGGAAAACGACGGCGCGCATCCACCATCACGGTAGAAGCGCCGGCAGTGGATACGGCGTCCACCATGGCGTCTGAGAGGGCAACCAAAGGGTTAGTTTCATTTGCGTTCGACATGTAGTTTATCTCCATTAGAGAATGGCCCACGAGAATAGTGTATGCCATATTTTTGATACCCTTATCAATGCGGGGTTGATTGATATTTTCATGCTATTAATCATAGCAAAAACGCCTAAATTACACACCGCCCGTTCGGGTAGGAGAGCACCTGGATATATGGTCAGGTTGGTTTTATGAAGTACGGCGAACGGCGAACGAATCAGAAATCCCCCAAAACACAATCCGATACGCTATCTGCAACGCCGATGCTACGAAGGCGAAACGGATCGATAAACTATAAACGCAAAAGGAAACAACGAGAGTAGCGTTATGATGTTAACCGGGTTTGGACTGATAGATTTTCTAATCCGTTGGACTCAAACTCGTCGGCATACGTCTCCCAAAGGGAGCCTTCTTTTTCAAACAGCTCCTCGATGGACATCGAGCGCGCCGAGTCTTCTCCGACCTGGTTTATTAAATCCCGCTCAGCGAGGCGGCCGGTTAGTTCAAACCAGAACGAATCGTCGCTAAAATCCTCGATATAACGCAGGCAGGGACAGGTATCTTCAAACTCTTTTGAAATAGAATATCGCTTCTCGCCTTCATCGTATTTAACGAGTTCTTCGAATCCAAAACGCTTGGCGTAAACGTATAACTTCTGCACTAATTCCAGGTACTTCTCTGATTCTGAGGGTATCTCAGTCTTGAAGCCATGGATGACCCATTCCGCAATATAAATGAGCTCCATCAGAGTCAGGTATTCTTCTCTCGCGATCTCGATATTCATCCTTCGCTCTATTCTCCTTCAGATGTCACCAATTCTCTCCGCAGCACCTTGCCAACCATACTCTTTGGTAGACTGTCGCGGAACTCCACGAATCGGGGAACTTTATAAGGCACCAACTCCTGTCGGCAGTAATCACGCAGCTCATCTACAGTCACACTTTCTCCCTCGCGAAGCACAATCCACGCCTTGACCGCCTCTCCCTGGCGTTCATCTGATACGCCGGCAACGCCAACCTCGGCCACAGCCGGATGCTGTGCGATGACCTCTTCCACCTCACGCGGCCAGACCTGAAAGCCGCTGGGTTTAATGAGATCCTTCATGCGATCCACAATAAACAGGTAGCCGTCCTCGTCCAAATATCCGATATCGCCTGTATGCAGCCAGCCATCCCGAATGGTGTTGGCTGTCTCCGTGGGATGTTCCCAATAACCGGTCATGATCTGCCTCCCCCGCAGCAAGATTTCGCCAGCTTCTCCTGTGGAAAGACTGCCTTCTCCAGTATCAACGTCCGCGATGCGCAGTTCTACGTCCGGCAGAGGCAAACCGACCCCGCCGGCCTTATATTCACCAAAAACCGGAGTGAAGACGGCCGCCAGCATCGATTCGGTGAGCCCATACGCCTCCACCAATTTTCCACCGGTAAGTGCTTCGAAGCGCTGCTTTGTCTCGTATAGCAAAGGAGCGGCCGCCGAAATACACAGTTTCACGGACTTAAAATCCACTTTACCTGCCTGAACATCAGGGTGGTTGAGGAGGGCAATGAACAGGGTCGGTACACCGGGCATAAAAGCCGGACGAATTTTGCGTATGTTGGCGATCAGGTCATCCAGGTCGCGCGGGTTCGGGATCAATGCCACCGGCATACGCCCAATGATGGCCGCCCCCAATGCACCCACGTTTGCGTATACGTGAAAGAGCGGTATTGGCAGCAGGAGCACATCATCCCATTCTTCAAGGATGTCTTTGAACCAGGTGTAGACCTGCATTGGGGTGACAACCAGCGCCTGGTGGCTCCCGACCGCACCCTTTGGTGAACCGGTCGTGCCGCCGGTAAACAGCAGAATGGCCGGATCCTGGGGAGTCACGCTGATTTGCGGACGTCCTGCACCGGCGTGCTCGGCCAACAAATCACCCATCCACATATCCCCATCTGTTAGGCTCACCCGGTGCCCACCGGATTTCTCCTTTAGAAGGGTGAACAGGAAACGCAGGTGCCCGGGCAGGTACTCCTTGATATTGGTAGCAACCACGGTACGCAGCTTCGTTCGAGACTGCACAGCCTTTACCTTTTCATAAAAAGACGATAAGACGATGACCGCCTCCGCACCACATTCAAGCAATGCGTGCTCCAATTCGCGTTCTGTGTACAATGGGTTGATGGGCGCAACAATCGCCCCCGCCTTGAATCCACCCAACTGGGCGATCAAGAACTGCGGGCAGTTCGGCAGCAGTAAGGCCAGGCGATCACCTTTTTTTACACCCAACGCCACCAATGCAGCCGCAAAAGCGTCGCTCAGGCGCGCTAATTGTAAATAGGAGATCTGCGTGCCGCTGAAGAGCAGCGCCGGGTGATCGGGTCGTTCTTGAACGATATCATCTAATATATCCACGATCGTCTTATCGGGATAAGGCTCCAGCGTGTGAGGCACCCCCTCATCATAGCTTTTCAACCAGGGTTTGCTATCCATCCTACTCCTCCTCTGTCATGGAAGAAACATTTTGTTCACCGATCCCCTCAGTGAAATTATACCCTGTCCCTGAAAACGTTCAACTTGTAACGATCCCCCACCCGGCGACTGAAGTCACGTCAACGAGAGGCACGAAACCCACCTTCGTGGGTTACTGTTTGATCCTGATTTCCCGGAAACTCATTGTGAACAACAACAAATATCTTAGGACTTACGCAATTCAGGGTTGCTGGGGGTGTGGCGGAGGCCTCCGCCACACCTAAAATCACGGAAGTTCCCAAAGACCCATTATAAAAACGGCGTATAGGAAAAATGTTTGCAATACGTTAACGGTACATTGGAAAATGTACGGTATCATTACGCATCGATTTATCATTCCTATAATGATCAGTCGCACAAGGAGTTGTGGGATTCTCAATTACGGTAAATGCAGCACGTTTGGTTAAATTTAGGTTAAGCACTTGACGAATCCGCCTTAGAATGATAAACTGCGCACCAGTATGACCACAAATCGTATCCCGTCACCGCGCTTCCGTACGGCTTACTCCCCATCCACCAGGGAAGGACGGGCGATTGCGAACGAGTAGAGTTCTTTAACCAATCAGCCAACCCTCCTTCTCTGGAGGGTTTTTTTCTATCATCTAATTATTAGGAGTAGTTGAATGTCTGTAGTCACCTGTCCTGAATGCGAAGCCGAGATCACACTCGAAGCAGATACGGAAGTCGGCGAGATTATTGTTTGCCCGGACTGCGGCGTGGATTTGGAGGTACTTTCATTAAGTCCTGCACAAATCGCCCTGGCCCCGATGGAGGAAGAAGACTGGGGAGAATAGGACCCTCATATGACGGGCAATTTGAAAATTGGCGTACTTTATTCTCGCCTTCGTGTTGAAGAAAAGAAGATCTTTGGGACCCTGGAAGCGCGCGGGGTCGATTACGATCGCATTGATGACCGCCACATCCATTTCGACTTGAGCCAGCCAGAACCCTGGCGGCGCTACAACGCCATCCTGGAACGCAGCATCAGCTACGCGCGAGGTTTGTACGCCACGCGCATGCTGAACGCCTGGGACGTTCCCACAGTAAACCCCGCCCGCGTGGCAGAGATCTGCGGAGACAAGGTCGCCACAAGCACGGCGTTGGCCAGCGCCGGTGTTCCGCAGCCCAATGCCATGGTGGCGTATACACCCGAATCTGCCCTGGATGCGATCGAAAGCATGGGTTACCCGGTGGTAATAAAACCCGTGGTGGGTTCCTGGGGGCGCCTGCTGGCCAAGATCAACGACCGCGACGCGGCCGAGGCTGTCCTGGAGCACAAATCCGTCCTGGGGTCCTACCAGCATTCGATCTTTTACATCCAGGAGTACGTAGATAAACCCGGCCGCGATATCCGTGCCTTTGTGATTGACGACCAGGCAGTATGTGCTATGTACCGCAGTTCTAATCACTGGATCACGAACACCGCCCGCGGCGGCGAGGGCGATGTGTTCCCGATTACGCCCGAATTGGCAGACTTATGCGGGAGAGCGGCATTGGCCGTAGGCGGCGGCGTGCTGGCCGTAGACGTGATCGAACATCCCGAGCGCGGCCTGCTCATCAACGAGATCAACCACACGATGGAGTTCAACACCCTGATGCCAACCACCAACGTGGACATCCCGGGCATGATCGTGGATTACCTGATGGCCGTGGCCAGACGAGAGATCGAGGTGCTGTGATGATCAAAGCGTCTATCATCGGCGGTTCGGGATACACGGGTGGCGAGCTGCTGCGGCTGCTGCTGCATCACCCGGAGGTGGAAGTCATCCAGGTCACTTCGCGCAGTTATATGGGCAGGTATGTCTACCAGGTCCATCCCAATTTACGAAAACAGACCCAACTCAAATTCACTGATCATGGGGAACTCGAGCCTACGGATGTGCTCTTTCTGGCGCTTCCGCACGGTCAGGCGCAGCATCATATCGACAAGTACGCCGATATCGCCTCCAAAATTGTCGATCTTTCGGCCGATTTCCGCCTGCGCTCACCAGAAGACTACCAGCACTGGTACGGGGAGCCGCACGCGGCAGTGGAATGGCTCGACAGGTTCATCTACGGCCTGCCCGAGCTGCACCGCGATGAACTCAGCCGCGCCAGCTACGTCAGCGGGGTCGGCTGCAACGCCACCGCCGGCACCCTGGCCCTACTGCCGCTGGTAAAGGCCGGGCTTCTGGAAGATAACGGGCAGATTATCCTGGAAATAAAAGTTGGGTCTTCAGAAGGCGGCGCATCCGGGAACCCGGGATCACACCATCCGGAGCGCAGTGGTGTGATCCGCACATACGCAGCCTACGGGCACCGCCACACCGCCGAAGTAATCCAGGAACTTGGCATATCCGATGTCACGATGACCATGACCTCCGTCGACCTGGTGCGCGGCGCACTGGCAACCGCCCACGCTTCGGTAAAAGCAGGGGTATCCAACAAGGATTTATGGAAAGCGTTCCGGAAGGTAGTTGCTGAGAACACGTTCTTACGGCTGGCGAAGGAGCGGCAGGGTGTTCACCGCGTCCCAGAGCCCAAGATCCTGGCCGGCTCCAACTATGCCGACCTTGGATTTGATCTGAACGAAGAGACAGGGCACGTGATCGCGATCTGCGCCATTGATAATTTAATGAAGGGCGCCTCCGGTTCGGCCGTGCAGTGCATGAACCTGATGTTTGGTTTCAAAGAGACCCTAGGCCTGGAATTTCCGGGCTTGCACCCGATATAGATTGTCCGGTTACCCGGTTTTCCGAGCTTCCGATCTATGTGCAGTCCAACTGCACAAAGAACTGGGCTATCAAGAGATGCAGCTCAAGATGGTTTCTTGGGCCTGCAAAACAAGTACGCAACTTGTTTTTCATGATATTCAGTACGATTATTTGCATCAGGCAATTGCAATGACCAATTCCCAACATCCCAGCACTCACCAATCATCACCGATCGTCGTAAAAGCCGGTGGGACCGAGGGCGTTGATTTCGGCGCAATTTGCCAGGATGCCGCGCAGATGATCGCAGAGGGGCAGCGCCTGGTGCTGGTTCACGGCGGATCGGCTGAGGCTAACAGCCTGGGGGAAGCGCTCGGTTACCCGCCGCGTTTCATAACCTCCCCATCCGGTTATACGTCACGCTACACTGACCGGCGAACAATGGAAATCTTCACCATGGCGGTCAACGGTAAAGTAAACTCGCTGCTGGTGGAAGGGTTGCAGGCGCTGGACGTCAACGCGATCGGATTGAGCGGACTGGACGGCCGTATTTTGGTCGCCAGGCGCAAGACCGCCATCCGCAGCGTCGAGGGAGGTAAACGAAAAATCATCCGCGACGACTACAGCGGTAAAATTGAGCATGTGAATGACTCCCTTTTGAATTCTCTGCATGAAGGCGGCTACACACCCGTAATCGCTCCCATGGCCATCAGCACGGAAGGCGAAGCGCTGAACGTTGACGCCGACCGGGCGGCAGCTATGGTCGCCGAAGCGCTGGGCGCCTCAACCCTGGTGCTGCTCACTGCTGTGCCAGGCCTGATGTCAGTCTTCCCAGACGAGAGCACCCTGATCCATTCTCTGCCCAGATCGCAAATTGAGGGCGCCAAGGATTACGCCCAGGGACGCATGAAGAAAAAAGTTCTCGGAGCAGAAGAGGCTCTGCTAGGCGGGGTCAGCAGGGTCATTATCGCCGACGGACGCGTTGATGAACCCATCACCAGAGCCTTAGAAGGGGCAGGCACGATCATCGCATAACCAAAAAGGCCTCCTTATTATGAACAACATACCCGAACTTGAAAAACAATACACATCCGGCCTGTACGTCAAACGCGACCTGACCATCGTGCGCGGCGAGGGCGCCGTTCTCTATGACGACCGCGGAAACGAGTACATCGATTGCGTCGGCGGACAGGGTGTCGCCAACCTGGGGCACGCACACCCTGTTATCGCAACTGCCATCGCGGACCAGGCCCACACGCTGATATCTTGCCCGGAGATGTTCTACAACGACCGCCGCGCCGAGTTACAGGCCCGGCTGGTGGCGCTCGCTCCCTCCGGTATCGAGCGCGTCTTCCTGTGCAACTCGGGGACAGAGGCCGTGGAAGCGGCTTTCAAATTCGCCCGCGCCAGCACCGGACGCTTTGAAATCGTGGCCGCGATGCGCGGTTTTCACGGGCGCACTTTCGGCGCGCTTTCGGCCACCTGGAACAAAAAGTACCGCACGCCGTTCGAGCCCCTGGTGCCCGGCTTCAAACACATCCCATACAACAATCTCGAGAAATTAAAAGATGCTGTCGCGGACGACACGGCCGCTGTCATCCTGGAGGTGGTGCAGGGTGAAGGCGGAGTGCACCCCGGGACGACCGAATTCCTCAGGGGGGCGCAAGACATATGCCGGCAACGCGGCGCCCTGTTCATCATTGATGAAGTGCAGACCGGTTTCGGACGCACGGGTAAAACTTTCGCCCTGGAGCACCACGACCTGCAGCCCGATCTGCTGTGCCTGGCGAAATCCATCGCCGGGGGCATGCCGATGGGCGCCGTACTGATCGGTGAACGCGTGGGAGAGCTGGCAACTGGAATTCACGCCTCGACGTTCGGCGGCAACCCGCTGGCTTGCGCAGCCGCTTTAGCAGCCTTAGACGTTTTAGAAAATGAGCGCTTAGCCGAGTACGCGGCCGAACTGGGGGAGTACCTGCTCACGCGATTGAAAGAGATTCAGTCACCGATCATCCGGGAGGTGCGCGGCGTGGGATTGATGGTGGGGATCGAGACCAAAGCTAAAGTCACACCCTATTTAGGCGCGCTGATGGAAAACGGCGTGCTGGCCCTACCTGCCGGGCTGACCGTGCTTCGCCTGCTACCACCCCTGGTCATCACCGTAGAGCAAATTGAGCGCGTGGCTGCGGCGCTGGAGGAGGTCCTGTCTTCATGAACGCTATCGCTGCGCCTGAAACGTTGCTGGGGTTAGTAAAACAATACAGTCCTTCCGGGCAGGAACGGCCCATCGTGCAATGGCTGGTGGAACGTATGCGAGGCCTGGGATTCAGCAGCTCTTTCGTGGATCCGGTCGGCAACGCAGTGGGTGTCATGGGAGATGGCCCAAAGCAGATCGTCCTGCTGGGTCACATCGACACTTATCCCGGAGAAATCCGCGTGCGCCTTGAGGACGGGGACCTTTACGGGCGCGGGTCGGTGGACGCCAAGGGACCGCTGGCGGTCCTGGTCGACGCCGTCGCCCGGGTGGGACCCGTGGAGGGCTGGCAGTTCAACGTAGTAGCCGCGGTGGACGAGGAACGCGACTCGACCGGGGCGTGGTACGTGGTCGGACAGTACAAACCGGTTTACGCCATCATCGGTGAACCCAGCCGGTGGAACCGCATCACGCTGGGCTACAAAGGTGTGGCCTGGGCCGAGATACGCATCCACCGGGAATCAGCTCACACGGCATCCCTGCAGGAGAGCGCCCCTGAAGCCGCGCTCAGGATATGGAAGAAAGTGCTGGATTGGGCCGACGCTTTCAACGCAGACCGGGAACGCGCCTTCGACAAGGTGCTGCCCTCCCTGCGGGATTTCTCATCAGGCGAGGACGGGCTTGAAACCTGGGCCTGCCTGCGGATCGATACGCGCCTGCCGGTCGATTTCCCTCCACGCGAATTGTACTCACGCTTGCAAGAAATGTTGGAGGCATCCGAGACTGATCCTTTCGAAGTGAAGCAGTACCGCTACCCGATCCCGGCGTTCAAAGGGGGGAAAAACGGGCCGCTTATCCGTTCATTCCTGGCAGAAATCCGCCGCGCGGGGGGCGACCCGGGCTTCGTTCTGAAAGCCGGCACAGCGGACCTGAACATCGTCGCGCCGGCGTGGGGCTGTCCGGCAATCGCTTACGGGCCGGGCGATTCCAACCTCGACCACACGCCAAACGAACACCTCTCGATCGGCGAGTATGAGCGAGCGGTGGATGTGCTGGCGGCCGTGCTGAAGCGTCTCAGTCAAGACGCCAATTAAATTTAGGCAAAGCCCTGATCATCAAAAATTTTGTGGGACACTTTGAACGCGCCTGTATTCGATTGTTAAGGTGCCGTAACTTAGCCAGACCTACCAGGTTTCGTGGTCACCGTCCCAGGTGCTTGATCGTCAGTCATCCATTTTCGGTTGAACGTGTTTGGCGCAATGAAAAACCTGGCAGGTCTTCCGAACTGAGGTTAACTACAATTCTGCGATGTATAAGCTATCCACTCGGGGGGGGGAGATTTAATTGTTTCGCGGAAAAAAAACAATGAGGAACAATTATTGGATATGGGATTTGTGATTTGTGATTGCGGTTTTTGGGTAATGATTGAACGGATTTTCTGCATGGAATGGAAAAAGTTAGTCACCGCCAAGGGCGCTAAGAACGCGAAGGGGAAATGAGTATGGAAGAAAAACAATTGCGGATTGCGGATTTTGCCCCAGAAAAGTACTGGGGGAGCGGATTGAGTGGATTGGCATGGGGAAGCAGTGAAGAGTAATAGGGTAATCAGTCAACCAGGGATTGAGGGTGAGAGAGTATTCGTTCCTCCGAAAAAAAACGAATAGAAACGAATGAAGGATTGCTGATTTAGGGATAGTATTGGCATGAGGATTTTGTTTTAAAGAGGAGGCGAAGGAGAAGATCTCGGGGTGCGGCCAATGTTGTCGTTGCCAACCTGGCTAAAAAAAAGCGGGCAACATATTAGCTTTGGTCTGTTCCTGCGCTTTTGTGCAACAACCACATTCGTATCCCTGGTGCTGGCCACCCTGTACGTGTGAATTTATTACTTAAAAGGAATCTGCAGCGTTTCAAGATCTTTGAGGTTTTTTAGGAAAGGTTCAGAATAAATGAAGACCCTAAATTAGAAGAAAAGTCACCACAATTGCAGTCACCAGCACTAAAAGCATGCCTGGGAGGAGTGTTCGTTTTAGCAAAGATGCTCCACCAATAATAACTATGGCTCCCTTGGCGATTGTATTTGCGATCGTCGCAATCACAATTGATTGGGCGGCTACAACTTGAGATACTGTGCCATCAAGGCTTAGCTGGGTCAACGATATTGTAATAGCGTCCACATCTGCTAAACCTGAAACTAAACTGGAGATATAAATTCCTGTGTCCCCAAAGTACAACTGGGCTGTCCGTGCAACTAATAGTATGAGGGCATACAGCAGACCAAACTTGATAGCAGAGACAAGATCAAAAGGATTGGAGAATTCCATAGTATCTTTTTCAGTTGTTCTATGACTCAGGTATAGATAAACACAGAAAAACAAACCCACCACTCCAGCTGCCGCAATTGGTGGCCAAACTAAGCGCAGAAGTTCCAGGTTCAAAACACCAACTTCCACAAGCACCCTGGCAAACATCACTGTCCAGGATATCATAATTGCCAGAGAAAATGGTTTTGCCAGGGAGGATTCTCGATTGCTTCGTTCGCTGAAACCCAAGGTCACACCAGTGCTGGAGACGAGACCCCCAAGCAAACCTGTCAAGCCAATACCCCTCTCAGCGCCTACAAATTTGATAGCCAGGAAACCTAAGAAGTTTATCCCGGATATAAACACGACCATTAACCATATCCTGAAAGGACTCAATACATCAAACGGAGGAGGTAGATTACTCTCCCTTGGCAAGACAGGAAGGATCACAAGGCTTATAACCGCAAATTGAAGGGCAGCATAGATGTCTTCTCGGGTAAGGGCGCTCACAATTCGGTCAGTCTCAAATTTCACCGATAACAGTACTGTGGTTATTATTCCCAGAGCTGCTGCTAGAGCAAGGTAGTCCCAGTAGCACAGTGCACCGATTAAGACGGTGATCACAATCGCGATTTCTGTGGTCAGTCCAACCTGACCGCGCCAGGCATCAATAAAATATGCGACTGCGGTAAAAATACCCACCAGGAATATGATTCCCAAGAATGCAAGGGAGGAATCAAATATGTCGGCAATCATCGCAGCCAAGCTGCCGACTAATGCCATCAAGGCAAATGTGCGTTCCCCAGCCAGAAGCTTTTGCTGTTTTTCCAGGAAGGCATACTCTCGCTGTAGTCCAATCATAAAACCGATAGCGAGAGCAACTCCGAATCTGAGTAATAAATCGGCTGAAACCATCATAGCCTCTCCTTTTTGTGTGGTCCCACCTAAACTTATTATTAAAAAGCACGCGGTTTAGGCAGCAAAATGCACTCGAAGGTAGAAGTTAAATATAACAGAATTTTAGAAATTATTGAAAGAGGGCAAATTAATATTGGTAGTTGTCGCAAAGTTGGCAACTTTGCTTATGGCAGTTATTCACTGTGTTCAGAGCTGTTGGTGATAGAGTGTGGCGACTGACACAGAACTGCTAATTAAGGCAAGCTCCACCCGTCGGGCAGTGCTCGCCTTAATTCAGACATGCTGATCGACAAGGATCGGGTTTCCGTCAGGATCGATGGCGATAAAACTCGCCGGACCGGTCGTACTCTCGTCCGCCTCGCTGATCAACTTCACGCCCTGCTCCTTCAGTCGACGCTGCAGCTCGCGCACGTCCGTGTAAGTTTCAAGCTCGCGGGCGTTACTGTCCCATCCAGGATTGAATGTGAGGGTGTTTTTCTCAAACATCCCTTGAAAAAGCCCGATCACGTGGTCGCCGTTCTTCATGATGAGCCAGTTTTGCGAGGCGTCCCCACCGAATACTTCGAAGCCAAATTTCTCATAGAACTTCCGGGAGACCTCGATATCTTTGACAGCCAAGCTAATTGAGAATGCGCCAAGTTCCATAGTCTTCTCCTATCGTTAAATCATGACTTATCTGTATGCATATTGGTTTTGTCATTGTAAGCCTGCTTCAGGGGTTCGGTCCAGAAACCCGGATTTTCGTCATGTTGGATATTATAACTCCTAGATATTGAATTTGATCATCTGATAAAACGTGACTGACTGGTAGAGAGGTCGATGAGAATGGAAGTGTGCGGATTTGCGGGATTTGCGGATTTTTATTGTCTCAGAAACCAACACCTTCCGGTATACTAGTGGATTATGGCAAAACAGTGTTTTGTGCATCGATTGGGGCTGGTGCCGTACGAGCGAGCGTGGCGGCTGCAGGAAGAGCTGGCGGGGGAAGTGGCCGCTGGCAGCAGGCCGCCCACGCTGCTGCTCCTGGAGCACCCGCATACGTACACCTTCGGCCGGCGAGGGGTGATCGAAAATCTGCTGTGGGATGACGATGAGCTATCCCGGCGCGGGGTCAGTGTACACTGGGTGGACCGCGGCGGCGATGTGACCTATCACGGACCCGGGCAGTTGGTGGGATACCCGCTGCTGCCGCTTGCCCCGGGCGGATTGTACAAACATGCAGAAAATAAAGCGCTGCAATTGGACTGGGCGGGGGAAGGAGAAACAGTTGTAAGCGCACAATCCGCCGAACCAGGCGTGCGCTTACCGCAGGCTGATTTTATCGGCTATTTGCGCAGGCTGGAACGGATGCTCATGCAAGCCACGCACCAACTGGGCGTGGTCAGCCGGCAGGTGGACGGCCTGACCGGCGTGTGGATAGAAAGAGAGATACCAACCACGAATGACGGATCACGCAGGAAGCTGGAAAAATTGGCTTCCATCGGGGTGAAGGTCGACGTGAAGGGAATTTCCAGGCACGGCTTTGCGCTCAACGTGAATCCCGACATGAACTACTGGGAGGGGATCATCGGCTGCGGTTTGAAAGGTAAACGGGAGACCAGCCTGGCCAAGTTAAGCGAGCCGGCGCCAGAAATGGACCAGGTTATCGAGGCAGTAATCACTGCGTTCAGTGAGACCTTCGATTACTCGATGGTGGAAAAGGAATACGCCTGGTCGCCCCAGCAGGATCATGACTAAAAACAATATTACTGTTTTCCTCAGCCTTCTTTTGCTGACTTTCATATCCGGAACCGGCTTCGCCAGTACGGATGTCGAACCAACCGACCCGCACTCACTGGTCAGGATAGACATCCGCGGAAGAGGCGACCTCGAAAAACTGGCCGCAGCCGGTCTGAACATCTACGCGCAACTTTATTCCCCGCAAGGAGACCCCTTTCTGCTGGCGTCGATTGGCTCCCAACAAAGGGGCGAGATAAAAAGGTTGGGCTTTTCCCCCCAGGTTCTGGACCCGGACAGCCAGGACGCCTCGTACTACCTGCTGTACGGGCTGCCGGAGGAGGTAGCGGAATCGCACACACCCTACACGATACTGCAGCAGGAAGGCAACCTGGCCGTCGCACGCCTGACGGCGGATGAAGCAGCGCGGGCGTCCGAGTTGGACATGATGATCATGCCGCTCCATCTGCGTCCCTTAGCCGTGCCGCGGGCCGAAAGCGCACCTTCTCTGCCCTCCGGCATCACGCCCAACCCACTGATCCAGGGCATCATCTCCCAGGTCAAGAGCGACCGGCTTTCATATCAAGTCGGGAGTCTCAGTGGGGAATGGCCGGTGTCTGTCAACGATTTGCCGTATACACTTTCAACCCGCTACACTTACACGGAAGCGCCCATCAAAAAAGCCACCCGCTACGCTTACGAATATTTCTTGTCGCTGGGTCTTCCAGCGGGGTACAGCTCTTATTCCTTGGGTGGGGTCGAGAAACGTAACGTCATTGCCGAACAGCGCGGGCTCACTCAGCCTGAACAGGTATTCCTGCTGGTCGCACACCTCGACTCGTATTCACAGAATCCGTACAATTCCGCACCCGGCGCAGACGATAACGCCAGCGGGTCATCCAGCCTGATGGCCATCGCGGATATCCTCAGTAAGTACGATTTTGGCTGTACGCTGCGCTACGTGCTCTTCACGGGCGAAGAACAGGGAAACATCGGCAGCAGTGATTACGCGCGGGACGTTTACAATTCAGGGGAAAACATCCAGGCGGTCCTGAACCTGGACATGCTGGGCTACAACACAGCAGGCACAGCGCCAACCATCGAGCTCCACACCCGTCCGGGCAACCAGAACGATCTCGCAATAGCCAACCTGTTCGCCGAGACGATACCGGCGTACCAGATCAACCTAAACCCAATGATCCTGCAAGATGGCAAGAGTTTCAGCGACCACGCCGCCTTTTGGGAATTCGGATTCCCGGCCGTCATGGCCATCGAAGATTGGAACGATCACACACCCCACTACCATAAAACCAGCGACCAGCTCGAGAATCTCAACATGCCTTATTACACCGAATTCGCAAAAGCGGCCATCGCCACAATGACCCACATGGGCTGCCTGCTGCAGGGCGAGTTGAGCGGCAGGCTCACGGATGCTTCAACCGGGTTTCCAATTCAGGGCGCGTTCGTAAAAGCTTCGTTGGCTGATGGACGCTATTGGTGGACGAACACCCAGGCAGACGGCAGCTACCGCCTGCCCCTGGTGCCGGGGGACTACACGGTGTTCGCCGCGGCGCCCTTCTACACCAGCCAAACTAGCGAAAATATCGCCGTTTCCCATGACCAGTCCGTGACCATGGACCATTCGCTGCAGTCAGACGAAGATGGAATCGCAGTGTACCTGCCGGTTCTGTCAAAAGAAACACCCTGAGCGTCTAGCGGACGGTGCCGCCTAAGCCGATCCGTTGTGTTTGTCTACCACCAAGGTGCACTAAGAAAAATATTTAGGACTTACGCAGTTCAGGGTTGCTGGGGGTGTGGTGAGAGTGTGACAAACGTATTAACCAGCCCAACTTGCTATCCGGTGCAGGTGATAACTGGTAAAATTAGAGGCATAATTGAGTAGAAGCAGCAGGCGTCTTCGGAGGCAATATCATGACATCTTTATCCTTAAGACTGGTGATGCGCAGCGGACCGACTCCAGGTCAGGAGTACGAGCTCGCACAGGACGAGATAAGTATCGGCCGCGGAACAACCAACGAAATCGTCATTCACGATACCGAAGTTTCCAGGCAACACGCCCGCCTGACCTTGCAAAGCGGCGGGTACCTGATTGAGGATGCTGGCTCAACCAACGGCACCTACGTGGATGGACAGCGCCTGATCGGCCCACACCTGCTGCGTCCTGGCGAGACGATTTACCTGGGGGAAAAAATCAGCCTGGAGGTCGAAGCCATCTATGACGATGATGCCACGCTTGTCCCGCCGCCCACCGTTCCCGCCGCTGAGCCCACCCCGACCTTTGATGAAATCCCTGAACAGCCGCAGCCACAGCCACAGCAGGTCGTTCCCCCTCCCCCTACTCCGACAACGGTGATACCCGAACCAACGCCCATTGAAGTGTACCCGCAGCCAGAATTCGTTCCGCTCACGCAGGCAGCACCCCCACCTGCACCGCCACCACAAGCAGCCGAAAAACCTGTGTACCGCACAGCGGCAGCACCCGCTCAAGCCACGAGCGAATCCGTCGAGGAAGAGACGGCGCCCATCAACTGGCGCTGGGTGTTCGCTGGCTGCGGATGCATGACGGTGATCGCCTTCATCCTCGTTGTGGCGGCGCTGTTCTGGATCGACGCCGGCGGAGAGGCGCGCTGGTGCCAGTATCTGGGTTTCTTGTTCCCGGCGTGCCCTTAGGAACTACTCAGCCCTATAGACGCCAAAGCTGCATCCTGGTCATCGAATATTTCGTACATCTCTGAAAAACCGGTGCTCTCGAGCACTTTCATCACAGGGGGTTGGGGGTTCAACAATATCACCCTCTTTTGCTTTGCCCCCCTCGCGTTCGATGTTTTTTCAGGAGCAGCCTCACTTCGGTCAGACGGCTCCTGTGGCTGCACGTTCTGCATCATCAATGTCAGGCTGTGCAGCGCGGCCAGGCCAGAACTGGACATGAAAGTCAGCTCTGTCATATCGACCAGCAGGTATCGCGCACCTTCGTTGAGAGCCAGTTCCGCATGGTGCATCACATCCCGAAATCCCGATGCGTCCAGTTCCCCCTGAATCCCCAAAACAGCGACCAGTATATCCCCTTCGATCTGGTTTAAACTGACGATCATGTCTCCTCCCGGATCAACATATCATTGACGTCTATTCTTCAAGTCTAATGCTTCGTTCAAATGCACGAGATTATGCCGTGTAGCCGGCATCAGCAGCAGCCCGGCGATATCACGCCTGCTCCAGTAATCTACGATCCCTCTGGCCGCCTCAACCAGGGCGCCTTCGTCAATCACCCGCTGAATGCGGGATGGATCTACTTTCTATTTTAACGCTTCCGGTCCAAGCTCCCTGACAATCTCGCGTGTGTGACGACCAACTCCAACCCGGTAAGCTCGAAGCGCCTCAATATCAATTTCGTCGCTGAGTTCAGCCACCTCTGCCTTGTCCATAGCGTTGCCCGTATGCCGCACGGTGATCGCCAGGCGTTTGAGCCAGTCATCGTCTTCCAGGATTTGCGGCTCCCCAGCGATCAGTATGTTCATGGCGACATCTTCGATACGTGCGGCATGCCAGATGCACCAGGCGATCGAGTGCTCGCGGCTGCGCGGGATGAGCCGCATCTTCTCCTCCGTCATATCCTTCAAGATTTCGTCTTCGAATGACCAGGCCGGCGTCTCACCGGATTCAGCTTGCACCACCAACGCTGAGTGGAGCATGGCGTGCTGGTTGAAGAATATCACGAAGGCTTCTTCGTGATTCTCTCCATCCGTCAGCACACGGCGCAGCTCGGTCTGTTGTTTAAGACACAGTTTGCGGTTTGATTCCATAATTCAAAGATCGGCTCCCGTATGCTCAAATTTTACCCGATTCCCCTGGGCGACACCCGGTTGATCAGGCAGGTGCTTTCCAATGAAAGTGCCGTTCTACTTCCGACGTGTACGTTTTGCCTACAATGTCCCTATTCAGCCGCATCCAATCGGAAAATTTCGTGCTTCCATTGGGCGTACCCAACGAGGTGAGTTTGTTTAACATCAGCCCACGCAGCTCGTCTTCGGTGAGTAAAACATCCCCCACATAAGCGCCGATCACCTTCCCCAACAGGATGCCGAGCCGGGGCGGTATATGCACCAGACGAACGTTTAGATCCAAAATCTCAGCCATCAGGCAGATCAGTTCTTTATAGGTGATTGTTTCAGGCCCAATCGCATCGAGAGTCATAGAACCTTCACCCCTGGCGCTCTCGACGGCAATCTTTGCCAGATCTTCAACGAAAACCGGCTGCACCCTGTATTCACCGTTTCCAAAAATTGGGACGACCGGAAAAGTACGGACCGTCCAGGCGATATTGTTTACCAGGATGTCCTCTACACCAAACACGAGCGTCGGCCGGATGATGCTGTATGGCAGGCCCAGTTCACGCAGCGCTTTTTCTTGGTACGCCTTGCCCCTGTAGTATGGCAGTTCGTCATCCTGCGAAACGTTCGTTACGCTGATGTGCACGATCTTCCTCACGCCGGCTAATTTTGCGCACTCGAATAAGATTTTTGTGTTGGCCAAGGCCCTGTCAAACGACCACGCCTGGTAGTTAAACCGTACCCAATAGGTATTATAGAGTGTATCGGTGCCACGCAGGATCTCAAACAATCGATCCGGGTCATCGAAATTGTAAGCAAACGCCACCACGGACTCCCCGAACGGATTGGGCTTATCTGGGTGCGTGGTGATTGTCTTGACACTTTTGCCGGACGAGATCAGCTCCCGAGCTATGTACTTACCGATATAGCCGAATGCGCCGGTAACTACGTCCATATTATTCATTATAACAAGCGACCAAAGGTCGCCTTGCCAGTAGACCGTTCATATTGACTAATCCAGCACCTTCACCCAGGGAAAGAAGGTGAACATTTTTTCAAACCCGATCGCCGAGTAGAACTCCAGTCCTGAACCGACCCAGGCGACATCGGCACCCAGCGCTGCCACACGGCGCACACTCTCCAATACCGCGGCTTTTCCCAGCCCCATGCGGCGGTAGTCAGGATCGGTGGCCACTGGCTCCACATATGCCACGCGGTTGGCCGGCACGAACCACATCCCGCAGTAAGAGACGTAATTACCATCGGGCGCCACAGCCACAATGGTCAGTTCTTTGCGAAAATTTGGCGCCAGCAGCATGTCCTTACGGCTTTGAACGTGTTCTTCCGGAGGTGGACCCGGGTGATTGAAGCCACGCCAAAGGACCCGGTTGATTTTACGGTAATCCAGTTCATCTGCCAGACTATGCAAACGGAAACCACCCGGCAGCTTTCCTTCCGGCACAGGTTTGTCAAGGAGGCAACGGGAATTCTCCTCGGCAAAATCAGGCCAGATTTCGTACCCCCGCACCTTTGCTAACTCGGTGAAATCTTCATCAAATTCGCTGATATACAGGACACGGATTTGATTCCCGGTGCTCTGAGAGAGTCCCTGGAAGTTTGCTTCGGCGTAGTCGAACATATCCGGCTTGATGGATTCGTAACCCGGGCGTACCTGGAGGTAAGCGGTCTTTTTATCCGCTTCCATGTTCACGACACCCACAATTTTGCCATCATCCTCGAAGATGCCGATCTTGGTCGGATCGGGTTCATCAGTTTGGTTGTAGTGCATGTACTCCCAGCGAGGCTGTAGCCAGTTACCGAATGTATCTCCGGGCTGGTAAATCTCGACCAGGAAATCATCGACCCTGGAATAATCTTGGTTGTGGTTGTAATGCCTGATGTTCATTCGTGTTCTATATTGATTTCTGACATCTTTTGTACCATACGGGCTCCCTTGTGTTTATCAACGGCCATACCCCTCTCCAGTACTGTATAAAATCCATCGCCAGGGTCGTGTGTGTTACGTTGATTTGTTATATGCTAATACTCATTAAATTAATTAGTGATAAGGAGTATATCAAATGATAAATAAATCCGCTCTCTCTGTCAACGAACAAACAAGCGGGAGACTCGACAAAATAAGGTACAGAGGCCTGCTGGACATCCTGATCGCTTACATACCACTGCTGTTCCTCGGTGTCATCGGCACCTGGTTGGGTGCGGGCACGCTTCTTGGTGGTATGTTGATCACTCTGGGCTATGTCCTGACTATCGCAGCGGCCTCGGGCGTGCTGAAACTGCGTGGCAGCAGCTGGCGAGAAATTGGGTTAGCCCGCCCGCAAAGCTGGCCGCGCACCGTGCTTCTCGGCATCGGAACACTGGTCGGGGCAGCAATCGTGAGCGTCGTGGTTACAATGATCGCCCTCAACTTTCCGGGGCTTGCGACTGAACCCGCAGACGTCAGCCGGTTCAATCCGATGGAGGGCAACCTGCTTTTGTTTCTCGGCTACCTTTTGCTGGCCTGGACGACAATCGCCTTTGGTGAGGAGATGTTTTTCCGGGCTTTCCTGATAACTCGATTGGGCGAAGTCTTCAACAATACGAAGCTGAGGTGGGGACTGGCCCTAGTAGGAAGTTCTGTCGCTTTCGGTCTCGCACATTATCAGGAGGGACCCGTAGGGATACTTAGCACTGGTGCAATCGGACTCCTTTTTGGGTGGATTTACCTGCGAACCGGGCGCAACCTGTGGGTTACGATAATCGCACACGGTCTCCTGAACTCATTACGCTTCATGCTCGTATATCTGGGAGCGGCTTGACGGCGACTGCAGCAACTCCCTACCCATCAACCCGCCTGCTCTCTCTTCTTGCCAAGGCATAGGGAATGAGGAAGGTGTCAATCCAACGAATTAAGAGGAGTTTTATTATGATCGAAAATTCAGAATATAGTCATCCAGAAAATTTACAATTCAACGCACAAGCTGGAATATCGTACCGTGGGTATGAATACCGCTCACAAAGAGAACTATTCGGTCTGCCTCTGGTGCACATTGCAAAAGGTTTCGATCCAGTAACAGGTCGATTGAGAGTAGCGAAAGGGATCATTGCCATAGGCAATCTAGCCATCGGATTACTAGCGGTGGGTGGCGTGGCTGTGGGCGGTATAGCAGTCGGAGGTGCTAGCCTGGGTATCATTGCTATTGGCGGTATAGCGCTAGGCCTGCTGATTGCACTGGGTGGGATGAGCCTGGGCGTGTTAATGGCAATTGGTGGGATTGCCATCTCTTTTCAGTATGCGATTGGCACGTTGGCGATTGGGTTACATCCTCTTGGCGTCTATGCCCTCACCCCCGGGTTATTTCGGTATATCGAGCACTTCCTGCAAAGTTTGCCTGAAATATTTCAAAGTATCAGGCGCTGAAAATGAGAGCTGTCTTTGTCTACGCACGCTGTATAAACTATAATTAAACCTATGAGCAATCATAGCACTACTCCTACCCGCTTCCGCCAGCTTCGTTGGAAGCTGACCCTGTCATATACTGCTGTTACCCTAGGCGCACTGCTAACCATGGAATTTGTTCTGCTCGGAGTAGTGGGTTTCGGTCTCATCGGCCTCATCAACAGTGGTTTCCTGCCGGCCCAGCTCATAGAAGCCGCCTCTGCTGATTACGTTCCAGTACTGAGATACTATCTTTCCCAAACACCACCGGACCAGGAAGGCATAGCGATATGGTTAGAACGTGTTGGAGCCGCGTCCAGCGTAACCATCCCGCTCTCATTCGAGGCCACTGATGAAATGCTCGTGGTGGGGATTGATGGTAAGCTGCTGGGTGTAAAACCACTCGACTTACTCGGAAGCGTTTCAATTGGAGAGCCGCTTGATTCAAAGGCGATAACCGGAATCGCGGGACCACTTGAAGCTGCGCTGTCTGGCATAGATGACGCAGAACGTCTTTACACCCTCGTCGAATCGGAAGGAAAAGTTATCATAGCCCTACCGATATGGGATGAAGCACATCAACAGGTGCTCGGTGCGCTGGTGGGAGTTGGCGAGTTACCAACGGTATTGACACAATTAGGTGATGTGCTTCCAATTCTTGGTGTCAGCCTGCTGTTCTTCACTCTAATCGCCGGAGTGATTGGTACTGCGTACGGATTTCTGGCGGCCCGCGAGCCAGTACACAGGCTTAACCACCTTTCTGATGCCAGCCTGGCCTGGAGTCACGGAGATTTCACCGTGTTTGTAAACGATGCATCCGGTGATGAGTTAGGGCAATTAGCTGACCGCCTAAACGGCATGGCCCAACAGCTTCAGCACTTGATAGACACACGCCGTGAATTAGCAGTGGTGGAGGAACGCAACCGCCTGGCTCGCGACCTGCATGACAGCGCCAAGCAACAAGCCTTCGCTGCGGCAGCACAGATCAGCGCGGTAAAAATGCTGCTGAAGCAGGATCCAGAAGCGGCGGAAGCCCATATCGAAGAAGCCGAACGACTGATTTACGATTTGCGGCAGGAGCTGACCAACCTCATACAGGAACTGCGACCAGCAGCTTTGGGGGACAAAGGCTTAGCTGCTGCGGTACGTGAGAATTCAGCAGACTGGTCGCGGCAGAATGGTATTGAGCTGGAGGTGCGCGTCCAGAGGGATCAATCGCTGCCGCTGGATATTGAGCTGACGGTTTTCCGAATAGTGCAGGAAGCACTCGCCAACATCGCACGCCACAGTCAGGCAAGCAGTGTAGAGATCGCGCTGGTCTATACCAAAATCGAGCTAGCCTGTACAATCAGTGACAACGGGGAAGGATTCGACCCTGTTAAGAAGCAAGGTGGTTTCGGACTACGCTCGATGCACGAACGGGCAAGCGCTCATGGAGGCACGCTGGTGGTTGAGAGCGCCGCCGGTACGGGAACACGAATTTCATTCACCGTGCCGCTCACAGAAATACGGTCAAGAGAGGAGAACAATCACGATGAATAACCCCATCACCGTTTTACTTGTCGATGATCACGAAGTTGTTCGCCAGGGCGTACGGGCTTTCTTCGAAGCACACCCCGAATTTACCGTGGTGGGAGAAGCCGGATCTGGTGTTGAAGCGGTTAAATTAACAGAAGCGCACATCCCGGATGTGGTATTGATGGACCTCATCATGCCCGGTATGGATGGTGTTGAAGCTACACGCCTGGTAAAGAACATAAGTCCACGCACACAAATTGTCGTGTTGACATCCTTTCACGAAGACGAGCACATCTTTCCGGCACTACAGGCTGGGGCGCTGTCCTACCTACTGAAGGATGTCAAGATGGAAGAGCTTGCAGAGGCAGTAAAACGAGCAGCTCGAGGAGAACCATCCCTGCATCCTCGCGTGGCCTCCCGTGTCCTTCAGGAGTTGCGTGGTACCAGGAGAGACGAGTTCAACCCCCTCACCGATCTGACGAAACGCGAGATGGAAATCCTCAAGTTAATTGCTAAAGGGTTAAGCAACGGCGAAATTGCCGGGAAGTTGGTGATCAGCGAGCACACGGTCAAAGGGCATGTCAGCAACATCTTGAGTAAACTACACCTAGCTGACCGTACTCAAGCCGCCGTCTATGCCTGGCAAAAAGGTGTTATTCGTCGTGATTGAAACGGTGATGCGGATAACACAGTTTACATTATTGGGCTTCCATTAGTAATTCCCACCCGAGTTCTGAACGAGCCAGGCTGAGTATAATTAACTCCGGCGCGTTATTTGTCGCCCAAACCCTGGCGGACGCCTGGTCGTGCTGGATCTTTTGGGGTTGGTAGCCATCGGCAAGCAGCAACTTCACAATGGCATAATAATCCGCGGCCAAAGCGTGCGCGAATGGATTCGGAGTGCCTTCTGAAAGCGCGTCCAGAACAAGATTGATGGTATAGAGAATGTGACTGGCCTGTAAAAAATCACCAGACCGGAGCGCTTCATCGGCCGCAACCAGCATGGTCTCCAGGGACAGGTTTTCTGCGCTTGATGGACGCCGCAGGTAGTCTGCAACGATCTCCCGCTCGCGCATCTGCTCTCCATCCATCAACCAGGCAGTGAGGAAGTAGGCAGATGGGTCTAAGAGCTGTTGGTACCGCCGCACGGTGTCATAGAATTCTACTGAAAGCCTAACATCATATACGGATGCCGGCGTCAAGGCCTCATCCTGCAGCGCCTCTACAAACTGCTCTTCCAGCTCATCCAGAGTCAGCCCGAAGTGATCGATTAACGCCGTTTCAATGGGCATGGAACTGCCGCCGCCCTCATTATCTGCCGATTCAGGATCGGGCTCGTGGGGTTTTATATCCCGGTAGAAATTCTCGAAGTCCACCCAGCCCCAGGTATCTACCATGTAGGCAACCAGCGCACCTGCCTCAAGGTAACCGATCTCGTGTTGGGAGAAATAAAAGTCATCGGCTAACGCTCCTAATGGAATGTACCAATCTAACGCGCATGCGGTTGTGGTGCCCGCACTGATATCGATCGTATTGGTCGGGTCCACCCGCTCACAACCTTCTGCAGGCGGCAGCAGCGCTGCAGCACGCGGCAGTAGAGGCTCCGGCTTAAAATGCCCCCCGGTTAAAAAGACCGCCAGACCTTCCACTAGAAGCGATGGACGAAATTCTCCCTCTTTGCGGCTGTCAAGCTTGTGGACGATCTCGTGGTGCAGTACATTGCCGGCACCACCCCCCGCGTAATTGCGATCCAGGTATGACACAGAGATTTCCTGGCTGGCAAATCCACCGTGACCGAGCACGCGCGGCAGGAAGGTGACAGCGATTGGCTCATCGATCTCAACTCCCAGCTGCTGGCTGACTGACTGTGCCCTTACTTCAAGTACGGCCACCAGATCGGTCAAATCCCGCTCCGCTGCGGTGCCCGTGATGTAATTAATCACACAGCAATCGCTTTCCTTCACCTCCCAACCGGCCCCCGGTTCCGGATAGAGAGCCTCAGCTTCCGACAAAAGTGATACCGTTTCGGTCCAGCTTTCACCGCCAGGGGTGACAGAAAAGGTCAGCGTATAATCGCCTGCACTCAGACCTGAAGTGTCCCATGCCCAGAGCAGGGTGGCCTGCGGGCGGCGGGCGATACCGTGCGTACCAAAATCCGTGGGACCAATTGTGATGCCTTCCGGAGCTTCAACCTGTACCTGAAGCTCCTGCCAATCGTCGTCACTTTCAGCGATCACCTCCAGGCTCACCTGGTCTCCGATGTACAGAGCGCTATCGGGATGCATTTTCACGGAGAAAAGTCCCTGATCGCCTGATGGCACATTAGTTTCTTTTTGTGCCGGAGGAGTCGCGATAACTGGCGCTGTTGGCCAAATATATATTGTCGGAGTAGGAGCGGGAGGTGGCGTTGGGGTCGAGGATGGCAGCACGATAGGCGCCGGCGGCGAGGTCGTGACTTCAGGCGCCAGAACGCCGCAGGCAGCGAGGATGGGTAATAAAATTACGAGGGCGAAGATATAGCGGCGCATAGCCTAATTATAGCAGTGCGGCGGGCTTCTTACCCAAACCTAAGCAAACGTTTATCCTGGATTCATGTGTTGGTACAATAGGGATCCGATCATCCTGTTAATCCGTACATATTTTGTTATCATCCAATCACCCACTTACTCATGGATATACAACATTGAACAAGACCGGTTCTGACACACATACCATCACCCCCACCACGCTCACTTACGGCGGAGAAGCCCTCGGCCGCCTGCCTGACGGCCGCGCGGTATTCGTACCGTTTGCGCTGCCGGGTGAAACGGTGCGTATCCGGCTCGTGGAAGAGAAGCGCAACTTTGCTCGAGGGGAACTGGTCGAGGTGCTCGACCCTTCGCCGCAGCGCATCGAGCCGGTCTGCCCCCACTTCACTACTTGTGGAGGCTGCCATTATCAGCACCTGCCCTACGAAGCTCAACTGGCTGCCAAGCAGGACATCTTGCGTGATCAATTGGAACGCATTGGCAAATTGCACGATATCGCCATCCAGCCGACAGTTCCATCCCCACAGCCTCTGAACTACCGCAATCACGTCCAATTTCATCTTGCACAGGATGGCCGCCTTGGATATCACAAATCGCGCTCAGACGAAGTTCTCCCCATCCTGGAATGTCACCTGCCCGAAGAGCCGCTCAATATCCTCTGGCCCCAACTAGATTTTGAGGCCATCCCCGGATTGGACCGCATTGGTTTGCGTATGGGCAGCGAGGATGATATACAGCTCATCCTGGAGAGTGATGACCCTCAGCCCCCACAAATATACGTAGAAGACCTGCCCATCTCAGTAATCCACCTGAGCCCGTACGGCTCGTTAGTCCTGGCGGGAAGTGACTGTCTAATTGTCGATATATCAGGTTATCGGTTCCAGGTCTCGGCTGGCTCGTTCTTCCAGGTAAACACGGCCGCGGCAGAGCTCCTGGCGGAATACCTGCTTGAAGAACTGGCAAAGTTCCATTCGGTAGACCAAACCACCACCATCACCGACGTTTACTGCGGAGTGGGGTTGTTCAGCGCCTTTCTCGCGCCGCACGTGGGGCGACTGGTGGGCATAGAATCAAATCCCAGCGCGGCGGAAGATTTTATCGTCAACCTGGATGCGTACAGCAACGTGGAATTATATGAAGCCCCTGCCAATCAAGTACTTCCACAAGTGGAAGTCCCACAGGATGTTATGATCGTCGATCCCCCGAGATCTGGATTAGACCGACAGACGATGGATGCAATCCTGGGATTGGAGCCAAAGGTACTTGTCTACATATCCTGCGATCCAGCCACCCTGGCGCGTGATGCAAAAAGACTCACTATGGGTGGCTTTCTATTGAAGCAAATCACACCTTTCGATCTGTTCCCTCAAACGTATCACATCGAGAGTATCAGTTTTTGGACCCGCTGAGTCATATCCGCGTCTTCTTCACGTTTAGTTTACCCATCTATTTTCTGGAGAAACGTTAGAGAAACTCGCCGGATACCCGTAGGTTTTAGAGTATCAGGGATATATTTGCTTTTCCCCTGGGGATGAATGTGTTTGCGAACCGCAGACGGTTGTTTTGTGTTCTGTAAAACAATAATTATTTCACCATTGACACATCTGAGATTATCCACTAAAATTAGAACATATATTCTAATTAACAGAACAGGATCCCCCATGATAATTAAAGAAGAACGACTGCTGAATGGAATTACATCAATAAAACGCTTCACACAAGATGAGGTGAATCGCCGTGTTACGCAATTACGGAATTCTAAAGTGAAGTTCGGTAGTTCTAAATCAAACGGTTTGGAAGATTCAGTTGAGTCAGCTTTAACGTCTCAAGACCTGCCTGCCGTGTCATCATCACCCATGCAGGAACTCATTGACCAACCGGGCTCATTACCACCATACTCCATCGTGCTCGGAAAATGCTCAGACAATTTGCCACTAACAATGGAGTTGAGCAACCCTGAACCTGGCTCAATCTTAATCACTGGTGATACTGAGTGCGGAAAAAAACGTTTATTAAAAAGTATTCTTAGTTCAGCTGCTCTACTTAATAAAGCTAAGAAGTTAGAATTTACAGTTATCACAGATGATCCCGGAGAATATATCGATCATGCCAGATTGCCAAACAACAGCCAAGTACTGAGTGTGGATGACCTTCAATCAAAAGAATTTATTGTTACGCTACTCAATCGGGTTGAGATACGCCGCAATAGAAAGTCACACGATCCGGTGATCGTCCTGGCCATTGATGATCTGGCCCGATTCGTGCAGTATATGGATTACGACATGACGTTTAAGTTATTCCGACTTATCCGTCACGGACCACGCTCCCGTATCTGGATCATAGCATCTCTGCCCGCAGGGAAGGCTGACGAGATCCACGTGAGACTGTTCGACGCATTTCGAACACTACTAATTGGGAAGATCGCATCATTGTTATTGGCCAGCAGGTTGACCGGGGAAGACTCCTCCCCTGCAACAGATCTAATCGGTGGAGATCAGTTTTGTGTGCCGGTTAATGGCTCATGGATAGAATTTGTAATTGTTGACTAGAGGAGACTGCGATGAACGTTGGAATGTTGTGGTTTGATAATGACCCCAAGAAGGAACTGGACGACAAAATTGAACGCGCCGCTACTTATTACAGCGAGAAGTACGGCAAGAAGCCAACAATCTGCTTCATCCACCCCAGCATGATGCCCGATTCAAGTACACGTTCTCCAGATAATGATGCTTCAGTAGAAGTTGAAGCCCAGGACGTTCAGCTCCAAATCCGCTCGAACCAATCTGTCCTGCCAAACCACTTCTGGATCGGCGTTAATGGTTTCAAGTCGTCTGTTACTGGCTCGTAAACACAGCTACCATGGTGTCAAGAGCCAAATCACCCTGAATCTGGCCAGTCTTAACCGCCTCGTCCATGTCCAGCAGCCGGTGATGAACCTTCTCCAGGACAGGAATCGTGAAATGCCTGGCCTGCGATGTGATTTTCTCAGCCACGAAGGGATGGACAGACAGCTCCCTGGCCACATCCTTAACCCCTCCCCCACGATCAATTACTTCGCGCGCAAGCAATAATAAACGAAACTGTCGCACCACCATGCCAAATATCGAAATCGGTTGCTGGGTCTCTAACAGTCTGTGCAACATACCCATGGCACGTTTTTCGTCTTGATTTCCCAAAGCATCCACCATAACAAATATATCACCTTGCGGGATAATGGCTGTTAGATATTCTACATCATCCGGTTCAACTGCCCGGTTGTAGTTGACATAGTCCAATAACTTGTGGATCTCCTGATCTGCCAGGCGAGTTTCATCCCCAACAAGGCTGCCGAGAAGTGCCGCAGCGCGAGGTGTAAATTTTCCGCCGGCCGACTCGGCACGGTTCAGGATCCAGCGCACCATTTCACCACTGTTAGGCTGCTTAAATTGACGAAGATACGCCTGCTGCGGATTAGACTCAGCCCATTCCTCCAACCAATGGAACTCACCCCGCCTTCTGTCGCGCTCACTGACCAAGGGTTTATACTCAATCAGCAAAAGCGCTGTGCTTGGCTGCACCTGATTCAACAAGTCGATAAACTTTTCCCTGGTATCAGGATTGTTTACTCTGGCTATTGGCTGAGAGAGTATCACAACGCGCCGTTTGGTCAAGAACGGCATGGCACTTACTGCGGTGCGCAGCTCTCCTAAATCTGTCGAACGCCCATCCAGACGGGTGACGTTCATCATTGCCGTCGTTGGATCCCCCATCTTGGACACAAGGCCATCGATAAACTGGCTGATGGCGAACTCGTCTTCCCCGTGCAGTATATAAACTGTGGGGGCAGATTCTGACATTTTCAGCCCTCTGTTACGACGCGATAAGCCTGGACTCTCCCCCGAGTTGTTTTCCTGATCTCAACCACCTCAAGCCCTTCAGGATCTCCCGATGTAGTGACCTGCTGCTGTACCTTCATACCAAGCGGTTGAGCGATGATCAGCGCCAGTGTCGCCAAAGTGATCGCCAGAGGAACTCGCTCCAATTTATTCCGCAGCCGGCTGCCAGCGCCAAACATCGCCAGGGAAGCTGCTACTCCAGCAGAGATACCCGCTGTCGCGAAATTTGTGCCGCAGTTCGGATGGACGGCGAGCGATTTTTCACCGTTTCGCAAACGCAGCAACGCTTCCTGTACGGCTGAGCGAACATCTTCGAGGGACACATCGCCAAGGATCCAAAAACCGTTCATATCCGAATGACCTGCCATTCTGGTCCCAGGATTGCTCTTTGAGAGTACGTGTAAAGTTGCGTGTTCCAGGCCATGGTTGCGGCGGATACGTGAAAACACAGGGTAATCAAGCACTGAGCGGCGCGTGTAAGCAATAGGTTCTGTCATTATGTCTCCGATGTATAAGGATAAGCTGAGCTATTCTACCATTGAACGGGGAACCCCAATTCTGTACCCAATATGGATTGGGCTGCTGCCCATTGTGGTTCGTGAACCATCGAGGAGGGAAGCACGCTTATTGACTGCACCCAATGTGATTGGTCTTCTACCCAGTTCAATCCGTGTCCGTCATGCCACAGGGTAGAAGACCAACCGCGTTGGTCGTTGTGCTATATAAAAATTATCACTTATTCTGATTGGATCGTTGGTACGCCTGGTAAGTTTCCAGCAAAGTAATCATTATCTGGTCCGTAAAATTGTGGATCCTGCGGAACATGTCGCTCCAGGCGTATGGGGATTGGACCCCTGCCGCTTCGTAAACGTTCAGCATTGACTCTAGTAGTACATTGCGAAAGAACAGAAAAGCGTGCGTCGCTTCGACATTGCTTAACCCATAACGCCAACCGCGCGAGGCATACTCAAAGCCCAGGGCTTGCGCTTCCGCAGCTGCATTTTCCCCATCTGAGTTAAGGTAGCTCATCAAACCATTGAGCATGTTACGACCACTAACGCGATACTGCTCTCGCGCTTCGTCGTCCAGCTTCTTATACCAATCCTCAGCTTCCAAACGCCCTGCGCTGATGCGGAAGCGTGTGTTGCGCAACGCATTTTTCACCACGAGGCTGGCATCGAGTGGACGATCTGCATCTTTTGACTGCATCCACAATACCACTTCACTGCGCCGGTAACGCCGGTGTCCACCCTGAGTACGATGAACCGGGAGCAGCCCTTGATTGGACCAGTTGCGTACCGTGCCAGGATGTACACCCAGGACGGCCGCTGCTTCACTCAGACTCAACCACTCTTCAGACATGCACCGGTCTAATTATGCTTCATTCACCATCGCCGCCCGCTCGACCACGGTAGGTTCAACTCCGGCTTGCTTTCGAAAAACGTTCACACTTATGCGCTGCAGCAGCACCAGAGAAACGATCAGCAGTGCGGCTTCGATCACGAATACAATCACGTATCCGGCGACCTGGTTTTGAGATATCTGGGTCGTAACATCCCGCACGACACCGCTGCCCACTGATCCGATCAGGCGAGAGAAAGCGTTCGCCATACCCCATGCCCCAATAAACAAGCCCACTTTACCGGCAACGGTCATATCTAGCATGAGAGACAGATTTGACACTGTAGCCAAACCGGTTGCCAACCCGAGTAGGACCACCCCCAGATAAAAGACAACCAGGTTGAGCAAGATGCCGCTGCCAGCAATAAGCAGGAAAGCCAGAATCGCACCCCAGGCGCCAATCTTTGCTACCGAGCGTTTTGAGACGCGACCTTCCGCTATGCCAGCTACCACCAGAGACAATAGGAAACAGACGCCCCAAATTGCCGTAATACGGGTTGTTTCCTGCACCGACATACCAAAGGCTTCAGCGGCGTATGGTTCCAAAAGGATATCCTGTCCTAATATTGCAACAAGCAAGATGACCAGATAAATAAAGAACAAAGTAACTTGCCGATTTGCAAAGATGGCGCGCAATTGGCTCCCGAAGCCGCTCCGTTTTTCCGCCACATCCGCTGCCAAATTCGCGGCCGATTCGGTCCTGTCCTTTGTGCGCGGCTCTAGTCTGATCAGACCGAGTACACCGAGAAACAGGGCTGTCATGGCAACAACAAAAAACGCGCGCTCAAGAGCACCCGGCGAGTAGCTTTCCAACAAACGGCTCAAGCCAAGCGCGGTGAGGATGATCCCGACAATCATCATGAAAAACATTACCGAGATTGTGCGGGAGTGACCTTTCTCTCCCGACAGTTCGGAGGCCAGCGAGAGGTATGAAACGGCAGCAAAGTTATAACCCATCCCCCAGGCTCCGAACGTCAGGATTCCCACAACCAGCCCCAACCAGAAATTGGTCGCTATCAACAGCGCTGCTTGAGGTGTTAAGACTACTCCCAGCACGCATAAAATTAATCCAAAAGCGATGTAGGGGGTACGACGGTATCCTAAGATCGGATGCTGGTCCGAAAACGAACCAATAAAGACCTGGATCGGTGAAAAGAGGTATGGCAGCGATGCCAGGATCGCCACCAGGGTTGCCGAGAGCGCCAATTCCTTGATCATCACCCGGTTCAGGGTGCTGTTAATCGGGACAAGGGTCATTGCAACGGCTGCGTGGAGAAATCCCAATTGAACGCGCTTAATATACATAGTAGAATACCCTGACCAAATTTACCAGAAATTATAAATCGGTCAATGTAGATTTATATAGATTTTACACGAGAACCAATTTTATATGGCTGCATCCATCAGCAATAAAAACTCCCCAGGTCGCTCTGCGGTCAATATTTCCTGGCGCTGTTCACGGTCCAATGGATAAATACTCAGATATCGAGTGACGTGTTTGCGGAAAAGAATCAGCCCCCGGTTCCCATCATAGAAGGTCAACATCCTTTGCAGATGGTCCTGCATCGTGAGTCGTACTAGCTCATCGGGCACCTGCTCACGATCCATACGCGAGAAAATCCACGGGTTGCCAACCGCCGCACGTCCTATCATCACACCATCACAAGCCGTATAGTCTTTGAGCCGCCCTATGTCTTCCACTGTGCGTACGTCCCCGTTGCCGATGACCGGGATGGAGACGGCGGACTTGACCTCGGCGATGGCGTCCCAGTTGGCCCTTCCGCTGTAGCCCTGGGCCTTGGTGCGCGCGTGAACAGCGATCAATGACCCGCCGTTCTCTTCAATAATTCGCGCAATAAGATTGTAGTTCAGGCATTCGTCGTCCCAACCCAGACGTATCTTGCCTGTGACCGGCACATCCAGCGTGCTGCTCAAAGAGCGAAAGATACGGGCGACCTTAAGAGGCGTGCGCAGTAAACCCGCTCCGGCTCCGCGCCCCGAGACTCTGCGCACCGAGCAGCCCATGTTGACATCGATAATATCCGGTCCCAATTTCTGCAATCGTAAAGCTGCCTCCAACAGGCGTCCAGGGTCATTGTCAAAGATCTGATAAACCACAGGACGTTCCTCTTCCCGATAACGCAGCCTTTTATCCAGGCGTGGATGACCACTCAAGACCTCCATGGCGTTGATGAACTCGGTGTAACTCATCGCCGATCCCAGCTCGCGGCAAAGCGACCGGAACGGCATGTCGGAAAAACCGGCCATAGGGGAGAGAATTAAGTCCCCGTAGATGGGAATGTGGCGGACGTGGAAAGCGGGAATATCATTATCCATGAGAGATCAACCAGGCTAAAAGAACATGGGATAAGGGATAGGGGGGGACCCACGAAAATAGAGTAACCACAGGATACAGTGCTGAGAAAACCGTATTTCCTTGTTTACTTTGTCTATTTGTTTACGATTTATTCGGCCTCATCTTTCAACAACGTTTGCTTCAACGCTTCACGCAGCGATCTTACCTCGATTACGTTGATTTCGGACGGCCAGGGCTCGCCTTTGCGCAGGCGGCGCGGCACAATGGCATCTTTAAAGCCCAGCTTGGCGGCTTCCTGCAGGCGGGCCGGCATCTGGCTCACCTGGCGCAGTTCGCCCGATAATCCAACCTCACCGATCAGCGCCGTGTCCGCGCGCACGGGCAGGTTGCGCGCCGAGGAGGTGATAGCGGCTGCCACAGCCAGGTCGGCGGCCGGCTCGCTGATCGTCAACCCACCGACCACATTGACGAAAATATCCTGGTCGCCCAGCCTTAATCCCACCCTGCGCGTGAGCACCGCCACGGTGAGCAGCAGCCGGTTGAAGTCGATGCCGTTGGGTGTGCGCCGCGGGTTGCCGAAAGACGTCGGGCTGGTCAAGCCCTGGATCTCCACCAGCAGCGGCCTGGTGCCCTCCATGGTCACGGCGATGGAAGAGCCGGGTGCGCTAACCATGCGCTCCGCCAGGAAAGCTTCTGAGGGATTGGTCACCTCGATCAAGCCCCGCTCGCGCATTTCGAACACGCCCACCTCTGATGTGGCGCCGAAGCGGTTCTTGACACAGCGCAGCACGCGATAGGTATGGAAGCGGTCTCCTTCCAGGTAGAGCACGGTATCAACGATGTGCTCCAGGATGCGCGGTCCGGCTATGGCGCCCTCTTTAGTGACATGCCCAATGAGGAAGATAGAGATACCGGACGACTTGGCTAACTCGCGCAGGCGAGAGGCGCTTTCCCGCACCTGGGTAACCGAGCCGGCAGACGACTCCAGCTCCGGCATGTAGGTGGTCTGCACCGAGTCGACGATCAACAGGCTGGGGTTGACCTGCGTTACGTGCTCCATGATGGCGCTCAGGTTGGTCTCCGTGACAAGGAATAGATCTTTCGGGATGGCCCCGTTTGAGACACTGCGCCCGTCTTGTGAGCGCAGCAAGCGCAGGGCGCGCATCTTGATCTGGCGTTCGGACTCTTCGCCGGAGACGTACAAGACCGGGTATCGCGCGGCCATCGTCAGGGCTACCTGCAAGAGCAGGGTGGATTTGCCGATACCGGGGTCCCCACCGATCAGGACTACTGACCCGGGCACCACCCCGCCCCCCAAAACGCGCGAAAATTCACCCAGGGAAAGGGGCAGGCGCTCTTCTACGTCACCCGTGATCTCGGCCAGTCGTTTTGGTGCAGAGCTTACCCCCAATCCACGCGCGGCGTGCCGTTTTGATGGCGGCGGAGCAGAAGCGACTACTTCCTCAATCATACTGTTCCAGGTGTTACATCCCGGACAGCGCCCCAGTTCACGCGGGCTGGTGCGCCCGCACTCTGTGCATACGTATTGTGTGCGTGTTTTTGCCATAAGACAATTATAATGCGTTCAGCAGCCACTTATGATTAGTTATTATAAACAGATCGCTAAGCCACCCGACAATGAACAACACTCCATCTACAACATCACACCTCTCCCGCGGTTACACAGTGGCGTTGCTCAGCTCAGTCACTTTATCTACCACGGCCATCTTCATCCGCTATCTGACCGAGACCTACCAGATGCCATCACTGGTGCTGGCATTCTGGCGAGACGTGTTTGTGACAATGGTGCTCCTTCTGGTGCTTGCGCTTCTGCGTCCCAACCTTTTGCGGGTGAATCGGGTACACCTGCAGTATCTTCTTCTTTACGGCCTGCTGTTGGCGATCTTCAACGCATCGTGGACTCAGTCGGTGGCTTTGAACGGGGCTGCCATATCCACCGTGCTGGTGTACAGCTCGGTAGCGTTCACGGCGCTTTTAGGATGGCTTTTCCTCAAAGAACGCTTGAATTGGAGCAAGGCAGCAGCAATCAGTCTCTGCCTGGCGGGTTGCGTCCTGGTCTCCGGAGTATTGAACACATCGGTCTCCAGTCTAACCGGTTTTGGCATCTTCACCGGGGTACTCTCCGGCCTGTTATACGCCATTTACAGCCTGATGGGGCGTTCGGCTTCGCAGCGCGGCTTGAACCCATGGACGACGCTGCTGTACACCTTTGGATTTGCAGCCGTCTTTCTTTTGATCTTCAACCTGCTTCCTGTGGGACTGCCCGGAGCCGCAGCTCAATCCGCTGACCTGATGTGGCTGGGGGATGAGAGGGCAGGTTGGGGTATATTGTTGCTGCTTGCGGCCGGCCCTACGCTGGCAGGATTCGGATTTTACAACGTCAGCCTGGTTTATCTGCCATCCAGCGTCGCCAACCTGATTATGACCACCGAACCGGTTTTTACTGCCGTCATCGCTTTCTTTTTGCTCGGTGAACGCCTGAATCCTACCCAAATCTTTGGCAGCATACTGATCCTGTCCGGTGTGGTCCTACTGAGGGTTTTTGAGGGGAAGCTGGAACGCGTGGAATCTAACGGATGAAAGAGAAGTATTTGGGTGACGTTATATCAAGAACTGGCTACCCTCTCGTCGAACAGTGACCATATCTATGCCGAAGAAAGCGGGCATTTTATTCAGCATGACCAGCCAGAACTGGGTAATCAGCGGAAAGTATTTAGAATAAAATCCAGCACCAGTGCCGCTGATTACTTAAGCAATTCGCCACAATGCACATCGAAGGTTGTCTAATTACA
>Ga0209013_10000442_pt1 | contig 36619 bp, 24 predicted proteins | sample Cruoilmetagenom2_FD_187291 | JGI IMG/M metagenome (GOLD analysis project Ga0209013, IMG submission 187291) | Oil polluted marine microbial communities from Coal Oil Point, Santa Barbara, California, USA - Sample 2 (SPAdes) (version 2) | ecosystem: Environmental > Aquatic > Marine > Oil seeps ...
GCTGACATGATGCAGTCAGATATTCGGCTTATGCAAAAGGAAGCCTATCTAAAAGAAGGTGGTTTCAGGACTCTGAATTACTTTGAATAGGGAACTTATTTATCTCATTTGCTATGAACAAAAACTCTAAAATATACGTAGCCGGCCATACAGGATTGGTAGGATCGGCAATTAAAAAGAACCTAGAAGAAAAGGGATACTTTAATTTACTCCTGGCTACTTCGAAAGAACTTGATTTAAGAGACAAGAAAACTGTATCCAAGTTTTTTAACCGGGAGCAGCCTGAATATGTGTTTCTGGCAGCAGCTAAAGTGGGAGGTATTATCGCCAATTACATTTACAGGGGGGAGTTCATCTATGACAACCTGATGATTCAGAACAATGTTATCCATCAGGCATACATGAACAGAGTGAAGAAATTGTTGTTTTTGGGTAGTACCTGTATTTACCCCCGGGAAGCGCCACAACCAATGAAAGAGGACAGCTTGTTGCAGAGTCCGCTTGAATATACTAACGAGCCGTATGCCATTGCTAAAATAGCCGGGATCAAAATGTGTGAAAGCTATAATCTGCAATACGGAACTAATTTCATTTCGGTTATGCCGACTAATTTGTATGGTCCTAACGATAATTTTGACCTTGAGAAATCTCATGTTCTTCCAGCGCTTCTGAGAAAAATACACCTTGCTAAATGCCTTGAAAACAATGACTGGGATGCAATAAAATATGACTTGAATAAACGGCCTATTGAAGGTGTAAGTAGAAAAAGCTCTGAAAAAGAAATCTTGAACATATTAGACAAATATGGTGTTAAAAGAAGTAATGATGACACGTCTTCAACTGTTTATGTTGAAATTTGGGGTAGTGGCAAACCAATGCGTGAATTTCTATGGAGTGAGGAGATGGCAGATGCCTGTGTTTATATCATGGAACATGTTGATTTCAAAGACTTGATTAATTATAACGCAAATGGCGAACAGAAGACAGAGATCAGGAATACGCATATTAATATAGGGACAGGAAAAGATATTAGCATTGCTGATCTGGCACATATGATCAAAGAAGTTGTTGGATTCAAAGGTCATTTCGTATTCAACACCACAAAACCAAACGGAACCATGAAAAAACTCACTGATGTTAGCAAATTACATCAGTTGGGATGGAAACACAGCATTGAGATAGACGAAGGTGTTCAGAAGATGTATGATTGGTATGTTTCCTCCTGAAAGGATTAAATGAAAAATTAATGAAAAGGAAATTTCTAATCTGGATTGCGCTGGCAATCCTTTTTTTATTGCCAGCGATATTGTTAGTGCCCCGCATGGGTACTTACCTGGTTCGTCAGGATAAACTGGAAAAAGCCGACGCCATGGTCATCTTAATGGGGAATATTCCCGATCGTGCGCTAGAGACATATGATCTTTATGAAATGGGTTATGCCAATGAAATAATCATTGTAATGGCAAATAGGTATGGTATTGATGTATTTAGAAAAAGAGGTATTCCATTGGATGGACAAACATCCATCACTCAAAAGGTCTTAATTGGATTGGGAGTTCCTGATAGTATTGTAACAATTCTACCTGGTGATGCTAAAAGCACACAGGATGAGGCATTGGAAGTAAGAAATTATGTAGAAAAAATTCCAGACCTTGACACCCTTATTCTGGTTACCTCCAGTTACCACAGCCGACGCGCAGCCTTTACATTCGAAAAGGAATTATCACATCTTGACAGGCCAACAGTGTTAATCTCCTGTCCCAGTAAATACACTGGATTCCACAGTGAAATCTGGTGGAAGGACCGTGAAAGCGCCAAACTGGTATTTTTCGAATATTTGAAATTGACCAATATGTTACTTTTTTGGTAGTCTCCAGTCTGCAACTCACAACTGGTATCTACAATCTTCAATCGATTTTTAAATTAGATATCAAAACAGACCAACTTCTAAATCAGGTCCATCTCCCCTTATTCACTCTATACACCTTATATCTCAGCTAGTTTCTCCTCTCTATCTAAATTTCCTTTTCGTCTTTCCCTTTCCTTTTCCTATTTTTCCCTTAAATTTGCCTTATGAGAAAACGCATCTGGCTATCCTCACCTCATATGGGAGGATCTGAAATAAACTACGTTAAAGAAGCTTTTGACACCAACTGGATTGCGCCTCTTGGCCCGAATGTAGACCAGTTTGAAAAAGATCTGGAGAAATACACAAGTGCCCGTTACGCTGCTGCGTTAAATTCAGGAACATCGGCTATTCATCTTGCTCTTGTAATGATGGGGGTAAAACGCGGTGATGAGGTTATCGCTCCCTCGTTTACATTTTCTGCAACCATTAATCCGATTATTTATCAGGGAGCAACGCCCATCTTTGTTGATAGTGAAGAGGATACGTGGAATATGTGTCCAGATTTGTTTAAAAATGCAATTAAAGACAGGATTAAAAAAGGCAAAAAGCCTAAAGCCATCATATTGGTTCATCTATATGGTATGCCCGCCAAATTAGATCAGATTCTGGATATTGCTAACTATTATGATATTCCGGTTATAGAAGATGCAGCCGAAGCGCTTGGGAGCTCTTTTAAGGGTAAATCGCTGGGAACTCTCGGACTCATGGGTGTTTTGTCTTTTAATGGAAATAAGATCATTACTACATCGGGTGGGGGAGCACTTATTTCTGACAATGAGGAATTAATAAAACGCAGCAGATTCCTAGCTACGCAGGCACGCGATGATGCACCCCATTACCAACATTCGAAGATTGGGTATAATTACCGTATGAGCAATATTGTGGCAGGAATTGGCAGGGGGCAGATGGAAGTACTCGATAAACATATTGCCCTGCGTAGAGCCAATTTTGAATTCTATAAGAAACATCTGTCTGAGTTTAGCGGAATTTCATTTTTGGAGGAGCCTAATTCAGATTATTTTTCTAACCGATGGCTTACCTGTATCACTGTTGATCCTGAACAAACAAATGGCATTACCAGAGAAGATATCAGGCTTGCTCTTGAAGCTGAAAACATTGAAGCGCGTCCTCTTTGGAAACCGATGCATTTGCAACCCGTATTTAAGGATTATCCTTATTATGGGAATGCTGTATCCGAAAAACTTTTTGAAATAGGCCTTTGCCTTCCGTCAGGTTCAAATATGTGCGATGAAGATCGAAGTAGGATATTACAGGCAATAAGAGGTTCTGTTGAGAAAAAATAAATCCTTCAATGGAATTCCTAAAATTGAAATCGGAAATTGAAAAGCTATAAAGGGTTCTGCTATGAGACTTACAATCGTAGAGCCTTAATTAGCTATTAAAAGAGTTTTCTTTTCAATTGTTTTCGCAGGATGAGGTTTTTTAGGCTTACCGTTTGGCTTCACTTTCGATTTTCCGTTTGAAAATGTAATTGGTACTTTATCCAGAAGACAATATTCTGAGTTTTTGGAGACAAATTCAGGAACTATGGTTTTCATATGAGCTACCAATTCATTGTCTGGCAATACGTCAACGGAATTCAACAAATTTATGACATCCCTGTTTACTTGTAAATAATTATGCTTCTCTACATCTCCAATCATGATCTTATCGTTGTAGGTGTGCTGAAGATGTTCATTTCCATTTAATAGTTCTTCATACAATTTCTCTCCCGGCCTAAGGCCAGTTATCTTTATTTCTATATCCTCATTGGGGACGTATCCTGAAAGAGAAATCATCTTCTCAGCAAGATTATAAATTTTAATCTGCTCTCCCATATCGAATACGAATATCTCACCTCCATTACCCATAAAGCCTGCTTCAAGTACTAGTTGACACGCTTCAGGAATAGTCATGAAATAGCGCGTGATTTCTTTGTGCGTAACTGTGACTGGTCCTCCTGCTTCTATCTGTTTCTTGAAAAGAGGAACCACAGATCCATTGGATCCAAGTACATTTCCAAACCGGGTGGTAATAAATTTTGTGGCAATTCCATTGTTCTGTGCTAACGACTGAATATAAATCTCGCTAATTCTCTTTGAAGCTCCCATTACATTAGCAGGATTTACAGCTTTATCAGTAGAAATAAAAACGAACTTGCTGACGCCATATTCAACTGATAGGTCTGCAAGTATCTTAGTGCCACCAATATTCACTCGTAAAGCTTCACCAGGGAATTCTTCCATTAATGGTACATGCTTATATGCAGCTGCATTGAATACAATATTTGGTTTGTATTTTTCAAATATTTTTCTGAGTTTTTTCTTATTGGTAACATCTGCAATCATCACTTCAAAAACAGGATTGTTATTGGCAGCAAGGATCTCATTCTGAAGGTCGTATAAGGGTGATTCTGCCTGATCTAACAAGACAACTTTTTTTGCTTTAAATGCAATCAGTTGGCGAACGATCTCAGATCCAATGGAACCGGCAGCTCCTGTCACAAGAACTACCGCATCTTGTACGCCTTCCTTTATTTTTTTCTTATCCAATTTAATAGGATCTCGTCCTAGCAGATCCTCGATGTTTAGTTCCTTGAATTGATTGGTGTTCAGGCTTTCGCCAACCCATGTGCTGTTAAAAGGAACCAGCTTTATTTTAATGCCTTTCTCAATACATAAATCAACAATTTTTTGTTTGTTTGATTTCTTCAATTTATCTTGAGATATGGCAATAATCACATCAGTTACATTATTATTTGGGATAACTTTTTGAAAAGCCTTCTCAATTGAACACACCGGAATACCCCCAATGCGTTTGCCATGCAAAGATCTGTTGTCATCCAGGAATGCAATTACTTTGCTTCTGGAATTTGTATTATTCATAAAGGCAGAAGAAGCCATATGCCCAAGCTCACCAGCACCATATATAACAATTTTATTATCATATCTTTTGTTCTGAAAATAAGAATGATAGATTGTTTTTATGGATACTCTTGAAACAATCATAATTCCAGTGCTAATAAAGTACTGCAAAAGAATTATAATACTTGTGATGTAAAAAAAAGATGTATTAGGAACAGATAATGATACCAGAAGCAAGGTGATCATTGATAAAGTTAAGGCAAATAAGATATTTTTCACATATTCTAAAGTTGAATGCCTGATAACTTCAGTAAATGGACGAAAAATGAGAAATCCTGTGAAATACACTGGTAGAGTTACTGCCAGCTGGCGCAAAATAAGATCTCTATCTAACAAAGTAAAATGCAATCTGTTAACAAGCAAATGAGCAAGTAGCAATGAAAAGATAACTGTGCTTAAGTCAAAAATGAGGATAAACCACTTTGGTAAATAATTTCTGGATAAGTATTTATTAATCTTACGTTTCACCTTTTCTAATTTTAGTCTCCCTTAGTTTAATTATCAATAATCAAATGACTATTAAAAACTTGTGGCTAGTTGTTCAGAATTGGGGTGTGATGAAACTTGTCATCAACCTGATTTGCTTGTAATCAGAATTGAAATTAGCTTGAAAAGATTATTTTCTAATTGGCAATGGTTGTTTGATTAATTTACTACTGTAAATAACAAACAGATGGTAAATATACGAATTATTTGTAACATGTCAAGTATTTAATAAGTTCTTTTCACTAAGTTAACAAATGTTACACCTACTACAAAAGTATTCAGAAGATTTCACTTCATTTATCAAATTTACAATTGTATCATTTGACAAACATTCTGGTATCTAGGATCTTTTGCTGTTTTACTACAATGAATTAATTTAGTTTAGAAGTTTAATTTATTGAGAAAAGCAACCATTTATGATAAAAATATATCAGAAAACACCCTGCTTAATAATGCGCAAAAATGTGAACTATTAATAAGCTGTTTTCTGATTTTATATCAAAGCTTCTCTAACTTTGCAGCTTAATTTTAAGAACATTGAAGATCGTTACAAGAATATTGTTTATTTGTTTTCCAGTCTTATTTATGACTGGCGTGTACGCTCAGGATGCCTACAAGGTTATTCAGCCTGTTGAAGCTGTCATGAAGGCCAAACAATACAAGGTCGGATCGAACGAAAAACAAATATTCGCTTCCCTTGCTGTCAATAATATAAAAAACATACAGCAGGTGTCCATCTATGTTAAAGGTGATTTGCTGGTGTCAGTAAAAAGGGATGAGGATGGACATTTATTCTCGTATGTTAAAATGTTGCGGCCCAAGCTTTCTGGTGAAGTGCATTTTAGAAGTTTTCTTATAGACACACTCCTTGTTCCAAAAGCTTTTGAGGGCTACTTATTTATTTATCAGAGAAATGAACTTCTGGCAAAGATTCCCGTGGAGATGCTCCTGACTGGCGGGGTGCTGGATCTCGAATCAATTGAATACAAACTATCAGGATTTGAACAGATTACTGCTGAATTGGAGATTACCCGTTTCTTTTTAAGCGATGGCCAGTTGCAGAAGTATATGGACCTGGCCAATGCAATAAATACCTATTATTCGTACAATGAAGTGCTCAGTCTATTGCTGGAAAAGATGGATAAGCACAATCTGAACAGGGGCATTTCAAGCGCAGCTACGTTTATTGCCTGGCACGAGATAAACAGAATAAAAAGCAACCTGGACAGACACATATTAAAGGAAACGCTACATCTCGAAAAGTATGACCCCGTCAACATTCTCGAAAAGAAAGAAAAATTGCTCAGGTTTGAGCGGAGAGCATCTACCTTGTTTGTTAAAGAGTTGCAAGAAGGAACGCGCGGCAAACTCTCTGATCGTGATAAATACTGCCATGCATATGTGGAGCTATCAATGAAATATATTGAACTGGCAAAAAACTATCCGCCGAACATGTCAGAAGCTTTTATTGAACTGGTGCATATTTCGCCAATTGAACAAGACCTGAACAAAATGAGTAATGCCGCTTCGTTTTATGATTTGTTCCGGATTACAGGAGTGCCAGCTACAGTCCAGCGTATTTATAATTATTTTGTCGATGAAGCAAGGTCGGAATTAGACGGGGAAGAATATTTAAACGCTCTGGCCCTTATCCGGAACGCTAAAGAAATAGAGCATTTTTTTGAAACTATTAAATCGTCCAGGGAAGCGGAAGAAGTCTATATAAATTCATTGGACGGATTATTGAGTTCTTTCCTACAGGTATCAGTGATGGCATATAAAGCCCGGAATTTTAAAATGGCCAAAAGGTATTACCGAAATGCGCAGCAGATTTATGAAGAACACGTTGCTTTATTGGGAGGTGATGAGCAGATAAAATATTCGTTTCGAAGGTTTGTGGAAAGACAGGTTGAATTGGCCGGTTTACTTATAGAAGACAATTCGTATGATGAAGCGATTACCCTTCTGGATGATGCCAAAAGCATTGTCAATCAACATAATTTTACTCTTGATCGTATAGATTTTTCTTCAAATTACAGAAAGGGGTACACTGGCTTGTACGAAACACTGGTGGATAGTGTGGCATACTACCTTGAACAGGAAAAAAAGGAAAACGGGCTTTCTGCGTTGCTCTATTCGGCCGAATTCGAGCAGGCGCATTCCGAATACCTGAAACGCGATGAAAGAATCACGTCATATGCACTTATATTATATGAGGAATTTTATCATCAGGGTTTGTCGAAATTGAATGGAAGACATCCGGAGCAGTCTATAACTTATTTACTGGAAGCGAAAAAAATCAATAAGCAGTTCCTGCAACAAAAGAATACGGGTATCGACTCCCTGATCAGCATAGCAGCAGTACCGGTGATTGACGAACAGATAAGAAAAGCCGAATTTGAAGTATGGGCAAACAGACTGGAGAATGCGAAAGAAATAAAGCAGGAGGTGCTTTCTTTGCAAAATCACTACCAGCTGATGGAAAACGAAGAAATTTGCGAGGCTATTTCATCGCTGGAGCAGAAGATCGAGCAAAGGGCCTGTGTTGCCCTGCAATATCAAACCGATAATACATGCCGCATTGTGCGTAACAGGATTACATCTGGTAAAATTGAAGAAGCTGAACAGAAACTCTTGAATATGATTTCGTTAATAAATATAAGTTCCGGATGTGCTGTTGATGCTTCCGAATTGGACAGCCTGCAAGATGCTTACCAGCCTTTGTTTGACTATGTAAATGGGTTCATCTCTCTGTCAGATGATATGAAGACATTGACTTTTAACGAATTCCTGCCACGATATAACAAGATGAGTAATAACTTAATGAATTATAAGCTGGAAAGCTATGGGCAAAATATACCTTCACTTACTGATATGATCAGTAACGACGGGAATAAAAAAATGATTGAAGATGCTGTCAGATACTACATTGAAAACAAAGATTATATACAGGCATTTGCTTTTTTAGAGCTATTAAGGAAGAGGGGAGCTGATGAGAAGGCTACGAAAAGTTATCAGAAACTTGTAGGGGCTGGGATATGTACAGGAAAAGCAGATAAAGAGACTTTTATATCAAGTCTGATTAATGCCGATCCATACTATAGAACCTTACGTTTATCGTGCTTGAAAAAATAGTTCGGATAAGATGATAATTCTTGATATTTTTACCAAAACATTAAAATGATACAGATATGGCAAAAAGATTATTATTAATCAGTAACTCAACCATGGCGGGTGAGGAATACCTTGGCTGGCCCAGGACATATATTTCAGATTTTCTTAAAAGCGAAGGCGTTAATAAAGTGACGTTTGTGCCTTATGCCGGTGTAAACCTTTCGGAAGAAAGTCTGGAAGCATCCTATAATGTATACCTGAAGCGGGTAGCTGGTGTCTTCGGTGCCATGGGCTTCGAAGTGGAATCGGTTCATAAAGCGACTAATCCGGTGCTGATGATCAATGAGGCTGAAGCCATTGCCGTTGGTGGTGGTAATACGTTTCATCTGGTCGCCATGATGCACCAGACTGGAATTATGGATGCTATCAGGGGAAAAGCAGAGAGAGGAACGCCGTATATGGGATGGAGTGCGGGAGCTAATGTGGCTTGCCCATCTTTAAAAACAACAAATGATATGCCTATTATGGAGCCATCCAGCTTTGATACACTGGGGTTGGTGCCATTTCAGATTAACCCACATTACCTGGATGCCAATCCTGAAGGGCATGGCGGTGAAACAAGACAGCAGCGTATTGAAGAATTTCTGGCCATCAACCGTGATGTGACCGTAGTTGGATTGAGGGAAGCCAGCCTGCTGTATGCAGAAGGGAAATTGCTAAAGCTTTTAGGCAGCAGAGATATGCGCCTGTTTCGGTTTGGCACGGAACCTGTGGAGTATAACCCGGGTAGCGACCTAAGCTTTTTACTCTGATATGTTTCATAAAAATATACGAAAATGAAAAAGATAACATTAATTTTCAGCCTATTGCTTGCGATGTCTTTTGTAACATGCCAGTCGTACGGACAGGAATTAACAACAAAAGATGCAAAAAAACTGGACAAAAGTGAAAAGAAAAAAATGAAAGAAGAGGCCGAGAAAGCCGAATGGGAGAAGGCCAAAACACTGGTTGAGTCAAAGCGGGTTGTATTTCAGGCGACGGATTTATTTACATCTAACGGAACGTTACCGCTTGATCAGAAAACAAACTTCTTTTACGTAATTGATAATGATGCCGTATTACAATTTTCGTTTATCGGGCTGCAATCCGTTCCGTCACCAAATGGGTTGGGAGGGATCACCTCAGAGGCAACAGTAACAAAATACAAGGTGACAGCCAACAACTTCAAAAAGCCGGTTAGAGTGGAAATTACGATGAAACCTAAAGCTGGCCAGGGAACAGGGATTCATCAACTGAGCCTTACCATTTTTGGTGATGGTTATGCCGAATTGCTATTGGTTAATAATGGTGCCAGATTAAAAGGAAGTATCATCGCACCTGAAGATTCCCGTATCTTTCAGGGAAGTTCATGGTAACATATGAAACGAATGGAAGACCTTTGGCATTAAGGTTTTAGCCATTTTAACAGTGTGTCCATCACTATCTCTTGCTGTTTCTCTGTCAGGTCTTTGATGCGTGTACGGTGACTTCCACCTGGTTTCACAACTTTTATGGAGTTAGTTTGATACGTAAGTTCAACAGCAGGTGCCGACCATGGATCATATTCGCCATAGATAAAAATCATATTTTCGGCCTGATGCCGCACAAAACAGTCTACCTGCTCATTTAACCTGGCTTCGTAAGCTACCTGTATTCCTTTTGGCAGAGTAAACTCAAAAGTAGGGTTTTCGGTATAGCTGATCCATTTTTTAAAAGGGGTGATGTCGTACCCATAAAAGCCCATTTCACGCATTGCCTGGTAAAAAAACGGCTGGAGTTCTTCGATACCTTCGTTGGAAACCCACTTCAAACCTGATACTTCATCCAGATGTTTGACAACCTTGTTTTTATCAGATAAATCAACAGGAATTTGATCGCATGTAAAAGAACCCCACTGCCAAAAAGCAAAAGAATACTCCAGAACTGTGAGCTCAAATGCTTTTTCGATACCCATGCTATAGGTTAATTTCTTTTTGTTGGCTAGTTCTTCAAAGGCGGGCAGAAAATCAGCTTTGTTTTTTATAAGTTCTGTCTGAAAGCGCAGTATTCTGTCACGGCACTCTATACTGCCCACCTGCTCTAAAAATCTGTAAACCCGCTGTTCTTCTATAGAGAAATTTAACGGGGCTACATAAGGTACGCTGATGTCCACATCTTCGGGATAGAAATAACGGAAATATATAGTAGTTTGTCCACCTTTACTGATTCCTGTACTTATCCATTTTCCGTTATAAATGTTTTTTAATACCTGCACTATCCGGTGATGGTCGGCAGCTGCATGAGCAACAGTTAACTGATCCCAGTCCAGTGAGTCTGGTACAGATGTGCCAAAATAGCGGTGTTCCACGCAAATCTGATTAGAATTCAACAGGCCTGCCAGTTCGCTTGTAAAGTCAGGCTTTTCAGCGTGCCATGCTGTATAACCTTCCGTAATAAATACAACCGGTGTATCAAAATCTTCATGTGATAGGAACACCCGTTGTTTGAATGTCTGTCCTTCCGGATTATCAGGATCAACAGCTTGCTCAAATTGTAACAGATATTTTGATGCAAAGTTGCTGTCAACCTCCATTTCTTCATAGCTGAACGAGTAGACGGCAGATAACGAATCAAGTAAATGTTCCAGGTTTTGAGCCGAAATGTTTGTGAAAGGCACAAGCAAGATAAGGATAATAACGTATGTTCTTTTCATTGTATTTCTGGTATTATCTTAAAATAAATCCTTTTATTAATGGGTCTTCCGGGTCAAACCAGAATTCGCTTTTTCCAGTAAAATAGGCTTTCCCCGAAACTTCAGGTACGACAGCCTTATGCGGTCCATAATCCTCTGTTCTGATTATTTTTACATCCATAGTGGTCCCCAGAATACTTTCGATAGTGATCTGTTCATCCAAATTTAATTCCCCTTTGGTATAATGTAAAGCAGCCCGGGCACTTATACCAGAACCGGTTGCTGAACGGTCCACTTCGCCATCAGCAAAAACACAGACATTGCGGCTGTGATGTTTCTTGCTTTTTGCTTCTCCGGTAAAAATTACTCCGTACAAAAAACTCAGATCCTCTTCGAATGGATGTTTTATTTCAAAATGCTCAATAACTACTTTTTTTATTCTTTTTCCGTAATCGATCAGGTGGTAATAATCATGCTCATCAAGTGTGAGACCCAAAGCATTGGCATCGCAAAAAGCATAGAAAGCACCGCCGTACGCTACATCAAATCGGACAATTCCTATACCCGGAACCTCCACCGTTTCATCGATGTATAAAACAAAAGAAGGTACGTTGATAAATGAACTCCGGACCACAATCCCGTCATTTACTTCAGCTTTGGCTAAAAGTCTTCCTGGCGGAGCGTCTATTTTAATGTGATTTTTCGCATGGTAGTCAATCAGGTTTGTCTCAATAGCTAGCTTCGTAAGTGCCAGCGTAGCATGTCCACACATAGTGCTGTACCCTTCGTTATGCATGAAAAAAATACCGAAATCTCCATCCGGTGTTGTGGGTTCAGTGATTACAGCGCCATACATATCAGCATGACCGCGAGGTTCAAACATAGTACCTGTACGAATATAGTCGAGATGCTCCCGAAAATAACTTCTTTTCTCCAGAATTGTTTTCCCCCGAATTTCGGGAAGACCTTCAGTTAGCACCCTCAATGGTTCGCCCCCTGTATGCATGTCTATCGTTTTAATGCACACCCATTCTCTATTCGGGCTGAAGGTGATTTTTTTTCTCATGAATTATTTATTTAAAAATCAACCTTAATACCAATATCTTTCATCAATGCGTTTTTATAGATCGTTTTTGCCATGAACAGATCGAACAGAGCCATACCTACCGACTTAAAAAAAGTTGTCCGTTTAGTATCTATTGTATTGGTTGTATTTATCAGTTTTCCCAATGTAAATATTCTATCTTCTTCAATAAGGTTTTGTTCTAAAGGTAATTTCAGGTCGCCCGTTTCCTTTTTTGCATACGGTGTGTCCACAACAACTTCCTGAATCAAGGAAAACAAACCATCAGGGAATTCTCTCATATATGGTTTGTACGACCCGATTCCAATAAAATGTTTTCCTCTAAGAAGGTCAGGCTCGTCAGGAACAACAGGCTTTTCAGATGTTGTGGCTGTTACAATCACTTCTGAGTTTCGGATACATTCCTCTACGTTTTTTGCAACGACAAACCTGATGTGCGGCAGTAAATTTTGCAGTTCTCCAGTAAATTTGTCTATATGCTTAATATAAGGATCGTAAACAATAACTTGGGTTATTTGCCTGACAAAGGCAGCAAACAACACCTGATGAAACCCTTGCTGTCCGGCGCCTATCAGTCCGAGTGTAGTTGCATTTTTAGGGGTTGTGTACGCAACACCCAGTCCACCGACGGCACCTGTGCGCAAAGAAGTCAGCATAGAACCTTCGAGCAGGGCAAGAGGTTTACCTGTTTGAGCATCGCTTAAAAACAGCGATCCGAAAATGGACGGGATCCCTTTTACATTGTTATCAGGAAAAACAGAAACCAGCTTTGTGCTGATGAATTCTCCACCAAAAGCGGGCATGATTAAAAGAACATTCCCTCCGAAAGCAATATGTGTTCTGTCAGGCATTTCAAAATTTCCTGACTCTTGGGCAATGAGTGAGTCCTCTATCGATTTTACAGCATCAAGTACCGAAATGCTTTTTTTTATATGTTCCCGATTTAAAATGAGCATAACCAAAAATAAAAGGATAAAGGTATCAAATCTGGTTTTATGGGTCGTGTTAAAATGAATAAAGCCCATGTTTTTTTACTGTATTTATCGGTTAAGTCATTTTTTTATTAAAATTAATTGACAATTATCAAATAGAATCTTATATTTGCACAACAATTCAAAGCACTTCTATTTTCAGGGAACTTTTAGGGATAGTTTAGGCTGCCAAAAAGTCATTTTTCACACAAGCATTTAAGAGTTAGCTAATAGCTGGGTTATATCCAGATAGGTAAGATAAACAATTTAATCCTGCTTTAGGTGTTAAATTGAAATGACACAAAGCAAGCAACCGGCAGGTGGGCAAATTTATTTTGTCTGCCTGCTTTGCTGTTTTATGGAATAAAAAAGGTAAAAAGATTTGGATTTATAAAAAATTGTATATCTTTGTATTGCTTGTTTTGTTTGTTTTTCATAATTGGGCCCACTCGAATGGTTTACTATTAGGGTGGGTTTTTTTTATCCTGCCCTTTAAACAGCTTCTGATAAATCGATTTAATTGAGCAAAACTGCTTAAACTACTGTAACTTTTTTATTTATCTGGAGTATATAAGATTGCTTGTTTTGTTTGTTTTTCATAATTGTAACCCGTCTGGCTTTTTGTTAGATGGGTTTTTTCTTGCATCAATTTACCGCAATTTCCTGTATTTTTACAAGATAATATTACGAAAGGGGGAATAACTCTCCGGAATAAACAGCATAATTGGATGGTCAGATCCGAATTCAACGTAAGCCGTCTGAATGAGCAGACAGCTACAAATATCTTCTATAAGTTATACGGGATTGTCGGAACGGCCACCGCAATGCAGGGTGAGTTGGATTTCAATTACCGTATACATTCTACAGAAGGGTCTTATATTTTAAAAGTCAGCAGGCCGGATGCTGACGAACAGTTTATAGAGTTTCAGACAGATATTTTAAATTATATAGAGCAATTTCCTTCCGACATAACAGCGCCTGTAGTTATGAGAAATAAACAGGGGAGTTTTGTCAGTAGCATAGTGGATAAGGAGGGAAACATCAGGTATGTCAGACTGTATACGTGGATTGAGGGTAGCTTGTGGTCCTCAGTAAGCCCTCATACAGACAAACTGTTGTATTCACTAGGAAAAGAATCTGCAAAACTCACAAAACTACTTCATGGTTATGACCATCCGGTAGCGCACCGTGAATTTGAGTGGGATATTTCGCAGGCTGAATGGACTATAAAATATGTGGACTTGCTGGATGCTGACATAAGGCATATAGCCAGGCATTTTCAGGAAAGGTTTCTTGAATCGAGACATTTATTGGCAACATTACGTAAAGGAGTTGTTCATAATGATGCGAACGACCGCAATATTATTGTATCACATAATCCTGCAGAGCAAGTTGTTCTATCTATTATTGATTATGGTGACGCAATTTATACGGAACTGATCAATAACCTGGCTGTAACCGTAGCCTACGCCGTAATGGAAAAACCGGAACCTCTACAAGCTGCCTTACCAGTAATAAAAGGGTATCATGAACAATTTCCTTTGGAGGAGGGTGAACTGACATTATTACATATGCTGGTGGCCATGCGGCTTGTCATAAGCCTGACTAAATCTGCCATTAACAAAGAGAAAGAACCGGATAATACGTATCTGCAAATTAGTGAAGAACCAGCTAAGGAATTACTGCAGAAATGGTATGAAGCGGATGGCTTGTTGGCATTGTCAGTTTTCAGAAAAGCCAGTAGTTATTAACCTTAACGAGATATTTAATCCGATAAAACGAATAGTGATGGATAAAGAAGAAAAGGCAATAGTTGAGCTTATCCTGTATCGAAAGAAACATATCGGTAAAAGCCTCAGTTTGTCGTATGACAAACCTTTAAAGATTGTGCGTGGCAAAGGTGTTTTTTTAATAGACCATACGGGCCGAAAATACCTGGATACTGTAAATAATGTGGCACACGTAGGGCATGAACATCCCCGTGTTGTGAAGGCCGGACAGAAACAAATGGCGGTGCTGAACACCAATACACGCTATCTTCACGACAATATAATAGCATTTGTCAGAGAATTGCTGGAAACATTTCCGGAAAACTTATCCGTAGCGCATTTTGTAAATTCCGGAAGCGAAGCTAATGAACTTGCTTTACGTATGGCGAAAGCCTTTACCGGGCAGAAGGATATGATTGCCATTGAAATGGGCTATCATGGAAATACCAGTGCCTGTATTGACATCAGTTCTTACAAATTTGACAGAAAGGGAGGTGCAGGTTGTCCTGAACATACGCATATCGTGCCCATGCCGGATAGCTACAGGGGAATTTACCGGGGTAAAGACACAACAAAGAAATATGCAGCACACATACAGGAGCAAATAAAAATAATTAAAGAAAAGGGCAGGGGAGTTGCCGCCTTCATCAGCGAAAGCATCATGAGTTGCGGAGGGCAGATCGAGTTGCCGAAGCACTATCTGAAACTGGCTTATAAGGTCGTCAGGGAGTCTGGTGGCGTTTGCATTGCAGACGAAGTGCAGGTAGGATGCGGAAGGCTTGGTAGTGCTTTTTGGGGATTTGAGTTGCACGATGTTGTTCCTGATATCGTAACAATTGGCAAACCCATCGGCAACGGTCACCCGTTAGCAGTTGTGGTGAGTACACGGGAAGTGGCTGATGCATTTGCAAATGGAATGGAGTATTTTAATACATTCGGAGGAAATCCTGTTTCGTGTGCGATAGGTCTCGAGGTACTGCGTGTAATCAAAGAAGAGGGATTGCAGGAGAATGCCTTGCTTGTGGGGGATTACCTTAAGAGGGGATTACTACAACTGCAAAAGAAATTTCCCATCATAGGAGATGTACGGGGAAAGGGACTTTTTCTGGGCTTTGAACTGAACGGAGAGAATAAAACCCCTCTGGGACATAAAGCTGCCTACCTTATAAACCGGATGAAGGAACTTGGTATATTGATGAGTTCTGATGGACCCGATGAGAATGTGATAAAGATAAAACCACCACTGGTGTTTTCAACTAAAAATGCCGATGAGTTGCTGAGCATGTTGAGCCGTGTGTTTAAGGAAAAGTACATGCTTTAAAGTTTTAAAGAGGCGGTTGTTTCTTGTACTTGATTTAATTCATACCGTTATCCATTTGGAAACAAGCACATTCCGTTTTTTTAACGATAACTTATATAAAAAGCTTTATCTGGTTTTTCTATTTATTGTATTTTCAATTCATCAGAATTAATTACCTTTCGCCTCACAATTGATCACCTTGTCATATGCTAAGAACCAAACGCAAGGCTACACTCCTTGAAGCAATCACACCTATTGTGTTTTTGATTGTCCTGTTAAGTTTGAATGTTATCCTGTTTGAGGATACACTGGAAGGTTCAAATCAGATTGCTCTTATGACGGCTGCTGCATTGGCGGGGATCATAGGTCTGCGAATGGGCTATACCTGGACCGAGATGAGGAAGCAGATCGTGAAGACGATCAGTACAGCCATGCCAGCGATTCTGATCTTATTACTTATTGGTGCCCTGTCTGGAACATGGCTGATCAGCGGTGTAATTCCTGCACTTATCTATTACGGGCTGGATGTGCTAAACCCGACTATCTTTCTGTTTGCCGCCGTGGTGATCAGCGGAATTGTCTCGCTGGCAACGGGAAGCTCATGGTCAACCATTGCCACTATTGGCATGGCTTTGCTGGGGATTGGCGATGCTATGGGGATTGATAAAGCTATTGTTGCCGGTGCTATCGTTTCGGGAGCTTACTTTGGAGATAAAATGTCGCCACTTTCCGACACTACCAACCTGGCACCTGCTGTTGCCGGAACCGACTTGTTTACACACATTCGTTATATGATGTACACTACGGTTCCGTCAATGACCATCACCCTGATTATTTTCCTGATTATGGGCTTCTCGATCCACACGGGAGATGTTGAGACACATGGTGTGGCCGTGCAAGAGGCTATTAAAAACACTTTTCATATAACACCATGGCTTTTTCTGGTTCCTATTTTTTTATTTGTTGTCATTATGAAGAAAGTGCAGCCCCTGCCAGCCCTTGCTGTCGGGGTATTGCTGGGAGCCGTCTTTGCTGTTATATTCCAACCGCAGATATTAGAGGGCTTGTATAACGGGGAAGGTAACTATTTTAAGATCGCTTACATTGTAGTAATGAAAGCTATTTACGGGCAAACAAATATTATTACTCAAGATCCTGCTATGAACGAACTTTTTACTTCGGGAGGAATGTCCGGTATGCTGGATACTATCTGGTTAATTATCTCAGCCATGATCTTTGGAGGAATCATGGAATCTATCGGTATGCTGCGCAAGATTACCCTGTCCGTTTTAAAACTGATTAAAACCGATGGCTCGCTTATCGGTTCCACAGCAATCAGCTGCGTCTTTTTTAACATTACCGCATCCGACCAGTATATCTCCATAGTCATTCCGGGCGAGATGTACAAAGAAGCATATAAAGATCGTGGGTTAAAGCCCGAAGTGTTGAGCCGGACGCTGGAAGATTCCGGAACGGTCACTTCCGTATTAATCCCGTGGAATACCGGTGGTGCCACCCAGGCCAGAATTCTGGGAGTTCCGACAATATCCTATCTGCCCTATGCTTTCTTTAACCTGATCAGCCCACTGATGACCATTTTGTTTGGCTACCTTAACATAAAGATCAGAAGGTATAAGGATAAAAAGATGAGTTAGTTCCGGATTACCCGGCTTTAGCATACATCAACACCTCTCATATCTTTCCCTGTATTCTATTTTAAATCTTTAGTCTCTTCAAGCCATGCATTCAGCATATTTTGTTCCTCATCATTCAGGTCTTCCGGATTAGTTTCAGCCATTGCCTGATCAACATTTTTTTTGAAATAGGTAACAAAAGCAGGGTTTATATATTTTCTGTCTAAATATAACCAGTAAGGTAAAAAGCTCCACCATCTATTTTTGTGGCTCATCAGGTAAGCATGCTCAGTTTCAATTAGGTTATTAAGGCATTGGAGCAATAGAGCAAAACTATTTTCTTGGTAGTATTCCACTTTCAGATATTCATCTTCCTGTACATAACCGGTGTACCCCACAGGTACCTTTTTAACAATCAGTTTCCACTTTAGGGAAGGCAGGTGGAAATATATATAAAACAGATCGTATTTGCTCAATGTAGCCACATGTGTGTGTTCAACAGGATCGAAAGACTTGTTTTGAATGTATCTCAATTGATAATCTTCTTTATTGATGTCGGAATTCATTTTCATGAGACTAAAAGAGTTCTGTCGGCTTGTATTACCTGGTATAAAGGTAAATATAAAAAGGAGATGCTACTTAACGGAAACCTGTTTTCGGAGGAATTATTTTTACGCCTGACGTTCCCTTACTCCTTTGCCATAGATGAGTTACCTGCAAGCCAGCCGGTAGAATAGGCTATCTGTAGGTTATAGCCGCCGGTTTCGGCATCAAGGTCGATCAACTCGCCTGCAAAATAGAGTCCCGTTACCAGTTTCGACTCCATTGTTTTAGTTGATATTTCGCTGGTAGAAACACCTCCGGCTGTAATGATCGCTTCTTTGAATGACCGATGCCCGGAAATGCTGAAACGCAGGTTTTTAAGCAGGTATCGGAGATGTTTCCGTTCTTTGGATGAAACCTGGTGACATACTTTTTCAGGGTCTAGTTCCAACAGATCAATAAAAACAGGTATCATACTCGATGGTAACCAAAAGCGAAAAATATTTCCAACCTTTTTCTTACCATGCTCATTCAGGTCGCGAAGCAGGCGCTTGTCAAGCTTTTGCTCGTCAAGGGCAGGTTTCAGATCAATGGAGATGTCCACTTTATTGTTTTTGTGCAATTCATCAACCACGGTTCTGCTCAGGGTAAGTATGATGGGTCCGGACAAGCCGAAATGCGTAAAGAGCATCTCACCAAAGGCTTCTCCTGATTTTTTATCATTCACCCAAACAGAAATCTTAACATTTTTCAATGCAAGGCCCTGCAATTTTTTAGCTACGATACCTTCTGTTTCAAGAGGGACGAGTGCTGGTTTTGGTGGGACAATGGAATGTCCTGCCTTTTTTGCAAGTTGATAACCGTCTCCGGTAGATCCCGTGGCAGGATACGATGTACCACCGGTTGCGAGGACCACCTTTAGAGCTGTAATTTCTTTTCCGTTTGCCTGCACCCCGTAAACTGTATCATTTTCAACAAGCAGTTTCTCCACTTTTTGGTTACAGCGGATATCTACGCTCAACTCTTCTACCCATGCCAACAGCGCCCGCAGCACTTCTGAGGCTTTGTTGCCAGTAGGAAAATAGCGCCCACCCCGCTCCAGGGTGATATCCACACCGTATTTTTCCAGTAATGTAATGATATCATTGGAATAGTACTGCGAAAATGAATTTCGCAGAAAGCGGCCTTTCGGGTAAACATGTTTAAGAAATTCTGGTATTTCAGCACTATTGGTGATGTTACACCTGCCTTTCCCTGTAATCAGTAGCTTACGACCCGGTTGCTCCATTTTTTCCAGCACCAGCACCTTTCCGCCCAGTTCAGCTGCCCGTCCTGCTGCCAACAAACCAGCAGGGCCTGCGCCAACCACTATTACATCAAACTTGCTCATGCGGTGCAAAGGTAGGTTTTACAGGATAATAATTGTAAACTTTCAATAGCGATTAATTCCTGACCTTATCAGTTTTAGTTTAAGAATACAAATACCCTACCTTCTAGTACGAAATTCCGATTATTTTACAATATTTTGATATATGTTGCGGGCGGGATTATTTCATGATCCCTGTGGCTCCATCCTGAAAAAGCAAAAGCCTTTTTCGCTGGCGCGAAAACTGGTCTTTTTTCATGCTTTGGCTTTTGAAAATAAATTTTCAAACCGGCGCATGAAAAAAGCCCGTCACATCCGTGACAGGCTTTTTCTCTTATCTGTGATCCGGGCGGGATTCGAACCCACGACCCGCAGCTTAGAAGGCTGCTGCTCTATCCAACTGAGCTACCGGACCAAAAGCGGCTGCAAAAATAATAAAGTATTGATAGCTACGCAAAATTAAATGAGTGCCGCATATAAAACTTCCACCGGATGTACTGCCTTTCTGCCCGTCCCATCTTTGATCTGGTGGCGGCAGGAGGTTCCCGGCGCAGCAATAAGTGTTTCGGCTCCTGCTTTTCTGACAGCAGGAAATAAAACCAGTTCACCTATTCTCATAGATAGCTCGTAATGTTCTTTTTCGAAACCGAAACTTCCTGCCATACCACAACATCCCGAGGGAATTTCTTCTGCCGTATAGTTTTCCGGGAAGTTAAGAACAAACAGGGTAGGGGCAGTAGAGGCCAGCGACTTCTGGTGGCAGTGGCCGTGCAGTTTTATCTGCTTTACTTCTTTGGAAAAACGTTCTTTTTTTATGCGTCCGGCTTTCATTTCCCGCTCCAGAAATTCGTCGATCATAAGTGTACGGGAAGCCAATTTCCCGGAAGCATCTTTCAATTGCTTATTTACTAATTCAGGGTATTCATCCCTGAATGTTAATATCGCAGAGGGTTCGATGCCCACAAGAGGTGTTTCATCCGTAATTTTTTCCTTGAGCAATGCCACGTTTTTGTTGGCGATCTTTTGGGCCTTGCGAACAAGCCCTTTGGACAGATAAGTCCGGGCACTCTCTGCATGCTTCGGAATAACTACTTCATATCCTAGTTTATGAAGTAGCAAAATGGCTTTGATGCCGATATCCGTATCGTTGAAGCGAGTGAATTCATCATTAAAAAGATACACCCTGCCGTTGGGGAAATCACTGCGGTCAGCCGAATGCTTTTGCAGCCATTTCTCTAACCGTATTTTTGAGAGCAAAGGAAACTTCCGCTTTTTGGAGAATCCGATCATCCCGGCTGTAAAAGAGGCAAGCGTGTTATTTTGGTTGACGAAGTTATACAATCGCGGAAACCAGCTACCAAGGTAATTTATTCGGGAAATATGGGCCACCAGGCGTGAACGTAACGGTACCCCATGATCGTCATAATAATGCTGCAGGAATTCGGCTTTCAATTTAGTGACGTCAATGCTGGATGGGCATTCCGATTTACAGGCCTTACACGAAAGGCATAATTCCATGGCTTCGTATATTTCCCTGTGATCGAACGGATTGCTTTTTGGCGAGTTTGTCAAAAATTCGCGCAGAATATTGGCTCGGGCCCTGGTCGTATTTCGTTCGTCTCTGGTAGCCATATAGCTGGGACACATGGTGCCACCGATTATTTCACTTTTTCGGCAGACACCGGAACCGTTGCATTTTTCTGTGGCTCGTAATATTCCCAGCTCATTGGAGAAGTCGAAAATCGTTTTAATTTCTTTTACTTCTTGTCCCGGTTTGCAGCGCAGGCTAGTATTCATAACCGGTGTGTCCACGATTTTTCCCGGGTTGAAAATATATGCCGGATCCCAAGCTGTTTTGATATCCCTTAACAGCTCATAATTATGCTGCCCGATAACAATCGGAATGAACTCCCCCCGGAGTCGGCCATCTCCATGCTCACCGCTCAGCGACCCCCTGTATTTTTTAACCAGATGGGCCGTATCTTTTGCTATACTGCGAAAGATCTGTACGTCTTCTTCCAGCTTTAAATTCAGAATGGGACGCAGGTGCAGTTCGCCGGTAGCAATGTGTGCATGATAAACACATGCTCTGTTATACTTTTTGAGGAGATTGTCAAATTCTTCTATATAAGCAGGCAATTTCTCAGGATTAATGGCTGTATCCTCAACAACCGCCACAGGTTTGGCGTCTCCTTTCATGTTGCTTAAAACACCTAGGCCCGCTTTGCGCAGATCCCACACTTTTGTAATATCCGCACCACGGATAACAGGAAAATGAAGGCCAAATTGTTCTTTCTTCATTTCCCGCTCTATCGCCTTTATCTTTTCTTCCAGAGCAGCTAACTTATGTTCGGCAAATTCGATAATAAGAATAGCACCCGGGTCATCCTTGATGAAGAAGCGGTTTTTAGCTTGCTCGATGTTGTCTCTGGTAAGGTCGAGAATGGCTTTATCCATCAGTTCGACAGCCACTGGCTTATGTTTTAGCGCAATCAAATTGGCATGGAGCGCTTCCTGCACACTGTTGAGATGGACACAAACAAGGGCATTGTGTTCCGGTGGAAGTTCTACCAGATGCAGTTTTATTTCTGTGGAAAAAGCCAGGGTTCCTTCGGATCCGGCCAGTATTTTAGCAAAGTTAAAAGGGCTTCCGTTCTGGTTAAAAGGATCGGTGTCGATTAACAGGTCAAGCGCATAACCGGTATTGCGGCGTTTGATCTCAGGGTCAGGGAATTCATCGTGGATCTTTTTCCGGTTATCAGCGCTGTCCAGTATTTGTTTTATGTTTTGGTAAATCCTGCTTTCCAGTTTGTCACCTTTGCATTTTTCTTCAAATGCCATTTTGTTCAGTTGACCGAACACAACTTCGGAACCATCACTCAAAAGGGCTTTTATTTCCAGCGTATGATCCCTTGTGCTACCATAAACCAGCGAATGCGCACCGCAGGCATTGTTTCCAACCATGCCGCCTATCATGCAACGGTTGGAAGTGGAGGTTTCGGGACCGAAGAACAATCCGTGGCTTTTCAGAATGAGGTTAAGTTCATCAAGTACAACGCCCGGCTCAACGCGTACCCATTTTTCCTCTTTGTTAATCTCGAGAATTTTTGTAAGATGTTTGGAAACATCCACTACTATGCCGTTACCTACTACTTGTCCTGCCAGCGAAGTGCCAGCTGTGCGTGGGATTAGAGAGGTGCGATTTTCATGAGCAAAAAGGATCAGTTTTTTGGTGTCCTGCATATTTTTCGGATAACAGACAGCAGCAGGTATTTCGCGGTAAGCAGATGCATCCGTGGCATACATTAAGCGGATCGCTTCATCAAAAAACAATTCACCTTCCAGCTTATGCTGAAGTTGCTTAAGACTTGATGACGATATTTCGTTTAACATAAATAATTTAGATGGCTCAGATTGTACGTAATGGAATTTCAAACAAATTTAGTCCTATATTACATATCTCCAAACCAATATTTTCATAGAAAATAGTATTTTTGATTGATAATGAAAGATCAATCGTTCATACTGTCAACTTTAAAACACATTTTAGTCGTTGTAGTGGCCTATATTTGTGGTTATTATTTTACGTCTCTTTTTCATGAACCCACATCATTGGTTGGTGGGCTCTGGGCTGCAATCTCAGCGATTATTGTGTTGGAAGCCTCACATGAGAAAACTTACACATCAGCGAAAAATAGAATTGTCGGCACATTGATAGGTGCTGTTGTGAGTGGTGTTTACCTGTTTTTTTTCCCCTTTTCAATTCCCGGATTTGCCATAACGATTGGTGCAGGTGTGGTAGTTTGCCTTGTTTTCAACCTCCCGCAATCAATTAAATTAAGCAGCATTACGATCTCTGTTATCCTGATTGTTTCAACAATTGCTAAAGATCTACATCCATTTGTAAACGCCGGACTTCGCTTCGCCGAGTCAGCTATAGGCACAGGAGTTGCGGTATTGGTAGCGTTGATCGCATTTAAGTTACAAAGTCGTATTCCTAATTGAAATCTTCCAAGACGTTTAAAGTAGCTGGCATAGTTGCGTCCCAAACGATGAAGAAAGATTGCATTAAAACCATGAATATTTTATAGTTATCGGATACTATCGAAATGGGGAGCTTCCACCTTTGAAAAAATGCGTAAATAAAAGCAACACATGGAGCGTTAAAAAAGAAAATCTGTTTGAGCGCAGCGAGATATTTTCTTTTAGTTGAATGTATTGATTTTTAGCAATTTTTTCAGCAGTGGCGGCATTTTTTGCATCCTTTTCTTTGCTGTAGAAAAAAAGGATGAGCCAGCCCGGCTTAAGGGCATTACTAAATTATATTTATTTAGGACATTGTTAAGCTGGAATTTGTAATATTCCCCTTTATAGTACTTTACACTTTTTTTTGCACTACTTTTGCCGCACGAAAAATTAAAATGACAAACCGGATGCGGGAAATCAGAAATATTGCAATTATAGCCCATGTTGACCACGGAAAAACCACATTGGTTGACCGGATGTTATACCAGGTAAAACTGTTCAGGGATAATCAGGAGATGGGAGATCTGATCCTAGACAGTAATGATCTGGAGCGGGAAAGGGGCATTACCATACTTTCTAAAAATGTATCGGTTAGATACAAAGACGTTAAAATCAATATCATTGATACCCCGGGTCACTCCGATTTTGGAGGAGAGGTGGAAAGGGTACTCAACATGGCTGACGGTGTACTGCTGGTAGTGGATGCTTTTGAAGGCCCGATGCCGCAAACACGGTTCGTATTACAAAAGGCCATTGATCTTGGATTAAAACCTATTGTTGTTATCAACAAAGTGGACAAACCCAATTGCCGCCCGGATGAAGTACATGAAGCCGTATTTGACCTGATGTTCAACCTGGGAGCTACTGAAGATCAGATCGATTTCCCGGTGGTATTCGGTTCTTCCAAGCAGGGCTGGATGTCGGCCGATTGGCAAAAACCTGCCGAAGATGTTTCTTACCTGCTTGATGTGATTCTGGAACATATTCCACCTGCCAGGCATGTAGAGGGAACACCGCAGATGCAAATCACCTCACTGGATTATTCATCATATGTAGGACGTATTGCCGTGGGCAAACTGACACGAGGTCAGCTGAAAATGGGCATGAACGTAGCGCTGGTGAAAAGAGAAGGAAGCATTGTCAAGTCAAAAATTAAAGAATTGTATTTGTTTGAAGGACTTGGTAAAGAGAAATGTAAGACAGAAGTGCTTTCAGGCGACATTGTAGCCATAATGGGTCTTGAGGACTTTGAGATCGGTGACACAGTGGCAGACTTTGAAGAACCCGAGGGTTTGCCTTCCATTAAAATTGACGAACCGACAATGAGTATGTTGTTCACCATTAACAACTCGCCTTTCTTTGGCAAAGAAGGCAAATATGTTACATCGCGTCACCTCAGGGAACGTTTGTTTCTGGAAACGGAAAAAAATCTTGCCCTGCGTGTGGAAGAAACGGATTCAGCGGATGCTTACCTGGTATATGGAAGAGGTATTTTGCACTTGTCTATTCTTGTGGAAACCATGCGCCGCGAGGGCTATGAGTTCCAGTTGGGACAACCCAAAGTGATCATTAAAGAAATTGACGGAGTGAAGCACGAGCCTGTGGAGAGCCTCACCGTGTTGGTGCCGGAAAATTTTTCGGGCAAAGTGATTGATATTGTAACGATGCGAAAGGGAGAATTCCTGAACATGGAAAGTAAGAACGATCGCATGATGCTGGAGTTTACCATCCCGTCAAGGGGTATCATAGGATTGCGCAATACCATGCTTACGGCCACTGAAGGAGAAGCCATTATTGCGCACAGATTTCATGAGTTTGAGCCATGGAAAGGCGAAATATCCACAAGGATAAACGGGGCTCTTATTTCGATGGAAACAGGCACCGCCATTGCTTATGCCATCTGGAAACTTGTTGACCGGGGTAAATTCTATATTATTCCCGGTGAAGGCGTGTATGCCGGACAGGTGATCGGCGAAAACTCAAGGACAGGCGACCTTGTGGTGAATGTGAATAAGAGCAAAAAACTGAGCAATATGCGTGCGTCGGGTTCGGATGATAAGGTGCTTATCCCACCGCCAATTCGCTTTTCTCTGGAAGAGTATATGGAGTCAATCCGTGAGGATGAGTATCTGGAGGTCACCCCGCGCTCCCTGCGCTTAAGGAAAATATTACTTAACGAACATGACCGTAAACGTCAGGCAAAATCATAAAAAATGAAATACAAAGTTTATATCAGTTTGTTTATCGCCTTGTTCTGGTTAACTTCCTGTGATGTATTGCAACAGGCAAGCGATGTGATGCAATTTGCCCAGTGCAATTTTTCGATTGACCGCGTAGGAATGGATAAGGTAGGAGGGGTGTCGCTGAAAAATATCCAACAACTGTCAGATATCAATCCGTTTGATATTGTATCATTAACACAACAGGTCCTTTCTGGAAGTTTGCCGGTAACTATGGATGTGTCCATCAAAGCAACTAATAACCAAAGTATGAAAGCAGGAATTTCAGGTCTTGATTGGGAACTGTACATGAAAAATAACAGATATGGAGCCGGTAAAATAAATCATGCTGTGGAAGTACTTCCCGGTCAGTCAACAACTTTTCTAGTATCGGTTGATTTTGACATATTAAAGCTGGCAACAAATGATAATTTACAGCAAATTCTCGATTTGGTGCTTCATCTCAATGATAAAGAAAAGTTAAAGCAACTGGATATTAAATTGCAATTGAAACCGTATTATAAAGTGGGTTCTGAAATACAGGAGTATCCGGGGTATATTGTGGTGAGGCCGTAGGGAGCGACTTGAGCGACTGGGCGAAAAAGGGCGATGGAGCGCGAAAAAGGGCGACTAAGGCGACTGGGCGAAAAAAGGCGATGGGGCGAATAGAGGTAAGAATTAGTAAATTTAGATGAATGGATTTTTAATACAAAATATCAGCTATGAAGGAGTATAACAGGCAGATTATTCTTCTGTTTAGGCGCTTGTTGCTGGCGTTTGTCTTGTTTTCTCTGGCTCGTTTGTTCTTTTTGATTTTAAATTACACTCATTTCTCAGGCATAAGTTTTGGCGAATTGCTGGAGGACTTTATCATCGGAATTCGATTTGATATGTCCGTGATCGTTTACCTTAATTTTCCTGTAATACTCATGCATGTAATTCCGGGAGGCAGGTGGAAAAATCATAAAATATATCAGGTTGTTATTAAGTATTATTTTTTGATAATCAACTCTTTCCTGTTACTCATTAATCTCAGCGATGCCCGCTTTTTTGATTTTACTTTAAAACGTTCAACAGCCTATATTTTGAAGTTCTTCGCAGAAAGCGGGAATGATCTGTCTCTGATTCCGCGCTTTATTGTGTCCTACTGGTATGTGCCTGTGACCTGGATTGTACTTACTGTTGCAGCCTGGTATTTTTATCCGAAAGCAGATAGCAGCCAGGTAAAAAACCTATTTCTAAAACATATCAGGTTTCGGAGTGCTTTGTACCAGATATTTGCTTTTATAATTTTGCTGGGGCTCACTGTTGTCGGTGCCAGAGGAGGTGCGCAGCCCAAACCGTTATCTGTAATTCATGCTTCGATGTATGTACCGGCTAAAGAGGTGCCGTTGGTGCTTAATACTCCTTTTGCCATCATGACAACTTATGGTCGCCAGACTTTGCCCCAGAAGCAATATTATACGCCGCAGGAATGTGAAAAAATATATCCTGTAATACATCAGTTTAATTATGCGGACAGTTCTTTCAGAAGAATGAATGTAGTGGTTTTGCTGCTGGAGAGTTTTTCCAAAGAATATAGTGGTTACCTGAACAAGTACAAGGGATATATGCCTTTTCTTGATTCGTTGATGCAGCAATCTTTGTTGTTTACTAATGCTTATTCCAATGCTTTGAGGTCTATTGATGCTATTCCTGCCGTTATTACTGGAATTCCGGACCTGATGAATGACCCGTTCATTGCCTCGGTATATAACACGAACAAGATTAACAGCCTGGCTGAGATATTCAACAATGAAGGTTACAAAACGGCATTCTTTCATGGTGGAAATAACGGAACTATGAGTTTTGATGCTTTTTCGGATATGGCAGGTTTTAACAATTATTACGGGCACATTGAGTACGACCGGGAAAATTCCGGTAACCATGATTATGACGGTTACTGGGGCATTTATGATGATGCTTTTTTGCAATATATGGCCGAAAAGTTGAACTCGTTCAAACAGCCTTTCTTCGCCTTTGAATTCACACTCAGTTCGCACAGCCCGTATGATGTGCCGGAAGCTTATGAGCAGATGTTTCCTGAAACACCGGTGCCGCTGCACAGGGTTGTCAGGTATTCAGATTATTCGCTGGAAAATTTTTTTGAAACAGCTTCAAAAATGCCCTGGTTTAAGCATACTATGTTTGTTATCCTGGCAGACCATCCGGGCCATTCGGTAAGTGAAGAAGATAACTCGATGGAAAAAGAAGAAGCCCTAAAGTTGCAGCTCGAACAGGTGACTTATTATAAAAATACAGCAGGACGGTATGCCATTCCCATTCTTTATTATTTTCCGGGTGATAGTTTAAAAGGTATTTTAAAGATGACTTCCCAGCAAACGGATGTGATGCCTTCTGTACTGGACTATCTGAAATATAATAAGCCGTTTATGGCCTTTGGCAACAGCGTCTTTGACGACCATGCAAAGCATGTAGCGTTTGAATATCTGGATGGATTTTATCAGCTGACAGAAGGCGATTACAGTCTTCTTTTTGACGGGGAAAACAGCATGTCATTATTCAATAACCGAAAAGATCCTGAACAGCAGTTTAATTTACTCGATATTGATAAAGAAAAAGCCCGGAAGATGGAAAAAATCATGAAAGCAGTTATTCAGCAATATAACTACTGGATGGAATATAACCAGCTACAACCGTGATCAACACTTGCTAAAAAAGTCCCCCATTCTGATAAATTTCCATCTGTACATCAGAAAACGGTTCAATTCTCACTGAGATACCTTTCGAATTGTTTGTTGATTCTCCTGTTTGAAAATTAACCTCAATCTCATCGCCGTCTTCTACCTGTGCTTCTTTCAGGTTTTCATAGGTCAATATGGGGAATGCTGCATTGATGGCGTTCCGTTCGTAGATAGCGCCGAATGATTCCGCAATGATGGCCTGAATCCCCAGTGTTTTAAAACCGTCCACTGCCTGTTGTCGCGAACTCCCTGCGCCAAAGTTTTTGCCCGTAATCACTATATCACCAGGTTTGCATTTTTTAGCAAAATCTTCATATCCTTCGAGGTTATCAAAAATATATTGTCCCATCTCATTGGGGTCGGTGATTTGCAAATAACGGTTGTGGTAAATCATGTCGGTGTCAATATCATCCTTGCTGATCAACCACACACGGCCCTTCACAAGGGAGGGTTTTTCTCCATGTTTCTTGTGGTGTTCTTCAGTATGTTTTTTCAACTCTTCTGACCGAAATTCAAAATCGAAAGTAGCCGGCTCCTCCGGGATGTCATCTTCGCTGGTGATATAGCCTGCAACAGCCGATGCTGCTACCGAAGCGGGGGAAGCCAGATAAACTTCTCCTTTTCCCTGTTTGCCGGGAAAATTCCTGTTACCTGTGCTAATGGTGATCTCTCCCGGCCCGTTTTGTCCTACCTGCCCTGCAGCACATCCGGCACAACCAGCGTTGGAGACTAAAGCACCGGCTTCTTTAAATGTTTTAATAATGCCCTCATCAAGACATTGCTGCCAGATTTCATCCGTTGACGGAACGATTTTTAACACAACGCCAGGCGCTACTTTACGACCTTTAAGGATTTCAGCAGCAGCCCGCATGTCTTCAATACGCCCGTTGGTGCAACTGCCGATAAATCCGGAGTCGATCTTCACTTTTTTCTCCTGCTCAATATCCACCGTATCGTGGGGCTTTCCCGGCCGGCTGACCATGGGAACAAAGTCGCCTACGTTAATAGTATATTCTTTTTCATAAACAGCATCGCTGCCAGCTTCAATTTTCTCCAGTTTCCTTCCTGTTTTCGATGTACAATAGTCCATAATAGCTTTATTAGGAGGGAAGAGCAGAATGATCACACCCATCTCCGTACCCATCGAAGCAATGGTGATGCGCTGGTCGAGTGTGAGTTTGTCTACTGGTTCACCGTAAAATTCTACCGAATATCCCAACAAACTATTGGCACCGAACTGGTGCAGTAAGTTCAGCACGATGTCTTTGGCCGTTACATGTTCGGGTAGTTCACCTGTTAATGTGATCTTAACTGAAGGAGGAACTTTAAACCACACTTTTCCACGGTGAAAAGCTACGGCAATATCCTTATCGCCCATACCTTGTCCGAATGCTCCAATGGCACCCAGGATATTGGCGTGTGAGTCGGTTGTTACAGCCGTGGAACCGGGCCAGGATAAACCATTCTGGATGAGCGTATGTGTACCTATACCGTTGTTGATATCATATACTTTAACACCGTGTCTACGGGCAAATACCCTGATCGTTTGCTGGTTAACAGCATATTTCTGATCACTTCCTGTAGGGTTGGTGTCGAAGGTGAAGAATGTTTTGCTTACATCGTCAAGCGTTAGGTTATTATCTTCCAGGTTTTTGATGACATTCGGTCCGCCGAAGTCTCTGGCAACACGGGCATCTATCCCTATATCCACAATATCACCGGGTTTTACAAAATCTTTATCCGAGTGGTTCGCTATAATTTTTTCAATGATATTCATAGTTTGTTCTATTTCGTGAGAGACCAAAATTAATACAAAAAAAACTAACTTTGGAAAGAATTATTACGAGGATATTATGAAGAAACTAACATGGTTACCGCTGGCCGTTGTTCTGCTGTTTTACCTGTTGTCATGTAAAAGAGGAATAAATAAAGAAGAAAAAGAAACTAAGAAAATCACTGCTGAACAAAAAGAATATTCCATTGAAAGATTATTTGTTACAGAAGAAGGGTGTTCGGTGGATACGCTGGAAAACTGCACTCATATATTACTTGAGTATCCTGTATTTGAAAGTGAAAAGATGACAAAAGCAAACAGCTTTCTTAATCACCGGATGGCTGATGTTTTAGGGTTTGGAGATGCCGAATCGAATACACTGGTTGATCTTGAAGCGGCAGCGCAACACATTTTGAATGATTACAAGGAATTTAAAAAAGAATTTCCTGAATCGCCTCAGGTGTGGAATGTTCGTATGATAAGTCATGTTATATACGAGAACGAAGATGTTGTCTGCTTGAAAATGGTTTCCGAATCATATATGGGAGGAGCACATGGTTCACTAAACACAACGTACATGACATTTGACATCAATACAAGTGCTTATGTTAATTTGCTTGACCGGGTTGAAAACAAAGAGCTCTTCATTTCTCTGGCCGAGCAAAAATTCCGCAAGAAAAGAAATCTAACACCCGGCGAAGATCTGGAAAAAGCTGGATTCGGTTTTCCGGACAATGAATTTGCACTTCCTGCTAACATAGGCATGGATGATAATGGATATTTATTGCATTACAATCCGTACGAGGTGGCACCTTATTCTATGGGGCCCACAAACCTCTTTATCAGTTTTGATGAGTTGAAAAAGAAAAGCTCATCTTATCTCTTTCGTCCTGTAGAGTCAGCTGATTGCTGAGCTTCAATATAGGCCTTTTCTTCTTCCGGCGACAACCAGCCTCCGCCAAGAGCTTTGTATAAAGCAACATGTGCACTAAGAAGGTCTCTTCTTGTTTGGGAATACTGAAGCTGAGCATCAAAAGACTGCCTTTGAGATTCCAATACTTCTAAGTAGCTGGTTTGTCCTTTATCATAACGTTCGTTAGATAAGAACTCAGCATTTATTGCGGCATTATTGCGTAGTCTTTGTGCAGCAAGTTCCTTTTTTAGTGTCTGAATGGCTATGAGCGCATCCTCCACTTCCTTAAAGGCTTGAATAGTCACGCTTTCGTAGTTTCTTAATGCAGCTAATGCATTAGCTCTTTCTATATCGACACGCCGTTTGTTTTTACCGAATTGGAATATCGGGCCTGTCAGCGACCCGGCAGCAGCCCACGCCAGTCCCCCAGTGTTCAGCGCCAGCAGATCATTGCTGGCATAGCCAAGCAATCCGGTTATGTTCAAGGATGGCCAGCGCATCGCCTGGGCAGCACCAATTAAGGCATTCTGCGCTTCATACTTTGCTTCAGCCTCCTGCACATCAGGGCGGCGTAACAGTAATTCAGAAGTTAGTCCTTCAGGAATCTTAGGAGGTTCCTCCTGTTCGATCAAGGGGATGCCGGAGATAATCTCCTGGGGATATTTTCCAAGTAAGATACTCATCGAACTTTCCGTATAAGCAATTGCTCTTTCGTAAACGGGTACAGCTGCCTGTGAGATAGCTTTTTGGACCTGGGCCTGGTTCAGATCAATTTCAGCTATAATACCATAGTCATACCTCGCCTGGATAATCGTAAGGCCGCTGTCTCTTGAGACCAGCGTTTTTCTTGAGATTTCAAGTTTAGCCTTGTTGTCGAGCAAAGTAAAATAAGTTGAAGCAACGGCAGATATCAAACTCATTTGAATCGTACGTAAGCCATATTCCGAAGCCAACAGGTCTGCTCTGGCGGATTCATTAAGTCGCCTGTATTTCCCCCAGAAGCCAATTTCCCAGTACATTTCAGGATAGGCTGAAAAGTTGCTTGCATTGTTATCAAACAACTGCCCCCCACCAAAATTTCCTCCGGCTGCATTGGCTGAGAACCCAAATGAAGGCCACTGATCGGCTTTTGTAAAACCCACGTTAGCGCGTGCTGCTTCAATACGGGCAGCAGCTACCAAGACATCTTTATTGTTTTCCAGTGCTTTTTTAATTAAAGTATCCAGAACGGGATCGTTGAACAATTCCCACCATCTGAGGTTGACAAGAGTGTCTGTTGTTGTTGAATCGAACCTAAACGTTTCGGGTCCGTTGTATTCGGGTTGTACAAAATCAGGCCCCAGTTTGCAGCCGGAGAGGTAAATGATTAATCCGAAAATGAATATGGTTATGATCTTTTTCATGGCCTAATCATTTTTACTGTTTGCGTTCTTATTTTTAACATTTGCCTCAATAGCCTGCAATCGTTCCCTCTTTTTTTCATACCCCGCAATCTTTCCAATAAAGACGAACAGCATCGGGTAGAGGAAAACACCCAGGAACGTAGCAATGGTCATTCCCCCAAGCAGTGCCATACCCATAACTTTGCGTGCTTCAGCCCCGGAACCGCTGGCAATGACCAGCGGGAAGACTCCCAGAATAAACGAGAAAGCTGTCATCAAAATAGGACGGAACCTTGATTTGGCCGCGGTAATGGCGGCATCGAACAAGCTTAAACCTTTTTTGAACTCATCGTTGGCAAACTCAACAATCAGGATGGCGTTTTTTGCCGCCATTCCAATGAGCATAACAAAAGAAACCTGTGCAAAAATATTGTTCTCAAATGTAGGGCTGATCAACCGACCTGCCCAGAGGGCGAATAAGGCGCCAAAAATGGCGAAGGGTGTTCCCATCAAAATACTAAAAGGCAGAGACCAACTTTCGTATTGGGCTGAAAGAATGAGAAAAACAAACAATAGTGAAAACATTAAAATAATTCCCAATTGCCCTGAGGCTTTCTCTTCCTGAAACGACATGGCATTCCAGGCATAACTCATGTCCTGTGGCAGTACTTCGGCAGCCACTTCTTTTAAGGCAGTTCTGGCTTGTTCGGAAGTGTACCCTTCAGCAGGTCCACCTGTTACTTCAACGGAACGGAAAAGGTTAAAACGGGTGGTGTAGTCAGGTCCGGAAATGGGTCTGATGGTAGCAACCGTTGCCAGAGGAACCATCTTTCCTGCATTATTCTTGATAAAGAAATTATTAATCTGAGATTCATCAACCCGGTACTGTGGTTCGGCCTGGATGTAGGATTTGTACAACCTCCCGAAACGGGTAAAGTCGTTTACATAGGAGCCTCCCATAAAAGCACCAACTGTTGTGTATAAATCACCGAGGTTGATTCCCAACTTCAAAGCTTTCTCTCTGTCAATATCCATAAATCGCTGTGGAACACTAGCTTGAAAAGTAGTAAAAGCTTTTCCTATAGCAGGATGATCATTAGCAGCTTTGATGAATTTTATCGTATTCTCAGCCAGGTATTCCGGTGTGTGTCCCCCTTTATCCTGAAGCATGATACTAAAACCGGAACCATTTCCCAAGCCGGGAATAGCAGGCGGTCCAAAAGCAAAAACTTGCGCCCCTTTTACTTCAGTAGCAAGTCTTTGATTTACCTTCAAAATAATTTCTTTGGCCGTGAGGTCTCTCTCTGACCAATCGACCAGGGAGCCAAATATCATGGCACTATTGGAAGTCATGGCTCCCGACAACATGCTATAACCCGTTGCCGTGGTCACAAATTCAATCTCTTTAAACTCGGCCAGAATATCTTCTACTTTCTGCGAAACAACATCGGCACGTTGCAGTGAAGCCGCATTCGGTAATTGAATATTCACGAAGAAATAACCCATGTCTTCTTCAGGGATAAATCCTCCGGGAACCATGCCACCAAAAATACCTGCTGCAATGGTCACAATAACAATAAACACAACACTTCTTTTTAGTTTGCGAGCAACAACGTTGGTAAAACTCATGTAGGAGTCTGTGGTTTTTTCCATCCCCTGATTGAATTTTTTAAAGAACCATCCCAAAGGCCCGCCATAAGGTTTGGGTTCTTTTAACAAGAGGGAACAAAGTGCAGGGCTAAGCGTCAATGCATTGACAGACGAAACAATTACTGAAACCACAATGGTTATCGCAAACTGCTGGTATAGCAAGCCGGTGATGCCAGCCATCCCGGCAACAGGTATGAACACAGCAATCAACACCAGTGTAGTAGCTATAACAGGGGCTGTAACTTTTGCCATGGCATCAAGTGTGGCGTCTTTGCTGTTCATCCCTTTGGCGATATTTACCTGGACGGCCTCAACAACAACGATGGCATCATCCACAACAATTCCAATGGCCAAAACCAGACCTAAGAGGGACAGTACATTAATGGTAAAACCCAAAGCCGGGAAAAAGATAAAGGCACCAATCAATGAAACAGGAATGGCAAGGGTAGGGATAAGTGTTGCCCGCCAATCCTGGATAAAGATAAAAACCACCAGGATAACGAGGATCAAAGCAATGATTAAAGTAACCACAATATCCTTGATGCCCGCTGTAATTGGTGCGGTTGAGTCCAAGGAAACATCGTATTTGATACTTTCGGGAAAATCCTTCGCCAACACATCCATTTCAGCAATTGCCATTTCAGCCAGTTCAACGGCATTAGAGCCTGGAGCCTGGTAAAGCGCAATAATTGCAGCAGTTTCACCATTGAGCCTGGGGATCATACTGTAAGTTTCTACACCCAGGTTGATTGTAGCGACATCTCTTAGTTTAATTTGAGAACCGTCAGCTTGAGTTCTGACAACAATTTCACCAAAGGCTTCGGGGGAATTAAAGCGTTCGGGTAAACGAACGGTGTAAGTAAATTCCGTCCCCGGAGGTGCAGGTTCTGCACCAAATTTCCCTCCCGGAACAATTACATTCTGTTCGTTGATGGCGTTAACAATCTCCGGAACGGTGAGGCCCATTTGCGCCAGGCGGTCTGGTTTCACCCAAACGCGCATCGAATAATCGGCAGCCCCCATTACATTCACCCGGCCAATTCCTTTAATACGTGCCAGTTGATCTTTGATATTAATCAGTGCATAGTTACCTAAAAAATCCTGGTCGTATCTTCCGTCAGACGTAAGTGTAAGAAGCATTAATATATTTGGTAATGACTTTTCAGTTGTTACACCGTACTTCTTAACTGATTCGGGTAGCTTGGCTGTTGCTGCTGATACCCTGTTTTGTGTAAGAACAGTATTCATGTCCGGGTCAGTTCCTACCGTAAATGAAACATCAATAACCATTGTGCCATCATTGGCATTGGTCGATTTCATGTATATCATGTTATCAACGCCATTGATTTGCTGTTCCAGTGGAGTCGCCATTGATTCCTCAACATTCAAAGCATTAGCACCCGTATAAGTACCTCTAACCTGTACGATGGGAGGGGTGAGGTTTGGATATTGTTCGATGGCAAGCCCAATTAATGAAACCGTACCGACAATCACAATTACAATGGCAATAACCATGGCAACAATAGGCCGGTGGACGAAGAAATTTCCTTTGTTTTCAGCCATAGTCTTAGTCTTGCTGGGTTGATTTGCTTTCGAATACAGTAACTTGAGGATTGACCTCTAGGCCGGTGCCCACTTTTTGCAGGGCATCTATAACAACTTTTTCGCCCTTTTGAAGACCTTCCTTAATTATCCAATAATCGTTGACGCGTTCTCCAGCAACAACTTGCCTGCTCTCCACTTTATTCTCATTGTTAATAACGAAAACCGAATACTGCCCTTGCATTTCTATCATACATCGTTGTGGAATATACAAAGCGTTCTTGGCATCTCTCATTTTTACTACTACTTTAGCATATTGCCCCGGTTTTAACAATTTATCAGGATTTTGAAATACAGCCTGTACTAGTAGTGAGCCTGTTTGAGGATCAACTTCACGGTTAAAAAAATTGACATAGCCTTTGTATTTAAATTCAGAACCGTCGGCAAGAATCAGGCTTAGCTTTTCTTCCTTTTCTTTTTCCCGGATAGATTTTTCATTAACCTTATTCAATTCAATGAATTTTTGTGCCAGGCGTATGTAATCAGCTTCTGCAAGATA